>ERZ761607.547-NODE-547-length-63543-cov-16.886671_pt1 | contig 63543 bp, 54 predicted proteins | sample MGYA00511164_ERZ761607 | MGnify/ENA primary metagenome ERZ761607 (study PRJEB28899, sample SAMN02445080) | bioreactor sludge metagenome | biome: EBPR sludge | place: Australia: Brisbane, Thorneside Wastewater Treatment Plant | collected 2011-06-22 ...
GTGTATATAGCGGGAATTATGACTTCCGAAATATTAAAATAATTATTTATATGTAAAATATAAATATATTTAGATGGATACCAGAAATAAGCCGGATTTAGCTAAAATTCTTGTTAAAAAAAATTCAGATATGGCGATCTTTCTTCAGAACCTGGTAATTTGAAATAAACACCAAACAGCGTGTAGAATTTTTCATCTGACACCTTAAGAAAGCTTGTTTCAACACCCCCGGATCAAAACTCCTGGAGTGTGATCAGATAGCTGAGAATGGCTCCCATATTGGTTCTGGCCGTATCGGGATTATACTGATGCTCCAATTTGACCATATCGACGCCCCACATAGGCATGAGACGGGCTCCGGTTTCTTTGGTATGTTGTCTGCCATCAATATATCGGGCGATTTCCATGATTGGAAAATCATCAGTGCCTCTCCTTTGTAAAATTTTTGTCAGATCGATGGTTTGATAAGACTGAAACGCTTTTACTCCTTTTCCATTCACACCATGACATTCGGTGCAGTATTTTTCATAGATGGTTCTGCCTTTTGCAACCTGAGGATGCTCCTTAGCCAATTTGGGATTGCAGGACGAGATGATGATAATTGTGGTTAATAATAACATATAAAAAAGGAAGGTTTTCGACTGGTTGAGAATTTTGATTGTTAACATAATCATTATATTATTCTTGGATTTCAAAAATCGCTGAGTTAAAAATTTATTTTTTAGTTCTGTCAGGAACTATGTAAGATAACATATAACTATAGTTTTTGTTTGAATTTCCATGATTTAAGGATATTAAATGAATCTTTCGTACATTTGACTGAATGTTATGCATTTAAATCAGATATCATTGAATACTGACTTTTAATCCTCTAATTTAATAAAAATTGCTTTTATTGCCAATTTTTAAGTAAAAAAAGTCATTGAACACCTGATGCATGCATTTCATTCCTTCCCTTGATCATTGATTTCAGATATGTTTTTTTGAATTTTTTTAGTCAAAGGGAATCCTGATAAATATAATGGATATCTTCGTATATCATTGGTCAAAAGGGTTTTGCAGGTCATTATTTCCAGACTTGAAACATTCAAGACTGGTTATTGTATAAAGCATATATTTTTAAACAACTGAAATATTAAAAATTGGTAATTGTTTAGCTCAATAGTCTATTAGCTAATGATCTATGCCGTAGGTTAAAACCTTTGATTCCAGGACAAATTTGTTGTCTTTTGCCTAATTTACTAACTCAATTCAAAGAGAATAACAAGCTATAAGACTAATAAGCTAACCACCTAAATAACTACAAAAATTGTATGAATTATTCTGTTCGATATAAGAAAGTGAACATCTGCCTGAATACAAATTGAAAAAAATCTGTCTTTTATGAAGATGATTCTATGATATCAATTAAAACAACGCCTTAGATACACCTTTTTATCCTTTTAATGCATCTTTAAGTCACGGAGATAAATCCGTGTTTAGTATTGAAAAGCTGCATAATGTGACAGGCAATGGATCTTGAGTTGTGGTATTTTGTTATTCATAGCTTGGGGGATTCATTCGAATTTGTGATCTGCAATCTTTTATTGGATCAGATTTTTAAGGTAGCGGGGCAATTTCTTTTAGTAATTACTTGAAAATCCTGTTAAAACGAACAATTTTGCAAACTTTTATACCAATTTTGAGACAAGAAGGGTTCAAACTTTAAAAGTGATCATGTATAGCATTTAATAAAGTGATATTTAGTTTGAAAACATATAGTTCTTGCCGAAGAGGGGAAAGAAATATTAAAAAAAATTTGTAGAAATTTATGATAAGGTTACTTTTTTTGCTTTCAATGGTGTTCATTCTAGGTTCTTGCGGCAACGGGAATCCGTTAAATACCGATTACAAACCAAAAGCAATTTCCAAATCCAATGACCTGGTGGTGGTTGCCGATAAACAAATTTGGGAAGGTGAAGTCGGAGATACTTTCCGGTATTATTTTGAATCGGCCTATCCAATCACACCTTCTCCTGAACCTATATTTAAATTGAGATTTTTTACTCCCCAGGAGTTAGATGCGGAACCTTTGCGAAAGCAGCTCAGGACATACTGTGTTTTAGCAAATCTTGCTGATACAACCTCATGGACGACCCGATTAATACGCAAAGATTATGGTGATGCCAAATTTGGGGAATTGCTTAGGGATGATGCACCGCAAACAGGAGTTGGTATGAATAAATGGGCAATGGACCAATTGATCATCTATGTTTATGGCAAAAGTGAAAAAGAATTGATTGAAGCGGTTCGTGAGCATTTCCACCCGATAGCAAGTAAGATCCATGAGCATGATGCTGCGCAGATCAAAGCCAATACCTATATCTCCGGCAGACATCTGGGACTGACAGAGAAACTCAGTAATGAATTTGGAATTAAGATGGATGTGCCCGGAGATTATAAAGAAGCACTCAGTAAGAAAGTAAAGGAAGGGCACCAGCTTATATGGTTGCGGAAAGACACACCAAAGGCAACGCTAAACCTGGTTTTTCAAAAAATGAAATATAAAGATATTGACCAGATCTCTGTAGGAAATGCCATCGCCCTGACGAATGATTTCGGCGAGAATGTGCAAACAGATAATCCTGAATCCAAATTGAGGGTGAACCAAACAGATCTTCCGATCCTTGAAAATGTAAAAGAGATCAATGGTAACTATACCCTGGAAATCAGAGGTATATGGGAAATGACCGAAGACTTTATGGGTGGGCCATTTGTCAGTTACCTCATTCCGCAGGAAGGAGAAGATCATTATATCTTCATCCATTGTTTTGTATATGCTCCCGGAATTGAGAAGAAGCAATTTTTGCAGGAACTGGAAGTGGTTGTAAATTCTTTTGACTTCCTTTGATCCTTAAATGTTTTCCTTTGTTTCTTCTGTTCGGCTGAACTGAAGCAAGGTATTCCTGTTTCTGACAAAATTACACCAGGTACATGAAGGTTCGCCGCATCCCCTGGAGAATTCATGGTTTTTTATTTTTTGGTATACTTCCGACAATTGGTTTTCAACAAATCTGACTTCGTCCGGATTGAAAACGATCTTGTGCTTATAGAATGAACCATCGTTGTCCGGTTCGATCAGGAATACTGAACCGGTCCGGGCAACCCATTTATTTTTCGGGTCGTTGTCCAGTAAGATTTTGTAAAAAATGAGCTGTCGCCAATAATCACCACCCGGATCATCATCTTTTTTAGGCGGGGAAACCATTTTTCTGGCATTTGCAGGTTTACCGGTTTTATAATCGATCACATGAACAGAATCTTTGAAATATTCGATCTTATCGATCATTCCTTTGATGGGGATATTTTTGAATTGAACATTGGAAATGTAGTGTTCCAAACTGTAATCATCCGGTTCAAACCATGATGATAATTGGTCCGCGTGGTATTTGGTCAGAATGTCAGTTCCGTGATATAGAAGATTCTCATATTCTTTTTCGGTAAAGTGCGACCTGTAAATCATCATCCCGGTTTTAAAATAATCCACCAGTAACTGAGCCGTACCAAATCCTTTTTTGTTAAGTGATTTGCTTTCTTTAAAAAATTGTTCCAAAGCATAATGTATGGCTGAACCGAATCCTGCACCTGAAGTTCGGGCTGACGGTACCCTGATAATGTTTTCATAATAAAATGTTACAGGACAGTTGAGGTATTTGTTCAAATCCGTTACACTCATCTCATAATCTTCCAATATTTTGTCAATCAGTGATCTATCAATCCATTCATGAGGTGGAAGCAGGAGATCCTTCATGATTTTCCCCTTATAACGTATCAATGGTTCGTCATCTACGAGGCAGTTTTTTTGAATGACGGCATTGGTAGCCATAGTCAATTCCGTGATAAACCTTGAACTCTCAAGCAAATTACCGTCGTCTTTAGAATCAGCGTAAGAGATAAAAAGCTCTTGTTCAGCTCTTGTCGCAGCCACATAAAAAACACGTCTTTCATCTTCCTCCTTGTTCTCTGCATTGGCCAGCAGGATGTTTGGCGGATAGCTGAAACCCGTATTGCTTGCTCTTTTGCCTTCCCAATTATCCTTGTTAACACCTATTAGAAACACTTTTTGGAATTCAAGGCCTTTGGCTGAATGTGCTGTGATAAAATTAACACCATCATTTGATGATACGATTTTTACAAGAGGCAGCGCAATGCCGCTTTGTTTCATTTTGTCGAGCGAATCGATGAAATCCGATAATTTCATAAACGGATTCCGGACGCCCTCAGTTTTGATAAAATCGAACAAGCTGGTAAGTAACTGTATTTTCCATTGGCTGTCAGGTGCAGAAAGTGCTTCATTCAGGATGCCGCTTTCGGTAATGATCTTTTCAAACAAATGCTGGACAGTGACAGTGGGAGCCAGGTTGATCCACTTGGACAGCAGTTCATAAACACGATAGATCTTATCAGCTTCACCTACTCCCAGCCGGATCAGATTTTCTTTCTCCGAGATGACCTCCATCCAGTATTTTTTCTCTTTGGAATCCCGTTTATAAGCAGTTTCTTTACTTATTTTTATGGTATCTGCGTATGAAATACCGAAAACAGGGGAGATCAGGGTTTTAAAAAGCAGATCTTCCCTCAACCCGGTTTCTTTCAGTTCGAAATGTATCAATTGCAGTAATTCCAGAATGTTGATGATGAACGGTTCGGCGAGGATGTCCAGTTTTTTACGGATATTTACAGGGAAATTTTCTCCTTCAAGTACTTTAGTAAGATTTTCAACCTGTTTATGATTCCGATATATGACAGCTATTTTATCAAGGGGGAAACCCTCATTTTTAAGTTTGTGAATCTCCCAGAAAATTGCAGCTTCTTCCTGAGCCGGATTAGGATAAGAAGTTATGTTTACTTTCATTGGTAAGGCTGCATTGCTGCCGGCAGCCGAGAAGTCTTTGTCAATGCTCAACTGTTTGGTCAGCCTTTGTTCATTGTTACTGATCAGACTCGAGCTGGCATCGATGATCAGTTGACTGGAACGATAATTCTGATTGAGTACGATAACTTTCGGGTGGTATTTTGCCACGAAATTGAGTATATTTTCCATATTGGCACCCTGAAAGCGATAGATTGCCTGGTCGTCATCCCCTACTGCAAAAACGTTGGGAGATTCCCAATAATCGATCAGTTTTTCCAGAATTTTATTCTGTGCGCCATTGGTATCCTGGTATTCATCGACGAGGAAATAGAGGTATTGTTCCTGATATTTTAGCAGCAGTTGAGGATGTTCTTCAAATGCTTTTAGTACCCAAAGGATCATATCGTCGTAGTCGTAACGAGCCCTGTTTCTGAGCATGTTTTCATATACGGTGAATTGTTCTGCCGCAGCTTTCAGGCGATTCATTTTTTCCAGAATTTCCAGATAAGCTCCTTCCTTAAAATCCCCTTTTTCGTAAATTTTGGCTTTAGTAGGGGTTCGCCTTTTATAATACATGTCAGGATCATCTTTCAGGTTTTCGAGGTATTGATCTACCTTGATCCTGACAAATTCCGGATCCCAGCCTTCTCTTTTCATGTCGTTGAATAGACTTTCGAGGTTTTTCTTATCATAATATACAGAACCTTTAAATCTTTTCAAAGGATTGTCCGGCGGTATCTGATCGATCAGATCCATAAACACTTCGGTTTTTTCAAGATCTGTGAGCGGTTGAAGTTCCCTGATGCCGCCAAAAAAATGCATATTTTCCCTGATCACCTGATTTGTGAATGCATGAAAGGTATAAATGTGGAGATTGTAGGCAGTTGGGCCAATGAATTGAAGCAGACGCTTTCTCATGGCGATGGTCCCGGCATCCGTATAAGTGAGGCAAAGAATATTATATGGCTGGGTATCTGTTTGTTGAAGAATATAGCCCAATCGCAAAGCCAGGATCTGTGTTTTTCCCGTTCCGGGACCGGCTAAAACAAAAAGTGGTCCTTCAATTTGGGTCACTGCTTCTTTTTGATTTTCATTCAGCAATTCAAAAGCATCAAGAAATACCTGAACCTGTTGTTTTTTTGTTAAATCAGCGAATTGTTGTTGCATCATGAGGGTATTTATTAGAAAAGATGCAAATTATAATAATATATTCAAATAGCCTGCCTGAAAGGATGTAATTTGGTAAAACAAATTGGGTCGAAGGGTAATTGATTGGTCAGATTGACTTTTAGCCGTGAGACTTTTAGCCTGTCGGGGTTCAATACCTTAATCCTGGAGACTATGGGCAATTTGGTGTAATTTAATAATTTCAGGATGAAAAGTCACCAATGGAAAGGCGCTCTCAGCCATGGGTTGAGAGCGCCATTGTTCCTGAAAATTTTAAAGGTTTACAGCCTTCAACTATCAATTCTTAATGAATAAACAACAGTTGTGTTATAATGTATACTGGCAGCAATATGATCAGGGTGAATTTGATCATGTAGCCGAAGAAACTTGGCATATCTATTTTGTTTTCTTCAGCTATGGCTTTAACCATAAAGTTTGGTCCGTTGCCAATATAGGTCATCGCACCAAAAAATACAGCGCCTACTGATATTGCGGTCAAAAGTATTTCGGGAATTCCTGCTACTATTTTGCCTCCGATATGAAGGTCACCTAAACCCAATGCAAGGTTATGAAAAGAAACAGCAGTTGGTGCATTATCCAAAAATGAACTAAGGGCACCCGTAGCATAGTAAAACTGGACTGGAGTTTCAATGCCGAAAGATGCAGCATTTTCAGCAAGATATTTTAATGCAGGTACCATAGTCACGAAAATTCCGAGGAATAAAAATGCCACCTCTTTGATTGGTTCCCAGGTGAATTTATTTTCGACCCTCAGAGATTTTTTAGTGAATATGAGGGATAAAACAGCCATAGCAAGGATGGCAATTTCTCTTATAAAACCAAAAGCGTGGTTATCATGGATCGCATGAATGTATTGTTGGTTCAAAAATGCAACGGACAATACAACGCCTAAAAGGAAAAGGAAATTGATATTTCCAGTGATCCTGATGGGCTCGATCTGGGTTTTATCTGCAACAATATTTGAAGCTGGCTCTTTTTTGTGGAAATAGGTGTCTACAGCAAGATAGATCAGTAATAAAACACCATTTACAAAAAGCCATTCAGGCCACATATGAAGGAACCAGTCAAAGGACGCACCTCTAAGATATAAAAGGAATAAAGGCGGGTCACCAAGTGGTGTCAGTAAACCTCCGCAGTTGGCAACGATGGCAATGAAGAATAAAATGGTGTGGACTTTATACTTTCTTTCCGAATTCGTCCGAATGACCGGGCGAATCAATAACATCGCGGCACCGGTGGTTCCCATTATGGAAGCCAAAACCGCACCAATCGCCAGGAAAATCAGGTTTGTAGAAGGTTTAGCCTGAATATCACCTTTGAGGTGTATACCTCCGGTAATGGTAAACAAGGCACCTAACAGTATGATGAAAGGTATATAATCATAAAATACCTGATGTAGCAACGCTTCTGTCAATCCCTGAACAATCAGGTAGACAGCGGTAGGTATACCTAAAACAAGTGATACAATCAACTTATTCCTGTTGTTTTCCCACCAATGGTGAAATGTCAACGGACCTACAGCGATCATGGCGAGCATGATGACAAAAGGAATGGAAGCCCATAATGGCATAGTTTTTTCGATCATAGTATAAATTTTGTTTTATTAATGAAGGACAAAAATAGCTTTTAATGCTTAATTGTGCTAAAAATTACCTATAATTTAAGCAAATTCAGCACAACTTTATCCAAATTTTATTTGGCAATTATGATTTGACTTTATCTGATGTAATAATTTATCAGCCACACAGATTTATAGGAGAAATTGGGATTCCCCGGAGATCTTAACTCATTAATTGACAAAATCTGAGTCTGCTCCGAAAAGTCCAATTTGTTGATTTTCAATCGTTTTTTAACCCAATCTATTGACGTCAAAGATCAGCACAAAACTAAAGGGAAACGATTGAAAATCAACAAATTAAAAGCCACCTTTTATGCCTGTACTGACTAAAAACGTTGGTGCGTGTACTGACTGAAAACGTCAGAAGGGATTTAGGGAGCAAAGACTTTTCAGAGTGGACTCAAATTTCAAAATAAAATTTTTAGCATCATCTTTTTGCAAAACAAACAACTGACCAGATAAATTTACCCGCTTGTGGATTTTGAAATCAAGGGATATTATGCATTTTTGTTATTAAAGCCAAAACCTGCACTCAAATAGCTATTTTAAAATAGGGTGCTGAAAGAAAACAACGGTTCAACTTACGGATTAAAATTTTATTTTCATCTGGTTCAAATACACTTAACATCTAATCCGATAGCTAAACAATCAGGTAGTTATCGAGAATCAAGATCTGAGGCAGATCTGGCCTTTATCTGATCTACTTGAAACACTAAAAGAAATTTTACGCATCAACTCTGGCATAGAGAGCATTGTCTTCAATGAATTCCCTTCTTGGAGGAACTTCATCGCCCATTAACATCGAGAAAATCCTGTCTGCTTCAACCGCATCGTCTATACTGACTTGTTTGAGGATACGTGTATCCGGGTCCATGGTGGTTTCCCAGAGCTGTTCAGCGTTCATCTCTCCAAGACCTTTGTAACGTTGGATTTTGACGGCTTTATCATTTTCACCTACAGCAAGATTTTTAACGGTCTCTTCCCTTTCCTTCTCATTCCAGCAATAAACCGAGTTTTTACCTTTTTTGATGAGGTAAAGTGGCGGAGTGGCGATATAAATGTGTCCTTCCTTGATCAATCTGTTCATATAACGGAAAAAGAAGGTCAGAATAAGTGTGGAAATGTGGCTCCCATCCACGTCAGCATCGGTCATGATGATGACTTTGTGGTACCGTAATTTTTCAACGTTCAAAATGCGCTCACCGTCAACTTCTTCAATCCGGACACCTAATGCGGTGAACATATTTTTGATCTCTTCGTTCTCGTAGATCTTGTATTCCAGTGCTTTTTCCACATTCAAAATCTTACCTCTAAGTGGAAGAATTGCCTGGAATTTTCTGTCACGGCCTTGTTTTGCTGTTCCACCAGCAGAATCTCCTTCCACCAGGTATATTTCTGAAATGGCCGGATCTTTCGAACTGCAATCCGCCAGTTTTCCTGGTAAACCTCCACCTGTCAGTACGTTTTTTCGCTGAACCATTTCCCTGGCTTTACGGGCAGCATTCCTGGCGGTCGCAGCAAGGATCACTTTATCGACAATGGTTTTTGCGAGTCTGGGATTTTCTTCCAGGAAAATTTTCAAGGCATCACCTACCAGTTGGGATACGATGGCCGTCACTTCTGAGTTTCCCAGTTCACCCTTAGTTTGTCCCTTGAACTGTGGTTCAGGAACTTTAACGGAGACGATGGCGGTCAATCCTTCGCGGAAATCCTCGCCACTGAGTTCGAAACTGACCTTTTTAAACAATGCATTGGTATCACCGTATTTTTTAAATTCCCGGGTAATGGCACGTCTGAATCCATTGACGTGGGTTCCTCCGTCAGCCGTCTTGATGTTGTTGACAAAGGAAAGTATGTTTTCAGTATAGCCGGTATTATAGTGCATGGCAACTTCCACGATCACATTATCTTTTTCACCAGTGACATAAATCGCTTCATCGATCAAGGGTACCTTGGTTTCATCAAGATACAAAACAAATTCTTTCAGTCCGCCTTCTGAATGGAACTTGTAAACCTTCGGAGATCCATCCTTGGTGATCTCCCTTTCATCTGTCATGATGAGGCTCAAACCTTTATTCAGGTATGCAAGTTCTTTAAGCCGGGCGACCAGAGTGCCTGCATCAATAACGGTCGTTTCGAAGATATCAGGATTCGGCCAAAAAGTAACATATGTACCAGTCCCTGTTGCTTCCCCGATTGGTTTGACAGGTTCTTCGGGCACGCCCTGGTTATAGGTTTGACCATATGCATTTCCATCTCTGTGCACTTCAACGATCAGTTTGCTTGAAAGGGCATTCACTACGGAGATACCCACGCCATGCAAACCACCTGAAACTTTATAAGTGTCTTTATCGAATTTGCCACCTGCGTGCAAAACCGTCATTACGACTTCAAGGGCTGATTTCTGGAGTTTTTCGTGGATCCCGACGGGAATTCCCCGTCCGTTGTCTTTGACTGTAACGCTGTTGTCTTTGTGGATAAATAATTCTATATTATCGCAATAGCCGGCAAGATGTTCATCTATTGAATTGTCCACAACCTCCCAAACGAGGTGATGAAGACCCTTAATATCAGTGCTTCCAATATACATACCAGGTCTTTTCCTGACCGCTTCCAATCCTTCCAGCGCCTGTATATTACTGGCATCATAGTTGTTCGAGTTACTCATTTACCTAACGATTTTTTGAAAAACACACAAAGGTACAAAAAAATGCGGGGATAGCCAATTTGAAAGCTTAAAACAATATGAATTATTAAAAAATTGTAATTGTTTAGCTCAGTAGTCTTTATGTTTTGCTCAATAGTCTTTTAGCTAATGATTTAAACCAAGGGTTAAAACTTCTGATTCCGGAACAAATCACGTGTCTTTTTCTCAATGTACCCGCTTAATTCCAAGAGACAAACAAGCTAACAAACAAATTGCTAACCACCTAAATAACTACAAAAAATTACAGCATTTCAAAGATTGCGGCAAATCTGCCGAAGATCTATCAGTATGGTGAATTTTTCTGATAGATCTGTTTTCGGCAAATCAATTGAAGAACTGGTTTTCAAAGACTTCAGTTTTCGCTATCGGTCTTCTTTAATTCAAGACAAAAATAAACTGAAGTGTAGATCTGTTTTTGTCCAATTTGGACAAAAACACATTTTATTTTGTCGAATATGGACAATTACACGCTGATAAGAACGCAAATTGGTTGTTCAATCCGGACTTATCACAACAACCCATCTATGATATCCTTCTCAGCAATACCTTCCGCTTCCGCTTTATAGTTCAGAACGATCCTGTGCTTCAGTACGATATGCGCCACCGCTTTCACGTCTTCAATATCCGGGGAATATTTTCCATGGATAGCTGCGTGGCATTTAGCGCCAACCACCAGATATTGGGAAGCACGTGGTCCGGCGCCCCAGGAAAGGTATTGATTGACCATGTCTGGGGCATTTCCGGTTTTGGGTCTTGTTTTGGAAGAAAGTGTTACAGCATAGCTCAATACGTTGTCTGCGATGGGAATACGACGGACCAATTGTTGAAAAAACAATATCTCCTCAGCATTGAGTACGTGTTTTAAGTCGATGACTTTATCAGAGGTAGTATTTTTAACCACTTCGATCTCTTCTTCAAATGAAGGATAATCCAGGTCAATATTGAACATAAACCGGTCGAGCTGTGCTTCAGGAAGCGGATAAGTACCTTCCTGTTCGATCGGGTTTTGCGTTGCCAGTACAAAGAAAGGTTTGGGCAATGCATAGGAAATTCCGCTTACGGTTACAGACCTTTCCTGCATGGCTTCGAGTAGTGCTGCCTGAGTTTTGGGCGGAGTTCTGTTGATCTCATCGGCTAAAACGATATTGGCGAATAAAGGTCCTTTATTAAAGCGGAAATTCCGGCTGTCATCCAGTATTTCTGTCCCGGTGATATCAGAAGGCATCAGGTCAGGAGTGAATTGTATTCTTTTGAAAGACAGATCGAGCACGTCAGAAATAGTCTGGATCAACAACGTTTTTGCCAGTCCGGGCACGCCCACCAGCAAACTGTGTCCGTTGCTGAAAAGACTCATCAGGACGGATTGCACTACTTCATCCTGTCCGATGATCATTTTACCGATTTCTTTTTTAAGATCCTGATATGAACGGGCCAGTCCGTCCACTGCTTCTACATCATTTGCGTATCTGTTGTTCATTTGTAAATTTTTATACTCAATCAAAAATGTGTACTGATAACTTTTTGGAGACCTGTATTGTTTTCCAAAAAAGGTCAAAAATAGATTAAACGATTGATTTATGGAAATGGTGTGGCAAAAGCCATGTAAGTTTTTACCGAATGACAGAAATTGGCAGTAAAAAATTACTTTTTTGAGCTTTGTTCCTGCTCCTCATACTTTGTGGAGTAAAATACTGAATTCAAATTCTAAACATAATCCACTATTCAGCTACTTAACCCATCTTGGGGACGTCTCTTTTGAAAAGTCCAGGAAAAACCTTTGGATCATACAATTGTTATTGTCCAAGTTTGATCAGTATTCCTCCCTCATTTTCATTTTCCCCGTTCTTCTGAGCTTTACTGCCTTTAAAGGAATTAAAACTATACGACATACCTACCCAAAAAATGCTGGTTTCAGATTTACTAAAATTGTTGAGTTTATAAATTGCGTTGTCTGAATGTATCTCCTAATTTCGTGTATTGAAAACATCTGTCAAGGTCAGGCTAACAGAAAACTTATTGCCGGATAATGTTCGCTTTACGGCAATATCTGCATAATATATCTCACTGGTACTGAACTGTGGCCATTCAACAGGAGCGCTGTAATTGAGCAATAATTGTATTTCCGTCTTTTTGTCAGGATTTATGATGGTTTTGAGGTTACCTGTCCATGCAAGATCATTTGTACTCAGATCTATTTCGTTGTATTGGCCGGTTGACCGGACATAAAATACCTTTAGAATTTTTGTCGGTCAGCAGTGATAAAATATCTTTTTATTTAAAAATTTCAGTTACTTTAGCAATTAAAGCGGACGCAGACTGCTTTGATTGATGGAAAACGATTAATTCGTCATGATTTTGCTTTATATTTGGGATATTTATCAAAAAAAATCCTGGTTTTTTTTCTGCATAATTTTGAGCCTGTTCATTGGACAGAATATTTTTATAATCATTAAAATTCAACGATATGCAAACCACAGTAAAAAACAATTTGTCTGAAAAATACAGTAAAGGTACGATTGTCATCCATTGGTTGAGCCTGCTGCTGATATTAGCGATGATCCCGACCGGATCCATTATGGCAGACCTGCCGGCAGGACCGGAAAAAATCCAATTGTATAAGGTGCATTTTATCCTGGGCAACCTGATATTTTTATTGACCCTGCTCAGGACCTGGTTCTTTTTCAAAAAACCACGCCCGGCCAAACTGGAAACGGGCAGTGCATTCCATAATAAACTGGTGATCTGGATCGAGTATTCATTTTATTGGGTGCTGATATTCCTCGCTTTGTCTGGCATCATAACAAACATCTCCGCAGAACTGGGTGAAGCAGTCATGAGTGGAGATTATAATTTATTACCTACAGATATGGATTTTCCTTCACTGGAGGTGCATGAAATTCTGGTCAAGCTGCTGATCGCGTTATTGATAGCTCATGTGCTGGGTGTGATCATGCATTATTTGAGGCATAAGGAAAATACCCTGAAACGCATTTTGCCATAGAAATTTATTTTGGCATCATAGGATCTATCCGCGAATACAAGGATGAGTAGAAAGTAAAAAGCAGGATTTAAACTACTTTTTACTTTCTATTATTTCGCTAAAGTTCAAATTCCATCCGGTATTTTTTTTAAAAAAAACTGATTTTGGATCAAGTTGCCACAAAAAAATCCACATGCACCCTTTCCCTTTAACCATTAAACATTAATCATGCGAATCAATGGTTGAAAAAAAGCTCCGAAAATCCTTTATTTGGCCTCAATCCTAAAGGAGGATAAAGGATTTTCTCGCTTTCACCCTTTAGGATCGAGGCAAAAAAGCGAGAAAATCCTGCTTATCTGCAGAATTAACTTTAACCCTTGATTCGCATTAATCATTAACCACTACAACTTCACCAGTTTTCGGTAAATATTTCCATTTTTTTGTTCAAAATGCAGTATGTACACACCCGAAGGCAGTTGCCCGATATGGATTTCAGAGGTAGTTATCAATTCATGATGAATTTTCCTGCCTGCAAGATCGAATATGGTCAGTTGGGTATTTTCGTTCAGGCCTTTTACATGGAACGTCTGTCTGGCAGGATTTGGATAAACCTCAAAAACAGGTTTTTGGAGCAAAGTAGTATCCTTTGGGCCAACAATTGGAAGATGCAATTTGAAATATATCCATTTTTCGCCGGAATTACCTGAAGGAAAAACGATGTCCGCTTCGTTGGACAATGGAACTCCACACCGGGGCGCTGCTACATGCAGATTGGAATATTTTACCACATGTCCCTCAAGATCAAGTGTGATGGCTCGTTCAAGATCCAGACCATTGGCATCAGACGCCGGATACACATAGATATTTTTACTGTCAAAACTGATGATAAAAAACTTTCCTGCTTCATTCTGGATCATCCGGCCGTTTCTGATCTCTGCAGGCAACAAAGCTGAGGTGATGACCTCAGATCCTTCCAATATGTGATGTGTCAACCTGGTTGTGCCACCGGTGCTCGCGCCGGAAACGGGCGTAAGCACATGGATCCTGCCATGGCTGTCGAGGTAAACATCGCCATTGTAATTGAGACTGATATTTGGCTTTGGGAAAGCAGTGGTGGGGATTTCCTCACAGATCAGTGTCTCGATAAAATTTTTTGAAAAATCGCAGGCAACCCAGGTTTTTACCGCATTGAAAACATAATCAAAAGCGCCTCGAGGTTGAGTATAGCCAAGATCACTCCATCGAACATCCCTAAGAGATCCTAAAAACACACCTTTTTCGGTATCCGGAATGGTATACGTATAACAATACCTGTAGTCCAGATCAATTTTTTTTACTGCTGACCAGTTGCCTGAAGCAGGATCTCTGAAAGCTATCTTAAAATAGCCTGGTTTTCCACCTCCGCTGGTGAGAAGGTACAACTTCCCTTTTTGATCGATGCCTGGGCTGAAGTAAGGCCAGTTATTGCCCGGATCCCAATCGCCCGGAATGTCCGTTGATTTAAAAATCAATTCACCGGGTTCGTTCATCCACAATTTCGGAGTGCCGTTTGGCCAGCAAACCACAAAAATCCTGTCATCAAGACCTCGCAACACCTGGGCAGGTTCACGACCTGAGTCTCCCTGGGCAACGACCTCCCAGCCATCAGGTGTTTTCATGACCAACCTGAATTTCCGAGTGAGTTCTGATGAGCCTTCAATGGTATAAACAGTGAATGATTTGCCTTCAGAAGTACGGATCACACTGCATTGATGTCCACCCCAACTGCTTGAGCCATCGCCTGTGGAAGCATCCGTACAGACCTCAATGAATCCATCGATATAAGGTTCATTCTGACTATTAATGTAGTCAGAGGAACCAATAAACAGGAAAAATGAGCGTACTAATGAGATAAAAAATCGCATCACCCGAGATTTCAATGCAATATACTGATTGTTTGGAAAAAAACAATTTTAGCTTATGGTCAAATATCAGTCCTGATCCAGATAAATGATCCTTTTGAATCGCAATGTGTCGATACCTGGCTCATTTTTTGACAATTGAATTCTGAATAATTCAATGATGATGGGATTTGTTTTCGCTATTTTATAATGTTTACCCCTAATAAAATTAACAGGTTGGTGGTTGATGTAAACATTATACATTTCCGAATAAGAAGAAATATCGTCATCGGTTCCAAAAAATATCTGTTTGGAAATAAAATCCTGAACAAATTTTCTGTGATCAAGACCTGTATACGAAGATGTATAATACTCAAGTAATAATTTGGTAGAATCCCGAAGAAACAACTCCTTGGAGAGTTCATTATCCTTATCTTCATGTTCAGGAATCTCGTTGATAGATTTTCTCAATACTAAAGAATTAGCCTCCGATTTTTGCAAGGCAATCTTATGGGCATTCTTCAGTCTAAGATCCAAATTGGCATTTTCTTCTCTTAATTCATTTAAAATCCATTGATAAGCAGTTTTACTATTGGAATACTGATGCCATTCAACGATCAAAACCATTAATAAGAATGCGTTGAGTATCGAAAGACTAAAAAATAGTATTTTAAACAGCTTACTTTTCATGCCTATCTTTCATGCCAGTGACCGGGTTTAAATATTCTGCATAGTATTTTTGCAGGTCGCCTTTATGAACATTTTCACGTTCAAACTGAATCTCTTCATTATCGTAATAAAATTTGAAATACAGATCATCAGTTTGCTGAAATTCGCATGCAAATAAGTTAAAACTGACCAATAAGCTATCTTGATTTAACAATCGGATCTCATTAATTAGTAATTTATAATCCGGCCATCCATGGTAAGGATTTTCCTGATAAATTTTCTCCAAAATTTTCCGGATTTTGTAAGTGTTTGGAATAAAGCCATGATGATATTGATTATCTAACTTAAATTTCTGGACCAGTGAATGATGTATGTCACTATTATAATTATTATCTGGGTCAATCCTTAATTCCTTGAATAATGTTTCGATTTCCTTCAATTGCCGGTATTCTGATGAACTTTTCGAAAACCAGGATTTATTTATACCCTTGTTCAATATTTCAACACGCTCTATCTCAGCATTAAAATATAAGATCTGAGCATTTTTATAAACCGATTTATTATGATGGAAAAAATAAATTCCCCCAAAAAGAGTCAACAAAAGGACTGTTTGCAAAATGATCCCCTTCATTCCCGCTCAATCCTTTATACATCTGACCGAAAATCCTGACTCCAAAGTCTGTAAATTTCTATAGAAATCATCATTATCATAACTCAGATGATGATAATATGAACGATCGGTATTGGAAAAAGTGGCGCTCCACCAGTAGCAAAATGAGCCGCGATAACTGAACAATCCATTGCTGCCACGACGACCTCCCGGAAGCGCTGTAAAACCTGTTTCATTTGTTGCGCCTTCATTGGGACCGAACCAATGGCCGGTGCCGGTTTCTTTCAGTTTACCTCCGTTGCCTTCCATACCTCCCAGATAATCAGTCAATTCACTAAACTCTGCCGTGCTTGGCAAATGCCATCCTGTTGGACAAACACCCTGCACGCCACTTGGATTGGAAGTACTGCTCGCAGCTCCGTTCATAGCTGCCGGCCAATTATACAATACACCGTAAACATCATAGTTTGTTGTCGCCTTTGCATCAGCCACCACAGTTCCATTATAGTCATAAACATAGTAATAAGGGCTTGAAACAGAACCGGTTGCTGATCCGGTCACTTGCGGCAAATATTTCAAATTTTCAGCCATCCACAACTGATTACCAATTTTCAGAACATTATAATGCTGACCATCTCTGTCATCAGTAAAGCCATAATGCAGCAATGCCGATTCTTCCAACGCTTCAATTCTTTCCAACAAGGCATCTACATACGCTTTGGTAACTGCATCAGAAGCATTGACCGGAGTTGCAACCGTCGTTGTGCCCGAGAATGACTTATTGCCTGTGATGGTTTGGTCACCAGTAAGTGTTACATCATCGGTTTTATCTTCATCAATATTTGCGGGTTTATTCAATATCTGAGCAGCTCCGTTCATAGCTTTCCAGTCCGCTTGAATATTTACCTCTGCGCCGTCAGCAATGCCTGCAAGTTTAGTTTTTTCTTCGGTCGTATAATCATTAGAGGATAAAGCTTTACCCGATTCTTTATCCACCTTGGTCGCTAAACCAGTTGTTAAGGATGAGGTAGTTGCCAATCCATTTAAATCCTGATCTCCTGTGTTGATGCCGGAAAGATTATTCAGATTTGAGATATCTGATGAATTGATTTTTGATGCCTGACTGTTCGCAAAAACAGGATCGCTTTCATTGGCAGCATCGGCTTTATGCGCATGCAAAGCATAAGGTACGCTAAGTAACTGACTGGTTCCGAATATGTTATAACTTGTCAGTGGAGGCTCCGAAGCCGTTTTTGTTTCAAGAAAATATGGTCCTTCAGCCCAATCGATGGCATGAAATTCCGTATTTCCGCCTATTTCAATGCTAACGAGACCATTGACGTTGGTATAGGGCGTTTGAGTTTCGGAGTAAACGATCGTGCCGGTTGGTGAACCCTGCCGGATATTGATTTCCATCCCAATTTGGCTATTGCTTACCAAAACATGGTTGCTGTTGCGGATTACAGCCTGGTAACTCATTTTGTCTGGTGATTGTGCCAACAGTGATGTGATGATCAGCAGACTCGCGAATGTGAAGATGATTTTTTCCATTATTTCTCTTTAAATTGTCTTCTGGCATTATGGAGTTTCTGAAAAAAACTGACTGACTGAACAATTTTTGAAATTATACCTTTCATTTACAGATAAAATTCAAATTTTGAATCTTTCAAAAAAAGTGTCTGCCCGCGCTTTCTTTGTTGAATACGTTTTTTCAAAAAACCCGGCGAAAGCCCGGACAGATTTAGCTTGTCTCAGGGATGTTTTACTTTCCTTCCATCCATTCAGTTATTCACTTCATGAAAACAAGGATTAAACAGCCACTTTACCGGACAGGCTAAACGAAATACATTCAGTTAGTCAATGGCGTTTTGTCGGGTTGATGAACAACAACATGCCGCCACCCTATTCTATCAACCCAACTCATACAAATTTAAGCAATTATAATCTAATCAAGCCATCCAACCTATCCTTTTTTCACTGTTGCCAATCTTTTTTTCTTTTATCAAAATCTTAGGTTTTTTGATTTTGTTGAATGGCTTTTGCAGGAATTAAATTGTCAACATGTTGGTAAAGCGAAATCCTGCTTTTTTCAATCAATTTGTGGGCAATCGATATAACATGGCAATTTAAGGAGAATTTGGAATATTATGCAATATATTCATAATGAGTTATTTACAATAACATGGTTTTTCAAATATAACAACCAGCTCTTTTCATATCCAATTCAATGATGTTGCATTTCAAAAAAATTCTGAGACGAACCAAACCTGAGCTTGCGCCTAATGGTCTTTTTTTGAAGGCATTTGCGCTATTGTATAGGCCCTAAAATATTCTGAAGCGTATACCATTTCAGCATTTGGTGCGATTTCTGGTTCATGAAACGGTGTTCTGTGGTGCTCTTCATTGAAACCAGCAATTTGGTTTAAGAAAATAACGGTCTGATAATCATCAAAAAGACTTTCGTTGATCGCTTTGTCCTGTCCAACCTTGGTATGCAATGTCCATGCGGTCCACCATTCCAGCCCGTGCCTTGCAATCACAATAGTTTGAGGGTCATTCCCGACCATTGGTTTCAGTTTTTTCAGGTCTGCAAATGCATTTTTGTCTACAACCGGAGTTTTGGGCTGTCCGGCAGCGGCGAAAATGGATAATAAAGTGAATACAAAAAGCACGACAGCCAGATTTTTTTGCAGTTTTGCTTTACTGACTGAAGCAATCTGTACGATCAGCAAAACCTGCGGGATGAACAAAAACAAACTGAGCCTTCTAAAGTATTCTCCATCCATCAATGGGAAGGAACATGCCAGTAAACTGATGATGGAAGCCATAAAAATAGCTTTTTGTTCTATCTTCAGTGTTTTGGAATCTGATCTGTAAACCAATATGCCCAAAATAGCTACAAACAAGGAAAACAGTATAAAAATGAAATCAGGAAGCGAAATCATTCCCGTAAATAAAGCTGGTTTTTCAAAAATCTGTTTCCAAAATGTGACCAGCCTGCTAAAACGGGCACTATCTATCATGAGTATACCAAGCAAGCTCAAAATTATAAGCATAATCGATGGAAGAATGGCTTTCTTACGATAGATGTATAAAACGCTTATGAGAAGAAAAAATAAAGCAAATACAAATGAGCCAAAATGTGTCAAACCGGTTAAAAGCAAAAAAAGAATGGATAAAATGAAGTCTTTTCTGCTTTTATTGATTTGAAACATCAAAAAATATGCAAGAAACCCAAAAATAAATACGATGGCGAGTGCATTTTTTTGCAAATCAGAGATCAGTATCAATGGGGAAAATGAAAGTACCGAAAATGAGAATATGCTCAATTTTATAAAATCCGATGATTGGTACAAACTCATCAATTTCCTTAGCGGAAAAAGTAACAAGGGCAACGAAACGCTGTCAACCAGTTTCACCACGTTGATAATCAACTGATCTGTTACTGCAAAACCAAACAAGGACATGATTTTTATGATGAATGCATCGAGGTAAAAAAGCAAAGGCATATCAGAAAATCCCAGATGCCCGGTTTCCAGAACCAATCTTACCTGCAGCGGGTAATAACCGCCATTGACCCCGGGAATGAGTTCCCACGAGAAATTAAATATAAGCCTGATGCTTAAAGATGCAATCAAGATGATGAATAACAGGTGCTTCAATTTCATAGGCACTTTAAATTACATCAGTGATTCATGGGATTTATGAAAGTTACATAGATTTATGAAATGCCAGTTCAGCCTAACCTGCCTTTTAACAAAAAACCAGGAATCATCCATATGGTTTCAGTCCCGGACACATCTGATGGAATAGCTCCAGTTCTGGTCTCCGGACGAATTATTGACCTTATCCCGCATAAAACCCAAATCGACACTTAAAAAACTTCCAGCCACCTTTTGATCCGGTGTAGAAGTCCAGAAAAACGCATACTTTCCCAAATTCGCAAATGAAGGTTTACTGTCTCTGCTGCCTGCAGGCAACACCGTCATACCACTATCATTGGATCTCGCCGCATTGCTTGTTCTCCAATACATTGGCGAACTATCTTTAAGATTTTTACCCACAGTTTTAATATCTCCGGATTTTCCGATCAGCTCATTCCATTCTTCGATTGCCGGAATATGCCAACTTTCAGGGCAAATACTTTTTTGATTACTGGTTAATGCCTTACCGGCATATAGTTTTCCGTATATGCTGTTCTGAGGATTGTTGTCATAGTACCAGGACATCCCGGCAAGATCGAAGTCGAGATTTTGGGCAAACCATTCCTTTTCTCCGATTTTGACTGTCCAATACACTTTATAATCCCGCGTATCAACCAAAGCATTATAATTTATCTTAGGGTTTAATTGTATGGGTAAGGTATTGAAAGAAAACACTTTGGAGGTCCTTAAAACTTTCCCTTCTTTTTTTTCCACTACTTTCCAGTAATATTTTTTACTGAGTTCAAGAATGACCGGCTTCTCTTCTCCATTTTGCAAATCGGTTTTGTACACGGGTGGATTGGCAGAAGTGCCAAAATAAAGATCATACTGGTGATCTGCCAAAGCATTCCATCTGATCACCCCTGTCTGCACATTTTTTGCATTGTCCACAGGCTGTATAGCTGAAATCTGAGTCTGTGCAAGGCAAAAATATCCGGTAAAAAAGGTAAATGAAAATATGAGAAATGCTTTTTTCAGGAAAATATTTACAATGCTGATCATATTGCTGTTTTTAATATTGATGAAGTAAGCTAACCATCAGATGATAGATTTCTATCCCTGGGAATTGGCAGGCAAAGGTAATTTTTTAAAAACATTTCTGGTCAATTCTGAGTATGCAAGTATGATTAAAAAGGTAATCATCGGGTTTTCTGTGCTCAGACTGAATTTTGAAATGACCAGATGTTTGTGTTTCATATCCTTCACTCAAACTGGAAAACAAAAACTTTTCAGTCTGCCAAGTATTAAAAATGAAATTTTATACATCCACGCTTCATATTTAACTTCCAAAGTTCAGGACTTCGGTCACAGAATTCTTCAAAAAAAACTGAATCAATTAAGGATTCATGGCAAAACCTATGAACCCAAATTTGTTTTCTATTGCAATACTGATCTGTTTGATTCAAATTTAGTCTTCTCTGAAATGTCTTTGCCCCCTAAATCCCCAATGACGTTTTCAGTCAGTATGCGCACTGACGTTTTCAATCAGTACGCGTCTGAAAGGGGATTTTTAATTTGTTGATTTTCAATCGTTTCCATTTAGTCTTGTGCTGATCTTTGACTTCAGTAGATTGGGGCAAAAAACGATTGAAAATCAACAAAATGGACTTTTCGGAATAGACTCAAAGATAGTTTTTATTGAGAAATGGGATCATTTGTAATTGATTTGGCAATTTAGTAAATAATCCCCAAAAATTATCCGGCTTACCCGGACAATTATTTCAAATTTACTACATATTAAAATTCGTATAATGATATAGAAATCCACCAACATTTTTGAAAGTGCAGATCTTATGATTATATTTATAATCCTTTTTCTAATGATAGTTTGGTTAAAAAGAAATTCAATTTATAATTTCTTGATTTATAAAGTACATAAAGGACTTGATTTGGTATCAACACAAATTTTATTCTGAATAATTCCTATTGATTAAAAGAAAAAGTTAAGCAAGATTTTTATAGGTCAGCAAAAAAAATAAATAAAATATATGTAGTTATTTAGGTGGTTAGCCAATTAGTCTGTTAGCCTGTTAGTCTCTTTGAATTGAGCGTGTACTTTGAGCAAAAGACACGAAATTTGTCCTGGAATCAGAGGTTTTAACCTTTTGTATAAATCATTAGCTAATAGACTTAAGACTAAAAGACTATTGAGCTAAACAATTACAAATATATTTTGAATTTGATTGAACTTTGAGTGTCTTTTGATGCAAACCGACGTTTATTTTGACCGGATTTTGCAAGAATGAGTAATAATTCAGTAAGAACATCAAATGATCCAGAACCTTAGGATGTTTATCGTATGGAATGAACAAGAATTTAATAATCAGGATGTTAAGACATTGGTGTCTGTACAGATCAATCATCTTTGATCGATGAGATCTGTTGCTTTGAGGATCGGGGATCTTAAACCAGCTGAACATTGAATTTGAAACTTAAGGGGAAAACAGTTGGTCATAATGTTAATAGATCACCATGGTGATCCATACATAAAAACTGAAGGTAACTCGTTAAAGATTAAATCCAAATGCCAATGGTAAAAAGTTTCAAATAATTGTAAATCAATAAATTAAAATGCATGTTGTTTAATTCCTTTGCTTTTGGAGTATTTTTTCCTCTGGTGTTCGTCCTCTACTGGACAATCTTCAACAGAAAAAATGTAAAAGTCCGGAACTTGTTTTTAATTGCAGCAAGCTACATATTTTATGGATGGTGGGATTATAGATTTCTTTCCCTGATCATCATCAGTTCACTCATAGATTTCATTACCGGAAAGCATTTAAACAAACTCAATGTACAAACAGATGCGCTGCAAAACGATGCAACGAATTGCAAATCGATTCAACGACAAAAAAAATTATGGTTGTTATTAAGCATTGTCATTAACATCGGTTTATTGGGTTTTTTCAAGTATTTCAATTTTTTTGCAGACAGTTTGGCCAAATTGTTTGAATTGATTAATGTGCATTTTTCTGAAACAACCCTCAATATAGTCCTGCCGGTAGGTATTAGTTTTTATACTTTCCAGACTTTGAGTTATACCATTGATATTTATCACAGGAAAACAGCCCCGGCTAAGGACTGGATCCAATTTTTTGCCTTTGTCAGCTTCTTTCCACAACTGGTTGCTGGTCCCATTGAAAGGGCAAAAAACCTATTGCCGCAATTTGTTTCCCTGAAAAAACCAGACCATTTAGCCTTTCGGTCAGCGTTGTTGTTGATCGTCTGGGGATTTTTCAAAAAGATCATGATTGCTGACCGTCTCGCTGTATACGTTGAACAAGTCTATGAAAACCCAGCCCTCGCAAATGGATTTCCAATGTTTTTAGGAGTTATATTTTTTGCCTTTCAGTTGTATCTGGATTTCTCGGCATATTCCGACATAGCCAGGGGCACGAGTACTATGTTTGGATTTGACCTCATGCGCAATTTCAATAGTCCTTACCTGTCTACTTCCTTCGGGAACTTCTGGAAACGATGGCATATTTCGCTTTCGTCCTGGTTTATGGATTATGTTTATATACCGCTTGGAGGCAACCGAAAAGGACATTCACGTACCATAATAAATGTACTTATTGTTTTTGCAATCAGCGGTTTGTGGCATGGAGCAAATTGGAATTTTGTGATTTGGGGAACATTAAACGCCGTTTTCATGATCCTTTTGGATCCTGTCCTGAATTTAAACAGAATGAATTTGCCCCAATACTCCAGAGAAAAATTAATGCCCCACGTTTTAAAATCAATGTTAATTACTACCGCATGGGCGATATCACTTATTTTTTTCCGGGCAAAAGGTTTCCATGCAGCTATTGAAAGTTTCAAAAATCTGGGATTTTCAAATGTATCTGACATTGTGAACTTTGGATTGAATGACATCGAACTTAGATTTTCTTTTGTGCTCCTTATCATCCTGTTGTCTTGCGAAATTTTATGGGAATGGAAAGGCAGCAAGGTCGAAATCTTTTTTTATAAAATTCCAAGGGGTTTTCGCTGGGTTTTTTACCTTGTATTGGTACTGAGTATGGTTTATTTAGGCAAATACGGGTCAGGCAACGAGCACTCATTTATTTACTTTCAATTTTAGCATGAAATGAAAAAGCAGTTGAATATCAGACAGACACAACCCGTGGAGGTACCAGTACCAAAGCCAAAAACCTTTAACTGGTGGAAGTTTTCGATAAAAATTTTTGCCTTGTTTTTCATGGTAGTTTTCGTCATCATTTTCACAGACAAAAAAGGCTTTTTCACCGCTGATCAGACCAATAACCATATAAGAAAAAAGTGGGCTTCTTTTTACGATTTTACCAAAAATAAAGAGGTAGATGTCATTATTCTGGGTAATTCACACATTATAACAGGTGTAGACCCTTTTGTCTTGTCCAATGCTACGAGTTCTACATGCTTTATTCTGGGTAATTCAGGCACAGGGATCATTGATGCCTGGTTTCAATTGGGCGAAGCATTGAAGCAAACACAACCAAAATTGGTCATTCTGGAAACATTTTGTATCAATGATCAGGTTAAACATGAAGGTGAAGACATTCCCTACCTTCAAAGTTTTGATGCACAAAAAAATGTGTTTTACAAATTGAAAAGCATGCCCCAATTGTTTCACAGCGACAGTTGGGTTGAAGCTTGGTCACCCACCATTCGCAATCATTCTTTTATATTCACCGATACTGCAAGGATCAAACATAACCTTCAAAGACCCAGAGATCGTAAATCACCAAAACTCGATTTAGGCAGATTTGCACGCTTTGGTATTGGCCTGCAAGACAGTACTTTACAGAAATATGAGGAATCTGGAGCGCATGTAAATGGGAAAGAATACCAAATCTCCGATTTTTCCAGGAAGTATCTCAGGAAAATTATGAATATGTGCAAGGCAAAAGATATCCAGGTATTATTCCTTAGTGTTCCTATGTACTATCAACATATCAGTAATTATGAAATACTGAAAAAAACTTTAAACAAGGAACTGAAAAAATACCCTGAAGCAAAGTGGTTAGATTTGCAAATGCCTTACGATACCACCATCTACACTCCTGATAAGTTTGAGAATACCTATAGCGCCAATCAGCACTTGTCAAACCTGGGGATGATGGTCACTGCGTACAAGTTAGCAGGATTTATCTCTGAAAATTATCCAAATCTGCTGCCGGACCGTTCAAAAGACCCCGTTTGGATCGAGGATTTCAAATCTACCGAACATTTTGTTTACAACCAGTATGTCACAGGAGGAATGAAAGGATATGCATCCATTCTTAAAGATAAAAAAATAGGTGGTTTTCATATCCGGGAATTGGTCTTACAGGAAAACAAGGAAAGCAACAGACTTCTTTTGAAAATTGCCCGCCAAAAGAATTTACCTTCAGTGTTGAATGTTCAATTCAATGTCAATATGTTGGGTAACCAATTTAATTCAGCGCTTCAAATGAACAGCATAAAGGAAATTATGCATCCACAACACCAGATATATATGGTTGATTTAAAAAAAGAAGTAAAGATCAATACGATAGTGGGCATTATGGATTGAAGGGATCATGATCCGGTTCAAATAGCATGACCCTTGAAAACATGAAGAATTTATTACATGTTTTTCAACATAGGATCGAATTCGATAAAAAGTTATGAGACAAAAAAAAACTGAATTGACACCCGGGTTTGAACCTTGGCTCAGTTTTTCACCCTCAGAAAATGAAAATCTCATGAAAGAAGTAAACAATTTACACGACTTAATGACTTTTATATGAAAACAACATCAAAAGCTTTCTTGCTGATATTTTTTTCAGGAGGACTCACATATGGGTTTTTCCTGTTGCTAACTGATTTAGTATTTGGTTATGAACCAAAACTAAAAAAATTCATTTTTTCATCCATATTTTTTGGCGCTCTGCTATCGACCGTTTTTTTGTCTTCTTTTATTACCCGGTTAAGGAAAAATGGCATTAAGGATGTGTTGTGGGAACATCTGAAGGTCGGGCAAAAGCGCATTTTAAAAACAAGATTGAACATAGATGAATTGATGGCATTACTGAAAAGAGATCCCATCTATGGAAAAATGAATATTCTGGAAATTGAAAAGGGAATTATGTTCAAAACAGGTATCAGCCTGGAATCCTGGGGCGAAGTGATCAAAATCATCCAGCTAACCGAAAATGATCATGAATTTGAATATGAGGTTTCAAGTCGGCCCCGATTGAAAACAACTATATTCGATTTTGGAAAAAATCTTGAGCATATGATCCGGATAGAAAAATTATTTTTGAGCATTTTATAGCTGTATAGACAAGAGTGTGTAAAACAAATTACCATCCCCGGATTTCTCTCTCCGTGGTTGAGATGATCGTTGTGGTTGGTCCGCCAAGCATTTAACAAAACCATGTATACACTGGCCATAGCAAGAGATATATCCACAGATTTCCTTACATTGACACGCATTTTTGAATACCCCGAATGCTACTCCCCATTTTACAACATGCGTTACTTATTTTACAATTAGCCTTACGCTTTTTACATCATGCACCCTTATTTTTTGTAAAAAATAATTTGAAATTATTCTGGCTAAAGAAATTATGGCTCAAGCTTATGAATCACTTCCAACTAAGGCTCATTCCCAAAATCAATCTTCATCCCGATAGTTACAAATTTTCCCGGAAATACCTTAGATTTGGAACTTTTCACCGGTAATACCCGTGAAACGTAAAGCATAACTTTCGAATATTTAATCCGGACTTATGGGCAAACTATTCAGCATAATTGGCATATTTACCATCCTGACTTTACTCAGTTGCGAAAAACATAAAGTCAACGCACTTTCATCCTCAGCCGGAACGATTGAATTTTCTTCATCAGGCGGAATAGCCAAATTCATTCTGGAGACAGATGCTCCATCCTGGAAAATAAGTCATCAACCTACTGAATGGTTAAATGTTTCGCCCACCGAAGGTACGCTTGAATCAACGGAGATCACATTGACCGCACAAAGCAATACAGCCAGTTACCGCTCTGACACGCTTACGCTGACTGCCGGCAATGCAGATCCGGTTCAGGTTTTTGTACATCAATCAGATCCTCAGTACCTTTATACCATCACCACTGATCCGGTAGAAATCTATCTTGGCCAAAAAAGTGCCTCCACGACCGTCAGGATCAGCACGGACGCGCCTGCATGGAATATTCACAACAGCAACGATTGGATCCAATTGAGCCAATCTTCCGGTTCAGGCAGTTCCGCCACGATCAGTTTGACCACTACTGACAACAATTCGATCAATATCAGGGGCGGATTGATCACCATCCAGGCGGATCAGGCCAGGGATGTAAATGTTCTGATTTATCAGCAAGGAAAGCTTTTTCCTGATTATAACACTGATCCCATAGCTCCTGATGCAAGCGGTATGACTTCCACAGCTGCTCAAATAGCTGCCAAAATAAACGTTGGATGGAATATAGGCAATACCCTGGAAGCCATCGGAGGAGAGACTGCATGGGGCAATCCGATGATCACTCCGGAATTGATCCAACTGGTTAAACAAAGTGGTTTCAACGCCATCCGCATACCTTGTTCATGGAATCAGCACCTCGAAAACACTTCCACTGCCAAAATTAAACTCAGCTGGCTCAACCGCGTTAAACAAGTGATACAGTATTGCGTGGACAACGATCTGTATGTGGTGTTGAATATACATTGGGACAACGGTTGGCTGGAAAATAATGTCACCATTGAAAAACAGGAAGCAGTCAACGCGAAGCAAAAGGCATTTTGGGAACAGATCGCTACCCATCTGAGGGATTTTGACGAACACCTGATATTTGCCGGGGCCAATGAACCCAACGTGGACAACGCGACTCAAATGGAAGTGCTCCAAACATACCATCAGACATTTATAGATGCTGTCAGGTCAACTGGCGGGCGCAATGCTTACCGGGTTCTGGTGGTACAGGGTCCGTCAACGGATATTGAAAAGACGAGCGATCTTATGCATTCTTTGCCGGAAGATCAGACTGCCAGCAGAATCATGGCGGAGATACATTATTACACGCCTTATCAATTCTGCCTGATGGATTCAGATGCGGATTGGGGAAAAATGTTTTATTATTGGGGTATGGGCTTTCATTCTTCGACTGACCCATCCCGCAACGCAACCTGGGGTGAGGAAGCCGAAATGGAACAATTGTTCAGCCGGATGAAAACAAAATTTGTCGACAAAGGCATTCCTGTGATCCTGGGTGAATTCGCAGTGATCAAAAGGACCTTCCTGACCGGTGAAGCTCTAAGCTTACATCTCGATTCCAGAGCGCATTATCTCAATTTCCTGACAAAAAAAGCCAGGGCCAATGGCTTGCTGCCATTCTATTGGGACGCCGGAAATATGGGAGCCAACGCATCTGCGCTGTTCAACCGACAAAACAATACGGTGTTTGATCAGCAGGCATTGGATGCGATCATCAGCGGAGCGAGAAAATAACAATGTATTTCAATTACAAAATTTGTGATCAGAAAAAGTATAAATAGTTAAAAAAAAATTCTTGATGATGGCAGAAATAATTGCATTCGGACTTTTAAGCATCACTTCATTTTTTACTTTGATCAACCCTTTGGGTACCATGCCTGTATTTATGTCCATGACCGCACAATTGTCCGTTGAGAACAGGAATAAAACAGCCAAAAAAGCATCTGTCGCCTCCCTCATCACCATCATAGCATTTGCATTTACAGGGCAACTTCTTTTTGAATTTTTTGGAATCTCAGTCAATAGTTTCCGCGTGGTAGGCGGTGTCATTTTCTTTGTCATGGGCATGGATATGCTTCAGGCCAGGCTTGGACAGGTTAAGATTAAAGATAATGAAGTGAAAAGTTATATCACCGACATCTCTATCACTCCTTTGGCCATACCTATGATCTGCGGTCCCGGTGCCATCACCAATGCGATCGTTTTGATGGAAGATGCAGATTCCCTTGTAAAAAAAATAGTGTTGATCAGTTCAATCATTCTGATTATGGTTCTGACTTACATCATTCTGCTCAGTTCAAACAAACTGATCAGATTCCTTGGGCAAACCGGGATCAATGTCATGATGCGGATCATGGGATTGATCGTCATGGTGATCGCCGTTGAATTTTTCTTCAGCGGTCTTAAACCTATTCTCCGGGATATTTTCAATTTATAATTACGATTCACAATCATTATTTGGCCATTTAAATTAATGTCAAAAGATTTGCTTGCATTTTTTGGTTAAATCATATATTTTTGTTGTTGAAAACAATAAATGAATGAAAATATTTTTCCAAATCTGCCTGATTTTTATATCAGGATATGTTAGTGCACAACATGACACCTGGTATATTACGCGTGGTCCCGACACAGATGAAGTTGCCTGGGCCGTGGATGTTGATGATTCCGGAAATGTATACTGGGCTATTGACCAAAAGGATAAATGGCCATTTTGGTATTATAATGTTGTTGTTCACAAATTTGATCCTTCGGGCAACGAAATCTGGAAAAGCACTTCGTGGGACAACGGAACCGGATTTAATGACATTGCTTTTCTGGCAAAGGTAGAAGGAAACAGTCTTTATCTCGGAGGAAGAACGGATTCCACAGCCAACAACAATATATCCGGCGATGCTTTGCTGATGAGATACAATATTTTGGACGGCAAACTGGACTGGGCTAAAAACATCACTCCCTGGCCGGATTATGGTTATCAGGAAATAGACGGAATTTGTGTTCAGCCCGATGGTATTTATCTCACCGGCTGGACCAAAGGACAATTGACGGACATGGATTTCCTGATCCAGAAAGTTGATTTTTCGGGCAATACCATCTGGGTGAATTCGTGGGATTACAACCAAAATAAAAAATTCGACGGTGCCAATGGCCACATGGCTATGGATGATCGTTACATATATACGACAGGTCATGTCAACCGTACCAATATTCTTTCTCTGGATGGAGCCGGAGTTATGGCCAGTTTTGACAAAACGGATGGGAGAAATCAATCCCTAGTGTTTTGGGATGGTTTTTCCTTTGATGATCCACTGGGAATGACCATGAGTTCAGATTCCATGTTGTATATAGTCGGATATAGTGCCAGTTACGGCAATGGTTCACAGGTTTACACCAAAAAAATTACACGATCCGGTGAAGTTTTATGGACCAGGCTTTGGGGTGGATCCGGCACCGAAGATTGCCGGTCAGTAGCGACAGATGGGGACAGCATTGTTTATGTGGTTGGGGCAACCGGCAGTTATGGACATGGAGGAAAGGATGTTTTTGTGTTAAAATATGACGTATCAGGCACATTGCTTGATTCATTGATTTGGGGTGGCGCTTATGATGAGACCGCAAAAGATGTGGTTTTTCATGAAGGTTATTTATTCATTACAGGAGAAACAAAAAGTTTTGGCAATGCGCTGATCACAGGAGATCATACAAAAACGGATGGCTTACTTTTAAAAATTGACGGAAGAAGGATGCGTGCTCCGGACGTTTTGATCAATGATATCGCTGAACTTAAGGGAGAAAATCATCCAAATATAACAGCTTTCCCCAACCCTTTCACGCATAATTTTATACTGAAAACTGACTTTTCACTGATCAATGCGAGTCTGTACTTCTTTAATTTGACGGGGCAATATGTCAGGCGGACAGATCACCTCTCGGGAAATTCCATTTTAGTTGAAAAAGAAGATCTGGTTCCTGGTTTGTACTTTTTCAGATTGATGGAAGGCATGGATGAATTGGCAACAGGGAAAATAGTTCTCTCCGAATAGATCTCATGATCATTTATAAAAATTGAGTCTACTTCGAAAAGTCCGATTTGTTGATTTTCAATCGTATTTTTGCCCCTATCTACTGATGTCAAAGGTAAGCACAAGACTAAAGGGAAACGATTGAATATCAACAAATTAAAAGTCCTCTTTTAGGCGAGTACTGACTGAAAACGTCAGTGCGCGTACTGACTGAAAACGTCATTAGGGATTTAGGTGGCAAAGACTTTTCGGAGTAGACTCAAATTTTTTTTTAAAAATCCCGGAGAACCAATAAAAAGCTTTCAATTAATAATCGAATTTTACCTGTGAACACCATTCATTCTGAAAAATTTCCTTTTATAATAAATAATAAGTTAATTTGTTGCAGCAAAATTATTCTGTCACGGACGAAATAATTTATTTATTCGCTTTACCAAACAAAATCTAATGATAAGAATTCTACTGATCACATTGATATCTTTTTACTGGCAGTGTTCATTTACTCAGGGATCTGACCGAAAATTACTTTTCATCGGTATGGACGGTTGCAGATGGGATGCACTGGAAACAGCGGCAACTCCGGCATTGGACGAATTGCAATCACATGCCATTACCAACATAGATGGATTAACAGAATATCCGACTTGGAGCGCTACAGGATGGAGTGGCATGTTGACAGGAGTCTGGCATACCAAACATGGCGTAACGGAAAACTCATTTACGGGGGCAAATTATGCCAAGTATCCGGATTTTATTTCAAGGATAGAAGCTTATCAGTCTGACCTCAACACCTATTCGGTGGTTCATTGGTCGCCCATTAATACCAACATCGTTCAATCTGTTGATACTGAAGTCAACGTTTCTTCAGACCTTGCAGTGAAAGAGGAAGCAGTCAGAATCCTAACAGATCTGGATCCTGATGTGCTTTTTGTCGCGTTTGATGATGTAGATCATGCTGGCCATGTTCATGGTTTTTTACCTACAGCTTCAGGTTATCTCGATGCAATTGAAATCACGGATGGATACATCTCAGAAATTCTTTCTGCCCTGCATAACAGACCCGGATATGCTCATGAAGACTGGCTGGTCATAGTCTCAACAGATCATGGAGGAATTTCCGCCGGACATGGAGGCGGAACTCTGGAGGAAAGGAGTATTTTCACTATTTTCAGTCACCCTGATATCAATGGTATAAGGAATTCCAGGACTATACGGACGTCAACAGGTATATTCAATGAAGCTCAATTTCAACCGGGCACTTTTGCATCTCCCATTGATCAATCACCTTTTCTTTTTGGAGAAAATCAGGATTTTACCATAGAATTATGGGTGAAGGCCTGGGTCTACTCAGAAGATCCGGCTTTTATCAGCAACAAGGACTGGGATCGGGGCTACTACAAAGGTTTTGTAATTTCAGCTCAAAGCGGGCAATATTGGAAGGTTAACATCGGAGACGGAACAGACCGTCTGGATATCCAGGGAGGATTTATAGAGCCTGGAAAATGGCATCATCTGGCAGTGAGTTTTGACAGGGACGGATGGATGACTGCTTATGAAGACGGTGCAGTTGTCGGATTTGCACCTATGGAAAAAATTGGAACGATCGATGCAGGTTTGCCTTTGGTGATCAATCAGGATGGAACCACTACTTACGCCATTGATTTTGATGGGTCTTACAAAGACATCAGGATCTGGAATGCAGTTATTGCAGAAAACACTTTGGTCCGGTGGGCCAATGTACCCATTACCCCAGATCATCCAAACTACCATAACTTATTAGCGAATTGGAAATGTTCCGACGGGACAGGCAATCAGCTGAAGGATTCCTCAGTTCATGCCAATCATTGTCAGGTTACCGGTTCGGTTAACTGGAAAACCAACCAATCAGATACATTCAGAATATTTGATTACTCTGAGTTGCCTCGCATCACCGATAATGCACTTACGGCGCTTGGCTGGATGTGTGTTCCTGTACAGTCAGTCTGGGATCTGGATGGTAAAAACTGGCTGGAAGCTTGTGATCAAACCTTCGTTAATCACTATTCTGTTTCCTCATCCATGACCATTTTTCCCAATCCTGCAGGTGATGATTTTACGATTGACCTGAGCGATTTTGGAGATGTGAAACAAATGCTTATATATGATTTTACCGGGAGATTCATCAAACGCATGATGCCTGATAATAACTCCGGATTATCAAAAATAGATATAAGTGATTTGCACAAGGGATTGTATTTGCTCAAAGCAGATAATGGTGAAAATGTAAAGGTGGTGAAGGTGGTAAAAAAATAGCATAATTTAGGCGCTTAGTAGCTAAACCTAACCAACATGTTGTTTGTTTTTGATGTTAGTTAGTCCATTTTTTCTGTTCAAAATTCCCGCAAAGCGGCTTATTTTGGGGCTTACCAACAAAAAACATAGTGTATTTAAAGTCAAAATGATGTTTTTTTGGAAGAACTTTAAAGAAATCTGGAGTAAGAAATAAAGCAATACAGAATATTTACCCCGTAGGATATATATCCAACGGGGTGAACCCCGTGTATGATATATATCCAACGGTGCAAGCAAAGGATTAACTAAATTATGATGATAGATGTATCAGACTACTTAAATCAATAATCATTGATCGGAGCCTGCCCGTATGGAGCTTGCCCGTATGAGCTTGCCCGTATGGGGCCTGCCGTATGGGGGTTCTTAGATTTATTTGTTCTCTGAATGTATTTAGTCAAACTTAGATTTTAATCATTTAGTTTCTCCCAAAAAAGGTGTTTCTTCAGAACGAGGAAATTTTGGCACTTAGGAGCCAAATTGTTTGAATTTCCTCCAGATAGAATGAGTTAATTTTAGCTTCATCTGAACAACCTGCACCTTTGAACAATTAATGTATCTTTGTCGGATCGAAATATTATAAAAATGAGATACATTTACTTTTTTCTGCTGTTTTGGCTGTTCACACCTTTTGTCAAAGGACAATTCAATCTTGTGATCAATGAAATTGACAGCGACACACCAGGACTGGACACCAGGGAATTTTTGGAAATAAGGTCCGCCAATCCTAAATTTCCATTGGACGGATACGTTGCTGTGTTCTTCAATTGCAATCCCAATGCCAGTAATGCATCTTACCTTGCGATAGATCTGGATGGATACTCCACCGATATCAATGGCTTATTCCTGATCGGAAGTTCTTCACTTGAGCCCTTTCCACAATATGTTATACCGGATAATACCATTCAAAACGGACAGGATGCCATAGCCATTTACCTGGCGGATACGAGTGATTTCCCTTCAGGTACACTTCCATTTGTAGATGAAAGGTTGGTAGATGTCCTCGTTTATGGTACCAACGATCCGGAAGCCACTTCCGCTCTGAATATTTTCCGCGCTTTTAATCCGGATTTACAGCAAATCAATGAAGGTGGCGGCAATAACACGAATTCGATTCAGCGAAGAAATGACGGAACCTATTTCGCAGGAACACCCAATCCCGGTAGTTTAAATGAAGGTGGGGGCATTGAATTGACCAGAATACGGACGACTTTTGATAAAACAGTTTATCAGGAAGGTGAAACCATTCAAATTCTATTTACTGCCGATCAACCGCTGGAAGACGATGTCAATGTTTCTTTCATTTTGGATCACAACGGATTTGGGAATGATGATTATTTTGGGCAGACTCAGGTTGTTTTTTCAAAAGGCTCGAATCAGACAGGAACCACTATACAAATCCTTGAAGACCTCATGGAAGAAGGAGACGAAGACTTTGTCATCGATATCAGTCTTGACAATGAACTTTATTTGCTCGTCAACAACCATATAAAAATTCGCGTAAATGATGGCGATTTCAGGATATCCCCCTTTGGGACGCCACTAAACCCAACCTATGGAATTGTTGCTTCAGCAGCTGAACCTGATTATTATGAAAACCTGAAAGGACTGGCTGGCAGTGATTTAAAGCAAGCATTGCAGAATATCATCTCTGATGAAGAGCTTATCAGAATGCATTCATATGATGAATTGGTCACAATCCTCAAAGAAGCAGATCAAAATCCTGAAAACTCAGGTCAGGTTTGGCTGGTCTATCTGGAAATTCCTCGTTCCAAACTCGATTTTCAGACAGGTTCCAGCAATATAGGAGTCTGGAACAGGGAACATGTATGGCCAAGGGATCGTGGTGGTTTTAACAGCATTGCAAACGACACACTGGTGGATGGAAAAGATCTTTTCTGGCATAGCAATGCCGATTCCCTCCGACATGCCAACTCGGATGCTCATGGCTTAAGGGTTGCCGATGGGCAGGAAAATTCTACCCGGGGAAACAGGTTTTATGGAGATTATACAGGACCGGTAGGGACAGCTGGTAAATTCAGGGGCGATGTGGCCAGGGCAATTTTTTATTTAGCCGTCAGGTACAATGGCCTGGAGGTTGTGGAAGGATTTCCGGAAGGTGAAACCGGCAAGTTCGGGGATCTGAATACTTTGCTTGACTGGCACAGAATGGATCTTGCAGATGATTTTGAAATGAACCGCAACAATATAATTCAGAGTTGGCAAAAAAACAGGAACCCGTTTATCGACCTGCCTGATCTGGTTGAATATATCTGGGGAAATAAAAAAGGAGAGAGCTGGACTGGTCAGGTTGGAACAAAAGAAATACCAATAACAAGATACCATATTTTTCCGAATCCTTCAAACAGCACGATTCACATTGAAGGTGCGGGGCAAAATGCCATCATTGAATTGTTCAATTCAAGTGGTCAAAAAATGAAATCATCCGGTTTAAACGGGAAAAGTCAATTGGAATTACCATCTGAAAAAGGGATGTACTGGCTCAAGATCATTGAAAACAATGATATTTTTTCTGCTGTCATCATGGTACAATAAACACTGATCCATCAGATAGTAAATACAAATAGGCTATTTCTGCTGATATGGCCTATCCTGTTGATCCATAACGATCCCTTCGATCAATATTCAGTGATTTTACCTACGTTCTGAGGTAAGAGGCTCCATTCATATCGAGGATGGCACCGGTGGTTCCGGAAGATGCTTCGGAAGCCAGGAAAAGCACGGCTGAAGCGATCTCTTCAGGTTGGATCAGCCTTCCAAGCGGGGTGTCTGCCAAAATGGAAGCCCTTTCTTCATCTTTGAGGAATGTGGTGGCCATTTCTGTTTCTACCCAACCCGGAGCGATCGCATTGACAAAAATATGATACTTTCCGAGTTGCTTTGCAAGAGATTGGCTCAGCGCATGAAGGCCTGCTTTACTGGCTCCATAGGCAGGTTGGGTTGGTTCTCCGCGGAAAGCGCCTCTTGAACCCACATTTACGATGCGCCCTCCACCCATGGGAATCATTTTCTGCGCTACCAGGTAACAAAGATTGGCTACAGCGATGAGGTTGGTTTGGATGATGTTATGCCAGGCTTTTTGCCAATCATCAAAAGACACCTGATCGATCTCATGGATTTGACTGATGCCTGCATTGTTGACCAAAACATCTATTCTACCATACTTCTGTATGATCAAATCGACCATTTGTTTCAGCTCAAGCGGCTTGGAAAGGTCACATTTTACGAGCAAATGATCACCGATTTTCATTTCAGTCATCGTATTGCCGGCAGCTCGATCATTTTCTCTGTAATTGATCACTACATGAGCATTTTGCTCTGCAAAGGCTATAGCCGTAGCTTTGCCGATACCACGTGAAGCGCCGGTTATAAGCACCACCTTTTTTTTAAAATCCATAGATCCGATTATAGTTTTGATTAAACGTGAAGGCTGACTCTGTGAACCCCCGGGTTATATTTTTTTGCGATCAGGGATTTGATCACATCATAATACTTCTTTTCGGACAGAAAATCCAGGTCATCAATGTCGATGATCAATACCGGAAAACTGACAATATTCCGAAAATAATCAAAATAAGAATCCTGGATATTATAAAGGTATTCCCGGGTGATATAAACTTCGTACTCACGACCTCTTTTTTTAATATTCTGTAACAATATGTCCACATTTCTATGCAGATAAACCAGGAGATCAGGATTCGGAAAATTGTTTTGCAATGTCTGAAAAAGCTGCTGGAACAACCTATACTCTTCGCTTTTAAGATTCTTACGGGCAAAAATTAGCGTTTTGACAAAGGTATAATCCGACAAAGTGAAAGGTGAAAACAGGTCTCTTTGCGAGATCAGATTCCGCTCCATTTGTTTGTACCTTTCAGTCATAAAAAACAATTCGACCGTAAAAGCAAATCTTTCCGGATCTTCATAAAAATAAGGAAGGAAAGGGTTTTCGCTAAACTCTTCCAGGATCAGGCGACAGTCGTATTCCTTTTTCATGAGCCGGGAAAAGGATGTTTTTCCGGTACCTATATTGCCTTCTATACAAATGTATTGATATGGAAAATGTAATTCTGACATTTTATGGCAATTGCATCTGTTTCTTAATATTTACTCATTTATTGTCCGGGAATCACTGGATTTATACCATTCCACTATGGAATTATCCGGACACTCCATCAACAATTCTTTTGTAGTTTTCTTTAAAAGCGGGTGCAAAAAATCCGGTTCAATCTCCTCCAACGGAACAAGTACAAAGTTACGCAAATGAAGAAAAGGATGCGGAATAATCAAGGATTTCTCAAAAATGATTTTCTGTCCAAAATACAAAATATCAAGATCTATCCTTCTTGGCCCCCAATGAATTTTCTTTTCTTTTCCTATTTTTTCCTCTATATCAATCAGTTGCTTTAACAAACTCCAGGGATCCAGGCTAGTCAGTATGGACACTACTGCATTTATAAAAAAATCCTGATCCGTATTGCCCCACGGTTGGGACTTGAATAATGCGGATCGTTGCACAATGATCCCAAGCAAAGAAATTTCCTCAATTGCCCGGACAATCTGATCAGCTTTTTTCCCCAGATTAGCGCCTAAACCTATAACAACACGGGTTTGATCAGGCAGAAACGTGTTTGGCTCGATGAGACTTAATGGCATCGATATATTTTTTGTACTCTTTTTTCACTTCCGGCGCCAAAACGACCAAGCCAATCATGTTTGGAAATACCATGGCGAAGATCATCGCATCTGAAAATGCTACTACTGCTCCCAGACTGACAGATGATCCTATGATCACGAACACCAAATACAATAATTTATAAGATAAATCTGCAGTTTTAGTTTTACCGAATAAAAATTTCCATGCCTGTAATCCATAATATGACCATGATATCATGGTTGAAAATGCAAACAAAAATACAGCTATGGTCAGTATATATCTGAAATAAGGAATGGTGGAATCGAATGCCTGGGATGTCAAGGCTACTCCCTCGGTAGTATCTCCCGGTTGCTGGACGTAAAAACCTGTGATGATTACTACCAGTGCGGTCATGGTACAGATGACGACCGTATCTACAAATGGTTCCAGCAGAGATACCAGGCCTTCACTTACCGGATATTTGGTTTTAACTGCCGAGTGGGCAATCGCAGCTGATCCAACACCTGCTTCGTTGGAAAAAACAGCTCTCCTGACACCTTGAATTAAAACTCCCACAAAACCGCCACCAACAGCTGTCGGGGTAAATGCTTCCTGAAATATCAGCGAAATGGCCCAAAATATTTTATCGTAATTGGCAAAAATGATGATCAATGCAGCCCCAACATATATCAGTGCCATGAAAGGCACAATTTTGGAAGTGACACTTCCAATCCTCTTTATTCCACCGATTATAACAAGTGCAACCAAAACAGCCATCCCAAGACCGATCGCGAAACCTGCATATCCTGCATCCATTTGGAAGACATCTTTCAATTGCTGTGCAGCCTGATTTGCCTGGAACATATTTCCTCCTCCGAATGACCCACCCAATGTCATGATCGCAAAGAAAACAGCCAGAAATTTACCGAGTTTGACCCAACCCCTTTTGGCAAACCCTTTCTTCAGATAATACATCGGTCCGCCATGAACAACACCGTCCGCCGTTATATCCCGGTACTTTACACCCAATGTGCACTCAACAAATTTGGAACTCATTCCAAACAATCCGGCCAATATCATCCATAAGGTGGCGCCCGGTCCTCCCAATCCGATGGCTATGGCAACTCCGGCGATATTTCCCAGGCCTACGGTCGCAGACAAAGCTGCTGTCAGTGCCTGAAAATGGGTAACTTCTCCTATATGATGTTCAACTTTTGAAGTTTTTAAAATATCCCCTTCTTCGGTGCCGATCAGATAATCTTCGGTTTTGACTTCTTTGGATTTGGCATCCATAAAGTCAAATTTGCCCATAGTTACCTTAATTGCCAGCCAAAAATCTTTAAAATTTACAAACTTGAAATAGATGGTAAAATAAATGGCTGCACCTATGAGAATGAGGAGCACCAGGGGAACAGATACATTTTCACTAAATGGAACTGACCAGAACACAATAGTTTCTATTAAACTAGTGGCTGGTTGCACAAAATCATTTATTTTATCGTCCAACCCTTGCTGCCCAATCACACGGAACGGTATTAATGACATAAAAGCTAAAAATAATGTTGAAAAAATATTCCCTGCATGTTTCATATGACTATTGTTTGCCTTTTAAGAAAATATAAATTATTGATTCCAAACCTCTTTAATGTCCGGGCAGCAACATGGAATTAAATTTCTATTTCTGCCAAAACCGCCGTGAAAATCTGAATTTTGCAGCATAAGTTTTATCCTGACCACCACATCCATCCTGGCCTCTGATAAAATGAATGATGAAGATAATATATATTTCGGAAAAATAAATATTATTTTATTGAATATATCAGACTTGGCAATTTCTGATATCTTTGCCAGTTCAAACTTACCATCATGGATCTCAAATTATATGGAGCGATAGACATTGGAACGAATGCTGGCCGTTTACTGATAGGATACATTGTTGAATCAGCCGGATTTTTAAGGACAAGACAAGTAGAAATGGTGCGGGTGCCGCTGCGATTGGGCAAAGACGTTTTTGAAACCGGCAGTATTTCAAAACCCAAACAGGAACAGTTAGTTAACTCCCTCATGAGTTTTAAATTACTGATGGATGTTTATGGCGTACAGAAATATCGTGCTTATGCAACTTCTGCATTACGGGAAGCAAAAAACAGCAGTGAAATCACCAAAATGGCGGGAAAACGCACTGGGATTTTTATTGAAGCCATTGACGGACAAAAAGAAGCCGACCTGATCATGTCCACTTTTTACACCCAACCCATGCCTGATATGCCTTATCTTTTCATAGACATCGGAGGTGGGTCAACAGAGTTATCTGTTATCTTTAAGGGTGTCAGGCAAAATAGTCGTTCTTTCCCCATCGGAACAGTCAGGGAATTGATGGGGAGAAATGATCCTCAGACATGGAAAGAGATTGAACAATGGATCAGTGAACATAAGATTCCGGGAGTACCAATGGCCGCAGTTGGAACCGGTGGCAACATCAACCGAGTGGCTAAAATACTACAAAAACTATATCTTCAAACCATTAGTCTGGATGAAATAAATGCAGTATTGGATAATTTAAAATCAATGAGTTACGAAGAAAGAGTCATAGAACTTCTGCTCAAGCCTGACAGGGCGGACGTGATCATTCCTGCTTTGGAGATCTTTACAAGTATAATGCGTTCAGCTAAAATTGATTTTACTTATGTTCCCCGGATGGGATTAGCTGATGGCATGTTATTGGAACAGTATAAAGATGATATTGAAAATTAATTTTTTTTGAAATGATCATATTGAACCATATTCATTAATTGATTGTTAATGGCAGGAATTATTGAAGGATTAATCCATTTATCAAAGGAAATGGCTCGACATGAATAAATAATTTCACTTCCTGCACCTTGTGGGTAAAAAAATGAACTGATGAAGGCATATCTGGATTTACTTCAACATATCCTCGACAACGGGGTTGAAAAAAGCGATCGTACGGGAACAGGCACGATCAGTGTTTTTGGTTATCAGATGAGATTTGATCTGTCTCTTGGTTTTCCGGCGGTCACTACCAAAAAACTGCATTTCAAATCCATCATCCATGAATTGCTTTGGTTTTTAAATGGAGATACCAATATTAAATATCTACAGGACAACGGAGTCAGGATATGGAATGAATGGGCTGATCAACATGGTGATTTAGGTCCGGTGTATGGAAAGCAATGGCGCCGCTGGGAATCACCTGACGGAAGGATCATTGATCAGATCGGTCAGGCAGTGAATACTTTAAGGACCAACCCGGATTCGAGGAGGATCATGATCAATGCATGGAATGTGGGCGAACTTGAACAAATGGCTTTGACGCCATGTCATGCCTTGTTTCAGTTTTATGTTGCCAATGGAAAACTGAGTTGCCAATTGTACCAAAGATCCGCAGATACCTTCCTTGGTGTTCCGTTCAATATTGCATCCTATGCATTGCTCACTATGATGATGGCCCATGTAACAGGATTACAAACGGGTGAATTCATCCATACATTCGGGGATGCTCATTTGTACCTCAATCATCAGGAACAGGCACGTCTTCAGCTGACCAGAGCACCCAAAGAACTTCCAACCATGTTGATCAATCCAGACGTAAAGGAAATCAATGATTTTCAATATGATGATTTTGAGTTGGAAGGATACGATCCGCATCCGGCGATCAGAGCAGAAATTTCGGTTTAAAATATAAAAAAAATGGCATTATTTATCAATTTTTTAATCCTAATTCTTGGACTCGTTGTTTTGGTTAAAGGCGCAGACTGGCTGGTGGACGGTGCCTCTGCTGTCGCAAAAAGACTGAAAGTTTCTGACCTGGCCATAGGTTTGACCATTGTTGCATTTGGAACTTCAGCTCCTGAATTGGTTGTCAATTTGATAGGTTCATTTAATGGCTATGACAATATTGTATTCGGAAATGTAATAGGTAGCAATAATTTCAACTTATTTATTATTTTGGGTATTGCAGGTATCATAACTCCTTTAGCAGTCAAGTCCAGCACGGTATGGAAAGAAATCCCTTATTCTCTTTTAGCTGTTGGCATCCTTGCATTCCTGGCAAATGGTGTGTTTCATGGAGGTTTAAAAACCCTGAATTGGTTTGACGGAATTGTCCTTCTGATATTTTTCGTTTCTTTTCTGCTTTATGTATATAAACAGTTACAGTCTGATCCTGAATCTCACCCAGAACAACAAAAAATGATTGCCACCAAATGGGCTACCCTGATGATCATCGGAGGACTTGCAGGTTTGGTGATAGGTGGCAAGTTGGTGGTTGATAACGCCATTGAAATAGCTAAAGCATTGAATGTGAGTGATAAGATCATCGGTTTAACGATAGTTGCAGCCGGAACTTCATTACCTGAACTTGCAACTTCTGTTGTAGCTGCACTTAAAAAGAATAATGATATTGCTGTCGGAAATATTGTTGGTTCCAATATTTTCAATATTTTCCTGATTTTAGGCGTCAGCTCCCTGATCTCACCTTTGGATTATGATGTTGTATTTAACAGAGATCTGGTCATTCTTGTAATCGGTACTTTGTTTGTTTTTGGAGCAATGTTCGTTGGTAAAAGACATACACTTGACAGATGGGAGGCCTCCTTGTTGCTGATCGCATACCTTGGATATCTGGGATATATGATTTCTCAGGAAGTTTGATTCTGCAAAATTTGAGTCTGCTCCGAAAAGTCCAATTTGTTGATTTTCAATCGTTTTTTACCCCAATCTACTGACGTCATCGATCAGCATAAGACTAAAGATAAACAATTGAAAATCAACAAATTAAAAGTCCTCTTTTAGGTGTGTACTGACTGAAAACGTCAGTGCCTGTACTGACTGAAAACGTCAGTGGGGATTTTGGGGGCAAAGACTTTTCAGAGCATACTCAAATTTTTAATGCAGGATCTTAAAAATCATTTCCTGCAACAAAGCCTGCTGACTGGTACTTTTGTTGTCAACGCCTTTAGACCTTAAGTCATATTCCTTCAAAATGGAAAATACCTGAAAAACTTTGTTTAAGGGGTAATTTTTAGTCGCAGTCAGGTATTCTTTCAGGAAAAATCCCGATTTTAATCCCATAAGCTGAAGTTTTTTTGCCTCAGATTCATTTGCTGCATCATGCAATATCCAGACTTTGGAGAAATAACTGGTGAGAGTAGGAATGATCGAATTGATATTGTGTGATTTTGGATTGTTGTTGAAGTATTGTATGATGGTATTCACTTTCAAAATATCTTTGGCAGCCATCGCGCTTGTCAATTCAAAAACATTGAAATCCTTGCTTTGTGCGATGTGTTCCTTCACCTCATTGATTCCCACTGTTTTGCTATCTCCCAGAGATGTTGAAAGTTTTTGAATTTCCTTGTCTGCCTTGGAAAGGTCGGTTCCCAAAAGTGATTGCATCATAAATGCAGCCTCATGACTGATCGTCAAATTATATTTTGCGCCTTGTTTTTCAATCCAGTCGGGAACCTGATTGTCATAAAGTTTTTTTGCAGTAAAAAGAGTACAATGGTTTGAGATCGCTTTCCCAATGGCTGTTCTGCCATCGATGGTTTTATATTTATAGTTGAAAACCAGTACAGTCTTGGGATTTGGTTTCTCAAAGTAAGATTTCAGTTCATCAAGCTTCTTTAGTTCCTGAGCTTCTTTGACAATCACCAGCTTGTAATCCGCCATCATAGGGTATTGTATCGCAAGATCGAGGATTTGCCTTGGAGCAGCATCTTTTCCGTAAAGGACAAACTCATTGAAAGCTTTTTGATCTGCAGTAAGCAAACTGGCCTGGATCAGATCGGTGATCTCATCAATAAAAAAACCTTCTTCTCCCTGCAGAAAGTATACCGGTTCCCATTGGCGGCCTTTAACGGACTTTAACAGGTCTTTGTATTCCAAATTAAGACATTTTAAGTTTGCAAAGTTAGTACTTCATCAATGGTCAATTCAGTTTCTCCCCACATTTTTTACAAAATACCGCATCGGAATCATGATCTTCTGACAAGCAGGTTCTGCAGCAAATTGAAATGTTTTTGTCGTGTGCCTTGGTCCGACCCATTTCAGCAGTAATAATGCCGGTAGGAACTGCAATGATGGCATAACCTGCGATCATCAGCAGTGATGAAAGAAATTTTCCCAGTGGTGTGATCGGAGAAACATCTCCATAACCAACCGTGGTCAAAGTCACCACAGCCCAATAGATGCTTTGGGGTATACTGCTAAAACCTTCATTGACACCACCTTCCACCAGATACATGATAGAACCAAAAACCACGACCAAAATAACAACAAAATAAAAAAAAACGGTGATTTTTGGCATACTTTGCCTGATAGATCTGGCAATAACCATTGACTGACGGGTAAAATGCCCAAGTTTCAAAATCCTGAAAACTCTTAACAACCTCAAGGCTCTTATAACGGTCATAGATTTTGCTTGAAAGAATATCAAACTGATATACAACGGTAAAATAGCCAGAAGATCTATGATTCCATAAAAACTAAAAATATACTTTCGGGGTTTTGAAGAAACCCAAATTCTCAATAGATATTCAATCGTAAACAAAATGCTGATGAACCATTCAATAACGATAAAAACATGATGGTATTTCGCATCATATAAACTGGTCGTCTCTGCGATAACTGTTAAAATGCTGATCAAAATCAAAATCAGCACTGCTTGATCAAACAACCTCCCATCCCGGGTGTCCGATTCAAAAATAATGCTGAAAAGTTTTTTTCTGAGTTTCTGAATGTCCATATTTCAGAATTGATTAATGCTGAATAGTTTGCAAAATAAAGATTTTTTTGTAAAACCTTCTATATAATAAACTTTGAATGATTAACGATTCCTTTATTCTGACTTCCTGAAGCTAATTTCATGTATCCTTCCAATGGTAAACGGAAACAGCCCGATTATTCTCAATTAAAATACAATTGACTAAACATTCCTGTTGTAACGCCTTAAAAAAAGGAAATCTGCCATGCGATATCCTATGATTTCATAATGCTTTGAATTCAATACTCAGAATATTTGTTTCGCCTGCGGCAATAAAATTCCAAATATGGAAAGTATAGATGGGTTTGGCTGAATTAACCACTTTTATGCAACAATCTTTGTTAAGATGTCTAATCATTTTCGATACAAAACAAGCTTTATTTAAACGAATCCAGGTCTTTTCAACCATAAAGGGAATATTTTTTACCTGAAAACGATCATCTGAAAAATATGTCGTTCATGGACACAGCCATGCGAAAGCCCGTATATATTTCAAGATTCCTGATTAAATATTATATTTGTGCTGCTTAAAGCTGTTTTACAGATATTTACAAACATAAACAATATGATTTAATTTAAACCTTGTTGAAAATTATTCCTGATAATTAAAGCAAAATCTTGAAAATCAGATAATTTAGTTTTAGTTGTCCTGAAAATAATGCAATCAATGCGAAAAAAGCCAGGCTGGTTTGCTCAAAAGGTATTCAGATTAAAATCATAGTTCCAAAACAACATCACATTCAACTTTGAGTTCCTATGAAGATAAGATTTTTTGAGAGAATAGAAAAAGTGGGAAATGCCTTGCCTCATCCGGCAGCTTTGTTCGGTTTACTGGCAATCATCACATTGTTTTTTTCCTGGATTGGTTATTTTTTTGACTGGCAGGCTATTCATCCGGCAACAGGTGAACATGTGCAGGTAGTTAATCTGATCTCAAAGGAAGGTTTGCACAGGATTTTACTTGAAATGGTGGAAAGTTACACCGGATTTGCACCCTTAGGAATTGTGATGGTAGCCTTACTTGGTATAGGTGTTGCAGAAAGCAGTGGTTTGATCCGTTCAGCAGTTAATTTTTTACTGCTTAAAGCTCCAAAAAATTCCATCACCTTCATGATCGTTTTGACAGGGGTGGTTTCCAATACTGCCTCAGACCTTGGATATCTGCTGATCATTCCCTTATCAGGTGTGATCTTTCATTCGCTGGGCAGGAATCCGATAGCTGGTATGTCGGCAGCATTTGCCGGAGTGAGTGGAGGATTTAGCGCAAATTTATTTATTGGCACCATCGATCCATTGTTGGCAGGTTTATCCACAGAGGCTGCAAGGATCATTGATCCGGATTATTATGTCATGCCAACCGCAAATTACTATTTTATGGCAGTATCTGCCATTATGATCTCATTTGTAGGTACGTGGGTGACCAAAGCGTTTGTAGAACCCAGACTTGGACATTATACCGGCAATGTGGTGCAGGAAGAGATCAAAGGGCTTACACAACCAGAGAAAAAAGGACTTGTTTGGGCATCTGTGGTGGTATCTGTATTTCTGTTGCTGATATTTTGGGGTTTGTATCCTGATCATGGATTTTTAAGAGGAACAGATAATTCAGTGCTTCACACGCCTGTTTTGAAGGGTTTTATTGCAGTTTTATTTATTATGTCTGCCACAAGCGGCATTGTTTATGGATATGTGGCTGGAACTTTCAAAAAACACAGTGATGTCATCAATGGCATGAATACCAGTTTTAAAGGCCTGGTAGCATTTTTGGTGCTGGTGTTTTTCGCTTCCCAGTTCGTTGCATGGTTCAAATGGAGCAACCTAGGCCTTCTGATCGCAATAAAAGGTGCAGGTTTGCTTCAAAATGCAGATCTGAGCATTTTTACACTGATCATATTATTTATTCTTCTTTCTGCTTTTATCAACTTGTTCATGGGTAGCGCTTCTGCCAAATGGGCGATCATCGGGCCTGTATTCGTTCCAATATTCATGTTGCTGGGCTATTCGCCCGAACTTTCACAGGCCGTTTTCCGCGTAGGTGACAGTATTACAAATGTCATCACACCGATGATGAGCTTTTTTGCTTTGATTATTGTGTATTATCAAAAATATGATGAAAAAGCAGGCATTGGTACCATTATCGCAAGTATGTTGCCCTATACGATCGCATTTTTTATTGCATGGACAGCATTATTGATTGGATGGGTTTATTTCGAATGGCCGTTAGGTCCTGATGTACCATTGTATTATATTAAGTAAATGAATGAAATACTATTTAAACGCCGACCCTCGTTTTGGTGAAAATAAATCGATCAGCAAACCCATAAAAAATTGGAGATGAAAAGCAGGTTGTTAATAATTTGGTTATCGGCACTATTGGCTGGTTGCTCCGCAGATACCAGCAAGATAGACGCTTTATATGAAAAAGGAGGTGATATGCAGGAATCACTTAAGGATCTGGAGATGACATATTCTGATTCTGCCAGAGTTTTGCTTACGGTAAAAGCACCTGAAATGATCACCAGAGAAGAAGACAGGAAGATCATTGAGGAATTCCCAAAAGGTCTGCAGGTTGAGTTTTATCAACAGGATTTACGCCCAAATATATGGCTGAAAGCGGGCCATGCCCTGCGTTTTCCGGAAGAGAAAAAAGTGATCGTCAGTCAACATGTTCAATTGTATAATGCTGAAAATGATAAGCTGGAAACCTCAGAACTGATCTGGGATGAGGGAAATCAGAAGATTTACACTGACAAATTTATCCGTTTGACACAACCGGGTAAGGGCGACACCACCTATGGTTTTGGATTCATGTCCGATTTGCACTTCACGAGATTTGAAGTAAAACGAAAATTCTCAGGAAAAATAGAGGAAACAATGCTCAGAGAACTAAGTTCTTCAGGCAATCCTTGATATAAAGCAATTAACCGCTGAAATTTTTGTAAAAAAATATCATCCTGTTTTGTCTCAAATGCAAAACGACCAGGTAATAACACCTTTGAGAACTATCCATATAGATTCAGCTTCATCCATCAATCTGAAAATGTTGTTTTTGTATAAATCTGCTTCATTGTATGAAATTCAATGATCTATAACTCATATTCAAATACTTCCTATTGCTGGCCGTGTCAGATTTCAATGTAGAAAAATACATTATTTACCTGCCTGAATGATGTCTTCAATGACCGGTTTTGTCATTTTCAAAAATGCACCGGTGGCCCTTTCGATTTTTTCATTGTTGCCGCAGGCAAGGATCTCGGTAAATACATTTGGTACAATTTGCCAGGATACTCCAAAACGATCTTTCAACCAGCCACAAGGTCCTTCCTGACCTCCATGCGTAAGTTTTCCCCACAAATGGTCGATTTCATCCTGTGTCTGGCAATGAACCATTATGGAAGTCGCCTCATTGAATGAAAACTGGTTTCCGCCGTTCAAACCCAGAAAATTCATGCCATTGATTGAAAATTCTATGGCCATCACCGTTCCAACAGGTTTTTGATGGTATTCAAATCCTTCCTTGCCGTACCGGCTTATCCGTCCGATAGAAAAGTTATCAAAAATACCTTTGTAGTACAAAGCTGCTTCTTCTGCCTGATCATCAAACCAAAGGCAGATCGTCATTTTTTGATCAACCATTTTGCTCCGGCATTTGATCAAAATCTGAAAACATAATTTCCCATTGGTGACCATCCGGATCTGCAAAACTGTCGTAATACATCCAACCATGATCTGCTGCATCACGATACCTGTTTGCTCCGTTGGCCATGGCGGCCTGAACGATTTCATCAACCTTAAGCCGACTGTCCACCTCGATAGCAAGAAGCACCTGAGTCATAGTTCCATCGCACAAAGGTCTGTTGGTGAAGGTAGTAAAATAATCCTGCGTTATGAGCATGGAGTAAATCGAACCTTCATTCAAAACAAGGCATAAAGCTTTGTCATCGCTGAATTGTTCGTTGAAGGTGAAACCAAGTGCAGTCCAGAATGCCCTGGTTTTTGTAAGATCTTTTACCGGCAAATTGATGTAGACAGATTTAATACTCATATTAAAAAATTGTTTTATCGAAATTAATTATCATTGAAAAATCCAAGCATGGTCAAATAGGGTATAAACGTTTTTGCATGGCATTTTGTTTTCCCTAATTGCTTGTTTGAAAAACGGGCTTAAACAAGAGTCGAACGTGTTCCGGAATACACCAATAGCCGCTATTTTAGTCGTTCCAATACACCTTTCCTTTTAACTATGTTTTTGTAATCCCATTGAATGCTTTTTGATTTGTCAAGCCAGCGCATTAAATCTCCTTTGTTTATCTGATCAATGGAAGTATACACAATCTCCGCTGCTTTGAACTTTCCCGAAGCTGTCAATCCGGGTTCAGCAAATGATTGTCCGCTCCAGAAAATCAATTTGATCCCGGCTTTTACTTTGCTATATCCCGCTACCGGGTTTTCATTCAGAAACCATACCGGATGTCCGTGCCAGATTCTGGATGTGCTTTCATTGAAGTGTGCGTAGATAGTTGTGGCCAATTCATGACATATATCTCTCTCATTTCCAGTGAGATGATCATTGTATTCGAGGATTTCACTATTCATTTGATTTAACGATGTTTCAGTTGAATAATTAATTTGTATGGCAAAGATCAATCTTCTACTCTTTCCAATACGAGAGCTGCTCTGTTGACATTATAGATCTTCATCCGGGGTTGATCGCCTTCCAGATAGGATGGATAATACAATCCGATATCGAGTCTGCCAAAACCACCAAAGCATTTATCATCAGAACTCAGCAATATCCGGTAATCTCCTGTTTGCTTTAAAGGAATTTCATAGTCAGGGATGGCAATGTAAGGATGCCAGTTGAACACAAAGACCAGGTGATTTCGTTCAAAAACAAGGGTTTTATTGTCATGATCTTCCAACAAAAGCCATGGAGGCGCTGAAGTCATAATGTTTTTCGAACGTATAAGGTCTAGCATTGCCCGGTCAAAGTCCTGCAAATAATGATATTTCAAATAATCCTTTTCGGTCAGAGACCATTGTCTGCGAGCATGGGCATAACTCCAATTATTCCCTTCTCGTGGAAAATCAATCCATTCAGGATGGCCGAATTCATTGCCCATAAAATTTAGCCAGGCATCACCGCCCAGACTGATCGTAAAAAGTCGAATCATCTTATGCAAGGCCATTCCACGATCAATGACCAGATTTTGATCATCTTTTGCCATGTGAAAATACATTTCCTTGTCCATCAGCCTGAATGCAATGGTTTTATCACCTACCAGCGCCTGATCATGGGATTCACAATAAGCAATCGTTTTGACAGTAAAAAGCCTGTTGGTCATCGTATGGAACATTTCACTGATGTTCCAATCCTCATCCCTTTGATCCTTTAGCAACTTTATCCAAAAATCAGGTAAACCCATACCTAATCTGAAATCAAAACCCAATCCGCCATATTCAACAGGACTGCACAATCCTGGCATCCCGCTTACATCTTCAGCGATGGAAATGACATCCGGATTGATCCGGTGGATCAATTCATTGGCCAATTGAAGATAGGTGATGGCATCATATTCAACGCCATCTGTAAAATACTGATCAGGCTTTCCGAAATCTACACCCATACCATGATGCAGGTACATCATCGAAGTAACTCCGTCAAACCGGAAACCATCAAATCTGAATTCTTCCATCCAATATCGCAGATTGGACAACAGGAATTTTTGTACTTCTTCCTTGCCATAGTCAAATAGTTTGGAATCCCATTGCGGATGATCTCCGCGAGCTCCGGCATGGGTATACTGATAGTCGGTTCCATCAAAAAGATTCAACCCTTCGCGCACATTCTTTACTGTGTGTGAATGCACTACATCCATGATCACCAGCAAACCCATTTGATGGGCAGCATCGATCAGTTCTTTAAGTTCTTCCGGCGTACCGAATCTGGAACTCGGAGCAAAAAATCCGGAAACATGGTAACCAAAAGAACCATAATATGGATGCTCTGCAATCGCCATCAACTGTACCACATTATAACCAGCTTTAACAACCCTGGGAAGTACGTTTTTACGAAACTCATCATAACTACCTACACTTTCAGTCTCCTGTGCCATACCAACATGAGATTCATAGATGAATAAAGCCTCATCAGGTAATACTTTGGGTGTATCATATTTGAACTTATATTTTTTTTTCGGATACCACAATTGCCCGGAAAAATCCTTTGTATTTTCATCCTGTACAACCCTTTTGGCATAGACAGGGATTCGTTCCAAAATCCTGCCACCACCGTGAACCACAACCTTAAACAAGCTTTGATGAACAAAACAATGGGCGTACGTTTCATCATCCAAAAATATTTCCCAAACTCCACGATCATTGAATAAAGGATGTGAAAACTGATCCCAATGGTTGAAATCTCCCATGAGATATAAAGCTTCGGCTGCCGGCGCCCATTCCCTGTACCACCATCCTTTCCTTTGTTTGTCATAATTGAACCCCAAAAACTCGTCCGCTTTGGCAAAATTCTGCAAACTCCCATACTTAGCTTCAATCTGTTTCAGCCGGTTGCAATATCTTTCCCATCTGTAGTTAACTGCATCATTTACCGGCTCAAGCCAGGAATCATTTTGAACGAGAGGTAAGATTGTTTTAGTCATGGTATTTGTTCGTTTTTATAATATCTGTTCGGGTTAAAATGAAATCCCGGCAAATTTTCTATAAAGTTAGTGTCTTAAAAATTGAATTCGTGTGTTTTTTGGCAGAACTTTAAAGAATTTTGATCTTAGAAATTAGACCACACAGAATTTTAACCCCGTAGGATGCATATCCAACGGGGTCAATCCCTCCTTAAGGGCAGGCTCGTCCAGCTAAGGTATCTGCACCATCGAGGTGGGTGAAAATGACCTGGCACTTGCTTTCGCAAACTTTGAAAAAGTGCCTTTTGACGCTCTGGAGGTTGAAACCATGCCAATGAATCGTGCAAAAAAATGTTTCAATTTCAATTATCCTGTTACCCTGCAATTCCCGGATGAATCAAGTTTTACGGCTCCAAGGAAGGAGGATTTCAAAGCGGCAATTCTGGCATCTAGACTAGCCAATCCTGTTGTTCATCAAAGGCCTCATTTAGTTTATCATGTTTTCCTTACTATGAAGGATGGAAGAGTACTTACAATCAATGGTACCGAAGAAATGGCCGATGTGAACAGAGAATGTGCGATACTTTGGCGGCATGTAAGGATCTGGACCTTTGTAGATCTCCTCAAACAATGCATCAAAAATTGAAGGTTTGATAGATTTTAAATAAACTTTCCCGGATAGAAAAACCGTTTCAGAAAAGGAACGGTTTTTTTACCTTCAAATTTGCATGAAAAAAAATCAAAGCCCTTACAGCATTTAACCCTGAAAAATTATCTTATATTTACAGGGCTTATGATGAAAAGAATTATACTATATCTTTTTGCCGGTTTTTTGTGCACCACTGCTTCCGGTCAGTTTACAGAGTTTATTGTAGATAAGGAAGGTCTGCTCTATTGTCATTACACCATAAACCGACTAACAGGTATCGTAGATTCACTGAATACACAATTCAGCAATTCCGGCAAGAAATCCAGTCATTATTCCAAACCACAGACGATCGGTTATGCCATCAGAATGGAAAAGGGTGATATTGAAAAAGCCATGAATGACATAGCAGATAATATTTCATTTGAAAAGTTTATTAAAAAATACTCTACTGCAAAATTTCAAAAAGATGTCCTGATAGTAAGAAATAAATATCTGTTGGATGACAAGGATGAATTGATCGAATACCTCCATTTGGATGTGAAAAATGGAAACAGTTACAGTTTTTACCCTGATAAAGAAACACTTGAATCATTGAGGGCCAAAGAGACTCATTGGGTTTTCGAATACCAGCCCAGGACAAAACACCTGAAGGGTTATCTTAAAGCGATTTATATACCACAGGATTTTGAAACCATTGAAATTCCGGATAATTATGCCGAAATGATCTCTTATGCAGTTTGCATGACAGATACCACTCATAACACCAACAGTGAAAAAACGAGGGAAGGCTGGATCGCTTTACCGGATAATTGGCTTTCATTGTCCATTGACAGCATGAAGGTATTACTTGATTCGCTTCGCAAATTAAAGGTTCTCGGAACATGCAGTCTTGACAGCAGACCACAACAACATGCTTTCAATATCGCACTGCTTTCTGCAGAAACTGCCAACTGGCAGGTTTTTATCAAAGCTCATCTGGATATCATGAACTACCGGTTTGAAAGAAGGTATGGACCTACCCAACTGGTCAACCGGAATACTTATATTAAAGAGTTGGAAGAATTGAAGATCAATGTACCGGATCTCTTGCTAGGCATCAGCTTCAGAACTGAAAATCCGGGTTATCACCATTATTTCCCAAGCATCGGAATGGTAGAAAATGTCTTATACGAAAGTCAAAACAGAACTGAGATCGAGGAGCAAATATTAACGATCATTGGGGATGATGAACTGGATGACTATAACCGGTTGATTTTTTATCTCATTTTCAAAGATTATATCCTGCTTATCCGGGATGATAAGTCTCGGAAAGCTTATGAAGACAAACTGATGCAGCAATCCGCCAAACTTCCTCATTATTTACAGGTACAGATTGCAGGTAAAAAGAAATCGGTTATTTGATTAAAAATGAATTTTACTCAGCAATTAACTTAACCTGTCCTTCTAATATTTCTTCTCAATTGGTGAAAACTTTTCTTATGCCACTTCAAAAAATAACGAAAACAATTTTTTGATCTGAATCCATCGGACAAATCTTTCTACTGCAACAAATTTTTATAATTGAAATCAATATCTGACAAAAGATTGTATATTTCAACTCAAATCCGAATTAGATCTACAATTTTCATTTTTCCTATAAAACAGACTATTTTCCCCGAAAAAATAGATTTTATTCAAAAAAAATAAGCATTTATTTCCAAAATATACAAAAATCATTCAATTGTATTGGTTTTATTATTATTTTGGATTAAGTTTCAATAATTTAATCCGTTTTATATGAGGACATATTTTTTAGTTTTATTGACAAGTTTTTTCTATATGGCATGCAATCCCCCTAAAGACAAGGAGGCTACTAAAAAAGAAATCTTTGCAGCCGAAAAAGCGTTTGAGAAGATGGCAGCTGAAAAAGGCATTCCTGAAGCATTTTATTTTTTTGCGGATGACAATGCTGTGATCAAAAGAGAAAATGATACACTCATCATTGGAAAGGATGAGATCAAAAAATATTATGACCAAAATACACCTGTCGGAGCAAAAGTATTATGGACGCCTGATTTCATAGAAGTTTCTGAATGTGGCACCATGGCTTATACATATGGAAAATATTTATGGACATTAACCAATGAAACAGGCGAGAAAATTGAGTTGAACGGTGTTTTCCATACAGTTTGGAAAAAACAAGCGGATAAGAGTTGGAAATATGTATGGGATTAACGAACTGAAAAACCTTCACGCTTAGTTTTTTTTAGTTGGTTGAACACAATCAACCTAAATATCTTATTATAATTCAATTTTTTCTGGTTTATCTAACTAAAAATTATCAAAAAATGAAACGTTCACTTATTTCTATTATTACCTGTCTCTTATTGATATGGGTAAACGTAAAATTTACAGCTCAACTGAACTGGAAAAACGTATATGCCGGAACCGAATTCAGTATGGCGCTTAAATCCGATAGTACTTTGTGGTCATGGGGATTTAATGGAAATGGACAGTTGGGGCTGGGACATAAAAATTTAAGCAATGTGCCTGCTCAGATCAATTCCAGTATTAAATGGATCGGGGCAGACGTTGGTGCCATTCATGCGGCGGCCATTGCCGGAGATGGAAGCTTATGGTCCTGGGGATTGAATGGAAATGGACAATTGGGTTTAGGGAACACAACAGAGTATAGCAGCCCTCAAAAACTAGGCACTGATACTGATTGGGCTCAAATCACGGCTGGTCAGGTTCATTGTCTTGCATTAAAACAGGACAGTAGCCTATGGGCTTGGGGTTATAATGGTACCGGTGCAGCAGGTATTGAGACACCTTCAGATGTATTCAGTCCTGTAGAAATAATACCTGGAACCAAATGGCTGACAGCCAGTGCCGGAGGATATCACTCGCTCGGTGTGGATGAGTATGGTAATTTATGGGCCTGGGGTGATAATGGTACTTTTCAGTTAGGCAATCCATCGCTTTCCCAATCTTTCATACCTACGCTCATTTCTGATTCTGGAGATTGGGTGGAGGTATCTGCAGGGTTTCAGTATTCCTTAGCGATGAAGTCTGACAGTACGATCTGGTCATGGGGTTTCAATGGTAACGGACAATTGGGTCAGGGTACCAATTCGCTTGTAAAATCACCTGCAAAGATAGGCGAATTTCACGATTGGGTAAAGATATACGCTGGAGCATCCTTTTCCTTTGGCATCAGAAAAGATGGCAGCGTTTGGGGATGGGGATTTAACAGTTTCGGGCAGCTGGGAACCGGAGATATTACACAAAAAACAAGCCCGGTCCTGATCCAGGGAATAGAAAATGTAGTTGCTATAGCTCCGGCAAAAGGCTTGTATTATGGTGGTAGTGTCTATGGCATCCATACCCTGATGTTGACAGAGCATGCTGAGTCAATCTGTGTTGCCGGTTCAAACTATACAGGACAGTTGGGAACGGGGAACACAGGAGGCAATATCTACAATTTTGAATGCAGTGTCGGCATGATCACCGATGTTCAAAATCCCGTGCTCACTGAAGAAAACGTCATTGTTTTTCCGAATCCCGTGTTTGATTTACTTCGCTACCGTTGCAATAGCGTACCTTTAGGATTCGAAGTTTATGATTTTCATGGAAATCTGATCAGAAAAGAAAAGATGCCGGAAATGATTGGAGCAATAGATTTTTCAGATATTCCTGAAGGAATTTACCTTACAAAATTCACCTTTAGTGATGGTATGGTGATCAAAAAAGTGATCAAGACAGAGTAAAATTCATTCATTCGAGCTTCTGATAAAGTTTCTTCAACACTTTAGACCAAAAAAAAATGCATATTCTAAATCTGAATATGCATTTTTTACAATGCTTTTAGCGGTTTAAAAATTGAATCCGTGTATTTTTTGGCAGAAAATAGAAGAAATTTGATTTTGAACTAAAGCCGCAATGAATATTTACCCCGTAGGATGTAAATCCAACGGGGCCTGCCCATAGTAGTTCTTAAATCTTTTTCCTATTTGGTTCTGGCTCGTCCAGCTTAGTTAACTATTACATATTTATTTTTCTGAGAGCCATCTCGTAGTTCTCGCTTACCTGATTCCAATTTATAATATTCCAGATATTATTGAGGTAGTCAGCTCTTTTATTTTGGTATTTAAGGTAATAAGCATGTTCCCAAACGTCAATACCCAAAACAGGTATTCCCTTACATTGGCAAACATCCATCAGGGGATTGTCCTGATTGGGTGTGGAACAAACTGCAAGCTTTCCATCGCTGTTGACATATAACCATGACCAGCCACTACCAAATTGTGTCAGTCCGGCTTTATTCACAGCTTCCTTCATTGCATTGACATCACCGAAAGCATCAATGATCGCTTTCTCAAGTTTTGGTGAAGGAGCAGTTTTTTCAGCAGATAAAATTGACCAAAACAATTCGTGATTAAAATGTCCTCCTCCATTATTCCTGACCGCAGGACTGCATTTCGATACATTTGCAAGTAGTTCTTCGATCGTTTTTGGAGCATCCGTTTTACCTTCCAACGCTTTATTCAGATTGGTCACATAAGCAGCATGGTGCTTGTTGTAATGAATATCCATTGTGGCGGCGTCGATATAAGGCTCAAGTGATTCTTTACTATATGGTAATGGTTTTTGTGAAAATTGTGCCTGGGCAAAAACAGAAATAAAGACCATTCCGAATAAAAACAAAGATTTGAAACTTTTCATGTGTTAATTTTTTAATTTTAGCATTTACGATTATCCATTCCCCAAATGATTCATATATCAGGAAAAAATCCCATTGAGGTATCCATGAAGAACAAATCCTGCTTTTTTGAAAAATTTGAAAAGAATAAAATTGATAACAAGTCTCTGTCAGATTTGTTCTTTGAAGGTACTAAAGGAACCGGAAATTAACAATTCATTCAGATTTTGTATTTGTTTTGCTCATTAGTCTTTTAGTCTTTAGTCTATCAGCCTGTGATTTAAACAAGGGGTCAAAGCCTCTGATTCCAGGAGAAATTAAGTGTCTTTGGCTCCATGTACCCGCTCAATTCAAATAGACTTACAGTGGTTAACCACCAAAAAAATTAGTAATTTTTATCATAACTATTGGCAGAATCGAAAGATCAGGGCAAAAAAAAACCTTCCGTAAAGGAAGGCTTTGTTATTTTATCCGAAGTCGTCAAAGAAAATATTCTCTCTCGGAACACCCAATTGATTAAGCGTTTTCTGAATCGAATCTGCCATGGCCGGAGGTCCGCAATAGTAATATTCAATTTCTTCCGGTTCAGGATGATTTTTAAGGTATTGTTCATATAAAACAGGCATAATAAAACCTTTAAATCCATCACCTTCACGATCGTTGACATCTTTTTTGATGATCCAGTTATCCTCAGGAAGCGGGTTATCCAGTGCAACAAAGAATTTAAAGTTGTCGAATTCGTTTTCAATTTTTTTGAAATCTTCCAGGTAGAAAAGTTCTCTTTTGGTTCTACCTCCATACCAGTAGGAAACTTTCCTATTGCTCATTTTTTCTGTATGGAACATGTGGAAAATATGAGACCTCAGTGGAGCCATACCTGCTCCACCACCGATATATACCATTTCCTTTTTAGATTTTTCCTGGATGAAAAATTCACCATAAGGTCCGGAAATGGTTACTTTATCGCCAGGTTTCCTGCTGAAAATGAACGAACTGCAGATACCGGGATTGATATCAGCCCACTTATTTTTTTCTTTATCCCATGGTGGAGCTGCAACACGGATATTCAACATAACGATATCCCCTTCAGCCGGGTGTGAGGCCATGGAATAAGCCCTGAAAATTGGTTCTTCATTTTTCATCTTAAGTCCCCACATTTTCCAGTTGTCCCATTCAGATTGGAATTCATCAGGTTTTTTGCCCATTCTCGGATGTGCCGTGATGTCGATATCCTTATATTCAACAGTACATTTTGGCACATCAATCTGTATGTACCCTCCAGCTTTATAATCCAGGTGTTCACCTTCAGGAAGTTTTACTACGAATTCTTTAATGAATGTGGCAACATTGTAGTTGGAAACAACTTCGCATTCCAGTTTTTTAACTCCGAAAACCTCTTCTGGAACGCGGATTTCCATATCGCCTCTGACTTTCACCTGACAAGCAAGTCGGACGTGGTCGGCTACTTCACCCCGGGAAAGGTGGTTCAATTCGGTTGGAAGCACGTCTCCACCGCCGGAATCGATTTTGCATCTGCACATGGCACAGGTACCACCACCACCGCATGCAGAAGGCAAAAACACATCCAAAGAAGCCAAGGCAGATAGTAAAGAATTGCCAGGTTGGGCAACGAGCGGTTTTTCCGTTTCACCATTAACAATTATTTTAACATCTCCGGCCGGAAGCAACTTGATACGGGCAAAGATGAGCATAAATGAAAGCAACAGAATTGTTAACATAAATACTGCTACGGAAGAAAGTATCATAATGTAATCGATAGCGAGGTTCATGTGTGCATTTTTATTTTTCGAATTCAGTGTATTTCAGGATCAAACTTTTAAACCTGACTTAACATTTTAGATTAAAACTGTAATTAATACTTAAAAAAAGCTGCGGGATCAATCCCCATCAGGCTCATAAAAGCCATGCCCATCAGACCTGTAATGATAAAGGCAATTCCCAATCCCTGTAAAGGAGCAGGAATGTTTGAATATCTGATCTTTTCTCTGATAGCTGCGATAGCGATGATGGCCAGTGCCCAACCCATACCACCTCCAAGTCCAAAAGCGACAGCATTAGGAAAATTATATTCTCTTGAAATCATAAATAAAGATCCTCCCAGGATGGCACAGTTAACAGTGATCAAAGGAAGAAAGATACCCAATGAGTTATATAAAGCCGGGGAAACTTTTTCAACCACCATTTCCACCAGTTGAACCATTGAAGCAATCACTGCAATAAATAAAATAAACCTCAAAAAGGTTAAATCTATACCAAAAATCCCGGTTTCCACCAATAAATATTCGCTGATCAGCCAATTAACGGGAATGGTAATACCTTGTACAAAAATGACTGCCAATCCTAATCCGGTTGCAGTTTTTACAGATTTTGACACTGCCAGATATGAACACATTCCCAGAAAATAGGATAAAATCATATTTTCTATAAAGGCAGACTTAATAAACGTATTAAAAAAATCTAACATAATAAACGAATTAAGAAATGTTAATCAATTTGCGATTTGATGATCGCTGAATCCAAATAATGATGGCTAATATGAACATAGCTGCGACTGGTAAAGACATGAGGTTATTGTTGGAATACCAATTTAACCAGCTGACTTCAGACGTATTAATTAAGTAAGCTGAGCTATTACCAATCAGTTTCACTTCAAGTGGGCTGCCAGCCATCAAGGATCCTTTACCCAGTAATTCTCTAATAAATGAGATCACAATCAAAATGATACCATATCCAAGAGAGTTACCCACACCGTCCAAAAATGATTTCCATGGCGAATTTGCCATCGCATAAGCTTCCAGTCTACCCATTGGGATACAGTTCGTGATGATCAGGCCTATAAAAACTGATAATTGTTTCCAAACCGGAAAGCTGTAAGCTTTAAGGAAAAGTTCAACTACTGTAACCAAAAAAGCAATAATGACCAATTGAACAATCATTCTTACCTGGGATGGAATATAATTTCTCAAAAGCGATGTGAAAAAACTGGAAAATGCGACTACGAACAAAACTGCTATACTCATAACAATTGAAGGCCACATCAATGAGGTTACTGCCAACGCCGAACAAACACCCAAAATTTGAACAGTAATCGGGTTTGTATCGTTGATTGGCTCGGTCACAAGCCTCCGTTCTTTTCTGCCAAAAGCAAAAAATGAAAGCTTTCTTTCTTTAACTTCAGTCATTGTATGATAAATTTTATTTCTTTAATGTTTTGAAATACGCCTCATAACTTTTTATACCATTTTGAAGCATTTTTGAAACACCCACCCCCGTTAATGTTGCAGCTGTGATCCCATCAACCTCATGTTCAGGGTCAGTAAAAACTCCTCCTTTGACCAATTTGACAGAACGATAATTTCCACTTTCATCATAGATCTTTTTCCCTTTAAATCTCAAACGAAAGTTAGGGTTGTCTTTGATTTCAGCTCCCATACCCGGTGTCTCGGATACATGGTCAAAAGATGCACCGACAACAGTATTTAAGTCAGCATCAATGGCAATATTCCCACTGACCTCATCCCATAGGCCACTTCCTTTCAATGTAACAATATAAATGGGGTTGTCTTTTTTCCCCTTGTAAATGTATAAAGGTAGTAATCTGTCAGTTTCCTTTTTTTTCTTCTCTTTTGACAGATTGACATCCTCCGCTAATCCGCCCAAATATCCTTTTGCCTCAACAGCCTCTTTATCAAGGATATGTCCTTCCGAATTAACTACTAATTGCTCGATATTTTTATCAAACAATTCATTTATCTCTTGGTTGGTCATGTCCAAAACTGATCCATCACCCAACTCTTCCTGTATAGCAAGAAGTATAGATTTCTTGCTGAATATTACCTGATTCTCATCGTGTTTATCTTTCAATCCGGTAAAAAGAACTGAAAGTACCAAAGCTACGATGGAAGTCAAAAGGCTAATAAAAACGATGATAAATTTTGAACTACGCACGTTTTAATCTTTTTTTAATATGATTTTGAATAGTATAATAATCGATCATTGGAGCCAATGTATTCATGAAAATAATAGCCAGCATCCAGCCTTCAGGATATGCCGGATTCAACACCCTGATGACAATAGCCAAAAATCCAATAAAGAAACCATAAATCCATTTACCTTTATTGGTAGAGGCTGCAGTTACAGGGTCAGTGGCCATAAATACAATTGCAAATAAAGCACTCCCGATAAAAAACTGATAATACCAGGGAATTTGCATCATTGGAGTTGCTCCCCAAAAATTTAATAAGATTGCAGTTAAGGCTGTTCCCAACACTGCGCCCAGCATGATACGCCAACTTGCTACCCTGGTCACTAATAGAAAAATACCACCAAGAATGATAAGAGGTTTTGAAGTTTCTCCTATAGACCCAGGAATTTTACCCCAAAACAAATCTGAAACCCCATTTGGATACCTGGATACAATACCTTCCCAGCCACCTTCAGCTCCAATACCTAAAGGTGTAGCTCCTGAAAATCCGTCCGCTATCACACCTGATGGATCAAATTTTAGCCATCCAAACCAATCGAAAATTGTGTTCAGTAATCCTGTGTGCCACCAACTGTAATCCGCTGCAGCACCAACTTTGAGCGTTTCGAAACCTGAAACCCATACAGTGTCTCCGGTTATGGAAGTTGGATATGCAAAAAACACAAACATCCTGGTTAGCAATGCAATGTTCCAGATATTCATACCGGTACCTCCAAATGCTTCCTTTCCTATGATCACAGCAAATACAACTGCTAAAGCTAATATCCATAAAGGAATATCAGGTGGCATGATCAGAGGTATCAGGGCACCGGTGACCAGGAATCCTTCTTCAATATTGTGTCCTCTTTTATAGGCATAATAAAATTCAAGCCCAAGGCCAACTACATTCGCAACAATGAAAATGGGTATGATTTTGATCAGCCCGTAAAAGAACTTCAGATTGGCGGCTTCAAAGAATCCGGGAAATTCCTTCATCGCAATAAAATGCTGATGCCCTATATTGTATATACCAAAAAGATAAGCCGGGATAAGCGCAATCACAACAAATGTCATCAATCGTTTCAGATCCATGCCGTCACGGATGTGTACCCCATTGCTGGTAGTGTGATTTGGTACGAATACAAAAGAAAAGAATCCGTCATACAATGTATGCATAAACGGATGCTTGGTTTTGTCTGGTTCGATTTTTTTGAAAAAACGTATTAATCCCATGGGTTTATTAATTCTATATACTTAATTATAATTATGCCTGTGCGATCAACAACTCCTGACCTTGACGCAGTATTTGTTGTAAATTCTGCTTAGATAAACATGCAAATTCGCAAATAGCAATGTCTTCATCTTCAATTTCATAAATACCTAAACCTTCCATCAACTCATAATCCTTGATCAAAATCGCTTTCATCAGGTGCTGAGGATAAATATTCATCGGTAAAACTGACTCATAATCTCCTGTCACCACAAATGCACGCTTTTCACCTCTGGAATTGGTGGTCACTTTAAACTCCCTATTCTTAAATATGAAATTGAGAAATGTCCTGGAAATACTAGGACGGGCAACACCAGGTGCCAACCAACCAAATAATTCATATTGATTACCTTCAGGAATCACGGTGATCTGGTCATCAAATGCATTCAAAAATTCACATTTGAACTTTTGTTCACCTGACAACACATCGCCGGAAATGATCCTGATATTTTCTGTTTCTACTTTATCACGTATCATCTGACAAATATTGGCTCCCATATAGGTTTCGATATACTTGGCACCTCCAACTTCAGAACCCGTTAACGCAACAACTCTTTTTGAATTGAAAATTTTCTTCACAAACAGATCTCCTATCAATGCGACATCCTGAACATTCAAAGTCCACACTTTATCTCCCTGATTGATCGGGTCAATATGATGAATTTGAACACCCACGTTTCCGGCAGGATGTTTCCCTCTAAACCAATGCTTTTCAACATTTTGAGCGCTTCTGAAAACGGATGAAGGTGCATTTTTCCTGTTGGCGTCCAAACCAAGATGTACCTTGCCATTAGTAAGTTTTCTCAGCACTTCCAGACCAGCCTGAAAAGACTCCCCTGATTCATTCATGACGAAACTCAGATCCGGGGCCAATGGTGCCGTGTCAAAGGTTGAAATAAAAATATTTTTAGGAATACTTTCTGTGTCCGGAACCATATTAAAAGGTCTTTGTCTGATCAAAGGCCAGACACCGGCATCCTGCAAAAATGAAACCAACTCAGCTCTTTCACAGGATTTCAGATCAGGTGGATTGAAAGATTTATACTCCATATTGCCATTATATTTAATGACAATTTCCTTGATTGCTCTTTTCTCACCACGATTGATGCTTTCAATTTCTCCACTTACAGGAGCAACGAATTTCAATTCCGGCCTTTTTTTATCTATCAGTAAAACATCGCCGGCAAGCACTTTATCGCCAGGATTGACATTCAATTTAGGGATGGGAACTATTCCCCTGAAATTAAATGGTTGAACCGCAAAAGTACTGACACCTTCTGCAGGAACAATATGTTTCGCAGCAGCTCCCTGTAGTCTGATATCATGTCCTTTTCTCAGATAATTCACCTTTTGGGAACCTGTGTATGAAGGTTGAGTTGACATATTTAATATAATTTTAACTAATTCGGGGCAAATATAAGAAAGTGAGTGCAGACAAATACATTAAATGTGATATTTTGAAACTTAATTATTATTTAAACGCTATCTTAATAACTGACCTTTCGCAGTCAGAATATTTTGATAAATAAAATAAATTTTTAA
>ERZ761607.549-NODE-549-length-63340-cov-12.746117_pt1 | contig 63340 bp, 53 predicted proteins | sample MGYA00511164_ERZ761607 | MGnify/ENA primary metagenome ERZ761607 (study PRJEB28899, sample SAMN02445080) | bioreactor sludge metagenome | biome: EBPR sludge | place: Australia: Brisbane, Thorneside Wastewater Treatment Plant | collected 2011-06-22 ...
ATGAAAGTAAAAGCGTTATTGCATTTGCTTATGCGAAGTCGGTGCGATTGCCCTGTGGCCCAGTACTTCTTGTTGAACACGTTGTTGATGTTGCCGATCAGTGTCAAGGCATGGCCTTGCACGTCGAAATCGTAGCTAAAACCAGCGTTGACTATGGTACGACTTGGTACTGTCAGTAGATTCTTGTTGTCGTTGTAGGTGGCGCCAAAGTAGCGCGCTGCACCGTGGATAGACAGGCCCGAGATGTTCGGCACCTTATACTGAGCATGGCCGACGACCTGCCATTTGGGTGCATTCGCGGGCGTATTCCCTTCAATCGCGGCACTGGCAGCGGAGACTTTATCAATCGTGGCATCGAGATAGGTTGCGCCCATGCCCAGACTCAGGCTCCTGGTGAATTGATAGGCGCCTGACAGTTCAGCGCCTTGATACAGCACCAGCCCATCCTGTGTTCGATAGCGCTCACCACTCCTGACTACATCAATTTGATTGGCTCTTTCGATCCGGAAGATCGCTGCACTGTAGTCAAACGTGTTTGCCTGGCCCTTGATGCCGATCTCGGCTTGCTTGGAAATCGTCGCAGGCAGCAACTCTCCAGCATTGGCGTAAATGTCACCCACACGGCTGCCGGGCTCAAGGCCCTCGACATAGCTACCGTAGAGACTGGTTTGAGCATCGGGCTTGTAGATCAAGGCCAGTGTTGGCGTCGTCTCGCGAGTTCGGTAGCCGGCCTTGTTGTGATAATCGGTGAAGCGCAGACCCGCAATTGCCTGCCAGCGCTCGTTGAAATGGACGGTGTCACTGAGGAAAACACTCTTCTGGACGACTTCGGGTCTTGCGGGATTCAGCGAAAAATCAGGTGTGTGGCTCACTCGGTAGGGCTGGGACCCATGGATGTTGCCTTGGAAATCATTGTCCGGATATCTGAAGTTGCTGTAGCTCGTTTCGGTCTTCTGCAAACCAAGGCCCGCAACCAGCTCATGCTTCATACCAAACGCTGATACTGTGCCCTGCAACATCGCCTGGGTGAATAATGTGTCGTGCCGGCCCGCGAAGTTGTAGATCCCCCCGCTGTAGTCGCCTGCCGCGTTCAACAGATCGGCAAATGCCTTGTTCGAGCGGTGATTCTTGCGCGAGAAGCCGAGTTGGTAATCCAACTCCCATTGATCGTCAATCTGCCATTTCACACCGGTCGAAGCCAGCAGTGTGTCGGTCTTATAGTAAGCATTGTGAATGTTGATATTGTCATATTCGTAGGTCGGGGTCGGCATGCGACCGCCACTTCCGGCGACATCGTACTCGCTCAGGTAAAACTGGAATGGCTCTCCCTTGATCTCGCTGTCCTCATAAACCAGTGTGGTCTGCCATAGCAGTGAGCCTCCGAGCTGTTTATCCACGGCTAGCGATGCCACGTTACGGTTGATTTCGCTGGCGTTATAGGCCGTACCCTGTTCGGTTGCAAAGTTCGCGCGTATGGCGAGATCACCATCTATGTTATGACTGGTGTCTACGTGTGCAGTGAATAGCTTGGGGTTGCGGTAACCGACGCTCAACGAGGTTTCGGGTGTTTGAGTCGGGCGCTTCAACTGGTAGCTCAATGCACCGCCTGGGGTGCCGAAACCGTACATGAATCCAGTCAAACCCTTGAGTGCCGAAACGCTATCAACCACCTCTGTGGGAAAGTCGCCTCCCCAGGACAGCACCATGGAAATGTCGTCCACGTAGGTATTGCGTACTGGCAACCCGCGTATCCGTGTTCCCCACCAGTCAACGTTGAAAGAGGGAGTAGGCGTGTAGACCGACGGATCGTTGAAGAAGATCTGGCCAATTGACTTGGCTCCGCGCTCGACTATGTCGGAGCTGTCCACAACTGTGATGGAGAAAGGCGTGTCAAGAACGGACTTGGTACCCAATGCGCCCGTCGCAGCACGTTTGGACAAGTAGGCAAGGCGAGACTGTTGGGTGGGGATGTCACTCTTGACTGTTACCGTCGGCAGCGTCGACTCCCCCCGGCTGTTACTCTCCGGCGCAACCCGCAACACATACCGCCCCTGCGCATCCGCCACCGCCTGCAAACCAGTGCCGGCCAGCAGCGCCGCCAGCGCCGCGTCGGGCGTCAGATTGCCCTGGACGCCGCGGCTTTGCTTGCCCTGGGCCTGCTCGGTGCTGCCGGACAGCAGCACGCCCGACTCGCCGAGGAAGCGGGTCAGCACCACGTTCAGCGGGCCGGCGGGGATGTTGTAGCTGCGGGTGCTGGCGGCAGTGGCTGTTTGCGCTTGTGCGGCGCCGACCCAGCCGCCGACGGCTACACCGGCCAGCAGCAGGTGGACGGCGATAGCCGTGGGGCGCAGGGCGAAGCGCAGCGAGGAGTTGCTACGCGTGGCTTGCGGTGTTGGGTGACGAGACATGTGGTTTACCCCTTTTCGGTCGGATTGGTTCAAATAGCGGACCGGAACGCGTCAGCGCCCGCATGCCGGAACCTGCCCGCCAGCGGCGGTGCAGGTCTCGTCACGGGTTTGGCGGGTGCCTGGCTGCCCTGGCGGGCTGGATGCTAGGGCGGGTGGCAGTGGCTACATGTTTGCTCCCCGCAAAAACGGGGCGGCGCACATGGCGACTTGTGTGTCCTTATCGGGTAAACCGGATGAGGGCAAAAAATGTGGAAGTTTTCGGCGAAATTTCTTCGAACGCCCGCCAGGGTGTTCAGCGGGCGCGGGCTTCGATGGTGGTCCACCAGGGCAGCGGTTGGCGCACCTGGATGGGCAAGGCTTTCTGGAGCATGGTCAGGGTGCCGTTGAAATCGTCCAGCGGATAGCTGCCGAGCACAGTGAGACCAGCCACTTCCGGCGCCACGGCGATGTGGCCGCGATGGTAACGGGCGAGTTCGGCGACGACTTGCGCCAGGGGCATGTCCTGCGCCAGCAGGATGCCGCGCGACCAGGCTTCGCGGGCGGGGTCGGCCGCCGTTGTGTCGTCCCAGCGGTCGGCGGTGAAGCGGACCTGTTGCCCGGCGGCGGCGGCGGTGCTTTGCCCGCCGTGGGCGAGCGTGATTTCCACCGCGCCTTCATAGACGGCAAGCTGGGTGCCGCCGGCTTCGTCCAGACGGACGTTGAAGCGGGTGCCGAGGGCGCGCAGGCGCCCGTGGGCGGTGTCGACGACGAAGGGTCGGCCGGTGTCGGCAGCGGTCTGGATCAGGATTTCGCCGCTGCGCAGGCGCAGGCGGCGCAGGTCGGCGCGGTAGTCCTGGTCAAAGGCGCTGGCGCTGGCGAGCCAGACCTGGGTGCCGTCGGCAAGGACGACGTCGCGCCGTTCTCCGGTGGCGGTGTGGTGATCGGCAAAATGGGCGAGCAGCGGATCGACCCAGCCGGCCTGCCGCCAGGCGGCCCAGCCGAGCAGGCCGCCGGTGCCTGCCATGGCGGCGACGCCCAGCAGTACGCGGCGCTTGACCAGCCGTTGGTTGGCCGTCTGCAGGACATCGGCGGCCAGGCGTGGTGTGGGGGTGGTTTGCAAGGGGGCGAAGCGTTGGCTGACGCGCTCGACGAAGGTCCAGGCGGCATGGTTTTCGCCGCCGCTAGCGAGCCAGACCTGCCAGCGCTCGCGGTCCGCGGGTGTGGCATGACCCGAGTTAAGCAGTGAGAACCAGGTGGCGGCCTGTTCCATGGCCTCGTGGCTGGGCGCACGCAGGCCGGGCGGGAGGGCGCTCATTCTTGCTCGACGCCCCCGCCGACCACACTGGCGGCCTCCAACTTCATGCAGTGCAGCATGGCCTGGGTGATGTAGGTACGCACCGTGCGCGAGCTGACACCCAGTTCGCACGCAATCTCCTGGTGCGTCATGCCGCAGGCGGCGGACAGCACGAAGGCCCGGGCAGCCTTGGCCGAAAGACTGCGCAGCATGGTGTCGATCTCGCGCAGGGCCTGCAGGACGATGTGCTGATCCTCGGGCGACGGCGCCTGGGCCTCGGGCAACACTGCCAGGGTGTCGAGCCAGGCGCGTTCGATTTCCCGGTGGCGCCACAAGTCGATGCACAGGCCATTTGCGACGACCCGCAGGTAGGCACGTGCCGCCGGCTGGCTGTCGAACTGCTGCGGTGAGCGGAGCAGCCGGATGAAGGTGTCGTGGGCCAGGTCGGCCGCCTCCGACGCATTGCCGAGGCGCCGACGCAACCAGCCTTGCAGCCAGTTGTGGTTGTCGCGGTAGACAAGCTCTACCGATGAGGATGATGCATAAGCAGATGAACTCACAACCGGCCCGGAGTGTATGGATAGAGTGCGTAATAGCAATGATTCGCAATTATCCATGCGACGGTGGGGAGGCGCAAATGCAGCACCGAGTACGCTCGGCCAAGTCGGTCAGGCAGTCGGGAGCGGCGAGGACCGTCGGCCGCGTTGCCACCCGGCACGTCAGGGCGAGCCGGGTGGCGTCGGGTTACGCGCTTGTCAGAAGGCGTACTTCATCGACACGTTCACGCTGCGTGGCTCGCCCCAAGTGTAGGTGCTGTATGCATTGAAGATCGTGTAGTACTTCTTGTCGAGCAGGTTGCTGACGTTGAGGGTGCCGGTCAGCTGCTTGTTGAAGCGATAGCTGGCCATCGCGTCGACGACCCAGTAGTCGGCCACCGTGTGCTTGACCATGCCGCCGGCCGCGGGGTTGAACACGTCGCCCCAGGTCTCATCCTGCCAACGTGCGCCACCGCCGAGCGTCAGACGGCCATCTTCGCCTCCCGGTTTGTAGGTTGCGAAGATCGAGAGTTGGTTGGCTGGCGCCAGGGTGGACACCTTCTCACCCTGCCGACGCGACACACTGTGGCTGTAGCCAGCGTGGAGATTCCAGTGCGCATCGAGCCGGCCGGACAGTTCCAGTTCGTAACCCTTGGTCTTGACGCCGCTGATAGCGCGGTAAGCGGTGCCGCCGTCGGGTGTCAGACCGCCCGTGGCTTGTGCGAAGTTGTCTTGTTCGAGCTGGAAGATGGCTGCGCTGGTGTTGAGCCGACCGCCCAGGAACGCACTCTTGAGACCGAGTTCGAGGTTGGTGCCTTCAAGAGGATCGAGGGCGTTGCCGGACTCGTCGCGCCGCGATTGCGGTTTGAAGATGCCGGTGTGGCTGGCATATACGGAGTGGGTGCCGTTCAGGTCGTACACGACGCCGAGGTAGGGGACGACGACACCAGACTCGTTCATGCTGCCGCGGTCGTAGCTGGAAACGCGTGCGCCGGTGATGAGCTTGAGGTCGTCGCGCAGGTTCCAGCGCACGGTGCTGTAGAGCCCCTTCTCGCGCGTGGTCTCGTCGTTCTGACCATGCCATGCTGCGGGGTCGTTCCAGTTGGGTTCCGGCACCCTGCCGTTCCAACCGTAATAGTCGGCTACGCTGGTTGGGTAGCCGACCTGCGGTCCGTCGCCCTTGTTGGTCCAGCGGCGGTCGCTGGCGCCGCCGCCAAGCACCAACTCGTGTTTGCGGCCGAACAGCTCAAACGGGCCGCTGGCGTAGAAGTCGGCGGCGTCTGCACGTGTCTTGCCAACGTACCGACCGACCCACATGCGCGTACCGGAGCCGTCTGCTGGGTTCGGGTTGCCGCCACCGACCGCGCCCAACGGCGCGTCGTAGCCGTTGATCTGGTGATTGAGCTGAAGCTTCACCACCCAGTCGTTGTCGAAGTAATGTTCGAGTGTGGCGAACACTGTACGCGTGTACTGTTCCCAACTGCTCCAGGTGGCGCCGTTGTTGAAAGAGCGCGGGCGCTTGTTGAAGTTGCCTGTGGTGTCGTAGATCGGGATGCCGCCCCAGGTCGAGCGCGTTGGCTTGTTGTCCTGGTAGTCGGCGCCGACAGTCAGCAGCGTGCTGGTGCCGAGATCGGCCTCGAGGATGGCGTAGAACACCGGTGTCTTGCGGCGGTAGCCATCCAGGTGCGATTCGCGGTCCTGATAGGCGGCGACGGCACGTCCGCGCACCGTACCCTCTGCATTGAGCGGGCCGGACAGATCGACCTCGGTGCGGTAGCTGTTCCACGAGCCCGCGCCGAGGCTTGCGTGGCCCTGAAACTCGCGCGTCGGCTTCTTGCGAACCAGATTGATGGTGGCGCCTGGGTCACCGCTGCCGGTGAGCAGGCCTGTGGCGCCCTTGAGCACCTCGACACGGTCGTAGATCGCCATGTCGCTGAGCGTATTGCCGGCTGAGTAGCCGGAGTTGCGCTCCATCGGAATGCCGTCGTACTGGAAATTGTTGATCGCGAAGCCGCGCGCGTAATACACGGTGCGCTCGCTGTCATAGGTCAGGATGCTGATGCCCGGCGTATGATGCATGACCTTGTCGATGTTGGTGAGTTGGAAGTCATCCATCTCATTGCGCGTGATCACGCTGATCGACTGCGGCGTCTCGCGGGGCGAGAGCACCAGACGGGTGGCAGTGGCGATGGCTCCGGGAGAATAGGTGGCAGTGCCTTCGGTGATCTCGCCGAGCTGGTTGGCGCTGACCTGAACCGCCTGCAGCGTGGTCGGGCCGATGGGCCGCTTGCGGAGGGTGATCTCACCGCTGCTGTCGCGTACCGCCTCGAGGCCTGTCCCGCGCAGCAGGCGTTGCAGCGCGTCGGTGGCAGACAGTTGGCCGCTGACGCCGGGGGTGGACAGACCGGCGGTGAGTTGCGCATCGACTGCGAGCTGTACGCCCGCCTGCTGCCCGAAGCGGCTCAGGGCTTGGTCCAGGCTGCCCGCGGGGACATCGAACTGGCGTACGGTATGCTCGGCGCCCGATTGCGCCAGTGCCGATGCAGAGGTTAGTGCAATGCCGCTGCCCAGGAAGGTGAGCAACAGCGCACGTGCAATTGGAGCCATACGATGGTGGGTTGGCTGGTGACTGCGGTTCGGGTTCATCGAAATTTCCTGTGGTCGAACAGTGATCGGGCCGGTGCGGACGCGATTTCCGCGAGGCCTCAGCCTGATATGCCCAACGAGACCGAAGAACCTGCCAACTTTTTTGATGCTTGGGGTCAGCCTTCGGCACGAGGTAGCACGCGCACCCAGTAGCGAGTGAGGGTCTGGATGCGCACCGGCAGCCGTCTTTCGAGCGAGGCGAGCACGGTATCGGTGGGCTGGTCGCCGTGCAGTGGCCAGCTGCCGGTGATGCGCAGGGCAGAGACCTCCGGGCTCCACTGGAGGTGTCCAGCGCGATGGCGTGCGATCTCTGCGAGGAAGTCATCGAGGCGGCGGTTGGCCGCTACCAGCATGCCTTCGGTCCACGCATGCGTGCTTTCATCGAGCCCAGTGCGGGCGAGCAGCCGATCGTGGTCGAACTGTGCCTGCTGACCGGCTTCGATGCGTGCGGTTGAGCCGCGGTTGCGAAAGAGGATGTCTACAGCGCCTTCACTTACGCCGAGTCGGCTATGGTCTGCCAGTTGCAGGACATGGAAGCGGGTGCCGACCGGCACAAGGCGTGCATCCCTGGTGTCGATCGACAGTGGCCGGCCTGAGGGGTCGGGGGCGGTGACCACCTCGATCTCGCCCTCGCGCAGCACGATGCGCCTTGCCTTGTCGTCGTAACGAAGATCGACCGCGGTCGCACTGTTAAGGCGCAACTGAGTGCCGTCCGCGAGGGTTATGCGGCGAAGCTCACCGGCCGCGGTGCTGAGGTCCGCGGGTGCAGCAAGCGCGTGGAGTTCGTCACGGCCGTACCACAGTAGCGCGCCCGCTGCGCCGGCGCAGAGCAGGTGGCCGAGCATGCGTCGCCGCCCCATGCGCCCGGCACGTGTCAGTGTCGCGCGCGCCAGGTCCGGAGCTCCGGCGTTGTGGCCCTGCATGATCTGTCCCATGTGCTCCAGCCGTGCGAGGGCGTGGGCGTGGTCGGGATGCGCCTCGCGCCAGGCCTGGAGTGCACGTCGGTCCGCAGCGGATATGTGGCCGGAGGACTGCAGCACGAACCAGTGTATGGCCCGATCGACGACTGCCTCAGCGATCGGGCGGCCATCGTCAGCCGGTGGCGTACGGAGATCGTGCAGATGGTCCAAGGAATGGGTCATGCGGGGTAGAGCGCTTTGTAACAATGCGCCATGGCTCGGATCATGGCCTTCTGGACCATGTTGACGCTGACGCCGAGCTGGCTGCCGATGGCGCTATAGGTGAGGCCTTCGATCTGCGACAGCAGGAAGATATCCCGCACGCGGGGCGGCAGGCCATCGAGCACGCGGGCGATCTCGACCAGCGCTTCAATTGCCAGGGCACGCTCTTCGGGCGACGGTGCGAAGGCTTCGGGGCGGCTGGCCAGCTCTTCGAGGTAGGCCTGCTCGAGCGCCTTGCGACGCCAGTGGTTCACGACGAGCCCGTGCGCGATGGTGGTGAGGTAGGCACGCGGCTCGCGAAGATCGACCATCTCGTCCTTGGCAAGCAGCCGCAAGAAGGTGTCCTGCGCAAGGTCCGCCGCCTGTTGGTTGCAGTTGAGGCGACGCCGCAGCCAGCCGTGCAGCCAGCCATGGTGTTCGCGATAGAGGCTGCCGATGGCTGCCCGACAAGTCGCAGCGGTACTCACGTGGGTCTCCGGGAGGCGGTCTTGCTGGCTGGCCCGGAGTGGGTTGGCTGGCTAATCTGTTTTGCGAATGGTTCTCATTATTGCACTTGTGTCGTCGCTGCTCAAGCGGTCATGGGAGGTGCGGAGCGCCCAAGTCGCTGCGCTCGATGCACGTCGTCTGCGCTCCTGGCGATGTTCCGCACTTGAACCATCGCCAGGAGCAGGGGCTGGCTCGTACCGGATGGTCAGAAGCGTGCGCTCAGGCCGATGCGCAGTTCGCGCCCCGGTTCACGCGAGCCGACAACGCCTTCGTAGCCCGGAATGTGCTGGAAGTCCTCCGTGGTGGCGTGGTCGAGGTAGCTCTTGTCGAACACGTTCCTGATACTCAGGCTCACCGTGTAGTTGTCGCGACCGCTCGGGTGCCAGCGTGCATAGAGGTCATGGATGCCGTAGCCCGGTTTGTCAATCGTGCCGACGACGGTGGATTGACTGTCGATGCCGCGCACGAAACGGCCTTGCCAGCCCATTTCGAGGCGGTCGTTGGGCGTGTAGTCGAGGCTTGCGGTCACGGTGTTGCCCTGGCTGATGCCGAGTCCGTTGTGGGCGTAACCGTTGGGTACTTCGTCGTTCAGCGTAAGCAGGTTGCGATGGAAGTTAACCGCCATGGTCAGGCGACTCCACTGGTAGCCTGCCGTCAGCAGGAGCCCGCGCGATTTCAGTTGGCCGACGTTCTCGTAGCGGTTGGGGCGGCCGAGAGGGTCGGCAATGGCGTTGTCGATGAGGGTCTCATACACCTTGGCGCCGAGCCGAAGTCGATCACGCTCGTATTCGGCCCCAAGCTCGGACGAGCGGGCCTTTTCCGCCTTGAGTCCGGGAGCGTTTGTGGCCACCGACATCTTGAAGGCGTCCATGTTGCCCGGGCCGCGTAGCGCGCGTGAGTGAGCCGCGAGCAGAATGAGTTCCGGCGTCAGAGCGTAGGTGAAGCCGACGTTCGGGCTGAAGCCGCTGGCCTTCATGGTAGTGCCGCTGTCGTCGGTGACCTCGTAGCGGTCGTGACGGACGCCGATGTCCATATGCAGAGGGGCAGCCAGTTGGATACGGTCCTGCACGAAGAAACCGCGGACATCGCCGTTTCCAGTTTCCTCATTGAGGTTGGAGAGCGAGCCTGCGTTGACCTTGTCGCGGCGGTAGTCGAAGCCATAGGTTACGCGATGCCGGCCAAGGACACTGGTGTTGCGCATATCGAAGCCTGTCGACGCCATCTGTGCGACATAGACGCCCCAGCGGCCGATCACATTCTGCTCGAAGTCGGTTTGCGTCTGGTAAAGGTTGGCCGCGAGATCGAGCAGCGGGTTGTCGGACTTCCAGGTGTAGCCCGCATTCCAGGTCCTGCGCTCGCTGCTCATCGGATAGGCCGGGTTCCATGAACTGCGGATCCATTGCGGGCGCTGGTTGCGCATGCCCTCGTTGTCATGCCGGTCGTAGGTCAGGCGCAGGGTCTGCTCGGGGGTCAGCTTGCCGACCACCTTGAAGAAGCTCGACTCTTGCTGTGAGCCGGTGCTATGGACGCGTTCGCCGCTACCGTCCTCGTAGTCACTCTGGTCCAGGCGGGTCATTGAGGCCATGGCCGACCAGTTGCCGCCGAGGCGGCCGAAGACCGTGGTGTGGGCCTTGTAGCCTTCGGCGTTGCTGGTGTATTCGCCCTTCACGAGCGCACCGGCTTTTTCGTCCCGGCGCAGCAGCTCCTCCGGGTCCTTGGTGATGAAACGTATGGCGCCACCTAGGGCGCCCGGGCCGGCCGTGGCGTCCACTACACCGGGCATGATCTCGACACGGCTGATCAGCTCGGGTTCGAGCTGCAGGCGGCCAGCGTGATGAAAGGCGCGGTTGCCTTGCACGGTGCCGTCGATCGAGACACTGACCAGAGTGTCCTCGACCCCGCGCACGAAGATCTTTTGTGCGATTCCATGCCCACCGCCGACGGAGACCTCAGGCTGGCCGGCCAGGATGTCTTCCAGGTCGTTTGCCGCATAACGCTCAAGCGTACGGGCGCTGACCCGTCCAGGGGTGGCCGTGCTGTCTGCTAACCCGGCGGTTACACGCACGGCCTCCAGCGTGGCCTCGGTGCTGCCCGCTCGCTGCGCGCGGGCGGCACGGCGAAGTCCGTACTTGCCGCTGCTGTCGCGAAAACCCTCCAGTCCGCTGCCTTCCAGCAGGCGGTCGAGGCCCTCTTGCGGGGAGTAAGTACCGCGCAGCCCGGCGCTGTTCAGGTCGGTGACGAGGTCGCTCGGAAAGGCCAGCAGGATGCCGGCTTCCCGCCCGAAGCGGTTGAGCGTGCTCTCGAGCGAGCCGGGACCGATGTCATACTTCTTTCGAGCCGTGGCGGCGCTGCTGACCGTCATGTCGGCGTGAACGGGCTCCGGGAAGACTCCGGTGACGACCACTGCGACGGCGAGGCTGAGCAGGGTGCGTTGGACTGTGGGGGCGTTGCGGTGTCGTGGGCGCATCATCGAATCCTTGAGAAGGGTGGGCAAGCGTCGAGGCTTGCCTTCCATGTCTCGCGAGATTCGAAAACAGCTCAGCCTGATCAAAAAAAAGATCAACCGCGGCGTGCCGCCCGCACCGTTGCCCAGTAGCGGGTGAGGTAGTGAATTTCGACCGGCAGCGTGCTGCGTAGCGCATCGAGGATTTTGTCCGGTTCGGCCAGGGGGTAGGAGCCCGACAGGCGCAGCGCCGCCACGGCCGGATCGCAGTTCAGGCGGCCAGGGCGATGGCGGTCGAGTTCGGCCAGGAAGTCGGCCAGACGCATGCGGCTGGCGACGATCATGCCGTCCTGCCAGGCAATGCGGTCATCGTCGGCAGTGCCGCTGGCAAGAATGGTGTGCCCGGCGAACTCCGCGCTGTTCCCCGCACCGACTGTGAGGCCGGGGGCGGCGGTGCCCGCAGGACGGATCTCGACCGCGCCCGCGAAGACGTCAAGTCGCGTCCTGTCGTTGTACAAGCGAACGGAAAAACGCGTGCCCAGTGGCTGCAACATGCCGTGCGGGGTGAGCACCTGGAACGGGCGGGGCCTTGGGAAGGTTTCGTCACGGCCGGTGTCGATGAGGATCTCGCCGCGCACCAGTTGCAGCCTGCGGGCGTGATCCGAAAAGGCGATGTTGAGCGCGCTGTCGCTGTTCAACAGCACGCGGCTGCCATCGGCCAGTTGCAGCGTACGCCGTTCTCCTGTTCTGCTGCGTGCGTCGGCGATCCAGGGGCGCCAAGGTGCGTGGTCGCGCGTTGCCAGCGTCGCACCACCGACGAACAGGGCCGCGGCCAGCACCTTGACGGCCTGGCGCCGTCCGCGCGAGGCCGGTCGCGTCAGCGCCGCCTGCGCCAGCGCCGAACCGAGCGGTGAGGCGAGCCCGCCCAGCCGGGCATTGACCGCCTCGATGCGCTGCCAGGCGCGCTCATGCGCTGGATCGCGCGCCCGCCAGTCCAGGATTGCCCGTTCGATGCCCGATCCCGGCTTGGCGGATTGCAGTTCGACCAGCCAGGTGACCGCCTGGCGGGCGACATCGGCGGAAACGCCGTCAAGCCGCCCCTCACTCCCCGCCAGCGGTGGCGAGTTGTCCATGTCGGCCGGCGAGGCGGGTGACAGGCCGGACATTCAGTCCAGCGCCAGGGCAAAGTAGCATTGCGTACCGGCCTTGATCAGGTAGCGCTTGACCGAGCTGATCGAGATGCCCAGCGTTGCCGCGATCTCGGTGTGGCTCATGCCGTCGAGCTGCGCATGCAGAAAGGCGCGCTTGACGACGGCGGGCAGGCCGTCGAGCAGGCGGTCGATTTCCATCAGCGTCTCCAGCAGGCAGGCCTTTTCCTCTGCCGAAGGCGCTACCGCCTCGGGCCACTGCGCCAGCGTCTCCAGGAAGGCGCGTTCCACGCGTTCATGGCGCCAGTGGTTGGAGAGCACTCGCTGAGCAACGGTGACCAGGAATGCACGGGGCTCGTCGAGGACGGGCATCTCCTCGCGGTTGAGCAGGCGCATGTAGGTATCGTGCACGAGATCCGCCGCGCGGTGCGTGCAACCGAGCTTCTTGCGCAACCAGGCATGCAGCCACCGGTGGTGGTCTGCATACAGGTCGGTGATGGGGTGGGCAGCGGGCACGGGCGACTCCGGGCGGGGAGGAAAGCGCTGGCTGGCTGCCTGAGGTCAGGGTGGCTGGCTATCGAGAATGGTTCTTATTTTGTAGGTTTCCTCGGAGGGCGTCAATTCGCGTTACGGCCCGCCCGCGAGACTGGCGTGTTCCAGAGCGCTCTCATCTAGGTCCCGTGCCGCCCCAAGAGTACAGTCTTTACCCCCTTCGCCACCCCGCTGCCGCCAGCGCCAGCCAGCCAAAGATCAGGCAGAAGCCTCCCAAGGGGATGACCTCGGCAAGTGCCCCGTAGTCGATGCCGCCGATGATGCGGATGAGGTAGATGCCACCAGCGAAGCCTGCGATGCCGACGGCGAACAGGGCACCTGCAACGTTCAGCCACAGGCTGGGTTGCCAGCGGTACCAAAGGGCAACACCAAAGAGGGCGAGGGTGTGCAGCATGTGATGAAGGCTGGCGCTGCGGGCGCGTTCCAGCGCAAGCGGTAGGTCTTCCGCCATGACATAGGCCGGCAGGCCGTGCGTGCTCCAGGCGGCGACGGCGACGCCGATGGCGCCGAGTAGCCCAGTCAGGGTGATCCAAAGGCGGTACATGTTCTTCCTCGTCAGACGATGGTATGTGGCGGGCAGGAGAGCGTTGGTCGACACCGTTTTACCGCAATTTGTTACGATTGAGAATCATTCCGAGTTTGGCGGCTCAGCATGGCTCGTCTGCCCTGTCCGAATTCCTGATAAGGAGATACTCGATGAAGCGACACCTGATGCTAGCGCTCGCCTTGTTGGCCGGCGCGGCCCCGTCGTCTGCTGCGACCTGCGAAGTGACGGTCGAAAGCAACGATGCGATGCAGTTCAATCTGAAGGAAATCACGATCGATCGCAGTTGCATGCAGTTCACGGTTCATCTCAAGCACGTCGGCAAGCTTGCCAAGGTGTCGATGGGGCACAACTGGGTACTGGCGAAGACTGCCGATCTCCAGGCGGTCGCCACCGATGGCGCCAAGGCTGGGCCGGCGAATGGCTATCTGGTTCCCGACGATCCTCGGGTGATTGCGCATACCGCCATGATCGGCGGCGGCGAGTCGGACTCCGTGACCTTCGATGTCGAACGGCTAGGTGACGGGGGAGATTACAGCTTCTTCTGCTCCTTCCCCGGGCATTGGGGCGTCATGAAGGGGGTGGTGAAGTTCTGAGCGCTCCTTGCTGGCGCCGGGGTGCCGTCTTCGACCTGTGCTCGTTGAAGGCCCCCGATGTTGGCAGCTTGCGCCGGATGCTTCTGCGAGCCGCCAGGGCACCTTACGAGTGGACGAGGCCTTTCTGGCAAGTTGGTCAGAATTGGCCCTATCACGTTTGATTGACTGTTTCGATGCTCTCTCTTCCCCGTCAGAAATCGATAGAACTGCTGTATCGAGAACACAGAGCCTGGTTGAAGGACTGGCTTCGCGTACGGCTGGGTTGCCCCCAGTATGCCGCTGATCTGGCGCAAGACACCTTCGTGCGTTTGATTCAGGCGAAGCAGGGCGCGACCGAGGCGGTCAAGCTCAAGGCACCGCGCGCCTATCTGAGAGTGATTGCGCATGGTTTGATGGTGGATCACTGGCGGCGTGCGGATCTGGAGCGCGCTTACGCCGAGGGCCTGGCGTCGCGCCCGGAGGATTTCGAGCCGTCCCCGGAGCATCGCCTTATGGTGCTTGAGGTGCTCTTGCGGCTCGATGCCTTGCTCGGACGACTCAAGCCGCGGATGCGCGAGGTGTTCATCCTGGTCCATATCGACAACTGCACCCTGGCTGAGGTCGCCGAGCGACTCTCGTTGTCGAGGGCGACCGTGGAGCGCGACCTCGCGGCGGCGATGCGCCATTGTTATCAGCAGGTGTTCGAAAACGTGCCGCTTGGCGAACCGGTTCATGGCTGAGATGACGGTGGGGCTTGGTGTCGTCAATCCCCTCGCGGCGGCGGAGCCGAGCGCCGAGGTGGTCGAGTCGGCCATCCAGTGGTCGATTCGCATGCGCTCGGGTGATGCGGACAGTGCCGCCTGCGAACGGTGGCGTGCGGTCCACCCCAGTCATGAATTGGCATGGCAGCGTGTGCAGTGGATGTGTGGCGCACTATGCGCCTTGCCGCCGGGCGAGGCCTCGACGGGTGTTGCCGATGCGTTCGCCGTCGCGGGTGGCCGCCGTAGGCGTCGGCGCCAGGTTGTCGCCATGCTTGCGGTTGCCGCTGTGCTGCCCGTGTTTGTGGGACGCCGCTGGGGCGATGAGGCAGGCAGCCAGGCCGTGTATGCAAGCACTGCACCGGGTGGCTATCGGGCGGTGTCTCTCGGCGGCGGAGGCACCTTGCGGCTGAATACCAATACGGCCGTCAGGTTGAGTCTTGAGGACCGGACGGAGCATGTCGAACTCCTACGTGGAGAAATTTACGTCGATACGACGCTGCGGGGCGCGGCGAACATGCTTGCCCTGCAGGTGTTGTGCCCCTTCGGCTCTGTGGCTTGCGAGGGCGCTGCCGTCTTCGCAGTCCGGCTCGACACTGGGCGAGCCCTGGTGCATGTCGAGGCGGGCGAGGTCCGTTTGCACGGGATGGCTGCCGGTCCGTATGTTGATGGGTTGGCTGCTCCTGCAGGGGGCTGCTACGAACTCGCCAGTGGTGGTGTCGTGCCTGCGCCGCAATCTGCCCGGCTTGATCCGCTTGGGTGGGTCGATCGCGTGCTGGCGGCACGCGACATGAGCCTGGAGAGCTTCGCCGCGGAGTTGTCCCGCTACCGCCACGCATCGGTGAGCGTGGCGCCCGAGATCCGCGACCTCGCCGTCTCCGGTGTGTTTCAGGTTGGCGATGTGGCGGCGGCGTTGAAACTGCTCACCCGCATGCTCCCGGTGCGCGTCGCCGGTTTGGCCTCCTGGTCGCGAATGCCGGTGCGCCTGCTGGCCCGCGATACCGGCGCGCCGCCAAGAAGGATAAAAATGTGAGGGATTTTTTCGGCTCGTCCGGCAAACAGGGAAAGCGAGTTTTTCCTGTCCAACTGAGGAGTCATTAGTATGTCCCCCGTATATATGCCCGGGTTCGTTCCACCCACGAATCCGTTGAAGCAGGCTCTGTACCGAGCCTTGTTGGGTGCCGGGCTGGTGCTGACAGGGTCGCCGGCCGTCGCAGCGCCTGCGGTTGAGGTGGCCCAGGGCCCCGTCCAGCGTTTCCTGGTGCCTCCGGGCACGCTGGCGCAGGTACTCGACTCGCTGGCTCGCCAGGCCAGGGTGTCAATCGCCTATGACGGGCAACTCGAAGCCATCGCCAAGCCGGCTCGCGGACTTGATGGCGAGTTCAGTCTCGACGAAGGCTTGGCTATGCTGCTCGCCGGTACCGGGTTCGAGGTGCTGGTGGTGCCAGAGGGGCGCATCGTGCGCAGGCGCCCCCAGGTGCCAGATGCAGCATCGGTGGCTGCGGCTGAACATGCCACGCTGTCCGAGGTGACCGTTCTAGGGACCAGGCTGGCGCTGGACGTAATGAAGTACCCAGGCTCGGTTGCAGTGCTAGATGACACCGCGCTCGATGGTACGGTCAATGTGATCGAGGCCCTTGGCCGTGTGCCCGGCGTCGCTTCGGGCAGCGACAGTGGGCGCAGCATTGGTTCGCAGTTCACGGTGCGAGGGTTCGGCTATGGTTCCGAGGACCGTGTGATCGTGTTGCAGGACGGCGTGAGACGGTCGTCCTCGCTTTATTCCAACCATGTTTCGACCTTCCGGTCGGACAACGACCTGCTCAAGCGCGTTGAAGTGGTGAAGGGCGCATCGTCGGTCTCGCACGGCGGCGGGGCGATCGGGGGGGTTATCGGGATGACCACCAAGGATGCCGGTGACTTCCTCGCTGCTGGCGAGGAGCGGGGTGTGGCCGCCAAGCTTGCTTATCAGACCAACAACTATCGTGAGGTGTACCTGGCAGGCGCGCTCGCTCCGGCCGATAAGCCTTACGAACTGCTGGCCTACGGCAAGCGGGGGCGGGTTGGCGATCTGCGGCTTTCGCGCACGGTGGACAAGGGTAGCGGCGTGTTCAACCGTGACGTCGATAATCACGAGGATATCGAGGTCGGCTTCATCAAGGCTGCATGGAACCTCCCCCATGGCCAGCGCGCTGCGCTTTCCTACTACGACTTTGCCGAGGACACCGAAGTGACTTGGCAGACGCTTTTCCACTCGGGCTACAGTACGACAACGGGACCGGTGCGAGGAACCCTGCGCCAGCGCGACATGGTGGCGAGCTACACCCTGCAGCCGGGATCGCCGTGGCTGAATGTCTCGGCGATGGCGTACCACGCGGTTGGCAGTTATGACCGCGGCTACGAGTATGTCCTGAGCAGCGGCGCTCAACGCAAGCTCGACTATGAGAACAAGGACACACGCCGTGGATTGCGCCTGAACAACCAGATGTACTTCGATGCCCTGGGCGCTCGTCATCGCCTGATCGTGGGTGTCGATTACGAGCGCCGTAACGAGGATGCCAGCTATGTGCTCGATGGCGTGGCGACGGTGTTCGGCTCGATTCCGAATACCTACAACGATCTGGGCCTCTTCCTGCAGGAAGAGGCAAGCTTCCTCGATGACAGGTTGGTCGTGCATCTAGGTGGTCGCTATGACCGCTTTCAGCGCAAGGTGAATGCGAACGAAGGGGAGTACAGCAACAGTCACTTCTCGCCGCGCGTGGGCGTCAGCGCGGCCGTGGGGCAGGGCTGGCATCTGTTGGGAAACTATTCGGAATCCTTCCGCGCGCCGACGCCGCACGAGACCTCCTCGAGCGGACCACTCAATCCGCACTACTACTACCTTCCGAACCCCGATCTCAAGCCGGAGACCGTGCGGGAGTTCGAGTGGGGCGTGTCCTTTGACCGTCGATCCATGTTCGTTGACGGTGACCGGCTGCGCATGAAATCGACGTACTTCGACGGCACCATCGACAACCTGATCAAGCTGCAGCCCGACCTCGCCGGGCCCAAGCCACCGGAGAGCAATCACTACGCGACCTACGAGAACGTAGACAAGGTGGAGCGTCGCGGCTACGAGCTGACGACGGCCTACAGCACCCGCCGTGCCGGAGTCGATCTGTCCTACGAGCATCTTAAGCAGCGCGACAAGGCGACCGGGCGCTTCACGCCTCAGGCCTATGCAGACCGTGTGCGTGTAGGCGTCCATTTCAGCCCGTTCGAACGCATGCGGGTGAACGTGGACGTCAGCCATTGGCGCAAGCCGGACCAGAATCCCGAGACCGTGGTGTCCGGGGGGCGGACGCTCTGGTATGTGCGCGATGACTTCACTCAGGTGAACGTCGGTGTGCGGTGGGCGCCAAGACTGGCTGATGGGTCACTATTGGGCAAGGAGATAGAGATCTCGGCCGGCGTCAACAATCTGTTCGACCAGCCTTACATCAACGCCTTGAACGTGGAAACGACCACACGCGTCGGCAAAGGCCGGAATGCTTACCTGAGCTTGACGAGTCGGTTCTGAGCGAATGGGGCGCGAGGCTCCGCTGCCGTAGCGACGCTGACCATGACGCGCTGGGTCAAGGGCACGTCATGGTCGAGTCTGGGTTAAATGTAACTAAGTGTGAATTAGTGACCGTTTTGGGGCGCTTGAACGACATCGACAGTAAGGCACAGCAAACCGTTGGCGCACCTGAAGCCGATGCCTTCGCCATGAAGTCATCGGTCGCCAGCGTGGTCGCCACGGTGCGACAACAAACGACGCTCCCCGAGAGGAATTGATGAAGGATGGATTTCGCCAGTGCATGGCCTGGCTCCACACCTGGGTTGGCCTGGTTGCCGGCTGGGTGTTGTTCTTTGTGTTCGTGACCGGCACGGCCGGATACTTCGACGACGAGATTGACCGCTGGATGAAGCCCGAACTGCCGCTGTCGGCGAGGGTGGAGGTGGGTGATCGCGCCGCAATGCTCGAGCGTGCGCTTGACCGCCTTGAGTCCGTGGCGCCAGGCGCGAAGGAGTGGACGATCCTCCTTCCGGGCGAAGCCGTCGTGCCGCGTGGGGCGCGCGGACTTGCCGTGCGCTGGGAGGAAATGCCCGAGTTCGGTCGCGACCAGGGGCGCCGTGGCAGCGAAGGACTCGACGCCGGGAGCGGGGAGCCTGTACCCGATGTGGAGCCGCGTGCGACCAGGGGAGGGCAACTGCTGTACCGCATGCATTACCTGCTGCACTACATGCCGACCACTGCGGGAATCCTGCTGGTTGGCGTGTGCACGATGATGATGCTGATCGCGATCCTGTCGGGGGTGGTCACCCACAAGCAGATCTTCAAGGATTTCTTCACTTTCCGGCCTGGCAAGGGGCAGCGTTCCTGGCTCGACGCGCACAACGTGGTGAGCGTGATGGCCTTGCCGTTCTTTCTCATGATTACTTACAGCGGTCTCATCCTGTTCCCGGTGCAATACATGCCCGGCGCGATCTACACCGTCTACGGCGGTTCCGAGCAGGGGGTGAGGGCGTTCTCCGATCAGTTCTTCGAGGTCGAGCGCGACCGATCCTACGAGCCTCTGCAGCGCCCGCTCGTCGCCTTGGACGCGATCGTTGCCCAGGCCGAAGCCCAGTGGGGGGACGGACAGGTTGCGGCGCTGGAGTTGAGTCACCCGGTCGATGCGGTTGCGACGGTGACCGCGCAACGGCGGCATGGCAGTAAGATCGATTTCCGAGAGCCGGAGTCGCTCCGTTTCGCCGCCCACACTGGAGAGCCCTTGGCAGCACTCGAGCCCAGACATGCGGTCGGACAGACACGCAACGTTCTCTATGCCTTGCACGAGGGACTGTTTGCCGGCCCCTGGTTGCGTTGGGTCTACTTCGGGTCGGGCTTGCTGGGTTGCGCCATGATCGCGACCGGACTGGTGTTGTGGACGGTCAAGCGACGCAAGCGCCACCACAAGCAGGGCGCAAACGCCTCCGCTTTCGACGCAGCGGGGTTGCGGCTGGTCGAGGTGCTCAACGCCGGTACGATCGCCGGCCTGCCAGTGGCCGTGGCGGCGTACTTCTGGGCCAATCGGCTGCTGCCGCTGGACATGGCGGATCGGGCACAGTGGGAAGCCCACATGATGTTTGCCGTGTGGGGCTGGCTCTTCATCTATGCCTCGCTGAGGCCGCTGCGGCGAGCTTGGGTCGAGATTCTGTGGCTCGCGGCGCTGGCCTATGCCTTGCTGCCAGTGCTCAACGCTGCCACCACCGATCGCCATCTCGGTGTGACGCTGCCACATGGAGACTGGGTCTTGGCCGGCTTCGATCTCACCATGATTGGTCTTGCTGCCGTGTTCATCTACATCCTGCGCAAGCTCGATCGCCGTTGGACCAAAGGGGAGGTGACTGCATGAAGGTGTTGTCTGCGTCCGCCCGTTATCGCTGGGCGGTCTTGTCGCGGGTGCTTGCAGCGTCGCTTGGGGGTTATGCCTTCACGTGGGCGGCCATTGTGCTTCTGGCGTTGCTCTGGCCGCTGCCGCGCGCCCAGGCCGTCGGCCTGGCCACGATGCTGGGCTTCCTCATCTATGCAGCAGTCGCGATGTGGGTCTTCGCCACGCGTTCGGCCTGGCGTGCCTGGGCCGGAATCGTTGCTTGGACTGCGCTGTTCGCAGCGCTCGGATGGTGGTTGATGCAGGGGGCGGCGACGTGATGGCGATTGCTCTGCTGGTTGTCACGACATTTGCCTTTGCCGCGCTTGCGCTTGGCATGGAGCGCCACGCGAAGGACGTGCTTGGCGTTGTTCCTGCTCCACGCAGGCGCCTGGGGCTTCGCATTGCCGGATGGGTGCTGCTGGCCGTGGCAATGGCACTCGGCATGCTGGGCTGGGGGGCCACGGTAGGTGTCGTCGAATGGACGGGCGCGATGACGGTGGCGACCGTGCCGCTGGTCATGCTGGTGCTGCCGTACTATTCGCGTAGGTACAGGCACAGGCACAGGCGCAGCGCAGCGCCCGCCATACCTGCCTCCGGAGCCGAGTTCGTCGAGTTCGGGGCGGCCCGCTGCAGTTTGAGCGCCAGGCTATGGAGAGGCGTGCGGGTGCTGGTACTCGTTGCTTTGCCTGCTGGGATCGCATGGGTCTTCGTTAATGTTCCGCCAAGTCCCGTTCAGCGAGATGACGCCCTTGCCGGCCACGTGGGGCCGTGGTCCTTCGTCATCGCCGATGTCACCCGCAAGCCGCCCGAGCCCTCGGCGCTGGGTACGGCGATGAAGGCGTTTCAGGTTCGCTTCTGCACAGGCTGCGACACCCAGATTCGATCGGCCTATTTGAAGATCCGCCAGCCGCGCTCCTTGCGCGGCGCGGGGATGGTCTTTCAGGGACCGTCGTGGAACCGCAGGGCTGATATCCAGATTGCACCGACTGCGCGGATCGAGGACGGTTTGTGGCTCACCGTGGAGGGTATGGATGGCAGCGTGCACGCCGTCGAGATCGACCTAGCCCGCGTGTCGCCCGCCACCGCGCGTTACCTGTCGGCGCTGACGGGGAGGTAGTGAGGTTCGGACTGGATTCAGGAGCGAGCATGTTCATACGCAAGAAGAACGAGAGGGGTGCTGACTACAGGGCGGCGCAATCGGCGCGGCAGGCAGCCAAGCTCGAGCCACGCCTGGAGGCCGCGCAATCTGCGCTGGTGAGCGCCGGCCTGCGCGTCACGCTTCCACGCCTTCTGGTCCTGAGCCTGTTTCTTGCAAGCCGGGTGGAGGCCATGTCTGTGGACCAGGTACTCAGAGCCTTGTTCGAGCGAGGGGATGCGATGTCGCCCTCGACCGTCTACTCGGCCTTGCGCCAGCTCGATGAGGCCAGGCTGATCGTGAGTCGCTACGAGGACGGTCGGCGGGTGTTCGAGCAATGCGGCGGTTTGCCGCCGGCGCGCGTGGTCTGCGATACCTGCGGGACCGAACGCATCCTGCGAGATTCGGAACTGGACGTGGTCGTGCGCAGGGCAGTCGGTGATGCGGGCTTTAGCCTGGGTGACTACACCCTGGTGGTGCGTGCCTCATGCAGCGCGGGTTGCCCCGAGTGCTGCGGCGAGGCGCGCATGTCGGCCCAGCCGGATACGGGATCGGCACTGGGCGTCGGCGGGGTCGCCGTCGCAGGCTCAAGTTACGTATGAGTGATTCAACTGTGAAACGAATGCGCTCTCTGCGCCGTATTGGCTTGGTCGTGGCCGTACTCGCTGCGGGCGGCCTGGCGTGGTGGGCCGCAGGCGAGGATGAGTCTGCCGCCGGTGCGCCGCCTTTCAGTCCATGGACCGGTGCGGTACCCGTGCGAACGGTGCAGTCCGAAGCGGGTGTGCTGGAGGTGAGCCTGCAGGCAGTCGGCGACGTGACGCCGCTCGCTGCGGTGACCGTCATCGCGCGCGTGGGAGGGCCGCTGCAGCGCCTGCTTTTCGTCGATGGCGCTACGGTCGAGGCGGGTGCCGCACTGGCCGAGATCGATTCCGCGCCATACCGGGCGAAGCTGGCCCAAGCGCAGGGCGAACATAGCCAGGTGATGGCACGCCTTCGTCATGCCGAGCGCGAGCTGACCCGTTCGAAGGCGCTGTTACGAGAGGATGCGATCGAGCGACAGGTCGTGGAGGCAGCAGAGTCGAACATCGCCGAGTTACGCGCCGCAGTTTCGACTGCCGAGGCGCGCGTGGCCGATGCGCGCCTGCAGTTGGACTGGACCCGCATCACGGCGCCGATTGCCGGTCGCCTCGGACTGCGCGGGCTCGATGCCGGCAACCTGGTCGTTGCGGGCAGCACGGAGCTGGTCACGATCGTGCAGATGAAACCCATCGGCGTCACCTTCGGCGTACCGGGGCACGAACTGCCTGCGGTGCGCGCGGCCATGCGAGACGGGCGGACGCTGGCGGTGGATGTCTATGCACGTGACGGCAGCAGCCTGCTCGCACGCGGTGTTCTTGCGACACTGGACAACCGTATCGATCCGCGTACTGGCACGGTGCGCCTGCGTGCCGAGTTCGCCAACGAGGATGAGGCGCTGTTTCCGAATCAGTTCGTCAACGTCCGTCTGCGCGTTGGTGTGGATCGCGAAGCGGTCACGATCCCCGCTGATGCCGTCCAGTACGGGGCACGGGGCGCATACGTCTACGTCATCGAGGACAACCGGGCGAGGTTGCGCCCGGTCGAGACGGGCAGGGTGGCCGATGGACTGGTCGCCATCGTCGATGGACTTGCGGCCGACGAGATGGTCGTCCTCGAGGGGGTAGACCGATTGCGCGAAGGTCGCGAGGTGTCGCTGCAAGGCGAGGTCGCGCTCAGCGCGCCGAAATGAACCTGTCGCGGCCCTTTATCCTGCGGCCGGTGGCGACCGTGCTGTTAACGCTGGCCGTGCTTGCCAGCGGCTTGCTTGCCTGGCGCCTGCTGCCGGTCGCTGCGTTGCCGAGCGTTGACTATCCGGTCATCCAGGTCATGACCTTTCGTACCGGGGCATCGGCAGATCTGGTGGCGCGCACGGTCACAGCGCCGCTCGAGCGCAGGCTCGGGCAGATCCCTGGGTTGCGAAGAATGTCTTCGACGAGTTCCGCGGGCGCCTCGTCAATCACACTGCAGTTCGCACTGGAAGTCGATATGGCCGTGGCCGAGCAGGAGGTCCAGGCCGCGATCACTACGGCAGCCAGCCTCTTGCCGCGCGATCTGCCCACTCCGCCCGTTTACCGCAAGGTCAACCCTGCCGACACGCCCATCCTGACATTGGCGGTGTCGTCTTCCAGCATGGCACTTGTCGAACTCTACGATCTCGTGGATACCCGCGTCGCGCAGAAGCTGGCGCAGCTCTCCGGGGTCGGGATGGTCAACCTGGCCGGTGGCCAGCGCCCGGCCGTGCGGATCCAGGCTGATCCTCGTACGCTTGCTGCGCACGGAATGACGCTCGAGTCCCTGCGCTCGGCCGTCTCGGCAGCCAACTCGAACCAGCCCAAGGGCAGCCTGGATGGCCCCTACCGCTTCGTGATGATTGAAGCCAACGACCAGATTCGCTCGCTTGACGATTACCGGACACTGGTCGTGGCATGGCGTGACGGCGCCCCATTGCGGCTTGGCGACCTGGCTGGCATTGAACGAGGTGCTGAGGATCGCTTCCAGGCAGCGTGGGCCGGAGTTTGCTGGGCGCCCGAAGAGGGCGCAGTCGCTACCTGTGCGCCTGGACAGACGCGCCAGGTGCCCGCAGTTCTGGTGAACGTCTATCGACAGCCCGGCGCCAATGTCATCGAGGTGGCCGATCGCGTTCGCGACCTGCTGCCGAGCCTGACCGCGACCCTTCCGGCTGCGGCCGATGTTGCGGTGCTGACGGACCGCACCGAGTCCATCCGAGCCTCGGTGTGGGGCGTGCAGAAGGAGCTCCTGTTCGCGGTAATGCTGGTGGTGCTGGTCACCTTCCTGTTCCTGCGGCGCGCTTCAGCCACCCTCATTCCGAGTGTCGTCGTGCCCTTGTCGCTGGTCGGAACCTTCGGCTTCATGTACCTCGCAGGCTTCTCGGTGAACAACCTCAGCCTGATGGCACTGACCATCGCGACCGGATTCGTTGTTGATGATGCGATCGTCATGCTCGAGAACATTGCACGCCACCGCGAGTCGGGCGAGTCCGCACTGCAGGCTGCGCTCAAGGGGGCAGCCGAGATTGGTTTCACGCTTGTGTCGCTCACCTTCTCGCTTGTCGCAGTGCTGATTCCCTTGCTGTTCATGGGTGATGTGGTGGGGCGCCTTTTCCGCGAGTTTGCCATTACCCTTGCGGTGGCGATTTTGATCTCGCTGCTCGTGTCCCTCACCCTGACGCCGATGATGGCCGCAAGGATGCTTGGAAGCACGCAAGGAGGGGGGCATACCGAACGCGGCGGTGCCGGCTTGGGTCTGTTTGACCGCCTGCTGCGCGCCTACGGAGTCATGCTCGAGCGTGTTCTAGCGCATCAGACGATCACCCTTCTGGTCCTGCTTGGCACGCTGTGCCTGACGGCGCTGCTCTACGTCGCAGTTCCGAAGGGCTTTTTCCCCGTCCAGGACAGTGGTGTCATCCAGGTCGTCACCGATGCGCCGCAAACGGTTTCGTTTCGCGCCATGGCCGAACGTCAGCAGGCATTGGCCGAGATTGCGCTGGCAGATCCCGACGTGGCGGGCCTGTCGTCCTTCATCGGCATCGACGGTAGCAATGCGACGCTCAACAGCGGACGCATGCTCATCAATCTGCGCCCGCACGGAGAGCGCTCAGCTGGTGCAGTAGAGATCGGGCGCCGCCTGGCGACCGCGATGCGTGAAGTGGAGGGTATCCGCGCATGGTTGCAGCCGGTTCAGGAGTTGTCCATCGAGGATCGTGTGAGTCGTACGCAATACCAGTTCACGCTCTCGTCCCCCGACGAGTCCGAGCTTGCCGACTGGGTGGGCCGCACGATAGAGGCACTGGGTGGCCTCACCGAGCTGACCGATGTCGCGGCCGATCACCAGCGCGAAGGCCGGCAGGTTTTCGTTACGATTGATCGCGACGCAGCCGAGCGTCTCGGGGTGCGTACTTCTGCCGTCGTCGAGGCGTTGCATTCGGCCTTCGGCCAGCGCCAGATCGCGACCTTGTTTACGCAGGCCAACCAGTACCGAGTTGTCCTCGAGGCGAACACCGAGCGCATTGGTGGTCTGGCTGCACTCGATGCGATCCATGTTGCTGCGGGCGACGGTACGCCGGTGCCACTGGCGTCGCTTGCGCGTTTTGAACAGCGTGCGGTTGCACTCGCTGTCCACCAGCAGGGACAGTTCCCCGCCGCCACCTTGTCGTTCAACCTTGGTCCAGGTGTGTCGCTGGGCGATGCGATCGAGGCGATCGAGCAGGCGCTTGCGAGGATCGGTTTGCCGCCTTCGGTGGACATGCGCCTTCAGGGGGCAGCGGAGGCCTTCCAGACCTCGCTCTCCGGCACCCTGTGGTTGATGCTGGCAGCCGTGGTCACGATGTACATCGTGCTCGGCGTGCTCTACGAGAGCACGATTCATCCGCTGACAATCCTGTCTACACTGCCGTCGGCAACGGTGGGCGCGCTGGGGGCGCTCCACCTTTCCGGCCGGCCGCTGGATCTCATCGCAGTGATCGGCATCGTGCTCCTCATCGGTCTGGTGAAGAAGAACGGCATCATGATGGTGGACTTCGCACTCGATGCGCAGCGGCGCCATAAGATGTCTGCGCTTGATGCGATCCGCCGCGCGGCCATGCTCCGCTTCCGGCCGATTCTCATGACCACGCTTGCCGCCCTGGTCGGTGCGTTGCCGCTCATGTTTGCATCCGGGTCAGGCGCCGAGCTGCGTCAGCCGCTTGGCGTTGTGATGGTCGGTGGCTTGCTGGTGAGCCAGGTGCTGACAGTCTTCACTACCCCCGTAGTGTTCCTGTTCTTCGACCGCCTGGCCGTCGGTTGGCGGCGGCGCATAATGGTGCAGGAGCATGCGGTGTGAGGGCGCTGGCACGGCTGTTTGTGCGGCGGCCGGTTGCTGCGTCGCTGCTGGCCCTGGCCTGGTTGCTGTGCGGTGCCCTGGCACTGCGCCTGATGCCGGTCGCGCCGCTGCCGCAGGTGGACATGCCAGTGATCGAGGTATCTGCGGCACTGCCCGGCGGTAGTCCCGAGACCATGGCGCGCATGGTCTCGGCGCCGCTCGAGCGCGCGCTCGGCAGCGTTGCGGGCGTCGCCGAGATGAGCGCCTCGACGTCCCAGGGCGCGGCGCGCGTTCGGCTGACCTTCGAGTTCGATCGCGACATCGATGATGCGGCCCGCGATGTCCAGGCGGCGATCAATGCAGCCATAGGTGATCTACCTGCAGGTATGCCGGGGGCTCCCGTGTATCGGAAGGTGAATTCGGCACAGGCGCCCATCATGGTTCTGGCGCTATCTTCGGCCAATCTGGCGCCTGGTAGGCTGTACGACCTGGCGTCGACCATCCTCGCGCAGAAGATCGCGCAGATGCCCGGTGTGGGAGAGGTGACTGTCGGTGGCAGTGCGCTGCCGGCCGTGCGCGTGCAACTGGATCCGGCCAGCCTCGAGTCGCACGGGATTGCGCTCGACGAGGTACGGCGCGCGATCGGCGACGCAGACGCCCAACTGCCGCTCGGTGCCATCGAAGACGGGGGGCTGCGCTGGCAGGTCGGGGCGGGGCCTGATCTGCGCGTAGCAGCTGACTTCGAACAACTCGTGCTTCGTCACGACCATGGTGCGATGTTGCGCCTGGGTGATGTCGCCCGGGTCTCCGATGGCGTCGAGAATCGCTACGCCAGTGGGCACCACAACCGTGATCCGGCGGTGCTGCTCACCGTCGGTCGCCAACCAGGGGCGAACATCGTCGCCACCATCGACACCATTCGCAGTCAGATGCCGACGCTGACCGCGCTGCTACCGGCTGACACCACGCTGGACGTGGTCGTTGACCGCTCGCCGGGAATCCGTGCGTCGCTTGATGAGGCCTGGGCCACCCTGTGGATAGCGGGGACACTGGTCGTCCTGGTGGTATGGGCCTTTCTGGGCAGCCTGCGCGCAGCGTTGATTCCTGCGCTTGCGGTGCCGGTGTCCCTGTTGGGGGCTTGCGCACTCATGTACCTCGCCGGCTTCTCGCTCAACAACCTGAGCCTGATGGCGCTGATCGTCGCTGCCGGACTCGTGGTCGATGATGCGATAGTGGTGCTCGAGAACATCGAACGCCACATCGCCGCGGGTATGCGGCCGTATCGCGCCGTGATCGTGGGGCTCGGCGAGGTGGGCTTCACACTGCTCGCGATGAATCTGGCGCTGATTGCTGTATTCGCTTCCATCCTCTTCATGGGCGGCGTGGTCGAGCGTCTCTTTCGTGAGTTCTCGCTCACCCTTGTGATGGCCATGACGGTGTCGCTGATGGTCTCGCTCACCCTCGCCCCTGCCCTGTCCGGACAGATGCTGCTGCGGCCCTCGGCGCACCCTCCCGGCCTGCTCCGCCGGCTCGCAAGCCTTGTCTTCGGGCGCCTTGAGGCCGTCTATGCGAGGACTCTGGACTGGGCGCTCGCGCACGCGTGGGTCGTTCTGCTCGTGCTCGTGGTTGCTGTCGGTCTTACGGTCTGGCTCTATCTGCTCGTACCCAGGACCATGCTGCCGGAGCAGGATACGGGGCAGTTGCGCGGGCTCGTACGCGGCGACGACGGTTTCTCGTTTCAGGTCATGCAGCCCAAGATCGAGCGCTTCCGGGAGTATCTGCTGGCCGATCCCGCAGTGGCCGATGTCATCATCACCAGTGGCGGAAGTGGTGGCGGGATGAGCAACGGCTGGCTAATGGTGAGGCTCAAGCCACTGGCCCTGCGCGGCGAGAGCGCTCGTGCCGCGCTCGAGCGCATCCGGCGCAATGCGCCGCGGGAGCCGGGGGCGATCCTGCTGCTCAACATCGACCAGGATCTTCAGCTGTCGGCGCCCTTTGGCGGACGCGGCGAGGAGTTGCTCTTGCTCGGCGATGATCTTGCCAGGCTCACGCAGTGGATGCGCAAGGTTGCTGACGGCATGCGCACCCTGCCCGAGGTCGCAGACGTCGATGATTTCGGCAACGACGCGACGCAGATCGTCGTCATCGACATCGACCGCGAGGCCGCTGCTCGTCTTGGCGTTGACGCGGAGTTGGTCACCAGCCTGATGAACAACGCCTTTTCGCAGCGCCAGGTGGCCACGCTGTTCGGCCGGCTCAACCAGTACCGCGTCGTGATGGAGCTCGAGCCAGGCCACACGGCCGACGCCAGCGTGCTCGATCGCCTCCAGGTGGTGACGGGTGATGGGCAGCGGGTGCCGCTGTCGGCCTTCGTAAGCTATCGGTATGAATTGTCCTCCGATCGAGTTTTTCGCGCCGATCAGTTTGCCGTGGTCGGGGTGGAGTATGACCTTGCGCCCGGTGTGACCGCATCGGAGGCGCAGCAGGCGATCAACGGCTTGTTGGCAAGACTGATGCTGCCGAACGACATCATTGCTAAGCCGGGGGGCGATGGCAGCCGCCTTCAGCAGACCATGCAGGCGCAACCCTGGCTCATACTTTGGGTGGTGGTGGCGGTGTACGTGGTGCTCGGCGTACTCTACGAGAGCACGCTGCATCCCCTGACCATCCTGTCGACGCTGCCGCCTGCCGGGGTCGGCGCACTTGCAGCGCTGCATCTGGCAGGTATCGCGTTCAGTCTGATCGCCCTCCTGGGGCTCTTCCTGCTCATCGGCGTTGTCATGAAGAACGCCATCCTGATGATCGATTTTGCGCTCGACGGCGAACGTCGGCTCGGGCTCGAGCCGAGATCGTCGATCCGGCGCGCCGCTAGCCTGCGCTTGCGGCCGATCCTGATGACCAATCTCGCTGCGGTGCTGGCTGCGCTGCCGCTCGCGTTCGGGGTGGGCGAGGGCGCCGAGTTGAGACGTCCGCTCGGCATCGCCATCGTTGGCGGGCTGGCGGTCAGCCAGTTGCTGACCCTGTACACGACGCCAGTCGTCTATCTCGTGCTCGACCGGATGCGCACGGGCTTCACGACTGCGCGTGGTGGCCCCGCTGCCGCCATGCGTTGATGCCGTGTTCGGCATGCCGGAGGCGGATAGAATGCGTTGTCTAGCCCACTCGATCTGGAGCAGCCAGTTGATGATGAGCGGCGGATTTCAGCATGCAAGGGAGGATGGGCAGGGTCTGCAGCCGTCTGCCCTTGGTGACTTGCCCCTGCCTACCGCGGCCGTTCTTCCCGACTACGGCGACGAAGGCTTGTACGGCTTCGCCGCCGGCTTGCGCACCTGGCTGCATGACCTCCGTGCCGGTTGGCGCCATGGTGGTGTCGAATCCGGCGCGAGCAGCACGGTGGTGGTGATCGTCATCGATGGCTTGGGCGACGGCTTTCTCAACACCGTGGGCGCGGGCTCGACGCTGCTCGCGTATCGGCGTGGCAGCATGAGCTCGGTCTTTCCGAGCACGACTGCGAGCGCGCTTACCACGCTGCTTACTGGGGTCGCGCCGGCGGTCCATGGGCTGAACGGCTGGTTCATCCACGACCGTCGCTTCGGGGGGGTGATCGCGCCGCTGCCGCTGCTGCACCGGGGCGGGCCTGAGATTTCTGCGTTCCGCCTGCTGCCACGCCTGTGTCCGGTGGCGCCGATGTGGCACCACGCGTGCCGCCCCGTCAATCTGGTGTCGCCTGCCGAGATCGCCTACTCGCGTTTCTCGCTGCATCATGGCCGCGGCGCCCATATCGAGCCCTACGATGGCATCGAGGATTTCGGCCAGCGCATCATCGACATGGTCGATGCCCTGGCCTCCAGTGGTGGCCTCGTCCACGCCTACTACCCGGGCTTCGACGCCTTGAGCCATCTTCATGGCTGTCGGTCTGCGCATGTGCAAGCCTGTTTCTGGCGGCTCGATGCACTGTTCGCAAGCTTGCTCGATCGCCTGTCGGGGCGTGGCGTGCATCTGGTGGTGACGGCTGACCATGGCTTCATCGACGCGCCTGCCGCTGGTCGGGTGGATATCGCGCCGGGCAGCGAGTCTGCGGCGATGCTCGCCGCACCCTTGTTTGGCGAGCGCCGCCTGGCTTTCTGCAAGGTTCGGGAAGGGGCGGGCGACGAGTTCGAGGCTTGGGCAGGCACGGCGCTGGCCGGCAAGGCGGTTGCGATTCGCGCCCACGACTGCCTCGCTGCCGGCCTGCTCGGGCCGGGTGAGGCGCACTCTCGCCTGCTGGAGCGGGTGGGGACGCACGTGTTGCTGATGGAGCCCGGATGCACCATCGTCGATCAGGTCGAAGGCGAGACGCCTTATGCGCTCATTGGTGTCCACGGTGGCCTGACCGTGGACGAGATGCGAGTGCCGCGAATTGTCACCTGCACCTGAGTGCAGCGGGGACTGCGCTTCAGTGCAGATCGTCGTCCTTGACGGGTACGGGTAGCACCATGATGCCTTCGTCGAGCAACGCCTCGACGTCGTCGCGTGATGCGGCTCCGCGGATGTTGCGTGCCTCGGCTTCGCCGTAGTGGATGCGCCGCGCCTCCTCCGGCAGGCGCTCGCCCACGTCCTCGGCGTCGCGCGCCAGATTGCGCAGGGCATGGACAACCTGCGCAATCACTTGTGAGGGTGGCGAGGAGGCAGCGCTTGCGGGTAGGCCAGCATGTTCATCCGCGCCAACTGGCTTGCGTGTGCCGGGCATGGACGTGCGGGTCTGCACGTAGGGGGCGCTGGGCAGGCGGCGGATGCCGCGGCTGCTACAGATCGGACAGCTCACCAGACCGCGGGCAAGCTGATCCTCGAAGGCTGCGCTGGAGGCGAACCAGCCTTCGAATACGTGTTCATCGGGACAGGACAGATTCAGTACGATCAAGGCGGGCGTCCAGCGAAAAGAGGGTGCAGGCCCTATCCGGGCCGCAGTGCATGGACTTCAGCTGTGGTAAATGGTGCCCGGAGCGGGGATCGAACCCGCACGCCATGAGGCGAGGGATTTTAAGTCCCTTGTGTCTACCAGTTTCACCATCCGGGCGTTGTCGCGTCAGCGGCCCTGTTCGGGCAGCACGATGTTGACCTCAAGCACCTCGTAGTTGTCCTGCTTCTCGAGCTGCACCTTGATGTCGTCGGGGTTCACCGCGACGTACTTGGAGATGACCTCGATGAGCTCACGCTGGAGCGCAGGGAGGAAATCGGCCGTGGCACTGCCGCCGGCGCGCTCGTGGGCGATCAGCAGTGACAGGCGGTTCTTCGCGATCTCCGCGGTCTTCTTCTTTTCGCCGAAGAGGCGGGCGAGGAAGGACATGTCACTTGCCTCCGAACAGACGCTTGATGAGGCCCGGCTTCTCGTAATTGACGAAGCGTAGCGGACGGTCTTCGCCCAGGAAACGGCCGACCACGTCGGAATAAGCCTCGGCCACGTCCGTACCCTTGAGATGGATGGCGGGAGTGCCCTGGTTGGAAGCGTGCAGCACCGACTCGGACTCGGGGATGACGCCGATGAGCTGGACCCGCAGCAGTTCCTGAACGTCCTTGTAGGAAAGCATCTCACCGTCATCGACACGCTTGGGCGAGTAGCGGGTGATGAGCAGGTGCTCCTTCACCGGCTCGCCGCCTTCGCGTGCGCGCTTGGACTTGGACTGCAGGATGCCGAGGATGCGGTCCGAGTCGCGCACCGAGGAAACCTCGGGATTGGTGGTCACGATGGCCTCGTCGGCGAAGGTCAGCGCCATCACGGCGCCGCGCTCGATGCCGGCCGGGGAGTCGCACACCACGTATTCGAAGCCCATGTGCTCGAGTTCCTGCAGTACCTTTTCGACACCTTCCTCGGTCAGCGCATCCTTGTCACGGGTCTGCGAGGCGGGGAGGACGAAGAGGTTCTCGCAGTGCTTGTCCTTGATCAACGCCTGGTTCAGGCGCGCTTCGCCATTGACGACGTTGACGAGGTCGTACACCACCCGCCGCTCGCAACCCATGATGAGGTCGAGGTTGCGCAGGCCGACGTCGAAGTCGATCACTGCGGTCTTGTAGCCGCGCAGGGCGAGGCCGGATGCGAAGGCTGCGCTGGTGGTGGTTTTGCCCACACCGCCCTTGCCTGAGGTTACGACGATGACTCTCACGCTATCCCCTTGGTCTGATGCAATGCGCTGGCTCAGCCGAGCTGCAGCGCGTCGATGTTGAGTTGATGGTCGCTGCCCGTCAGTCGCACCATGGCCGGACGGCCTGCGATGGATTCGGGAATGCCGCGTTCGAACGTACGGAAAACGCCAGAGATCGAGACGAGCTCCGGCCCGAAATTGCTGGACATGATGCGAGCCGAGTGGTCGCCCTGGGCGCCCGCGATGGCGCGCCCGCGCAAGGGGCCGTAACAGTGGATGCTGCCATCGGCGATGACCTCGGCGCCCGGGCTCACGCCCCCGAGCAGGACCAGGTCGGCGCCGCGTGCATAGACCTGCTGGCCCGAGCGCAGCGGCCGGTCGACAAACAATGTCGGCGCGGGGCTGGGCGACGCAGCCGGCTGAGCAGCGGGCTGGGAGGCAGGCGCTGCCGCAGGCTCGGGCTGGCGCGCCGGCTCTGCGGCCGGCCGTTCCGGAAGCAGGGCGGCGTCCAGCAGCGCCAGTCCGGCCTGGCGGGCGCCGGCGTGGTGGTGTTCGGCGAGCCGGCAGGTACCGATCGGCTGCAGGCGGTAGCGTCGCAGCAGGGACTGCAGGCCCGCCCAGTCGATGCGCTCGGGGCCGTCGCGCAGGCTGCCGAAGTCGAGCACGACCGCCTCGCCGTTGAAGAAGTCGGGCATGCCGCCGAGCATCTTGTGCAGGGCGTCGGCGAGGACGGTGGGCTCTGCGGCCTGCAGCACGGCGACGGTGGCGCCCAGCGTGGTGTTGCGAAACTCGATCGGGCGGGCGGGCGCGGGCATGGACTGAACGTTCTTCAAAATCAAGGAAGTGTACTGATGCTCAGGCCATCGGGCAAGCGCGTACGGTGCATGCGTCGTGGGTGTCGCCTGATCCGCCGCCCACGCGTTGTGTGCCGTCAGTGCAGGGTCGGCGGCCGGAACAGTGCGTCGATGTCGTCCGCATCGAAGCGGTAGGTGTGGTTCGACAGGTCGTCGTGGACGACGATCTCTCCGTGTTCGGCGAGCATTGCGCGAACCTCCTGCTCGCCCAGGCCCTGTAGCATGGCCCCCACCTTGGCAGGGTCGGCAGGCCAGTCGTGGCGAACCGGCCGAGCCTCGAACAGGCGCACGGTCTCCTCGGCGAACAGCCGGCGCAGGATCTCCTCGGCCTCCAGGCCAAGCAGTTCGTCTTCGCGCACGGTCTGTGCCAGATGCTGCACCCGTGCCCATCCGTCGGCGTCGCGTTCGTCGGCGCCGGGCAGCTTCTGGACGAACAGCGCGACGGCGGCGTCCGCCGAGCAGGCCAGCCAGAGGCCTGCGGGTTGTTGCTCCGACTGGGCGAGATAGTTCTCGAAGCAGCGGGCGATGCTGTCGCCTTCGAGCGGGACCAGGCTCTGATAGGGCTGATCGAGGCCGGGGATGTCGAGCGAAAGCTGCAGGCGGCCGTCTCCGACCAGGTCGGCGACCCCGCCGTCGAGGGCCACCGAGGCAGGCACGGCGTCGGCCTTGGCGTAGGCGCGCAGGTTGAGCGATTCATTGCAGTCGACGACGAGCAGGCTGACCGGACCATGGCCGTTGACCTGGAAGGTCAGCCGCCCGGGCTGCTTGAGGTTGCCGGCGATGACGGCAGACACGGCAGTCATCTGGCCGAGCAGGCTTGCCACGGCAGGCGCATACCCGCGCTCGCGCTGCAGGGCCTGCCAGACGTCGGTCAGACGGACCACGGCGCCGCGGATGTCGAGTTCTTCCAGCAGGAAGCGCTGGACGTAACTTTTTGGGGGAAGGGCATTCATCAGTCGGTATTCCGTTGTCCCTGCACGCATGCAGGGGCTGTGTTGTTCAGCGTCGGGCGAGGTGCTCGAATGCTGCGGTATCGAGACCGACGACGAGTTCGCCGTCGGCGAACTCGACCACCGGGCGGCGGATCAGGCTGGGCTGGGCCTGCATCAGCGCGATTGCGGCAGCGGTGTCGGCAAGCGCTTGCTGTTCGGCTGAGAGTTTGCGCCAGGTCGTGCCACGTGTGTTGACGAGGGCCTTCCAGCCCAGGCGGTCGCACCAGCGGGTCAGCGTTGCGGTGTCGATACCGACCTTCTTGTAATCATGGAACGCATATGCGATGCCCTCGCCATCGAACCAGGCGAAGGTTTTTTTCATGGTGTCGCAGTTCTTGATGCCGTGGATGATCGGTTTCATGTCCTGAATCAGTGCTCTGAGGGTGGCGTGCGGCGGCGCGGTCCTGACTACTTGCCGTTGCGGGCGCGGGCGAAGGCATCGGCAAGGGCGTTGCCGGTCGCTGCGCGTGATGCGTCCTGGCGGCCAGCCGTCTTGTCCTGGGCGGGGGCACGACGGCCGTCATTGGTGCGCGGGCGCTGGTCGGCGCGTATCGCCGGGGCGCTGTCGCCACGGCGTGGCGTGGCGTCGTGCCGTCTTGCTCCAGGCTCGTTGTGCTTGGGCGTCGCTTCGTCCCCGAGCCGCATGGTCAGGGCGATGCGATGGCGCGGGATGTCCACTTCGAGCACCTTTACCTTTACGACTTGGCCGGCCTTGACCACGCTGTGGGGGTCCTTGACGAAGGTGTTCGACAGCGCGGAGATGTGGACCAGCCCGTCCTGATGCACGCCGATGTCCACAAAGGCGCCAAAGTTGGTCACGTTGGTGACCACGCCTTCGAGCAGCATGCCGGGCTCGAGGTCCTTGAGCGTTTCCACGCCCTCCCGGAAGGTGGCGGTGCGGAACTCGGGGCGCGGGTCGCGGCCGGGTTTCTCGAGCTCGGCGAGGATGTCCTGCACCGTGGGCAGGCCGAAGCGCTCGTCGGTGAACTCCGCCGGCTTCAGGCTCTTGAGGAAACTGCCGTTGCCCATCAGCTCGCGCACGCCTTTCTGCACCTTGGCGAGAATGCGCTCGACCACCGGGTAGGCCTCCGGGTGCACAGACGAGGCGTCGAGCGGGTTGTCGCCACTCGGGATGCGCAGGAATCCCGCGGCCTGCTCGAAGGTCTTGGGGCCGAGGCGTGGTACGTCCTTGAGCGCGTTTCGGCTGCGGAACGGCCCCTTGGCATTGCGATACTCGACGATGTTGCCGGCCAGCGTGGCGTTGAGCCCCGAGATGCGTGCGAGCAGCGGCGCCGAGGCGGTATTGACGTCCACACCGACCGCGTTCACGCAGTCTTCCACCACCGCATCCAGGCTCTTGGCCAGCCGGCCCTGGTTGACGTCGTGCTGGTACTGGCCGACGCCGATCGACTTGGGGTCGATCTTGACCAGTTCGGCGAGCGGATCCTGAAGTCGACGGGCGATCGAGACGGCACCACGCAGGCTGACGTCGAGCTCGGGGAACTCGCGTGCGGCGAGCTCCGAGGCCGAATACACCGATGCGCCGGCCTCGGATACCACGATCTTCGTCAGGCGCAGCTCGGGGTGGCGCTTCATCAGTTCTGCGACCAGCGCGTCGGTTTCGCGCGAGGCCGTGCCGTTGCCGATGGCAATCAGCTCGACACCATGCTTTTTCGCCAGCGCGGCGATGGTGGCGATCGAGGACTCGCAGTCGCGGCGCGGCTCGAAGGGATACACGGTGGACGTGTCGACCACCTTGCCGGTGGCATCGACCACCGCGACCTTGACCCCGGTACGAATGCCCGGGTCGAGGCCGATGGTTGCACGCGTGCCAGCCGGTGCGGCAAGCAGAAGATCCTTGAGGTTGCGCGCGAAGACACGGATCGCCTCTTCCTCGGCGCGCTCGCGCAGCTCGCTCATCAACTCGAGCTCGAGGTGGATGGAGATCTTTACGCTCCACGCCCAACGTGCAGTCTCGGCGAGCCAGCGGTCGGCCGGTCGGCCCTGGTTGCGAATGCCGAAGTGCACCGCAATGCGCCCCTCGCAGGGGTGCGGGGCGTCGGGGTCGTCGCGGTCGACGTCGAGTGCAAGGCGCAGCACGCCCTCGTTGCGCCCGCGCAACAGCGCCAGTGCGCGATGCGAGGGCATGGTCGCAATCGGCTCGGCGAAGTCGAACCAGTCGCGGAACTTGGCGCCTTCGTTCTCCTTGCCCTCAATCACGCTCGATCGTACCTGTCCGTGTTCGTGCAGCCAGCCACGCAGCTCGCCGAGCAGGCGGGCGTCCTCGGCAAAGTGCTCCATCAGGATCTTGCGCGCGCCGTCGAGCACCGCTTTGGTGTCGGCGAAGCCAGCCTCGGCATTCAGGTATTTCCCCGCCTCGGCCTCGGGCGTCAGGGTGGGGTCGGCGAGCAGGGCTTCGGCAAGCGGGCCGATGCCGGCTTCGCGCGCGATCTGGGCCTTGGTGCGGCGCTTTGGCTTGTAGGGCAGGTAGAGGTCTTCGAGGCGCTGCTTGGTGTCGGCGTGCTCGACCTCGGCACGCAGTTCGGCGGTGAGCTTGCCCTGCTCGTCAATCGAGGCGAGCACGGTAGCGCGCCGGTCTTCGAGTTCGCGCAGATAGCCAAGTCGCTCCTCCAGCGTGCGCAGCTGGGTGTCGTCCAGGCCGCCTGTGACTTCCTTGCGGTAACGGGCGATGAAGGGCACGGTGGCGCCGTCATCGATGAGCTGGACTGCGCAGATGACCTGGCGCGGTGAGACACCGAGCTCGTCGGCGATGCGATGTTCGATCGGGGGAAGCATGGGCGGAATACGGCCTCTAGGCGCTGGAGAGGGGGAGGGGCCGGATAGTGCAACAGGCAGCGCGCGAAGATCAACCGCGATTGCGTGATTGTGTGGGCGTGATTGCGGCCAGCGTGGCCGGGTGTCGATACAATGGCGCCCATCATGCGTCAATCAGCTCGCTCCCTGCCTCCTGCAGCCCCTCCGCCCGCCTTGCCCGCAGGCGCTCCCAGCATTATGCCAGCCGCCGAAAGTGGCGCCGCCGCGCCATTCCTGCCCATGTCGCGCAAGGAAATGGACGCGCTCGGCTGGGACGAATGCGATGTGATCCTGGTGACGGGCGATGCCTATATCGACCACCCCAGTTTCGGCATGGCCCTTGTCGGGCGCCTGCTCGAAGCCCATGGCTTCAGGGTCGGCATCATCAGCCAGCCCGACTGGCAGTCGGCCGAGCCCTTCCGTGTGCTGGGCCGGCCAAGGCTGTATTTCGGCATCACCGCCGGCAACATGGATTCGCTGGTCAATCGCTATACCTCGGACCGCAAGATCCGCTCCGAGGACGCCTACACGCCGAATGCCGAGGCTGGCAAGCGGCCCGACCGCGCGGTGACGGTCTATGCGCAGCGCGCCCGGGAAGCTTTCCCGGGTACGCCGATCGTCATTGGCAGCATTGAGGCCTCGCTGCGCCGGATCGCGCACTATGACTACTGGTCGGACAAGGTGCGGCGCTCGGTGTTGCCGGACGCCAAGGCCGACATTTTGCTCTTCGGCAATGCCGAGCGTGCGCTGGTGGCGCTCACCCAGCGCATGGCGGCGGGCGAGGCGATCGACTCGATTCGCGATCTGCGCGGCACCGCCTTCATGGTCAAGCCGGGCTGGCGCCCGTCCGACGAGTGGCATGAAACCGATTCACTGGCGCTGGACCGGCCAGGGCGCATCGACACTCACCCCGACCCCTACGCGATGGAGCCGGCGGCGGCTGCGCCCAGGCCGACGGCGGACGGCGCCCAGCCGGTGCGCATCGTACCCGCAGCAGAGCGTGTCGCCGCACGCCGCGCCGACCGTGCCCACACGGTAATCCGCCTGCCGTCCTACGAGCAGGTGAAGGACGATGCGGTGATGTACGCGCACGCCTCGCGGGTGTTCCACCTCGAGTCCAATCCGGGTAACGCGCGTGCCATGGTGCAGTGTCATGGCGAGGGGCCGGGCGCGCGTGACGTGTGGATCAACCCGCCGCCGGTGCCGCTCACCACGCCCGAGATGGATTTCGTCTACGGTCGTCCCTACGCGCGTGCGCCGCACCCGAGCTATGGCAGTGCCCGCATCCCGGCCTGGGACATGATCAAGTTCTCGATCAACATCATGCGCGGCTGTTTCGGTGGCTGTACCTTCTGTTCGATCACCGAGCACGAGGGCCGCATCATCCAGAGCCGCTCGCACGAATCGATCATCCACGAGATCGAGGAGATCCGCGACAAGTCGCCTGACTTCAAGGGCCACATCACCGATCTTGGCGGGCCCACGGCCAACATGTACCGGATGGCGTGCAAGAGCAAGGCGATCGAGGAAAACTGCCGACGCCTGTCCTGTGTGTACCCGGGCATCTGCGAGAACCTGAACACCGATCACAGCTCGCTCGTCGAACTCTACCGCAAGGCGCGCGCCGTGCCCGGCGTCAAGCGCATCACCATCGGCTCGGGCCTGCGCTACGATCTGGCAGTGCGCTCGCCCGAGTACGTCAAGGAACTCGTCACCCATCACGTCAGCGGCCTGCTCAAGATTGCGCCCGAGCACACCGAGGAGAACACCCTCGCCAAGATGATGAAGCCGGGCATCGGTGCCTACGAGGAGTTTGCCCGCATGTTCGAGAAGTTCTCGGCGCAGGCTGGCAAGAAGCAGCACCTGGTGCCGTACTTCATCGCTGCCCATCCGGGGACGACCGACGAGGACATGCTCAACCTGGCGCTATGGCTGAAGAAGCACAACTTCCGCCTCGATCAGGTGCAGACCTTCCTGCCCACGCCGATGGCGATGGCGACCACGATGTATCACTCGCGCAAGAACCCGCTGAAAAAGGTGTCGGCCGACTCCGAAGTGGTCGAGACCGCGCGTGCTGGCAAGATCCGCAAGCTGCACAAGGCCTTCCTGCGCTGGCACGACCCGGAGAACTGGCCGATCCTGCGCGAAGGCCTGATGCGCATGGGGCGCGCCGAACTCATCGGCAACGGGCCCAACTGCCTTGTGCCGCGGCATCAGCCGGTTGCCAACCAGGCGAGCGTTGCAACGCGCAAGCCGGCACCCGGGACGTGCCGATCGTCCGCGAAAGGCCGCAAGGCCGTTGACCGGCGGGGGGCGCGCTAGGAGCGGGCGCTTCCTTGGCCGCCTGGCAGTGCGAGTGCCGATGCCGCGCTGGTCTCGACGCGGTTGCGCCCGCCCGCCTTGGCGCGGTACATCGCAGCGTCGGCCCGGCGCAGCAGCGACTCGGCGCTGTCGTCCTCGCCGCTGAAGCAGGTCAGGCCGATGCTTGGCGTGCTCTGGAGCGTCGCGGAGCCCACTTCGAAAGGCTGGTTCAGCGCGGCGAGGATCTTGTCGGTGATGACGGTGCCCTTGGCAAAGGCCTCCGTGCTGGAGTCGCCCAGGTCCTCGAGCATGATCACGAATTCATCCCCGCCCAGGCGTGCGACCGTGTCGCCCTCGCGTACGCATTGGCGCAGGCGGCTGGCAACCTCGCACAGCAACTCGTCGCCGGCTTCGTGGCCGTGGGCGTCGTTCACCGCCTTGAAGTGGTCGAGGTCGACGAACAGCAGTGCGCCGTGGTGGCCGTGGCGCCGGCTGTTTGCAAGGCCCTGCCGCAGCCGGTCGAGCAGGAAGCGGCGATTGGGGAGTTGGGTGAGCGTGTCGACGAAGGCGAGGCTGCGCATGGTCTCCTCGGCGTGCTTGAGCGCGCTGATGTCGACGATCACCCCATCGAGCCAGAGGTCTCGACCCAGCGCATCGGCGTGCACCCGCCCGCGCTCGCTGACCCAGCGCACCGCTCCGTCACGACCGAGCATGCGGTATTCCACCTCGTAGCTCGTCTGCTTGTCCGCGGCGTCGCGGATGGCCTGCTCGATGCGAGGGATGTCCTCGGGCTCGATGAAGTCGGCGAAAGACACCGCTCCGGAGACGAACTCATCCGCCGTGGCACCGGTCAGCGCCTCGACGCTCTGGCCGATGTGGATCACGGGCCAGGGGGCGCCGACCTGGCAGCGGAAGACCACGCCAGGTACGTTCTCGACCAGGGCGCGGAACTCGTCCCTGCTGGCGGCAAGGCTGTTTGCCGCGGCCTGCATGCGCCGACGGTGGAGTGCGTTGGTACGCAATACCGTGAACAGCAGCACCCCGAGTGCCGAGCCGCCGACGAGGATCAACATCGGTTCCGCACTTTGGGAGTCGGCCTCGAAAGCCGCCGTGCTGCTGAAGCGCACCACCCAGTTGCGGCCGCCGACCTCCACCGCATGCGTCACCGTGTGACGTGCGTCGTGGCGCGCTGGGGCAGAGGCGAACAGCAGGTTGGCGTCGTCGGGGTGGTCGTCGAAGAGCTCGACGATGGCGTTGCGCAGGCCGTCGGCGAAGATGCTGCGCATCATGTCGTGCGCACGAAATGGGCTGTAGACATAGCCGAGCAGTGCGGTCCGTCGCCCCACGACATCACGGGTGTCGATCTGGCGATCGAAAACGGGGAGATAGATCAGGAAGCCGGGCTGAGTGTTCCGGCCGTCCTCCTGGACCAGCGTCACCTTGCCCGATAGCGCGGCTTGGCCACTGTCGCGCGCGCGCGACATCGCCTCGCGCCGCACCGGCTCCGAGTACATGTCGTAGCCGAAGGCACGCAGGTTGCGGTCGATGAAGGGCTCGAGGTAGACGATGCTCGTGTAGGGGTCGCGCGCGCCCGGCGGATGGACGCTGTAGCCCGGAAAGCCCTCGCTGCGCACTGCGGCATGGTGCTCATCGAGCCTGGATGCAGGGATCAGCTCGGCAAAGCCGATGCCCTGGATGCCTGGCAATCCATCGTCGAGGTCGAGTGCAGCGACGTAGTCGTGCCACTCCTTGCGGTCGACATGCTCGCTCGCCGCGAACAGCGCCGCGCCACCGCGCAAGACCTGCTCGTAGGCGCGCATGCGCGACAGGAGCTGGTTGCGCGCCACTTCCGTGCCGATCATGAAGCGGTCCTGGGCCCGCGTGTCGAGATGGGTAGCCACGTACTGCGCCAGTGCGATGGTCAGCGCACAGCTCACGCCCAAGGCAAGCCACGCGGCGGCACTGCGGTCGAGCAGTCCCGGGGTGCGGCCTTGCGGAGCATTCGCTTCTGGCGGCATGGGGCGACGTTTCCTGCGCTGTCGTTACCGATCAGTGTTTCATGAATTTCGGGCGCCTGCCAGCGTCGTGGCCGGCGGGCTGCAGCGCTGCCGGGCTTGGCGGCAAGTGCCCCGACTTACATTCGCATGCGCTTTGGTGTCGCGCTGCAGGCCAAGGGCGGGCACAATGCCGGGCTTGTCCGAACCGGGCTGAGGATACCTGAATTCCATGCGTTATGAATTTCTTGTGGGCATGCGCTACACGCGCTCGCGCAAGCGCGCGCAGGGGCGCAACCGTTTCATCTCCTTCATTTCGCTCGTATCCATGTTTGGCATCGCGCTCGGGGTTGCGGCCCTGATCGTCGTACTGTCGGTCATGAACGGCTTCCAGGAGGAGTTGCGCACCCGCATCCTGGGGGTTGCCTCCCATATCCAGGTGCAGAGCCGCGGCGAGGGGTTGGAGACCTGGCAACAGGTCGCAGAGGAGAGCATGCAGCATCCGTCGGTGCGCGCGGCCGCGCCCTACGTGCAGGAGCAGGGCATGCTGTCCTTCGACGATGCAGTACGCGGCACCGTCGTGCGCGGGGTCATTCCGAGCGAGGAAGACAAGGTGGCCGACTTCGGCGGCTACATGCAGAGTGGCGACTTCCACGCCTTGCAAGCCGGGCGTTTCGGCATCGTGCTCGGGCGCGACCTTGCATTTGCCCTGCGCGTGCAACTGGGCGACAAGGTGACACTGGTCGCGCCTCAGGGGCTGGTCACTCCAGCCGCGGTGCTGCCGCGCGTCAAGCAGTTCGAGGTGGTGGGCATCTTCGAGGCTGGCATGTACGAATACGACTCCGGCCTTGCCCTGGTGCATGTCGCCGATGCCCAGGCGCTGTATCGGCTCGGTGATGCGGTGAGTGGCGTGCGGCTCAAGCTCGACGATCTGTTTGCCGCGCCGCGTGTGGCCCGCGAGCTGGCGCTGATGATCAGCGAGCCCGGGCTGATCGTGGCTGACTGGACGCGCAGCCATGCCAACTTCTTCCGCGCCGTCGCGCTCGAGAAGACGATGATGACGCTGATCCTGTTCCTGATCGTCGCGGTGGCCGCCTTCAACATCGTATCCACGCTGGTCATGGCAGTGCAGGAGAAGTATGCCGACATCGCCATCCTGCGCACTCTGGGTGCGAGCCCGGCCTCGATCATGACCATCTTCGTGCTCCAGGGCTCGATCATCGGTGTCGTCGGTCTGCTGGCCGGCGTCGCTGGCGGGCTTGCCATCGCCGGCAACCTCGATGTGGTGATCCCCGCGCTCGAGACGGTGACCGGGGCTACGTTGTGGAACAAGGAGGTGTATTACATCGACGAGTTGCCATCGAAGGTGTTGACGTCCGACGTGGTCAGCATCGTGTCCGTGTCCTTTGTGCTCACCCTGCTGGCGGCGATCTACCCTAGTTGGCGCGCGTCACGGGTGAACCCGGCGGAGGCCCTGCGCTATGAGTGATCCCGTGATGATGCCGGCGGCTTCGTCGGTGGTGGCCTGCGAAGGCCTGAGCAAACACTTCCGTGAAGGTGCCGATGCGGTCAAAGTGCTCGACGGCGTGAATCTGCGCATCGAGCGTGGCGAGCGCGTCGCCATCGTCGGCGCCTCGGGTTCGGGCAAGAGCACGCTGCTGCATCTGCTCGGCGGGCTGGACGTACCCAGTGCGGGCAAGGTCAGCCTGATGGGGCAGGATTTCTCGGGCATGTCGGAAACGGCGCGTGGCCGGTTGCGCAACGCTGCGCTGGGCTTCGTGTACCAGTTTCATCACCTGCTGCCCGAGTTCAGCGCGCTGGAGAATGTCGCCATGCCGCTTTACGTCCGCCGTATCGCCCGCGAGGAGGCCGAGGCGCGGGCGGCCAGGATGCTCACCGAGGTCGGTCTTGGTCATCGCCTCGATCACGCGCCGGGCGAACTGTCCGGTGGCGAGCGCCAGCGTGCGGCGATCGCTCGTGCCCTGGTGAGCGAGCCGGCCTGCGTGCTCGCCGACGAGCCGACAGGCAACCTCGATAGGCGAACTGCGGGTGCGGTGTTCGAGCTGATGCTGTCGCTCAATGAGCGCTTCTCGACCAGCTTCGTCATCGTCACCCATGATGAAGCGCTCGCCGCACGCGCCCAGCGCACCTTGCGGCTGAGTGATGGCCGGCTCGAATAGTGCCGTCGCGGGAGGCGCTGCTGCCGTGCTCAGCGCGGAGCGGCGCCTCCCGTTCTTGCGCGCCGGGCTTTGCGCTGAGCCCACTGGCGCAAAAGCCAGTAGCGCCAGCTCCAGCGCACGCCCAGGTAGCCCACGATCGACAAGCCCGCCGCGAGTGCCACCAGGCCGATGAACAGGGGTCTGCCCAGGCTTGTCGTCCACGCGAGCAGATCGCTGATCCAGGTCGCCGGGTTCAGGCTGGCGAGTTCGGGGGGTGGAGCAAACGCAATGTCCCCGTTGCCAGTGATGAGGCTGCCGATCCCGAAGGCCAGCACATACAGGGGCACGATGGTGATCGGGTTGGTGTAGAGCGTCGTCAGCAAGGCGAGCGGCAAATTGACCCGAAAGGCCACGCAGAAGAGCGCAGCACTGAGCATCTGCAGCGGGCCGGGGACAAGGCCGCAGAACAGGCCCACGGCTACCGCGCCTGCGGCGGAATGGCGGTTCAGGTGCCACAGGCGCGGATGCAGCAGGGTGGATGCGAACGGGCGCAGCCAGCGGTTCGCGCTGATGGTCTGGTGATCGGGCAGGAGGCGCTTGAGTCGCTTGCGCATGGACTTGTCTTGCTGGCGCAGGGTTCTTGGACGGCGGCGCAGTCTAGCAGTCCGGCAGCCGTCCGGGCCCTTGTGTCCCGGCTGATGTGGGCTGCCGATTGTCACCACAGGTTTCGCTGCGGATAGGCAGCAGGCAATGCTTTTGGCATCATGCGATGTCATGAGGATGGTTGCGTTGGGTTTCCTGGCAGGCGTGTGCCTGCTTCAAACCCGCAGCACGCTCGATGCCGGGCCTGCAGCGGCGGGCATTGCACTTGCGTGCGTGCTGCTCGGGGCGCTGTTCGGCGCGAGCGCCAGGGGCTGGGCGGGGCGCTACGCCATCGCTGCCTGTGTCGTGGCGACGGCATGTGCGACGGGGTTCGCGTGGGCGGCGCAGCGTGCGGAGTGGCGCATGGCCGATGCCCTCGCCCACACGCTGGAAGGGCAGGATATCTCGGTGGCGGGGCGCATCACCGGCTTGCCGCAACCCTTGGCCGGCGGCTGGCGATTCGTGTTCGAGCCCGACGCCGCGCCGGAAGGTGTGCCCGCTCGCATCCAGTTGTCGTGGTACGAAAACCGTCGTGCGCCGAACCCCCTTCCGGCCTTGCAGGCCGGCGAGCGTTGGCACTTCGTGGTCCGCCTCAGGCCCCCGCATGGTTTTGCCAATCCGCATGGTTTCGACTACGAGGGCTGGCTGCTCGAGCGCGCCATTCGTGCGACTGGCTACGTACGTGCGGATGCCGAATTGCTCGACGCCGCGCCAGGCGGCGTAATGCAATGGGTGCACCGTCAGCGCGGGGTCGTGCGCGAACGCATTCTCGCCGCATTGCCGGAGGGCGAGCATGCAGGCGTGCTCGCCGCACTGGCCGTGGGCGACCAGCGCGCAATTGCAGAGGCCGACTGGACCGTATTCCGCAATACCGGCATCGGCCATCTCGTGGCGGTGTCGGGGCTGCACGTCAGCCTGGTCGGCTTGCTGTGTGGCGGCTTGTGCAGCCTGGCGTGGCGGCGGGCTCCGGGCTTGGCGTTGCGTCTGCCAGTACACAAGGCGCGCGCCTTGGCAGCCCTTGCGGGGGCAAGCGCCTATGCACTGCTGGCCGGGCTTGGCCTGCCGGTGCTGCGGGCCTGGCTGATGCTGGCGGTGGCGGTACTGGCGCTGCTTTCCGGCCGCAGGCTGGCAGCTTCGCGCGTGCTGGCGGCAGCGCTGCTGGTGGTGCTGGTGGCCGACCCGTGGGCCGTGCTGTCGGCCGGGTTCTGGATGTCGTTTGCGGCGGTGGCGATCATCCTGGCCGTGCTCGGTGGTCGCGTCCGCCCGCCTTCGGGATGGCGCGCCGCGTTGCGCGTGCAGTTGGCGATCAGCTTTGCGCTGGCGCCTGCGCTGCTCGCCCTGTTTCAGTCCTTCCCGCTCGTGTCGCCGCTGGCCAATCTGGTCGCCATCCCGGCGGTGAGCTTCGTGATCGCGCCGCTCGTGCTGCTCGCGCTGATTGTGCCGGTCGATGGCCTGTTCGTCCTGGCACATGGCGCCACCGTGATGATGATGGATGTCGTGCGGCCGCTTGCCGAGCTCGAACACGCGCTCTGGGAGCAGGCCCGGCCGCCGCCATGGCTGATTGCCGCTGGTGCGCTCGCCGTCGCCATGCTGTTGTTGCCACGCGCGACGCCCGGGCGTCTGGCGGCGCCGGCGCTGCTTGCCGGACTGGCGTTGTGGGCGCCCCCGCGGCCGGAGCCGGGGGCTTTCGTAGTCCGCACGCTCGATGTCGGCCAGGGCTTGGCGGTGCATGTACAGACGCACCGCCACGACATGCTGTTCGATGCCGGTCCTGCTTACGGCATGAGCGCCGACGCGGGCAGCCGTGTCATCCTGCCCTACTTGCGCGCGCACGGCGTTGCCGCGCTCGATCTGCTCGTGCTTTCACACGATGACATCGATCATGTCGGCGGTGCTTCGAGCCTCCTTGAGGCGATGTCGGTGGGCACCGTGCTTGCCGGTCCACATGACGCCGATGCGCGCTGGGGAGCGGCCTGGGCAGCCCAGGCAGGCGCGGCGGGGACGGCGCGGCGTTGCCAGCGCGGCCAGGCATGGGAATGGGATGGCGTCCGTTTCGAGGTACTGCATCCGGGCGGTGAGGTGGCGCTTGCTGGCTCGTCACGCCACGATAATGACCACTCCTGCGTGCTGCGAGTGCTTGGCCCCGGGGGCGCGCTCTTGCTTACCGGCGACATCGGACGCAACGCGGAGGCACAACTGATCGCCCGCGAGCGCGAGGGTTTGGAGAGCGACGTGGTACTGAGTCCTCACCATGGCAGCCGCAGTTCGTCTTCGCAGGCGTTCGTGGCAGCGACCTCGCCTGAGCACGTGATCCATTCGGCGGGCCGGCGTAACGCCTTCGGTCATCCGCATCCCGAGGTGCTGGCGCGCTGGACGCAGGCGGGGACACGCAACTGGCGTACCGACAGCCAGGGCGCGGTGACGGTGGCGTTCCCGGCGCGTGGCGGCGAGCGCGTCCGCATCAGGGCTGAGCGCACCGAACGGACGCGATACTGGCATGGGCGCTGAGTGCCGTCAGCGACAGTCGCAGCCTCAGCCGCATTCGGGCTAGACTTGGGTCACTGCCGATAACACGGGATCTGCCTGCTGCCATGACTACATCGAGCCCCCTGTTCGCCGCGTCTACCCTCGGTGCAGGTTCGCGGCACAACCTGCGCGAGCGTCGTGTGCAGTGCCTCGGGCCGCATGGCCTGCACCGCATGGCCTACACCGAATGGGGCGACCCCGCCAACCCGCGCGTACTGCTCTGCGTCCACGGACTGACGCGCAACGGCCGCGATTTCGACGACTTGGCGCGCGTGCTGGCCGACGACTACCGCGTCGTCTGTCCTGACGTGGTTGGGCGCGGGCGCAGCGACTGGCTGGGGGTCAAGTCCGATTACGGCTTTCCCGTGTACGTGGCGGACATGGTGACGCTGATCGCGCGCCTGGATGTCGAGGAGGTGCATTGGGTCGGTACTTCGATGGGCGGCATCATCGGCATGCTGCTCGCCAGCCAGCCGCATACGCCGATCAGCCGCCTGGTGCTCAACGATGTCGGTCCCGTCATCACCCGCGTGGCGCTCGAGCGCATTGCTCAGTACGTCGGCATGACGCCGCGCTTTCCGACCATGGAGGCGGCCGAGGCCTACATCCGCGAGGTGAGCGCGCCGTTCGGACCGCTCAGCGACGCGCAATGGCGCCACCTCACGCAATACTCGGTACGGCCGGTTGGCGGCGAAGGCGGTGGCTTCGCCTTTGTGTATGACCCAGGGCTGGGCGATGCCTTCCGCGCCGGGCCGATCGATGCCGATATCGACTTGTGGCCTGTGTACGAGGGCGTGCGCTGCCCGACCCTGGCCTTGCGCGGTGCGCAGTCCGATTTGCTCGCGGCCGACGTCTTCCAGGCAATGGGTACGCGAGGGCCGCGGGCGCGCACCGTCGAATTCACCGGGGTGGGGCACGCGCCGATGCTGATGGATCCGGCGCAGATCGAGGTGGTGCGGGGCTTTCTGCTCGAAGCCTGATCATCAGGCCCGCGCCGCGCCAGCCCTGGGCCGCTCCCGTCAGGACTACCAGCCCGGATTGAGCCTACGTGCGGCGGCAATCTCTTCGCGAATGCTGCGGTAGTGTTCCCAGCGTCGGCGGTGGATTGCACCGGACTCGAGGGCGGCACGCAGCGCACAGCCTGGCTCTGCCTCGTGGCGGCAGTCGCGGAAGCGGCATTGGCCTAGATGAGGGCGGAACTCGACGAAGGCTTCGGCGAGGTCCTCGGCTGAAAGGTGCGCAAGCCCGAAAGCCTGCAGCCCAGGGCTGTCGATGAGCCAGCCGGCAGGCTCGCCGGCCCGTGCCGGCGGTAGTGGATAGAGGCGGGCGAAGGTGGTGGTGTGCTTGCCGGAGTCGAGCGCGGCCGAGATTTCCCGAGTGGCGGCATTGGCCTCGGGGACAATCGCGTTGGTCAGGGTGGACTTGCCCATGCCCGATTGGCCGACGAAGATCGCGCGCAATCCTGCGAGGCGCTTGCGCAGCACATCCGCACCCTCCAGGGCCGAAACCTCGATCACCTCGTAGCCGAGGCGCGCGAAGGGTTCCAGCTGGGCGCGTGCAGCAGGCAAACGTTCATGCAGGTCGGCCTTGTTGAGGACCACCAGCGGCGTAATTCCCTGGCTCTCGGCGGCGGCAATGCAGCGCGACACCAGCAGATCCGAGAAGCCCGGCTCGGTTGCGACGACAATGACGATGTGGCTGAGGTTGGCGGCGATCAGCTTTTCGCGGAAGGCATCCGATCGCCACAACAGGTTGCGGCGCGGTCTCAGCGCCTCGATCACGCCCTGGCCGTCACCCCCGGGCAGGACTTGCACCTCGTCGCCGCAGGCAAAGCTGCTCTTCTTGCCGCGTGGATAGCAGCGCAGGCGTCCTTCGGGCGTGTCGATTTCGTAGTGGCGGCCAAAGGCGGCGACGATAACGCCATCCACCCCATGTTCTTGGCCACCGCCGGGCCGGACGCGTTTTCTCACTCGAACCTGTCGCTGTGCTTGTTGTGGAACCGGGCGCGATGGTATTCGCCCTCGGCCAGGAGGTCCACGATTCAGTGCGGCAATGCCTGCAGGCGCGCCACGCGCAGCACCGCGGGCGGGTGCGAGTCGAACACGCGCGAATACAGGGGGTCAGGCGTCAGCGTCGAGGCATTGTCGCGGTAGAGCTTGACCAGCGCTGCGACGAGATCCGATGCGCGCGTCTGCTTCGCCGCGTAGGCGTCGGCCTCGAACTCGTGCCTGCGCGACATGTGGCTGAGCACCGGCGCGAGCGGAAAGGTGAAGGCAGGCAGCACGAGGAAGAACAGGGCCAGTGCGGTCGCCATGTCATTTGCCGAAGTCCCCAGTCCGGTGAAGAACCAGGGCTGGCCCGCGAGCCATCCCAGCAGGGCGAGCAGGACCAGGCTGGTCGGTGCAAGCACGGCCAGGCGCTTGATGATGTGGCGGTGACGGAAGTGTCCGAGTTCGTGGGCGAGCACGGCTTCGACTTCGTCTGCGTTGAGCTTGGCGAGCAGGGTGTCGAAGAAGACGATGCGCTTGGCGGCACCGAAGCCGGTGAAATAGGCATTGCCATGCGCCGAGCGCCGTGAGCCGTCCATCACGAACAGCCCCTTGGACTGGAAGCCGCAACGCGCCAGCAGGGCTTCGACGCGTGCCTTGAGCGCGGAGTCGGCTAGCGGCGTGAAGGTATTGAAGAGAGGCGCGATGAAGGTGGGCCAGATGATCATCGCCAGCAGGTTGAAGCCGAGCCAGAAGGCCCACACCCACAGCCACCAGAGTTCGCCCATTGCGCCCGCGAGCCATAGCAGCAGCGCAAGCACGGGCAGGCCGATCAAGGCCGCGAGTGCGCCCTGGCGGACAGTGTCGGTGACGAACAGGCGCGGGGTCATGCGATTGAAACCGAAGCGTCGCTCGATGCCGAAGGTACGTGCGAGCACGAAGGGCAGGTCCACCAGCCAGCCCAGCACACCCAGCGTCGCCAGCAGGGCGACACCGTGCGCCAGGCTGCCGGCACCGAGCAGCGGCGCCCACGCGTCATGGATGAACTGCAGTCCGCCGCCCAGTGTCAGCACCAGGACCAGCACCACGCCTGCCACTGCGTCGCGCATGCCGAGGCCGACGCGTGCTGCCGTGTAGTCGGCCGCACGCTGGTGTGAGGCGAGCGGGATGGCATCGGCAAAGGCCTCGGGCACGCGATCGCGATGTGCCTGCACGTGGTGCCTGTGGCGCTGCATCAGCGCCAGCCGCGCGGCGAGGCCGAGCAGCAGGACGCAGACGAAGAGGGCGGTGAATGCATTCATCGGTGGTCAGGGGAGGCGAGGATGACTGTTGAACAACGGGCCTGCTGCCGAGGACTGGGCGTTCGGCCATGGGGTGCGGGGCGCCAGCTTCGAAACACGGGCTGGCGCTCCTGCGATTGCGGCAGCCAAGGCGAGCCATGGGTGCAGCGAGTCATGCGAACTGTGACACAATCGCCCCCTTGATTGTTTCGTGGCAACGCACCGACAGGGCGCATCGATTATGGCACAGGACCCCAAGACCCTTATCTGGCTGGACATGGAGATGACCGGCCTGGAACCCGATCGCGATCGCATCATCGAGATTGCCATCGTGCTCACCAACGAGCAGCTCGAGACCATCGCCGAGGCGCCGGTGATCACCGTTCACCAGCCCGACAGCGTGCTCGACGGCATGGACGAATGGAACCGCAACACGCATGGCAAGTCCGGCCTCACGGCGCGGGTGCGGGCATCGACCGTGTCCGAGGCGGAGGCCGAGGCTACGGTGCTGGAATTCCTGCAGCAATGGGTGCCGGCGCGCAGTTCGCCGATGTGCGGCAACTCGGTGTGCCAGGATCGTCGCTTTCTTGCACGCTGGATGCCGGGCCTGGAGGCCTGGTTCCATTACCGCAACCTCGACGTGTCCACAGTCAAGGAGCTCGCCAGGCGCTGGCGCCCGGAGGTGTACGAGGGCGTCAAGAAGGCCGGCACACACACCGCACTGGCCGACATCCACGAATCGATTGCCGAGTTGCGCCACTACCGCGATCACTTCCTGCGCCTGGACTGAGCAGCGGTCTTACTCCCTCCGCCGCAACAGCCTGAAGTTCTCCTGGCGCTTGCCGGCGCCACGGCGGAACTCCCACACTGTCTCCCATTCGGGCGCGAGCTCGACGGCGCCCTCGCGACGCTCGAGCTGCACCAGCAGCAGCGGGCACGGCGTACTGCCTGCGACGATACGTTCGGCGCGCAGCCCGGCGTAATAGTCCATCGAGGTGCGCATCGCGTCGGATAGTCCGGTGGTGGCAATGCAGCTCAGTGGCCGTTCGCTGCGTTCGCCCTGGACGGCGATGTCCAGCGATTGCACCACACCGCGGTAGCTGCGCCCATGGTCGAACCACGGCATCAGCAGGACCACGGCAAGGCTCCACAGCATGACCAGGCCGATTGCCCAGTTGGCAGGCGCTCGCGAGATGCTGCGTGGCAGGCGCGCCACGAGCAGGATCCACAGCGCAGTGATCGCCACGCCTGCGATCAGGCGGTATTGCTCCTGTGGCAGGACGAAGTCGGGCGCATTGCGCTCAACGTGGCGGGCAAGCCCTGGCGGCCACTCGAATGCCTGAGCGCTCCACGCCAGCCAGACCAGGATCCCAAATACTGCCAGGCTCATCAGCGCGAACCAGTCGAAGGCGCTCGCTGCGCCGCGACGCAGTTGCACGACCCCCACTGCCGCGAGCAAGGCGGCACCTGGAATCAGGGCGAGCATGTTGGCCTGCGACAGGTCGCCGGACAGGACCACCCAGCCCAGGCCCAGCGCGAGGCTGAGCACCGGCAGCAGGGCGGGCAGAGAGGTGAGGCGGCGGCGGGCGCGCCACAGCCCCCACAGTGCGACTGGCCACAGCGGCCACAGGAACCAGCCGACGAGTTCGAGCAGGCGGGGTGTTTCCGCGACGGCGAGTGCTGCGGCCGACAGCCTCAGCCATTCGGCACCCAGCCACAGGTTGAGCAGTTCGGGGGCGTTCAGGTGCAGGGCAAGTGGCCAGGCACCCGACACGGCCAGCATCAGGCACAGACCGGCAAGCAGTCCGCCGCTGGCGCGTGGCTGGCGGCATTCGGCGCTGAGTAGCGCCAGCATCATCAAGGGCGCTGTGATCAAGAGCCCGCCGAGGCCGCCGGCGAGGAAGGCAAGGCCGCTGCCCAGCCCGGCCGTGACGCCGCCGGCGAGGGGGCGCCGCGGCAGTTCGGCCAGACCGCTCAGCGTCAGTGCGAGCATCGCGAACACCGCCAGCAAAGGCTGAGTCTCATGGGCATGCAGGACGAGACCGAGCGTACCGAGCGCAAGCAGGGCCGCTGGCGTGCGACTGGACCGACCGTGTAGGGATTCTGCCGCGCGGGCGGTGAAGAAAATGGCGATCGCGACGAATAGCGCACTCGCAAGGCGTGCAGCGCCATGTGCCGTGAGCAGATCGCCAGCCAATGCGGCAAACACCGCTGCCACCCAGTAGTAGAGTGGCGGATAGTCTGTCAGTGGCTCGCCAGCCAGCATCGGGAACAGCGCCGACTCGCCCTGCAGGATGCTCAGCACGGGTCCGAAATAGCGCGCATCGTCGCCGCGCCAGGGGTCGTGCACGGTGAGACCGACAAGCAGGTAAGCCGCGATCAGCACGGTCAGGCCGACGGTGCCATAGATGCGGCGCTGGAATAGGGTAGGCGTGGCGGGCTCGCGAATCATGCGCGCATTGTGCGGGTGAGTTGTATTGCTGGCAAACATGCCGGCAGCGTGGGCTGAGGGCGCGGTGCGGGCGCAACGCCCGCTACGCCCGCCAGGACGGTGCAGCGCTGCTGCGCCGGGGCTTTGGGCGCCACGCTTGTGTATGCGCCGGACACAAAAAAGGCAGCCGAAGCTGCCTGTTCTGTGCTGCCGAGGCGCGTTTGGGCGCTCTGGCGTGCGGCGCCTCGTCGGGCGCCGCGCGTGCCGGATCAGCTGGCGCGCTGGACGCTGCCGTACTTCTGGCGGAAGCGCTCGACGCGGCCGGCGGTGTCGACGATCTTCTGCTTGCCGGTGTAGAACGGGTGGCAGGCCGAGCACACTTCAACGTGGTAGGCGGGCTTGCCCAGGGTCGAGCGGGTGACGAACGTGTTACCGCAGGAGCAGGTCACGTTGACGTCGTTGTACTTGGGATGGATGTCCGCTTTCATGGTGGTTTCCTGATGCTGGCGGGCGGCGGATGTGACCACCCTGTTGTGAAGAATCCAAGATTATCCGACAGTCGCAACACCCATGCAAGGAAAATGCGCAGCGCGGGCCTGGCTGCGGTATTACAATCGCGCCCTTTCGGACCGGCTGCCGCCTCTGCGGCAAGGAGACCGCGGTGCTGTTGCTCGCGCCCATGGAAGGCTTGCTCGATGACGTCCTGCGCGCGGTTCTGACGCGGGTGGGCGGCTACGACCACGCGGTGACCGAGTTCGTACGCGTTTCCGGTACCCTTCTGCCCGACCGCTACTTTCGCCGCATCGCCCCCGAGCTGGATGCCGGTAGCCGCACGGGCGCCGGAGTGCCTGTGCGGGTACAGTTGCTCGGCTCCGACCCGGCCTGCATGGCGGCCAACGCCGAGCGCCTGGCGCGGCTCGAGCCCGCCGGGGTTGATCTCAATTTCGGCTGCCCTGCGCCCACGGTCAACCGCCATCGTGGTGGTGCCGTGTTGCTCGACGAGCCCGAACTGCTGCATCGCATCGCCGCAGCGCTCGCGGCTGTGCTGCCGCCTGGCCTGCCGCTCACGGCCAAGATGCGCCTGGGGGTTGCCGACCCGGGCCGCGCGCGCGAGTGTGCGCTGGCCCTGGTCGAAGGCGGTGTGCATGGCCTGGTGGTCCATGCGCGCACCAAGGTGCAGGGCTACAAGCCGCCTGCGCACTGGGAATGGGTTGCGCGCATCGCCGATGTGGTGAACGTGCCGGTCGTCGCCAACGGCGAGGTGTGGACCGCCGCCGACTGGGTGCGCTGCCGCGCCGTCGCTGGCGTGCCGGGCGTAATGATCGGGCGCGGAGCGGTGGCTGACCCCTTCCTCGCCGCGCGCATCCGTGCAGGGCGGCTGGACGCGCCGGACGCCGCCGAGCGCGCGCGCGAATGGCAGGTGTTGCTGATGCTGCTGGAGGATTTTCGCGTCCGCGTGCGGCGCAAGGTCGAGCCGCGCCACGTGTCCGGGCGCATCAAGCAGTGGCTGCACCTGCTCGCCCGCAACTACCCACAGGCCGATCGCCTCTTCACCGACATCCGGCCCATCAAGGCGCTGGCCGAGATCGAAGCGGTGATGGCGCGACACGGCGTCCCGCTCGGTGCGCAGGCGAGCTGTGTGGCCGATACCGTTGCCGATGCCTTGCCTGAGGCCAAGCGCCTGCTGCCGATCGCCGCATGATCCAGACCGAACCGACGTGCCTCGCCGAGGACAGCCGATGAGCTACGCCAACTCCAGTATCCCGCAGAGCGCCCAGCAGACGGTGCACCATGCCCTAGCCGAGCGTGTGCGCAAGCACCTCGCCGAGCCTTTTCGCAAGCCCTACGCGGAGTACAACCGCGCCGCCTTCGACATCAGTCTGGCGGGCTGGGACGGGCGTGCGCCGCTCATCCTGGACGCCGGCTGCGGCGTGGGCCACAGCACCATCCAGATCGCCCGCCAGTTCCCGGACCACTGGGTGATCGGCGTCGATCAGTCCCAGGACCGGCTGTCGCGACGCAAGCCCTACCCGGATGCGCTGCTGCCCAGGAACATGGTCTTCGTGCGCGCCGACCTAGTTGACTACTGGCGCCTGCTCGACGCCGCCGGGCTGCGGCTGGCGCGCCACTACCTGCTGTATCCCAATCCCTGGCCCAAGATCGGCCACCTGGGTCGTCGCTGGCACGCTCATCCGGTGTTCCCGTGGATCGTCCGCGCCGGCGGGGTGCTGGAATGCCGCAGCAACTGGCAGGTCTATATCGAGGAGTTCGCGTGTGCGCTCGGCGTGGCACTCGGCAGTGCGCCGTCGTGGGAGACCTTCGAGGCCGACCAGCCGCTCACGCCCTTCGAGCGCAAGTATCGCGATTCCGGCCAGGCGCTTTACCGGCTCGTACTCGAACTGCCGTCCGCCGCAATCACTGCGGGCGCTGTAACGGATCTTTGACTTGCCGGGCGGCGCTGCATGCGCCACCCTTGGTACCGACCTGTGGAGACTGCCATGACCGACCTGCCCGAAAACACCCCCGAAAACACGCCTGTACCCCCGGCCAAGCCCAGTCTCATGCGTGACGAGGACTTCGAAGCGCTGGAGGAAATCCTGACCTCCGACGTCGTGCCCGAGGACTGCATGGATCTCGAGATGCTGGACGGCTACCTCGCTGGCGTTCTGCTGTCGCCGCGGCCGATCGGCCCCGAACGCTGGATGCCCGGCGTCTGGTCGGCTCATGGCGACGAGATCGGCTTCGGCTCGGGCAGCGGATTGCAGCGCGCGATCCGTCTGGTGAAGGCCTATCACAACGAGTTGCTCGCCACCCTCGGCCTGGACGATGACGACGAAGCCTGCTGGGAGCCGTTCTGCTTCGCCATCTCCGAAGGCGACAGCCTGAAGCTGGGCGAGGCCTGGATCGACGGTTTTGCGCAGGGTCTGGACCTGTGGCCTGAAGGTTGGGAAGAAGGGCTGGACGAGGAGGCGGTGGAGGCCGTGCGCGAGGCGCTTGACGAGGTGCTCGCGCCCTGGGGCGAGGACGACGCGGCGGGCGCCGATGATGAAACCCGTCTGGGCTGGCTCGGTGCAGTGGGCGAGACGGTCAACGACGTGTTCTCGCATTGGCGCGACCTGGGGCTGCCAACGGCAGAGGTCCTGTCGACCGAGGCGCCGCGCAAGCCCGCCGCCGCGACGCCTGGGCGCAATGACGCCTGCCCCTGCGGCAGCGGCAAGAAGTACAAGAAGTGCTGCGGCGCCGAGGGTGCGCCTCAGGAGGATTGAATCTTTCTGCAAAATGTTTTGCAGGGCATTGATTGATAAGCACTAATCAGGTGCTCGGGGGCTTGCGTGGCGTAGCCGTTGGGATAGAATCCGCGCGCCTCTCGGCCCCCGATCAATGTTCATTTCCTGCGAAAACGGTTCATGGAAGGTTTCAACCCCTGCCTGGATTGCGGCATCTGCTGCACCCACTTCCGCATCTCGTTCTACTGGGCAGAGGCGGACGATGCCCCCGGCGGGTTCGTGCCCGCCGCCATGACCGAGAAGCTCAACCATACGATGCGTTGCATGAAGGGCAGCAACACGGTGCCGCGGCGCTGTTCAGCACTCGCCGGCGAGGTGGGCAAGCAGGTCGCATGCACCATCTACGAGAACCGTCCGACGCCCTGTCGCGAGTTTCCGGTCTATTTCGACGACGGCACGCCCAACCCGAAGTGCGATGAGCTGCGCGCCACCATTGGCCTGCCGCCGCTGCCGCACTCGCCATTGCCCCAGTCGCCGCTGCCGCGTGCAGCCTGAGGGAATGCCCTCACCCCGGCCGACCAACTGCGGCGAGCACCGCAAGCGCACCTGCAGCGCGCAGGCGCGCGATCTGGGCGTGGTCACGTACGAACAGTGAACCTGCGTACGCCAGCGAGTTGATCGATACGTCCTGCCATTTCTCCTGCGTGCGCGGCACCAGCAGCAGGCACTCGCGGCTGACCAGCAGGTTGTAGTCAGGCATCGATTGGGCGCGCGCGGGCATGGAAAGCGCTGCGCAGGCAGTCTGGAGAGCTGCGCGCAGGTTCTGGCCCGCGGCTGTGTCGTCTCGCCACGCGTGCTCTTCCAGACCGACGAACGCGTGTGCCCAGGGCAGTGCGGGGTTGCATACCGCGTACCCGGGCCTATCGAGGCAGGAGCGCGGCACGAAGGGTGTCAGTGCAGCTGCGGTCGACGGTACCCACTGCAAGTGCTTGTGCGCCTGGCTGGCACCGGCAATGCGTCCGCCGTTGTAGAAACCCAAGCCGCCATGTGCGCGCAGCACCTTTGCGAGGGCGAGCAGGTCGGAGTCCGACAGCGCTGCCGTCTGGGGCTCGAACGCACGGGTGACGATCAGCAGGTGGCGCTCGATCACCGGAAACTTGTTGAGCACGACGAGGTGATGCTCGCCGATTGCTGCCACCGTCAGCGCGGGCTCAGGCGGCAGGAATGGGTTGAAGTCGGGGCGCCGGCGAATGACGGTGTCGACGCGTGCGCGGTCCTTGAGTGCGAGCGAGGATACCCAGCGTACGGAAAAGCGCAGGCCTTCGGCGTCGAGCCAGGTCTGCTCGGTGCGAATGGGCTGCAGCGCACCGCACGCGAAGGCGTCTGCGCTGCAGCGGTCTGCACGCTGCAGCAGCGCGTCCATAGGACAATCGGCTGTCGTTGCGCCGGCAGCGTCCGTTTCGTTGGGGGATGCTTCGATGCGGGGTGGCGCGATGGCGGTAGGGCGGGCGGTGCGGGTCATGCGGGCGAGTGGTCTGGGCCAAGGGCGGGGATGTCGTTCCCTGCATGCTACATGGAGCGTTAAGCTCCGACCATTGGGCTGGGCACACGCGGAGGCTCGCGGGTGGCGCTGTTCAGCCATTCATCAAGCGCGTACCGGCCTGAGTCACTGACCTTGTGCGTTGATCCGGCAAAGGAGAAAAGCGACCATGGAGCAGGTCGATGTCGTGGTGATCGGTGCCGGCGTGGTGGGGCTTGCGTGCGCGAAGGCCTTGGCCGAAGCAGGCCGCGAGGTGCTCATCATCGAGCGTGAAGACCGTATCGGTAGCGGTATCAGTGCCCGCAGCAGCGAGGTCATCCACGCCGGTCTGTACTATCCGCCGGGCTCGCTGAAGGCCCGGCTGTGTGTAGCCGGGCGGGAGATGCTGTACGCGTACTGTGCGCGGCGTGGGGTCGCACATGTGCGCTGCGGCAAGCTTGTGGTTGCCGCGCGGGCGGCCCAGGCCGATGCGCTCGAGGCGATCGCGGCGCGTGCCCGCGCCAACGGGGTAGGCGACCTGCGCCGGCTCGATGGCCGCGCCTTGGCAGCGCTCGAACCGGCGCTGGAGGCACATGCGGCGCTGCTGTCGCCGTCGACCGGCATCATCGACAGCCATGGCCTGATGCTCGCCCTGCTGGCCGATGCCGAGCGCCATGGTGCCGTGCTTGTGCTGCGCAGCCCGGTGACTGGCGGGGTTGCCGAGGATGGGGGTGTGGTGGTCGAGGTGGGCGGCACCGCGCCGATGGAGCTACGCGCGCGCTGGGTGGTCAATGCGGCCGGGTTGGAGGCGGTCGGTCTGGGGCGTGCCATCCGCAGCGCGGCCTCGGCGCAGGCGCCGCGGGCCTGCTATGCGCGCGGGGTGTATTTTGGCTATGCCGGCAAGGCGCCGTTCTCGCATCTCATCTATCCCATCCCTGAGCCTGGCGGGCTGGGCGTACACCTCACCCTGGACCTGGCCGGCCAGGCCCGCTTCGGGCCCGATGTCGAGTGGGTCGATTCCCCCGACTACCATGTCGATCCAGCGCGGGCCGAGCGCTTTGCCAGCGCCATCCGCGACTGGTGGCCCGCGCTCGATGCAGCGCGACTGCAGCCTGCCTATGCCGGCGTGCGGCCGAAGATCGTGGGCCCGGGCGAGGCCGATGCCGACTTCCGCATCGACGGCCCGGTGCAGCATGGCGTGGCGGGTCTGGTGCACCTTTACGGCATCGAATCGCCCGGCCTGACCTCGGCGCTGGCAATCGGCGCCCATGTGGCGGGGATGGTGATCAGCGGCGCTAGCCTTCAGGCTGAGGGTTCGGCTTCTGCCTCGACCCCGCCGATGCTGTAGAAGAGCTCGACCACTGCCGTGCGTGGCAGCTCGCGGACGATGAAGACCAGGCGGCTCTTGCGGTCGTCGTAGGGCGGCTGGTCGGGCCAGGCTGGCAGGCTCGTGGGCTGGTAGATCGAGTGCTGAACGCATTGGACGATGCGTGGCAGCGGGTCGCCGGCCACGTTGAGCAAGCCCTTGATGCGCAGCACGCGTTCGCCGTAGACCTGCAACAGCAGGCCGAGCGCATCCGAGAAGGCGAACCAGTTGAGCGGCTCGGGGAGGGTCAGCACGTAGCTCGTCACGTTCGCGTCGTGGCGGGCGGGCGCCGTCGGCGCCACGATCGGCTGGCCGCTCTTGCGCCAGGCCAGCGGCGCAGCAAGTGCGGCCTTGCGTGCCTGCTGATGGCGCACCCGCTCTTCGCCAAGCCAGGCCGCGACGTCAGGCGACTTGGCGCCAGGGTCGTAGAGCCCGCAGCCGAACACGACATCCGGGTCAATGCTGCCATGGCTGATCTCGACCTGCTGCGCGCCCGGGTTGAGTGTCGCGATGCGGGCTGCAACCTCTGCCAGGGTTGCGGTGTCGGCGAGGTCGCACTTCGTGATCAGCAGGCGATCGGCCATCGCCACCTGGCGCACCGCCTCGCGGTTGTCGCCGAGCTGGGTGATCGCATGGGTGGCGTCCACTGCGGTGATCACGCCGTCGCAGCGGTAGCGTTCGGCTATGAAGGGTTCCTCCATCACGGTATGCACCACCGGCACCGGGTCGGCAAGGCCGGTGGTCTCGATCAGCACGCGGGTGACGGGCGGAATCTCCTTGCGCAGGGCGCGCATGAAGATGCCCTTGAGCGCCTTCACCAGGTCGCCCTGCACGCTGCAGCAGATGCAGCCGGAGTCGAGCAGTACGACCGACTCGTCGACCTGCTCGACCAGATGATGATCAACGCCGACCTCGCCGAACTCGTTGATCAGCACCGCCGCACCAGCCATTTGGGGCTGCTTGAGCAGGTGGTTGAGCAAGGTGGTCTTGCCCGCCCCGAGGAAGCCGGTGAGGATGGTGACCGGGATGCGGTGGTCGTGCGAGGCAGGTGGTGGGGGGCTGGGCGGCGTTGTGGAGCTCATGTTCGGCAGGCGGTGGAGGGCGTGAGGACGTGATGGTAGCAGCAGCGTTGGATGGAAGAATGCAAAACGCTCGCGACTGGCGCCGCTCCTGCGGTGCCCCGTAGCGCACGTCGCCTGCAGGGCGCGCGGCGCGGGCCGGCAGGCCGGATTCAATTGAGTTGGAACGGGCTCGCAGGCTACAGTGGCGGCCGTTTGTGGAGAAGATGATGACGATGCAGTTTGAAGTGCGCGGGGAGTACATCCAGCTTGACCAGTTGCTCAAGGCGAGCGGGCTGGTGGGCTCGGGGGGTGAAGCGCATGCCCTGGTCGAGCAGGGCGGTGTGGCGGTGGATGGCGTGTGCGAGACGCGCAAGCGCGCCAAACTGAGGCCCGGGCAGCGCGTGCGCCTGGGCGGTGAGGAGGTGGTACTGGTCGCCGCGGGCGCTCAGGGCAGATAGCTGCCGTTGCTCTTTGGTCTGCCGTTCGCCGGGGCGGGCAGGCTTGCTCGCGCCTTGCTGCGTGCGAGACGCTCCCAGATCCAGCCGCCGGGCAGGTCTTCGCCGGTGAGCACGTAGTTGAGCGTGTGCTCGTTGCCGACGATGAGCCGGAAATCGTTCAGCGCGACCGCGGTACCGGCGAGCAGCAGTTCGTCACCGGCTCGGATTGGCGTGTTGGCGGCCGGCATCAGCAGGTGGTCGTCGTCGTCGCGATCGAGGAATAGCACTTCGCAGTGCAGCGCCACGCTGCGATCGACCGGCGAGCGCAGCAGCATCGACAGCGTCACAGTCTCGCCGCGCATCAGGCGCCGGTAGAGGGCTGGGGCGCGGCTGAGGTTGATGCGTTCGCTGCGGATCTCGGGCACGGTCCAGCCCAGGCGGGTGGTGAGGCGTTCGAGGTGGGCACCGCACCAGTCCTCGTCACGCGTGCGCACCTCGGCGAGGAAGGGGGCGAGCAGCGGTGTGCTGAGGATGGCCAGGCATTCGTGGGCGATGATGCGGCTCGGTACTACGGTGATGTCCGATTCGAAGGCATCGAACAGGGCGCGGTTGTCGTAGTGGTTCTGGCGCAGGATGACGAACAGCCCGGGGTTGAGCTCGCGCGCGGTCACCGCGATCGACAGGTTGTCGACATCGGAGCTGGTGCCGCACACGATGCCGCTGGCGGTGGTTACGCCTGCTTCGGTGAGGGCGTCCTTGCCGGTGCCGTCGCCCTGCACCCAGCGGTGCACGCCGTCGCCCTTGGGCTCGATGTCGATGATCGTCACCGGCACCGCCTCGGCATCCATGGCATCCACCATCCAGCGCCCGAAGCGGCCATGGCCGCAGATGATCCAGTGTCCGCGCGGCGGGTCGCGTCGGCGTTCGAAGCGCGTGCCCGGCAACCCGGTGAGCCAGCCCATGAGCTGGGAAGCGTTGGGCGCATGCAGCGCTAGCGCCAGCGTCTCGCTGAAGCGTTCGAAGGGGTTGATGATGTGGCGGGTGCCGAAGGAGGCCATGTTTGCCGAGGTGGCGCGATGCTCGGCACGGCATACCGCCGGCACCTTGGGCGCCAGCAGGCGCGCCGAGATGGCCAGTGCGAGGTTGGTCTGGTCGTCGTTGGTGAGCGCAACCACGCCCGCGCAATGGGGGTGTGTGAGGCCGGCATACTTGAGCGTTTCGGGGTTGCCGGCGTCGGCGCAGATTGCCGGTACGTCGAGCGCGTAGCTGTGCAGGTCGATCTCGCCCACCTTGTTGTCGTCGATTTCCAGCACGACGGCGCGCACGCCCTTGCGGTCCAATGCCTGGCAGATGAGCCGGCCGGTCTCGCCATAGCCGGCGACCAGGTAGAACGGTTCGCGCAGGCGGCGCACCGCGCGCACGAAGCTCTGCATCGATATGGCCTGGCGCAGGCTGCGGTCCGACAGCAGGTTGAACACCGAGCCCAGCGTGTAGGCCCAGCCGATCACCGACATGTAGATGGAGATGGTCACCCACAGCCGCTGCTGGTCGGAGAATGAGTAGGGCACCTCACCGAAGCCGATCGTCGTCGCCGTGTAACTCATGAAGTACAGGGCGTGGAAGAAGCTCAGGTAGGTGACCTTGCCGTCGTCGTCCACGCCGGGTACCAGCGTGAGCCCGAGCACCGAGATCGCCATGATCGTGATCAGCATGATCAGCGGTGTGCGCATGCGCCGCATGATCAGGAAGAAGACGCTGTGGTGGCGGGCGAGCGGTTCCATGGCCGTTATCCGGGCGGGAGCAAGTCAGCGGCGCTGGATGATGGTCTCGGCGATGAGGATGACCACCGACACCATGTTGGCCAGCAGCGCGCCTGCGGACAGCGACACGATGCTGGCCGTGGCCTCCGGTGTCACGCCTGCTGCGGAGACGTGGGCAGCGTAGCCCCACACCATGGCCGCCGCCACCAGCTGGAGGTCGGCCACCAGGCTGGTCGACAGGTGGATGGCTCCGATCTGGGTGCGATCGCCGAACTTGAGCACGGTGGCGATCATGCTCACCACGAGGGCGGCGAACAGTTCGTAGATGTGATGATGGGTGGGGTTGTCGAAGTCGCCGAGCACGAAGCCGAAGTTGAGCGTGGCAGCGAGCACGATGAAGAAGCCGAAGATGACTTTTTCGAGGTTCATGGCGGGCAGGTCCGGGTCAAAAAAGGGTTCCGTCGACGTAGTACCAGCGCTCGTCGACACGCACGAAGCGGCTGCGCTCGTGCAGCCGGTGGGCGCGGCCACCGATACGGTAGCGGGCGACGAACTCGACCTCGGCGCGGTCGGGGGCGCAGCGTACATGGTCCCTGACCTGCAGGCCGATCCAGCGTACCGCCGGCTCATTGGCTAGGTCGAGCGCAGCCGGGCGCGTGCTGGGGTGCCAGGTGGCGAGCAGGTAGTCTTCGCGGCCGAGCACGAAGGCGGTATAGCGCGAGCGCATGAGGGCTTCGGCACTGGCGGCCGGTGCGCCGCTGTCTAGCAACAACGCGCAGCAGTGCGCATGGAGGCGGCTGGAGCCGCAGGGGCAGGGCTGGTCTGGCTTCATGCTGGATCAAAATGCTGCAATGCCCCGATTCTGCCCGAATTCGACGCATGCACAGAGAAAACCGCTAACGCGCATGGGATGCCGCGCGGCGGGCAGCGGGCTTGCGGTATCCTCGCACGCTTTCACATCCGCTTAACGAACCGCGCTCGCGATGGACAAAGACACACAACAACGCATCCGCACCACCCGGCGCTACCTGCTGATCGGCCTGTTGACGGCCGCGCCGCTGTGGGTCACCTGGCTCGTATTCGACTTCATCTTCACCCAGCTCTCGAAGCTGGGCACGCCCTGGGTCGTTGCCATCTCGCGCGGCCTGCGGCGCAACTACCCGGCGATTGCCGATTTCATCCTGCTTCCGCAGTTCCAGTCGGTACTGGGCGTCATCTTCACCCTGGTGGTGCTCTACCTGCTGGGCTGGCTGGCTTCGCTGGTCATAGGCCAGCGCATCATCGACTGGCTCGAGCGCCTGGTGCAGAACATTCCGCTGGTGGCGGCCATCTACGGCGGCACCAAGCGATTTCTCGCCGCCGTCAAGGAGAAGCCCGCTGGCGTGCAGCGCGTCGTGCTGATCAGTTTCCCCAGTCCGGACATGAAGGCAGTGGGCTTCGTCACCCGGGTGATCCGCGACGAGACCACCGGCGAGGAACTGGCCGCCGTGTATGTGCCGACTTCGCCCAATCCGACCTCTGGATACATCGAGATCGTGCCGGTGTCGAAGGTCGTGTCGACCGACTGGACCATGGACGAAGCAATGAGCTTCGTGATGACCGGAGGCGCCACCTCGCCGGCGAACATCCGGTATCGCGCGGCAGGCGAAAGCCGCGCCGGAGAGGAGTAGAATCTGCAAGTTTTCACCCGGATCACATGTCTGCTTGCTGCGCTGCACCGCAAGTCTTATAAAAGACATATAATCCAGTTCGATCCGCAAGGGTGATCCCCGTGCGGAGCCTTGATCACCGCCACGAAAAGTGAGGAAGTCGCCGTGCTTGAAGCCTACCGTGCCCATGTCGCCGAACGTGCCG
>ERZ761607.550-NODE-550-length-63296-cov-5.300153_pt1 | contig 63296 bp, 63 predicted proteins | sample MGYA00511164_ERZ761607 | MGnify/ENA primary metagenome ERZ761607 (study PRJEB28899, sample SAMN02445080) | bioreactor sludge metagenome | biome: EBPR sludge | place: Australia: Brisbane, Thorneside Wastewater Treatment Plant | collected 2011-06-22 ...
GCGTTATTTCGGGTAGATTCCGCCGTCGTGCCGAGTTGCATCGCTGGCCAAGGCGTCGGGCCTGGGGCAACCTTGCCGCGACTAAAAGGAACCCCGTCGGGTTCCAAGGAGCAAAAATGAATTCCTTCCGTCGTTTCTCTTTGGCCCTCTTCTTGGGCCTGACCTCCACCGTAGCCATGGCCCAAGTCAGCGATCGCGCCGCGGGCGGGAGCTTCGGCTTCCTGGAAGCCGGCTCGATCGTCGTCGACTTCTACGCGGACTTTGCCGGCCTCTCGCGCGTCGAGACCCGCTACCTCGTCCTCGACATGAAGCGCGGCGACGGCCGTCCCTCGTCGATCGACCTCGTGAAGTGCCCGCGCGGCACCTGCTGGGAGCGCGCGATGTCCGAGCGCCTGCGCAACGTGCCCACGCTGCGTGACTACGTCGGCCAGCGCTTCGGCGCCGAGCGTTGGGACGCCATGCGCTCCGACATCAACGCGATCCTCGCGATCCAAGCCCGGGAACTCGCGGCCGGTTCGAACCGCATTTGGTCGAGCCCGCAGACGCAGCGTCGAGTCGTGGGCTCCGATCCGGGCCCCAATCGCTCTTTCTCGATCGCGATCGTGGACGAGTGCCCGATGCTCCGCGGTCTCTACGACATCGACGGCCTTCCCGGCGGCAAGGTCGCCGAGTACCGCCGCATGCTGAACCCGGCCCACTCGCAGCTCGACCGCGCGACGTTCGAACGTGCGCGGGACCGCGTCATCGCCGTCATCCGCACCTACGTGCGCGATAATTTCCCCGGCAAACTGAACTAGAACCGCGTACTTTAGCGGGATTTTCTTCGCGAAGCCACCTAAGGTTCAACGCGCTCGATATCCTCCGAAACCTTCTCGATCGCGATGTCCCACGGCGTGCCGCGCGAGTTCCACGAGAAGAAGATGTCGTCGCCCCATTTGAAGAAGCTTCCGTGTACGCTCGCGAGCGCTTCGGCGTCTTCATAGTAGACGCTCTCAGCCGGACTCAGCTCCCAAGGCAACTGGCTCGCGTCGGCCGGATCGTAGACCCACGCGGGAGCCTTCACGACGTCCGTCGGGGCCCCCCCCACGTCGACGCTCACCGTCGTCGCGTAGGTGAGGTAGATGCGATCCTCGATCACGAACATCCGCGTCCAACTCGAAGCCTTCGCGTAAGTCTTCAACGGAAGCGTCCCGCCGCCGCCATCGTCGGCGCCGATGTAAGAAAACTCGTCTTCTTCCGGATCGTACACCCCCATCCGGAAACGCTCGTAGACAAGATTGGTTCCCTCGAGCCAAGAGAAGTAGAATTTTCCGCCAACGGGCACGATGTCGATACCGCTCATGTCGTAGCTCGTGCTGTAGCCGAAGATCCCGTTGCCATTCGGCACCGTGATGTAGGTCCAGGCCGGGTTCGCATCGTCGTTGTTGTAGACCTTGGCCCGCGCGACGAACTTGCTGCCGTTATACTCCGCCCACGCAACGATGAGATGATCCCCATCCGAGGCGGCCATCTGGCTGAACGCGTTCTGCGAACCGCTCTGGTTCAACGTCGCGTTCACGTTTCCGACGCCGCCATCCACGCGGACCCAGGCGGGCGAGTCCCAGTCGTCATTGAAGACGGCCACGCGCGTATTGTTCCGGGAGCCGTTGTGCCCCTGGTAAGCCACGTAAACCTTACCCTGGTGCTCGAGCATCCGCATCGAGTCCACGAGCGAAACGTTTACCCCGGTCGCCGAGCCGTTGTCCGCGTTGACCCAGGCGTAGGTGCCGCCTCCCTGATCCGCGTAGGCCTTCACGTGCAAGCGGTCGTAGGAATCGTAGCGCTCGTTCCAAGCCACCATCAAGCGACCGTCGTGCTTCAGAAGTTGGATGCGCATCCCCGAGACCGATTTCGCCGAGTTGTAGTTCAAGCCCGCGGTCGGGTCGGTGACGAGCTGAGTCCAGCCCGACTGATTGATATTTCGTTTCGCCACGCGCAGCTGGTACACGGCGGAAGCGTTGGCTTCGGCCCAGGCCGCGTAAAGGTCGTCGCCATCCACGAGAAAAGTCGCCTGACGAGTGCCACCCGTTCCCTCGGGATCAAAGCGCAGACGAGAAGAGGCCTCCAACTGTCCGGCCGCGGCGACGACGTCATCCTCGCTTCCGCCCCCGTCATCATCGTCCCCTTCGCCCTCGTCCGCAACCGCATCACCGGCGGTCTCGTCGCTGGCGCCGGGCTCGGCCCCGGATTCGTCTCGCGCCTTCGTATCTTCGGACTTCGCCGCGTCGCCAGCCTTAGAGGCATCCACGAGAACGAGTGGATTCACCGATACCGAACAAGCGTTGAACACGAGGCCCAAAAGAACCCACACTCCCAGATTTTTGAGTTGAACCTTCACCTTCCCAGTGTGCCCCAAACGACAATACGCCTGGGTAAAGATTGCGCAAAGACAGGAGTGGGCGCCGAGCTCTAAGCCCCGTGAACCCGCTTCGCCGAAGCTCGTCGCGCCTTCAGAACGCCGACCACGGCCGGCAGCACGGAGACCGCGATGATGCCGAGCATGAGCGCCTTGAAGTTGTTCTGGAAGAAGGGCAGCCGGCCGAAGAAGTAGCCGGCCCACAGGAAGCTCGTGATCCACACGAAGCCGCCGAGCACGTTGAAGAAGAAGAAGCGCCGCGGGTTCATGTGCGCGCCGCCCGCCACGAAGGGCACGAAGGTGCGCAGGAACGGCGCGAAGCGCGCGAGCACGATCGCCCAGCCGCCCCACTTCGCGAAGAAGGCTTCGGCCTCGGCGATGTGTTCGGGCTTGATGAAGCGACCTCCGAAACGCGCGACGACCCGGTCGAAGGCGTAGCGCCCGACGGAGTAGTTCACGGCGTCGCCGAGGATCGCCGCAACGAGTAAGCTCGGATAGAGGATCGAGATGTCCAAGAGCTGTTCCGCGCTCACGGCGCCGACCGCAAAGAGCAGGGAATCCCCCGGCAGGAAGGGCATCACGACGAGGCCGGTCTCGCAGAAGATGATGCCGAAGAGAAGCACGTAGGCCAGGGTCCCGTATTCGGAAATGAATTCCCGCAGATGGCTCTCGACGTTCAGGATCCAGTCGAAGCCCGTCACGACGAGCGAGTAGAGATGGGAAAAGAATTCGGCCATGCGAGAAGCTTAGGGGCAGTGCCCGCCGGGACCAAGGGGCGCGGGGCGCCGCGGACAAAAAAAAGCCCGGGGAGCTTGCGCGCCCCGGGCTCGTTTCTCGCTTTAACGAGGAGAACTTAGTTTTGCGGGATGAAGCTCGCGAGTTCGGAGATGAGCGTCACGTCTTCGCCGCGGCAACCCGATTCCGTGCAGCGGTTCGACACCGAGCAACCGCCCCGGCTCACGAAGTCGCGTTCGCCGCGAACGAGGATGCCTTCGACGAGGCCCGTCGTACGGTTGAACACGGCGCTACCCGAGTTGCCGCCGTAGGTGTCGAGGCTCGCCACGAAGAAGCCGCTCTTGATGCTGCGGACCGTGCCGCCGAAGGCGACTTTCGTGGGTAATCCCGAGGGGTGACCAATCACGCCGACGTCCGTACCCGGCGCGACGTTGCCACGACGGTTGATCTCGAGGGGCGTGTGGCCTTCGACCGGGCGATCCAAGCGGATGAGCGCGTAATCGACCGTGTTCGTGTAGACTTGCTTGACGAGTTCCTTGCAGCCGTAGACTTCCGACGCGGGAACTTCGTTCGGGGCTTCGTTCGCGCTCTTCATCGCGTATCCGAAGACGAACTTCGTCGTGTTGCATTGCGCGAGCGATTCGACGCAGTGGCCGGCCGTCATGATGAGGTCCGGCGCCACGAGCGAGCCCGAGCAGAAGCCGCCCGAGGGCTGATTCGCGTAGGGTTCGTCCGCGCAGACGTTCATGACTTGGCGGAGGGTGCGGCTGTTGATCTTGGCGGTTTCGCCTTGGACGCTGACGTCGCGCGCCTTGATGAGCGCCACGGTCGAGTCGGCGAGATCGAGGGTCCGAGCGTCCGTGACCTCGTAAAGGTCGCGACGATCGTCATCTCCGTAGATCACCTTCGGCTCGAAGCGAAAAGCGGCTTGCGCCCCGAAACTAGCGGCCACCACCGATATCGCGGACAGGACCTTCAGATTGATCATGGATTTCTCCCTCCCGAGGGGCAGTTTTGTGGAGAAAGTTCCCTTTGGGAAGGGCCCGACGTCCCGAAAGGCAAGATGTAAGAGGATTTCAGATCGAATCGTGACGAGCCGCGACGCGAGCGAAACGCTCCATGATCTCGGCCACGCTCTCGATCTTTTCGATGCCCTCGACGCTCTTGCCCGCCTGCCAATACTCTTCGTAAACCTTGGGTTTGCGGATGCTCCGGCGCAAATCGTGAAGCGAGCGGACGGAGTAGTAAAGGCGCGCCCAGTGCTTGAAGCGGGGATGCTTGAGCATCCAGCGCGCGAGCGGGCCCGCTTTGAGTCCCACCTTGTCGATCTCGGGCGTGCGGATGATCGCGACGGGCACGCCCGTCAAACGCTCCGTCAGTACGACATCGTCGGCCTTCGCGCGCAAGATGGCTTGCTTGTAGGCGTCCGAGGCTTTGCATTCGCGGGTCGCGATGAAGCGCGTGCCCATCTGAACGCCGTCGTAGCCGAGCGCGAGCATGCGCGCGAAGGTCGCCTCGTCGCCCACGCCGCCCGCGCAGACGAGCGGCTTCCCGAAGGACTTGAGGTCCTCGAAGAGGCGTTCGGGCGGGAGCGTGCCGGCGTGGCCGCCCGCGCGGCCGTTCACGCAGATGAGCCCGTCGACGCCGTGGCCGAGGGCGCGCTCCGCCCACTTTCTTTCGGTGACGTCGTGGTAGACGATGCCGCCGACGGCGTGAACCTTCTCGACGACCCAGTTGGGATTACCGAGCGCGGTCACGAAAAAGCGAACGCCTTCTTCGAGCGCGATGTCGACGAAGCGCCGCATGCGATCCAGGTAGACTTGCGAAGAGGCCTCGATGAGCACGTTCAAGCCGATGGGCGCCTTCGTGAGCGAGCGGATGTGGCGAAGTCCCGCGCGGAACTCGTGGCCGTAGACGTAAGTGAGCGAAAGCGGCTGCACGATGCCCATGGCGCCCGCCTCGGAAGCGGCCGCGACGAGCTCGGGATTGCTGCACGGGTACATCGCCCCGCAAAAAACGGGATAGCGGATGCCGAGCGAACGACAGAGCTCGTTCATCGCGCACCCCCGCCCGAACGCGCGGGCCCCACGACCCAGGTCGCCTCCACGACGGAAACCATTTGCCCCGCTTCGTCGAAGATCTCGCCCCGCAGGATTTCCTCGCGGCGCGCCGCCAAGTCGACGCCGTCGGCCGCCGCGTAGCGCGCCTCCGCGTGCAGCCGGCCGCGCGCCTTCTTCAGGTATTCGACGCGGATCTGTTTGAGGATCCCGCGTTGGCCCGCGGGCAAGCCCGTGAGCAGCGCGAGGCCCGTCGAGAACTCGCCCACGTTCGCGAGCGCGATCGCGTGGACCGAATCGAGGTGGTTGCGCACGGCCCGCCGATCCTCGAGCCGCACGCGGGCGCGGCCGCGTTCGAGCTCGACGACGACGGGGTTGATCGATCCCGTGTAGGGAATCGCCGTGCCCAGGATGCGACTGAAGAGGCGACGTCCCGCCTCGTGGCCGCCCCAAAAACCCCACCCTTGAAGGAGGGTCGCGCCGACGTCGGCGGAGCGGGCCAGCGAGAGGACCGAGAAGGCGGCTTCGAGCTTCGACATCCCGAAGATTGTAGCAGCTCGGCGAAAAAGATCACCGTCATCTGAGTCGCGATGGACGAAAGGCGGGCGGGTTGTAGACTGACCCGATGAGATTCGCCGATCCCATCGGGCTCGCCGCGGGACTCGGCGCGGGGGCCTTCTGGGGTCTTTCTTTCGTCGTGCCGCGCTGGCTCCTCGACGTGCCGCCCGATCTGGTGGCGTGGGGCCGCTTCCTGGTCTTCGGGGCGATCTCGCTCTTGTTCACGCTGGTCTGGCCGAAAGCGCGGCTCGAAGCCGCGCTTTGGCGGCGCCACGGCGTCGCGATCTTCGCGCTCGCGACGCTCGGGTACAGCGCCTACTACCGCTTCTTCGTCGAAGCCGTACAGGTCTCGGGCGTCGAGGTTCCCACGCTCGTCGTCGGGCTCCTGCCGCTCACGACGCTTCTCGTGTCGCGGGCGCGAGCGCGCGAGACGCTCTTGCCCCCGAAGCTTCGCCGGCCGCTCGCCCTCACGCTCTTCGGACTCCTCGCCTTGCCCCTAAGCCGCTGGCAGGCCGGCGCCGACGCCCACGCGACGCTCTCGGGCTTCGGCCTCTCGACGCTTTGCCTGGCGAGCTGGACGGCCTACGCCGTGGGCAACGCCCAACGGACCCGGCTCCTTCCGCGCGCCTCGATGTTGGCCTGGACCTGCGCGACGGGGATCGCCGCGGCCCTCAGCTCGACCCTCCTGACGGCGGCCTTCCGACCGGCGCTTTTTTCGACCCCCTTCTGGAGCGACTTCGCCGGCGCGCCGACCTTCCCGCGTTGGGTGGCCGGCGTCGTCTTGCTGGGCGTCCTCGCGAGTTGGCTCGCGATCTACCTTTGGAACGAAGCGAGTCGACGCCTCCGCGCGGATCTGCTCGGCCAACTTATCGTTTCCGAAACGATTTTCGGTATTCTCTTCGCGATTCTCCTGGAGGGTCGGGCCCCCCGTCCCGTCGAGGCCCTCGCGCTCGCGAGCACGCTCACGGGCGTCGCGCTTTCGGTCCGGATCCTGGGTCGACGCCCCGTCGAGACTCCCTAGAACTACCCCCGGGGGGACTGGCCAGGATTCGGCTTCTTGCCTAGACTCGGACGCTATGAAGACACTGGTCGGACTCACCCTGACTTCGATCTTGGCGCTTCCCTCCGTTTCGGCCCTCGGCGCCGACGAAGGCCTTTGTCGCACGATCGACCGCAACGGGCTTTCCGAGGTCCAAGACTGCGGCGGCTGGAAGTTCGTTCGTCTCGAAGGCTCGCCGATGCGCCGGGCCCACGACACGGGCGTTTTCGTGAAGAACGGCAGCCTGCGCGCCGATATCTACCCCTTTTTCGGCAAGCAGTTCGAGATCAAGCTCGGCGACGAGCACCTGCAGACCTCGCTCCTGAAGCTCGTCGACATGACGATCGGCCGTCTCGCCAAAGCCTGGCCTTCGGACCTGCGCGACGAGCTCCACGCCTTCGCCGACGCCGCGGACCTGTCGCGCGGCCTCGTGGAACGCGTCATCTCGGCGCCGGACCTCGGCAACGCGATCGGCGCGACGGTCCGCGACATCGTCATGGACCGCCTCGGCTTCGGCTGCACCTCGGGTCTGCTCCACCGCTCCGACCTCGGGCGAACCTGGGTCGGGCGAAACCTCGATTTTCCGGCCGTCGGCGTCTGGGACAAGCATCCCGCCCTTCTTTTGATCAAGTCGCCACCCGGCAGCGGCGAGCTCGACATCGTGAGCTTTGCCACGGAAGGCCTCTACAACGCCGGGATCTCGGCCGTGAACTCGGCGGGCGTCGCCCTCTTCGTCCACCAGAACTTCCTTCCGGTGGGAGCCGAGCGCGGCGTGCCACTCTATTTCGTGAGTGAGCTCGTCCTGCGGAAAGCGCGCGGCCTTGAAGAAGCCATCGAGATCCTGAACCAACATCGCCCCGGCCCCGCTTGGACCTTCGTGCTCGCGGACTACAAGAACGGCCAGCTCGCGACGGTCGAAGCCTCGGCCAAAGGCTTTCACGTGCGCCGCAGCGGGCGTCGTCTCGCGCAGGCCAACCACCTGCTCGACCCCACCTTGGAGGGACGCGACGCCATGGACCGGGGCCGCCGGACGGACTCCTTGCGCCGGATGGCGACGATGGACGCGGGCCTCCGCCGCCTCGAATCTTCGGCCGACGCGGGCCAGGTTTCGGACGGCTTGGCCGGCCTCCTCGCGCAGCAGTACGCGGCGGGCGCCGGATCGATCTACCTCGATATTCTGAAGCCGAACACGATCCAATCCGTGGTCGTCGACGCGGGACTCGGCTTCCGCGAAGCGCGCGCCCTCTGGTCGGTCGACCGCGCGCCGACGGCGAGCGGCCGCTACGTCGCGCTCGATCTCGACCGTCTCTTCGCGCTTTCGCGGGGCGAAGCCTTCGCCTACGAGAAGCGTGATCCCACCGCGACCCCGAGTTCCGTGCGTCAACAACAGATGGCCTGGGGACGTTGCTACGAAGCCGTCTCGCAGGGCGGGCAAAAGTGGCAGGACGCCAAAGCGTGCCCCTACTCCGCCGGCGCGCTCGTCGGTTACTCGCTCCGCGCCCTGCGGGCCTTCGAAGGCCAAGATTGGTCGCGCGTGGAGTCCATCGCGGACGAAGCCGCGCGCACTTTCCGCGCGGCCGCGAGCGCCCACGTCGTCGAGAGCCTTTCGACGCTCGCCGACCTGGCGCGGGTCCGCGCCGCCGAAACCCAGCGGCTCTCGCTGCGCCCCCTCCAAGCGGCCCTGCGCCAACGTCTCGAGCAGCCGTTCCAGAACCCGCAGAACGCGAAGATCCTCAAAAACCTCGTGACGCCGCTCGCGCCTTTCTGGTCCAAGCACCTGCGCTTGCGGCTGGACTTCTTCTCGGGCGACCTCGTGATCGCGTTCTAAGACGCAAAGCTTCGGTCAGGGAAAGCTTTCCGCGCGGATCGAAAGCTCGCGGATGACGAAGCGGAGGTTCCCGCTCGAGTAGTTCGAACAAACGACGTTGATGTAGGGTTGGAAGAAACTCGCGCGAAAGCGCACGTCGGCCGAAGCCGCATAGTCTCCCGAGTTGTTGTCGTAGACCAGACTCGCGTAGGCGCCCAAATCGGTGCCGTACATCGCCGAGGGCGTGTCGACCGCCACGACTTTGCAGTTTGCCGAACTCGTCACGGGAGTCGTGATCGGCTCGAGACGGATGAGCCCCAACGCCGTGCCCGGCGTGGGCGCCCCGAGGTTCAGCGTCATCACGACGGTCCCGCCCGTCGTCGCGTTCGCACTCAGGCCGGGCGGGACGATGAGATTGGCGCCCGTGGCGAGATTGCGGTCCATGGCGAGGTTCCAGTCGCTGAGCACGGCACCCGCGCTGGCGAGGCTAGCGGGGATCGACGGCGTGATCGAAGCGATGCGCTCGGTGACGCGCGTGAAGGGCCACGCCGCGTTGGGATCGAGGGCCGCCGGCGTGAGACTGCCCGGCGCGACGACGAAGTTCACCGTCGTCGACACCGTCTGCCCGCGGGCATCTTCGATGACGAGGTTGTAGACGGCGCCCAAAGCGACGCTGATCGCCTCGCCCGCGGCGACGGTCAGCGCGTTCGCGCTCTTCGCGACGATCGACAGCGGCTTCGCGTCGCCGCCCGCCGAAACGAGGCGGGCCTTGACCGCGCCGAGCAGATTCGCGCCGTTCACGACGAGCGTCTTGCCGTCGCCCATCGACACGGAAGCGAGCGAGATCGACGCGCCCGTGCACGCGTAGTCGACGCCCACGACGCCGCCTTGCGACTGCGGATCGAGCTGCACCGTTTGCGTTCCGGCCTGCACGTTGGCGACTTGGGTCGCGATGAGCTTGGCCGGCACGGAGCCTTCGACGCCCTTGAGCGTGGCGACGAAGCGACCAGGCGCGAGCGCCCGCGCCGCGAAGGCTCCCGAACAATCTCCGTTACGCGGAAAGCCGATCAGGTCGAAGCGGGCGCGACCGACGGGGATCTCGAGCGCGACTTCGTCGCCGACCTTGTAGAGTCCCTTGACGAGGCCAAGGTCGGGCGAGCCGACCGCGCAGCTTTCGCCCGACGGGGCGACGGGCTTGAGCGCCCCCGCTTCTCCCGTCACGTTCAAGGCGTAGCAGTAATCGTCCGGCAGGCGCTGGGGCGACACGAGACCGGAACGGCTCTCCGGGGATTTCACCTTCACGACGACGCGAACGGGTTCGAGATTCCGCGGCGCCTCGCCACAAGCCCCCAAAGACGCGCTCGCCGCGAGCCAAGTGATTTTCGCTTTCATGGAATCCCTCCCCGCTCCCATCGTAGACGAAAAGGGCTACGAGACCCGTTCCAGGACCGTCAAAGTGCCGCCGCCGCGCGCTTCAGCCGGAGGGCACGCGCGCCGAAGAGAAGGCATGGACGAATTCGCCTTTTCGCTCGTGCTCGTCGGGGCCGGCACCCTGACCCTGATCCTGGACCGCGGCCTCGCGCGCCTCTCGAGCCCCGAATCGGAGGATTTCCGGGCCCGCTTCGGCCGCCACCGACCCGTGGCGTGGGCCATGATCGCCTTCGGCGCGATCAGCCTTCTGGTCTCGCCCTTCTAGGAATTCTCGGCTACTTTCCGCGGCCATGGGATCGAACGAGCTGCAGATCAACGGTTACTACCGCCATTACAAAGACAAACTTTACCGCGTGACCGGCGTGGCCCGTCACAGCGAAACGCTGGAAGAGCTCGTCGTCTACGAAGCGCTCTACCACAACGATCTCGGCCGCCTTTGGGTCCGCCCAAAGGCCATGTTCCTCGAGAACGTGACGATCGACGGCGTCGAACGCCCGCGCTTCGAATTCATCGGCTTCGATACCCCCTAAAGGCGCCCGCTCTGACCGATCCTCAAGGGGCTTGCGTTTCTTGAGGATTGCCGCGAGGCAACGGAGTTTGGCATCGATACGGTCTTGGAGATCGAAGGGGTTAAGATGCGACACGCTCTTTGGAAAGCAGTTTGGCCCGAGGGACGAAGAAGTTCATAAGTAGGCGTACTTCGTTGCGGTAGAGGTCGTTAACGAGCGAGAGGGCTTCGGGGGCGTCGATGCGTTCATAGCCGAGGAGTTTTCGGACGGGGGTGAAGTTTTTTTGCTCGATGTGGGCTTGATCGTTTTTCTTTGTAGGCACGTTCTTCCATCACCGCATCACCACCGGGATCTCAGAGGCCTTCAGTAACGTGATCAGAGCCCTTAAAAAAAACGAGCCTACGGCTACAGAAACATGGACTACTTCCGACTCAAAATCATGCAGGTCTGCGGACCCCTCAACTCCCGATTCATCCCTCTACAGGATTACAAACACATAATTCGTGATACCGACCCAAATCTGACGAAGCTTTGCGCAGAGTCGGACCAAAAACGGCATGTTCCCATTAGGGGGCGAGGCGATCGCTCGAAATCTTAGCCGCTTAGCTCTTTGGGAACGGGCAAAACCCTTGCAATGCAAAGAGTTGGATCTCGTTTGTGCCGACACTCCTCCGTGGGGTTTGACCGCGAACCCGCAGGCTTTCATGCAAACGAGCAGTTAGGAACTCCTACAAGGGAAGTGACTTATGGCGATAGCAAAGAAAACCTACACCCGGACGGTTAGAGTCTCCCGTCTCTCGCAGCAAGATCGCCAAGAGATGTTCGAGGTCTTCGCCAGCTACTACGACAACGCTTTTCTCGAGACCTTCGAGCGAGATTTGGCTGAGAAGGAAGTGGTCTTTCTGATTCGCTGCGCAGTTTCGCGTAAAGTCGTGGGCTTCAGCACCCTCAAACGTTACCAAGTCGAGCTTGAGGGCGAGAAAGCGCCCGTGTTCTTCAGCGGCGACACCATCGTGCACAAAGACTACTGGGGCAAAAACGGCCTAGGCCTTGCGTTCGGGCGCTACCTTTTGCGCGAGAAGTTGAAGCATCCCCTGCGTCCTGTTTACTGGAACCTCATTTCGAAGGGCTACAAAACTTACCTCCTGCTCACAAATAACTTTGGTACGTTCTACCCCCGTTACGACCAACCTACGCCTCCGCGCATGCAGGCGCTCATCGATGCCTGCGGGCGGACGCTCTATCCGGAGAACTACAATCCGGCCAGTGGAGTGATCGAGTTTGCCTCGAAGCCCGGATCGGTCAAGGATCGCCTCAAGGGTTCTGTTGCGTGCATCGAGGAAGAGCATCTGAAGAACCCGAAGATTGCCTTCTTCCAGCAACGCAATCCACGATGGGAAAGCGGCGACGAGCTCGTGTGTCTCGGTGAATTCACGTTGCGAATGTTCCTGAGCGTGCTGCTTAAGAAAGCCCGCAAAAACCTTAAAGGCAAGAAACTGCCGCACGCCGAGGGCGTCGTTCGCGATCTGCCTCGCTTGCAGTTCTTGAAGTAGGCGGCTCTCGATGGAATCGCTCACAGCTCATTCCAAGATCTGGTTTCTGGTCGCATCCGCCAAGGATCTTCCGGCGGGCGCTCGCCGGCCAGTTCGGGTTGCGGGAAAACGCTTGGTCGTTTTTCGTGCCGAGACGGGTGAAGTCTCGGCCCTCGATGACCGCTGCCCGCACCGCGGGGTTTCGCTCTCGGGTGGACAGGTAACGGGCAATACCTTGGTGTGTCCTTATCATGGCCTGCGCTTCGACGGGCAGGGCGAATGCAAGAAAATGCCTTGTTCGGTAACTCCGGGCGAAGAAAGCTCCTACAAAAAGATTCGCGCCTACGCCGCGATCGAGGCCGACGCCTCGATTTGGGTAAATCTCAGCGATTCGCCACAGCCATTTTGCTCGGCATGGCCCCAGCTCGACGCCTCTTATCGACATTTCGAGCAGGTGAACCTCGTGCGCGCTCGAGTTCCCGAAATTTTGGAGAACTTCGTTGATTGCGGACACACCGGCTTCGTGCACGCAGGACTCTTTCGCGGTGAACCGAATCGCGAAGTCGACGTGACCGTACGCAGACAGAACTGGGACGTTTGGATTGAGACGCTTGGCGAAAAAGACACGAGTGGCATCATGATGAAGATGCTGAATCCAGATAAAGAGCCGATGGTGCACGTCGACCGCTTCCTGCCCCCCTTTGCGATTCGTGTGGATTACCGCGCGGGCAACTATCATATGGTCTCGACTTCGATCTGCTTGCCGCACGAAGAATTTCTGACGACGATTTTTACGCGCATCTACTTGAATGCGGGTGTGGTCACGCTGCCGTACCTAAAAATCGTCGAACATATGACCCATAAAATTCTGCAGCAAGACAAGGTCATTCTTGAGGATCAAGCTAGCAACCTCAAAGAAGATCCCACGTTTAAGAGCCAGTTCCTGAAGACAGATCGTCCTGTCACCACGGTACTGAAGGCCTATAAGGATTTTCTTGAGAGCAAAGACGGGCCGAGCGACGTGCTCACGCATGCCTTTCGCATGAAAATATGAGCCCCCTGTCGAGCGCGCTTCACCACGTCATCTTCGCCTCGAGTGCTGCCGAGCACCTGCGCTTTCGTCTGCGCGGAGGCCGGCTCGAGGCCGAGCAAAAGCGCCGCCTGAGAGAGGTGCTCCAAAGCGCGGGCCAGGGTGCTTACCATCGCGGGCAAGGCTGGGATCGCATCACCTCTTATGAAGAATTTCGGCAGCGCGTTCCGCTCAGCCGCTATGCCGACTGGCAGCCGCTCATCACCGCCGATCGCGAGCGCAAGGCCGGCAACATGCCCCCCTGCGAGCGGTACCAACCCACGAGCGGGTCAACCTCGGCTCGAAAGTGGGTGCCCTACAGCCGCGCCTATCTAGCCGAGATCAATCGTGCGATCAGCGTTTGGATGCACGAGCTCTATCGCGCCTATCCCGGAATCCGCGGAGGCAAACACTATTGGTCGTTGTCGTGGTTCCCGACGGAGCTGCGCGCGCAACTCTCGGAGAACAGCGACCTCCAGCACCTGCCGTGGCTAAAGCGAGCGGTGCTCTCAAGAGTGCAGGCGGTGCCAGACGAGCTCGCGTTTCTCGCAAGTTCCGATGATTCCAAGGTTGCAACCCTCGCCTATCTCGCCGCCGCCGAGGACCTCTCGTTCATTTCGGTGTGGAGCCCGACTTTTTTGCTCGAGATGCTCAAGAGCCTCGCGCGCGAGCGAGTCCGCTTGGCCGAAGTGCTGGCGACGGGGCGCTGGGAGCTTGCGGTGAAAGCGCCCCGGAGCGCACGCCAGGCCGAGAAGCTGCGCCGCTGGAACGGCACGGTCTCGGCCGAATTTCTGAACGCCTTCTGGCCGAGGCTTGCGCTCGTGAGCGCCTGGAGCACCTCGACATCGAAAGATTTTTTTGAGCAGCTCCAGAAACTCTTCACGCGGGCGGCATTTCAAGGCAAGGGACTCTTCGCTACCGAGGGCGTGGTCACGCTGCCTTTCAGCGACACGTACCTTCTCTCTTATTCAAGCCATTTCTACGAGTTCCATAAATCCGATGGAAGCGTGATTCCCGCCTGGGAGCTAAAGAGGGGAGATGTGGTCAAGCCTATACTGTCTTCGGGGAATGGTTTGCTTCGCTACCAGATGGAGGATCTTATCGAAGTGCGGGGCTTCGTAAACGGCGTTCCCGATCTCTGCTTCTTGGGGCGCGAGGCCACCAGCGATCTTGTTGGGGAGAAGCTCTCGTACCAGAGTTTGGGAGAAATGGCCGGAGCCTGCGCGCGCGGCTCCTTTTTTCTGAGCATCGGCGATCGGCCTCGCTACGTGCTGGTTTGTGATGCAAGCCCCGCAGCCGGCACCTCGGAGCGTTTGGAGCGCATGCTGCTGGAGCATTTTCATTACCGATTGGCTCGCGAACTTGGTCAGCTCGGTGAGTCGGCCATCTTGGTGGCACCGGCGGGGGCGCTTCGCCTCTACCTCGATCTGTGTCAGAAACGCGGAATGCTCGAGGGCGACGTGAAAGTGCAACCCGTCTTGAGGATCAGCGAGGCCGAGCTGGCGGGCCTTGCCGGAGGGGGGCGCTGATGGATGCGATCGCGCATGCCCGGCTCCTGCAACAGACTCGCGCTTTGCGCGCGAGCGACCGGCGGGCCTGGACGGGGGTGCTGGTTGAGACGCTGCTTGTCGGCGCGGGCATTTTTTTGTCTCTGCACTCTTGGGGCACCTGGATTCTCGGCCAGCTTCTCTTGTTCGTTTGTGTCTGGCGGGCCTTCGCGATTCTGCATTCATGCGCTCACAATGCGTTTTTCCAAACGCGGAGCCTTAACCGAGTCTTCGGCTGGGTCTTTTCGCTGTGGGCCTTTGTGCCCTTCGACGGCTGGAAGAAAAGCCATCTTGAGCATCATAAATGGACGGGCACCCCCGAGCGCGATCCCTCACTTCAGCTACCGAAGGCCGAGGAGCTTTCTCCGGGGTTCCTACGCTTCTTGGATTGGGCCTGGCGCCTGCATATTCCGATCTTCAGCGTGCTCTTCACGCTCAGCAAGCTGAGCCAAAAAAAACGGACCCGGGGTTGCGCACGACCCGACTCGGCGGTACCCGCTGCGCCCCGCGATGGAAGCGCGATATTCTGGCTTCTCATGCACCTTGCGGCGTTGTTCCTGCTCGGTCTCGCTTACCTGAAGCTCTTGCTTGTGCCGTTCATGCTTTACCTCTTCACATCTGATTTTTTGGTGATCAGCCAGCACAACGGCGTGAGTGCCGAGCGCGGCTTGCCCGCCCCGGCGACCTTGGTGCCATCGAAGAGACCCGAGGCCTTCGCCTTACGCGAGCATGACCTCTTCACGCGCACGCTGCGTTTTCCACGTTGGGTGAGCGCGGGAGTATTTTTGTATTTTGACAAACACACGTTGCATCATTTTGCCCCCTTTATCCCTCATTACTGCATGCCGGAAGCCTGTTCCGCGCCGGACGCGGCTATGATCAATGAAGTTCCCTGGTATCATTGGGTGAAAGAAAACCACCGCCGACTTGGTCGTGAAGTGTACCTGGAGCTGTTGGTGGAGTTGCCCCCGATGAGACGGACACTTTAGCAGGCTGTCGAAAAAGTCGTCGGATGCAAGGCCGCAGGGAGCGAGGTAGCCGCCCGAAGGGCTCTGAGCGACCGAGAACGCCGCAGACGGCACTTTTTCAACAGCCTGTTAGTGCCTGAGGACGGTTGGTCTCGGTACTCTAAAGGGGACTTCATTTTCAAGGCCGAATGCGGGTGGCTGCGGTTGTAATCGTCGGGACGCGTAGCTTCTCAAATCCCGTGGCGCGTGGGCCGGGATCAAGTCGCAACTTTTACAGAGTAGCGATCCTTCATTGCATCGATTACGGCGCGGACAAGCGGTTGCTTCAGGCAACCGCCTCATTTTCCTTATCGCTCAGACCGCGCCAGGCTGCTTCACGGTATCTTAACAGGACCTCGAGGACCTTCCGGCTTAGGATGGGGTGGTGGTCCGTCGAATCGGCGTAGGGTTTCTCGTGGTCGTTTTGGGGCCTATCGCCAACGCCGCTTCCCCGACGGAGGGGATAGTACCGCAGGAGAGTGCGATGGGCCCACCCATTGCGCGGCCGGCCTTCGAAGCCCTCGACGAGGTTTCCGTTCGCCCTTGCACCGCCGGCCCCATCTTGAACTACCTCATGGGACCCGACGGATCTTTCGATCTCCGCATCGTGCTCGGTTACCTGGACGACGTCGGTGACAAGAAAGAAAAGCGGCGACCGCAAACCGAAGACGGACTCCAGGAAACCCGTCTCGCGCAGCATCTCACCCGAAAGCTGGGATTCAAGGAAACTCCGCTCGCCCAACTCCAACCGCACCAGTTACCCGTCCAACTCCACAATTTGCTCGTTTCCCAACCCGACGTCCAACCCTACCTTCGGATCCTCCGACGCGAGCTCTCGACCTCGACGATCGAGAACCCCAAGTACGCCTACGTGACTCTCATTCGCAGCTCCGAGAGCTCGGATCACTACGAAAACGTCTACGGCTCGGCGCGAGCCACCGGCACGAACGAGAGAGGACGCATGACGCCCGAACAAGCGGCGCGATCGCGAGCGGCTCGCAAGGTCCTACTCGCCCAGTCCCCGGAGTTAAAACCCGACGCGATCGTGTACCTCGGCCACGCCCGCAACGGCCGAGGTCTCACCAACGGCGTCGTCCCGATTCCGGAAAAGCCACCCGTCGGCTCGAACGAATACTTCAGTCACGACTACGCTCGTACGGTAAATCGCACGGACGAGTTCACCCGCGCCCTCGCCCGTAGCCCCGACAAACCCGCGCTCGTATTTTTGGGCGCGTGTTCAACCGAGAGTCACTACGGACCCCAGGTCCGTCGAGCCTGCACTCCGTTCGTCCAACCAGGCTCCCCGCCGCCGACGCAACCGCTCGTCGTCACGACGAGCCGTTCGACCTACCGAAGCGAGACCGACGGCGACGAGAGCCTCGACGCTTTCCTGTCCGTGTTCGACTCGATCATGGGGGGCGCCGACGATCTCAACCAACTCGAATCCGCGGCCCAAAGCTGCGAACACCGCGACGTTGACTACGCCGACGCCAAAGGAAGAAGAGGCGTCCCCGCGTTCTTGTTTCGCCACGTCGCTCCCCGCACCTTGACGCAGACCGAGTCCACCCTCGGCAATGTCTTTGGCGCCGCGCACTTTCGGAGAGCGCCGGAGTTCAGGCCGCCGTCCGAGCCGGAGCTCCCAGTCGACGAGCGAAGAGTCCCACGATAACGAGAATGAGCGCGCCCGTGAGGAAGGGCGCCGCGCGGGAATATTCGAAGAGCGCGCCCGCCACGAGGGGGCCGAGCACCCGCCCGAGCGAAGAAAGACTTTGGTTGAGGCCCAGCACGCCGCCTTGCTCGTCCTCGCCGATGGACTTCGAGATGAGACTGTTCGTCGAGGGCGTCAGCAAGCCCGACCCGATCGCGAGCAAAGCCCCGCTCAAAAGGAAAACGGGGAAACGCCCGGTCTCCGCGAAGAGCGGCACGGTCGCGAGCGCGATGACGAGCACCCACAGCGAAATCCGGATGAGCCGGCGTTCGCCGAGTCGCTTGACGAGTGGACCGATGAGCCCGCCCTGCACGACCGTCGCCGTCACGCCGACGACGATGAGGCAGTAGCCCGTGAGCTTGGCCGCGAGACGAGTCGAGGCGTCCAGGTCGAGCCCGAGAGGCGTGACCCAGATGGCCTGCACGAGCAGGCCGATCGTCTGTTCCATCATCGCGAAGGCGAGCGTCGCGACGAGCGTGATCGAGAAGAGCGAGCCGACGCCTTCGTGACGGATCGCGCGACGGAAAGCCGCGAGACTCAGCGGCGCGCGGCGCCCATGCACGGCGACCTCGCGCGAAGGGTCGCGCGTCTCGGGCAAGAGCCAGAAGGCGAGCAGCAAGTTGAGGCCCTGAAGGACGGCAGCCGCGATCGAGGGCGCCCGCACGCCGTAGGTCGATCCCAAGAAGCCGCCGAGAGCGGGCCCGAACACGAAGCCAAGGCCGAAGGCCATGCCGATGAGACCCATGCCCTTCGCCCGCGACGACGAATCCGTCGTGTCCGACACGATGGCCTGCGCCGTGCCCAGATTCGCGTTGCCGAAACCCGCGATCATGCGCGCCACGAAGAGCATGGCGAGGCTCGAGGTGACCGAGAAAAGCACGTGGCCGATCATCGCGACGAAGACGCTCATCAGGATGATGGGCCGGCGGCCGATGCGGTCCGAGAGCCGCCCCCAGAAGGGCGCGAAGAGAAACTGCATGAGCGAGTACGACCCGCCGAGCACCGTCACGAGGGTCGGCGAAGCGCCGAAGGACTCCGCAAAGAAAGGCTGAATCGGGATGATGATCCCGAAGCCGAGCAAATCCAGGAAGATCGTGAGGAACGCCAGAAAGAGCGCGCGCTTCTTGTCGGCTTCGGTATGCAGGGTCTTGGCCACGGACCCGGAGTTTTTCCGATTCCGGCCCCGAAGTCGAGCCGGCCGCGAGGATTTCCCGGCTTGCCAGCCCCGCCCGCGTGTCGTTAGCTCCGGCCATGGCCAAGCTCTATTTTCGACACGGTTCCATGGGCAGCGCGAAGACGATGAACTTGCTGGCGGCCGCCCACAGCTACCAGCAGCAAGGCAAGAAAGTCCTCATCCTCAAGCCGCGTCTCGACACGCGCTTCGGCGCGGAACAGGTGAAGTCGCGTAGCGGGCTCGAAAAAGCCGCCGACGTCCTCGTCGACGCCGACACGCGCCTCGACCCCGCCGCCCTCGAAGGGGTGAGCTGCCTGCTCGTGGACGAGGCGCAGTTCCTGCCGCCCGCCTTCGTGGAGCGCCTGCGCGACGTTTCGCGCGACCTCGACATCCCCGTGATCTGCTACGGACTCCGCACGGACTTCCGCTCCCTTCTCTTCGAGGGGTCCAAGCGCCTGCTCGAGCTCGCCGACAACATCGAAGAGGTCAAGAGCACCTGCCACTTCTGCAACCGCAAAGCGATCTTCAACCTGAAGTTCCTCGACGGCGTCCCCACCCTCCAAGGGCCCTCGATCCAGCTCGGCGCCGAAGAGACCTACTTGCCCGCCTGCCCGAAGTGCTACCGCGAGCGCCTGGACTCCGGCCAACGACTGACGCCCCGCCCCGGCGCCCCGACGACGTGAAGCCGGACTTCGACCCGCGCGATCCTTTTCCCCTCGTCGAACCGGGCACCTACACGCTCGAGGCGGCCAAGACGCACGCCCGTCTTTGCGACAAATGGCTGGGTTTGCGCGTCGCCGCCGCCGAGGCCTCGATCGACGCCGAACCGCGCGAAGCGGGGCGCGAGACCTGGATCGGGCTCGACGCCCAGGCCCTGCAAACGACCTACTTCGAGCTGCGCTACCTCGTGGAGCGACTCGCTCCCGGGGCCGGGCAAAGGATGGTCGACATCGGCTCGGGCTACGCGCGACTCGCGCACGTCTTGGCCCGGCACGCCCCCGGGTGCCGTTTCACGGGCTACGAGATCGTGGAGGCCCGCGCCCACGAATCGCAACGGGCGGCGCGGGAACGCGGACTCGAGGGAACGGAGATCTTCGCGAGCGACGTGGCGGCCCCCCAAGTCCCGCTCCGGGACGCGGAATTCTACTTTCTTTACGACTTCGGGAGCCGAAGCGATATCGACGCGACTTTAGACAAGGTCCGGGCGCACGCGCAAAGGCACCCCGTCGCGGTGGCCGCCCGCGGCCGCTCGAGCCGCGACGCCATCGAACGAAGGCACCCGTGGTTGAGCCAGATCGTCGCGCCCGAGCATTTTCCGAGCTTTTCGATTTACCGTTCGGCCGCGACGCCAGGCTGAATTCGCTCGATTTCGGGGGAAGGCTTCGGCTATGCCCTCCCCCATGACGGCTTCGATCCGCCTCGCCCTCCTCGCTTTCGTCGGCCTCGCGCTCTCGGCGACGGCCGAGGCACGCCCGATCCGCGTGACCCACGCGACCTGCGGGTCGGCTCAGATCGGCCATAAGACGGTCACGGGAAGCTACGTCTGCCGCTCGGCGCTCGAGTTCTGCCGCGCCTACGAAACGCTCGTCGGCGGCGTGTGGAAAGCTTGCACGAAAGTCGGCTCGGTCCAGAACATCTGCCGCGGCCGCAACGAGCTCGTCGTGCTCATGGAAGGCCCGAAGGGCGAAGACCTGCGCTACGATTGCGAAGGCCAACGCAGGCCCCTCTTGCTCGAGGCGGCGCCCGCGATCGTCTACGACCAGCCCAACTACAACGCCGGTTGCTGCGAACCTCTCTAAGGGGCGCGCGCCGAGCCGAGCCTAGTCCCGCCAGTAGTGGCAGGTGTAGCCGCCGGGATTCTTCTCGAGGTAATCCTGGTGGTAAGACTCGGCCGGATAGAAGGGCGCCATCGGCACGATTTGCGTGACCACGGGGCGCGGCCATTTGCCCGACGCCTGGACCCGCGCCTTCACGCGCTCGGCCGTTTCGCGCTGGGCTTCGTCGGCGTAGAAAATCGCCGAGCGGTACTGCGTACCGATGTCGTTGCCCTGCTGATTAAGGGTCGTCGGATCGTGCATGCGGAAGAACGCGTCGAGCAAGTCCTCGTAAGGGAGCACTTCGGGGTCGAAGTCGACGCGAATGGCTTCGGCGTGACCCGTGCGGCCCGTCTTCACGAACTCGTAGCGAGCGTGCTCGGCTTCGGCGCCGCCCGCGTAGCCGACTTCGGTATCGACGACGCCCGGCAGCTGACGCAGGAGATCCTCGACGCCCCAGAAACACCCTCCGGCCAGCACGGCCGTCTCTCGCTTTGCCATGCGCCCACCTTAGTGGGCCCGGCCCCCGCTGTCAGGCGGGATTTACGTCCGGGTCGCGGACGCGCGACTTAACGCCGGAGTTCTTCGTTCTCCTTGCGGAGCTGCTCGAGACGCTCGGCGTCCTTCTGACGACGGCGCAGCCAATCGTTCTGACGCTCGAGTCGCTCGATCTCGGTTTCGTAGCCCGTGGCGGGCGAAGCGTGCGAGCCGCCCCCGCGGTAGCTTTCTTCTTCCTCGGCCGCGAGACGCTTGGCGGCTTTCTTCTTTTGCCAATTCGCCCCGATCAACCCGCCGAGGAGGGCGAAGACGAGCGCCCCGCCGATCATCACGCCCATCCCGACGGCCCGCGCCTCGGGCACGAGCCAAGACCACGCGCCGACGGGCGGCGAAGCGAGAAGCGTCTCGATCCGCGCCACGTTCCGCTCCAGGCTCAGCTTGGGATCGTAGCGGAAGTCGCGGCCGTCGAGCCGGTAGAGGTAGGGCTCCGACTCGACGACGTCGAGCACGTGCCAACGCCCCTCGATCTCGAAGCGGAGCGAATCTTTGGCGAGGATCTTAAGCTCCGGCAGGGCCCCGCCCTGAAGCCGTTCCAAGAGATACTTTTGGTCGACCTTAGAAACGTAACCGAGCCCCTCGACGATCGATTGCGGCCCCCGCGAAACGCCCTCGTTACGGGCCTTCTCGTAGCGAGCCACGCCTCGGCTCAGCGCGGATTCGAGCTGTTCGGCACGCACCCTTTCGGGGATGAGCGCCGTGACCGAGAACGCCACCCCGCAAAGCGAGAGAAGCGCGGTCCGTCCGAACGAAAGCCATGACGAGAGGTTCCTTTTCATCGCGCCTTCATCTTAACCGATCGCGAAGCGTCGCGAGGGCGCGCCGCGCGCGCGCCCCACGGGATGCCCATTGATTTACGACGCTTTCGCCGCTTTTATAATTTTCGTGTTAAGGCGATTTCCCCGGAGTCTTCCCCTTCTTTGTCTCGGCCTCGCGGTCGCGTCTCCCGCCCACGCGAGCTACATCCAGAACCGCGCGCTCCAGCCCCTCGGTGAGCAAGAGGCCTTTCTCGCGAACACGGGCGTCGCCGCGCTCGGCAGCTCGGGCGCGCCCTTCTACAATCCGGCCGCCCTCATGACCCTCGAGAGCCACCGGCTATCGGCGGAGGGCAGCGTCTTCCAAAGTTCCGCGGCGGAGTCCGGCGCCTTTCTCGTCGTCGACAAGCGCGACCTCGACCTCAAACTCTCGGGCCTCTCGCCCATTCCCGCGGCCGTCATGGGATCCCAACACCTCTGGGGACGCCCCGTCGGATTTTTCGTGCTCGTGCCCGACCTCCAGGAGCTTCGCGCGCGCCGCCATTGGGAAACCGAGAACACCCGGACCTCGCTCATCACGAACCTCGTTACGAAGGATCTTTGGTTCGGGGGATCGACGGCCTTCCGTCTGAGCGATTCGCTTTCGCTCGGCGTCTCGGTCGCGGGACTCCAACACTCCGAGGTGTCGAGCCTCGTCGTCGACATCGCGTACCCGAACGCGAGCGAAACGCCCAAGCAGGATTCCATCGCCGCCGACTTCGACGCGAACGTGCGCGGCCTCGTTTTGGGCCTGGGTCTGCTTTATTCGCCGTCGCGGTGGTGGAGCGCGGGCCTTCGCGTGCAGTCCCCGCTGCTGCGCCTTTCCGGACAAGGCGGCGGGCAGGTCCTTTCGAACAAACTCTCGACGAGCGGGGGCACCAGCCGCCTTGACCACCAACTCCAGAATCACGAGACGATCCGCGCCAACTGGGGCCTGCCGACGGACCTGCTCGCGGGGGTCTCGGCCCGTCTCGACGAGAACCTCCTTTGGCTCGCCGACGTGGGCGTGCAGCTGCCGGCCGAGTACGACCCCTACCCCGACTCGGCCTTCTCGCTTTCCGTCCGGACGAAGGCGGCTTGGCGCGTCTCGACCGGAGTCGCGTGGCAGTGGACGCCTCGCTTCCGTTGGATGGGCGGGCTCAGCTACAACGGATCGTCGACGGAACTCGTCGAAGGCCAGAGCTCCGTCGGATCGACCGACACGCCCTTTTGGGGAATCACCGGGGGAATTCAGAGTCGGCTCGGCCCCGTCGTTTCGGGTTTCGGACTCTTCTACCAAAGGTCCAACGGACGGACGGCTTCGATCGGCGACAACGAGATCGCCGACTACCGCGAGAGCCGCCTGGGCGCGCTCCTGACCTTCTCCTACGAGTTCGACCGCTTCCTGCCTCGTATCGAGAACACGACCCAACCCGTATCGACGCCCCCGAAGTCGGGGGCTCCCTCAACTCGCGACGCTTTGGATGAGAATGTAGGGGTAAACGACGAGGCAGCGAAAGGGACGTGAAGGCGTCTCTTCCCACTTCCGGAGCTGAAGCGAGTTCGGTTTCGTAACGAGGCTGTCCTCGACCCACGAGGCCACGAACTCCTTGTCATCGCGGACGACTCGCTCGGCCACGTCCAAAAGGTCGAGTTCCTCCGAGATGAGAATGATCGCATCGCGGTTCGCGAAGTCGTGAAGGCGGCCCCAGGCCGAGACCCGCACCCCTTCTTCGAGCTTGTTTCGCAGTGCCGTTCTCATGTTTTCAGCTTAGCAGGCGCCGAGGCGGGGCGACCCCAAATATTGCGTGAATTTGGGGTCAAAGCACCCCAGCAAACCGACCAAATCCAAGCACTTATGCTTGGCACTTAAACTGAAATACAGAGGCTCAGAGGAGGCCGCAAAATGAGAAAACTCCGATCCGTACTCTTCCTGGGACTCTTGGTCGGACCGACGAGCGTGGGCACCGCGATGATCTACGAAGTTCCCTTGCCCGAAACGATGGCCGGATCGGGCCGCATGCTCCCGTCCGGCACGCACGTGGAGGCCACGGAGGAACGAGAACGCCCCCACGATCGACTCCGCGAAGGCGAACTCGAGTTCGTCCGCGCGACGAACTCGCGTCGCTAAGCTTGGGGCGCCGGCGGATCTCGGCGCGTCTTCAGGAAGAGGACGACGGCCGCCAAGACGAAGCCCGCGATCATTCCCCACATCTGGGCCTTCATGAGGCCGGCCATGGCCCACTCGGTCGCGGGGCGGCAGTTCACGCCGATCTCGACGGGAGGCTCGAAGTACCAGGCGATCGTGCGGGGGGCGACCCAGGTCGCCACGGCACCGCCGGCGAAAGCGGACAAAAGGAGCCATAGAAGAATCAAGGAGTTCCGGTTTTTCACGCCCATTGTTCCGTCTATACCTCCAAAAATCGGTGGAAATCGACGAATTCCGTGGGTTTTTTTCTTGTCAGGGACTTGCTCCACCCGGCATCTTCGCTCAGCGTAGGTGCGTTGTCTCGGTCCCTATTCCCGACGTCCGGGGGGATGGAACCGAGCAGGGAGGATCCGGAATGACGCTACAACAATTGGTTGGCAAGACCCTTCGAATCCAAGGCTTTGGCCTTCTCGCAATCCTCGGCGTGAGCGCCCAAGCCGGACTTCCCGTGGAAGTCTCGCGGCAGGCCGACCAAGCTCGGCGCCACCTTTACTCGAACCTTCAGCATCCCAAAGCCAAGCCGGGTGCCGTCATCGCTTCGCCCTCGGGCACCCGCGAAGGCGAAGCGAACTATCTGTTTCACTGGGTCCGCGACGCGGCCCTCGTCATGCAGGCCACCCTTTCCGACAAGGAAGGCGAGCGCCTTTTCCTTCGTCCCTGGATCTCCTTCGAGCGGCTTCTCCAAAGCCTGAACCCGCCGAGCGGCGATCTTGGCGAGCCCAAGTACATGATCGACGGCACGGCCTTCACGGGTCCTTGGGGTCGTCCGCAGAACGACGGCCCGGCTTTGCGCGCCGTCACGGGCGCCCGCCTGGCCAAGCGCCTCTTGCGCGAAACGAACTCGAACCGCTCCTTCGTGCAACGCGACCTCTACGACTCGCGTCTGCCCACGAACTCGATGGTCAAAAAGGACCTCGAGTACGTGGCGCGCACCTGGCGTGACCCGTCCTACGACCTCTGGGAAGAAGTCAAAGGCGACCACTTCTACACGCGCATCACGCAGCAGGCCGCCCTCCTCGAAGGCGCCGAACTCGCCGAAATGATGAACGACGGCGGTGCGGCCGCCCACTATCGCCGCGAAGCCAAGCTCATCGGCGACGACCTGAATCGTTTCTGGGACGCGCCGAAGGGCTACTTTCAGATCACGCGTAACCGCGTCTCCGGCTGGGACCATAAGAAGTCGGGCCTCGACGTGGCCGTGATCTTGGGGCTCCTGCACGCCTACGGCGACGCTTCGCCGTGGAAGGCGACCGACGGACGCATGCTCTCGACGGCGCTCAAGCTCGAAGAGACCTTCCGCGCGCTTTACCCCATCAACCGCGACCGCAGCGTCGGCGTCGGTATCGGGCGCTACCCCGAAGACGTCTACGACGGCGTCGGCTTTGACGGCGGCAACCCCTGGTTCCTCGCGACGCAAGGCTTCGCGGAGTACCACTGCCGCGCGGCCCAAGAAATCGCTTCGCAAGAAGGCAAGGTCAAGCTCGATACGGTCGCGGCTCGCGCCTATGCCCGCCTCTTTTCGAGCGTGGGCAAGCGTCCGAGCCTCTCGCTCATGGGCGCCACGCTCGAGCGCAGTTCCGCGCTCAGCCAAGAGCTGATCAACCTGCACCTCGAGAAGGCGCAAGGTTACTTTGCCCGCGTGCTTCGCCACCGGGGCGCGCAAGACCGCATGTCCGAGCAGTTCCGCCGCGACAACGGCTTCATGCAAGGCGCTTTCGACCTGACGTGGAGCTACGCGAGCTTCATGACGGCCGCGAAGGTTTGCGACGCGATCATGCCGGAAGGCGTTACGCTGCGTCCGGCTTCGCTTCACCGCTAACGAAGGCGACGACGCGGGCGATGACCGCGTCGTTTCGGAGGACGCGGTTATGCCCGAGCCCCTCCGTCGCGTGGAGAATCGATCCGTTCGTTCTCCACGCGAGCTCCTGGGCCTGTTCGAAGCTCACGATGCGATCGTCCCGATCGTGAACGATCAAGATGTCGGCGCGGTTTTCCCGGCGGCGGCGCTCCAAACAAAAATCTTCCCAACTCGCGACGGATGACTCCGAGGCGGCGAACCACGTCGCGAAGCGCCCGAGCGCGAGACGCGCCCAACGCCGCGAGGCCGTTTCGGGCTTGGCGACTTGGCGAAGACTGAACTTCTCGACCTCGACGGGCGCACCAAGGGTCACGACCCGCGCGACCTGGAGTCGACCCGTGAGGTGGGCCTGCAACGCGGCCGCGCCCCCGAGCGAATGTCCGACGATCGCTTCGAAGTTTCCGTAGACGGCTTCGATCGCCTGGATTGCGCCCAAAAAATCTTCCGCCACGTCGAGACGACCGCCCGATTCCCCGTGCCCGGGCGCGTCGAGCGCGATCACGACGTAGCCGCGCGCCAAGAGCGGTTCGACGAAGTGCTCCATCTGGAAAGCCTGGCCGTCCCAACCGTGCAGGAGCAGGACGCGGGGACCGGCGTCGCCCCAACGGAAGACCTTGAGCGCGCCGGCCGGGCTTGGGACGACCCGGGCTTCGGCGCTTTGGAGCAAGTGCGGCCGGCGCGAAGCACGGGGAGACGCGGGGGACTCGGGGACTTTTACGAGGTTAGTCATACGGAGCTCCTCTGGGTTTTGCGGGGCCGGGAACGCGACGACGCTGGGCGCGAGCTCGGGGACGACGGAACGCGGGAGCGCGCGAGCAACGCCGAGAAGTTCGCGCGCGCCCGCTCGACCGCGGCTTCGTCGCCGAGCAGACGCACGAAGTAATGGAGCGAGAGCATGATCCCGTAAAGCTCCTGGGCGAAGGCGCGCGGGTCGAGATCGGGACGAAACGCCTTGGCCTCGACGCCGTGCCCGGCGATCGTGGCGAGGATCTCGATCCAGTTTCGCTGGAGCTCGACGAGGCGATCGCGGGCCGGCCCCGGGCGATCGTCCAACTCCGCGGCGGCCTGCACGAAGACGCAGCCTCCCTCGTCTCCGGGGGCCAGGCCCCACGCGAGCCAACGATCGAAGAGCGCGCGGACCCGCTTCTCGCCGCGGGGCTCGACGAGGGCCGGACGAACGACGCGCTCGGTGAAGCGCGCGGCCGAAGCCTCGAGCACCTGGACCTGCAACGCTTCCTTCGACTTGAAGTGCGCGAAGAGGCCGCTCTTCGAAAGTTTGAGGTCGGAAGCCAGGCTCCCGATGCTGAGCCCTTCCAGCCCGATGGCCGAAGCCAAACGGACGGCATGGTCGAGAATGGCCTGCTTGGTCGAATCACCTTTGCGAAACTTCACCCCCTAAGAATAGCACGATCGTTCGTTTTATTAAGGAATTTTTTTGGGTGTGCTCCCGCGCCCCCTTTGCGCTTCTCCGGCCGGCCGGCCCCAAGAACGCCGTTCTAGCTCCCGAGATTTATTCTTAATTTGTTCGCAACGCAGCGCACCCAAAAAAGGCCTCCAAAATTTCATAATTCCAATACTTATCCTCTCCCCGCGAAGCTCCGATAAGAGCCGTGATGGATTTCGAACAAGAGCTCAAAGCCAGTTTTCTGGAAGAGGTCACCGGCCTTCTCGAAGAAGCGGAACGCTACTTCCTGCGGCTCGAGGAGAATCCCGAGGACAAGTCGATCCTCGACCAGATCTTCCGCGTGGCCCACAACGTGAAGGGAAGTTCGCGGGCCGTCGGCTTCGAGGAGCTGGGTACCTTCACGCACAAGTTCGAAACCCTCCTGCTCCGATGCAAGACGGGCGAATTCGCCGTCACGCCGACGACGATCTCGCTGCTGCTCGCGTGCAACGATCATCTCGGGCGCTTCATCGAAGCGCTGCGCGGGGACTTCAACGCCTCGGTGCCGAGCGACGAGATCATCCAGCGCATCGAGAGCTTCACGCCCGCGGACGCGCTCGTCGAAGCTTCCCCGAATGAGGCGTCGGTTCCCGACGCGAGCGCCTTCGAAGAGCCCGCCGAAATCCACGCGGCCGACCTGCCGCCGCCCGCCGCCTTCGAATCCGAGGCTGATATTCTGGCCCGGCTCGACCAACCCTTCGTCGTCGCGGCGGACCCCGTCGTGAGCGAAGTCGCGACGCCGGTGCCGACGCCTTCCGTCGCCCCGACCCCGCCGCCGCTCGCGAGCGTGGCCGCTCCCACGCCCGCGGCGACCCCGTCGCCGAAGGCCGAGGGCGCGAAAGCCGCCGGCGGCAACACGCCCGCGCCGGAAGAAAGCATTCGCGTCAGCTTGAGCCGACTCGAGCGGCTCGTGAACTTCGTCGGCGAGCTCGTCATCTTCCAGACCGTGCTCCAGGAGCAGGCCTACGGGTCGAACCCGACGCTTCTACGCCGCACCGTGCACCAGATGGGCAAGGTCACCAAGGAGATCCAGGATCTCTCGATGAGCCTGCGCATGGTGCCGCTCAAGCAGACCTTTCAGAAGATGCAGCGGATCGTCCGCGACACGTCTTCGGTCCTCAATAAGAAAGTCAAACTCCAGATCGAGGGCGAGGAAACCGAGGTCGACAAGACGATCGTCGAGTCGCTCGGCGATCCGCTCGTCCACCTTATCCGGAACGCCTGCGACCACGGCATCGAGACGCCCGAGGAACGCGTCGCACGCGGCAAGCCCGACACGGGCACCGTGCGTCTCGCCGCCTTCCACCGCGGCGGCCGACTCGTCATCGAAATCAAGGACGACGGCAACGGGATCGACGCCAATCGCCTGCGCCAGAAGGCGCTCGAGAAGGGCATCCTGCGTCCCGGCCAGAACATCTCGGACCGCGAGGCGGTGAACCTCATCTTCCACGCGGGCTTCTCCACCAAGGCCCAGGTCACCGAAGTGAGCGGCCGCGGCGTCGGCATGGACGTCGTCAAGACGAACATCGAAGCCATCCAGGGCGAGATCGAGGTCGAGACGGCCGTCGGCCAGGGCTCCACCTTCCGCGTGCTCCTGCCGTTGACGCTGGCGATCATCGAAGGGCTCGTCGTGAAGTCCGACCAGGATCGCTTCATCATCCCGCTCGCGCACGTGCACGAGTCCGTGAAGATCGAAGCCGGCGACCTGCACCCCGTCGCGAACATGGGCGAGATCTTCAAGCTCCGCGACGAGCCGCTGCCGCTCCTGCGCCTCTCCAAGCTGCTCAACCAGAAGCGGGCGGCGGGCGCCGCGGGCGCGCGCAAGCCCAACGAAGACGGCGGCGGCATCGCCATCGTCGTCCGCACCCAGGCCCAGCCTTACGCCGTCCACGTGGACGACATCGTGGGCCAGCACCAAGTCGTCATCAAAAAACTCGGCACCGAGATGCAGCGCACGCACGGTTTCGGCGGCAGCGCGATTCTCGGCGACGGACGTCCCGCCCTCATCCTGGAGCTCCAGGAACTCGTGGGCTTTTCTAAGGAGGCAGCGTGAGCGACAACGACCAAAACCGGTATCTCTGCTTTATGCTCGGCAAGGAGGAATACGCCATTCCCCTGCTGACCGTGCGCGAGGTCATCGCGGTTCCCGAGATCACGCCCGTGCCGCAGACGCCGTCGCACTTCGTCGGCATCATGAACCTGCGCGGCCAGGTCATCTCGGTGCTCGACCTTCGCTCGAAGCTCGGCATCAAGCCGAACGCGAGCGCCGACACGGCGGTCATCATCTGCGACCTGCACCCGAACAGCCTCGGCGTCATCGTCGACAAGGTCGAGTCGGTCCTGAACCCCGACCCCACCCACCTCTCGCCGCGCCCGCAGATGGAAAACTCCAAGGCGAACGACTACGTGACGGGCATCTACCGCAAGGAAGAGCGCCTCATCCTCCTGATTGACATCGCCAAGGCCCTCGGAGCCACTGACCTCGGACTCGCCGCGCGCACCTCCGGCGAACAGAAGAAAGCCGCCTAAGAAAAACATGAAAAGCTTCAGCTCACGATTCAAGACCCTTCGCTTCAAACTCATGGGACTCTCCATGAGCATCGTCGCCATCATGGGGGCCGCCGCCTTCTTCAACCTGCAGAACCTGCGGCGCGAGATGGAAGATTCGAGCACCGAGAAGGTCAGCACGACCGCGCGCAACCTGAGCGACGCCATCGCCGCCCAGTTCTACGAGCGCTACGCCGACATCCAGGCCTTCGCGATGAACCCCAACATCAAGTCGAACGACCGCAAGGTCATCGTCTCGACGTTGAACGATCTCTCGGCGCTCTACTCGATCTACGACCTCATCATGATCGTCGACGCGCGCGGTAAGCTCGTCGCCGTGACCGACAAGAGTCCGGCGGGCCAGGACATCAAGGTCCAGGGCCTCTACGAACAAGACTTCTCGAACGCGCCTTGGTTCAAGGCCGTCATGGGCGGCCAGTTCACCGAGGACAAGTCCAAGAACTTCGCCGGCACCTTCGTCGAGAACGTGCAGATCGACCCGTGGGTGAGCGGCGTCTGGGGCACCAAGCGCCTCGGCACGGCGTTCAGCGCCCCCGTTAAGGATGCCCAAGGCAAGACCATCGGCGTCATCACGAACCGCGCCGGCGTGCGCTGGTTCGACGTCGCTTTCCGCGAGGCGCACGCCGTGCTGCGCGACCTCGAGTTGCCGAACGCGAAGCTTTACCTGGCCAGCAAGCAAGGCGAGCTTCTCTTCGAGTACTCGCCCAAGGTCGAAGGGACCAACATCATCGAGCCCGCGATCGACTTCGATCGCGTCCTCCGCACGAACCTGCTCGCGGTGGACGAGGGCTTCAAGCGCGCCGTCCAGGAGACCTCGGGACACCTCGTCTCCGACACGAAGGAAGGTCCCATGGTCACCGGCTACGACTTCGTGGACGGCCCCAAGTGGGTCGATTCGATCGGCTGGCAGTCCATCGTCCGCACGAGCGAAGCCGAAGCCAACGCAAACGCCACGGCCGAGATCACGAAGTTCTACTGGAGCTTAGGGATCATCATGACCCTCGTCGCGCTCGCTTCCTACCTCTTCTCGGAATACCTCGCGCGCCGCCTGGACGCGCTCGCCCAGCGCCTGAGCGCGGGATCGGGCGAAGTCGCCTCGGCCGCCTCGCAGATCGCGGGTTCGAGCCAGCAGCTGTCGGACGCCGCGACGGAACAGGCCGCCGCCATCCAAGAAACGGCCGCCGCCGTCGACGAAGTCAGCTCCATGATCAAGAAAAGCGCCGACAACGCCGAGCGCTCGAAGGGAGCCTCGCAAACGAGCCGCGGCCAAGCCGAGACCGGCAAACACGCCGTCGAGGAGATGATCCAGTCCATCCAAGGCATCGCGTCGAGTAACGCCGACATCGTGCGACAGGTCGAAGAGAGCAACCGCGAGATCTCCGAGATCGTCAAGGTCATCGGCGAGATCGGCAACAAGACGAAGGTCATCAACGACATCGTCTTCCAGACGAAGCTCCTCTCCTTCAACGCTTCGGTCGAGGCCGCCCGCGCCGGCGAGCACGGCAAGGGTTTCGCCGTCGTGGCCGAGGAAGTCGGCAACCTCGCGCAGATGAGCGGCAACGCCGCCAAAGAAATCTCCGAGATGCTCGACTCGAGCATCAAGCGCGTCGAGCGCATCGTCGACGACTCGAAGTCGCGGATCGAGCGCCTCATCGGCGAGAACCGCGGCAAGATCGAGGACGGCACGAAGGTCGCCGAACGTTGCGGCGAATCGCTGCAGGAGATCCTCGGCACGGTCCAGGAAGTCGACTCCATGGTCACGGAGATCGCGGGTGCTTCGAGCGAACAAGCCCAGGGCATCATCGAAATCAACAAGGCCATGAACCAGCTCGACAACGTCACCCAGCAGAACACGAGCGTCTCGCAGACCGCCGCGAGCTCCGCCATGCAGCTCAGCCAGCAGGCGGGCGAGCTCAAACACCTCGTGCTCGAGCTCATGGCCGTCGTCCACGGCGAGGCCGAGATACCCGAAGCCGCGCCCGCGCAGCCCGCCGAGACCGCGGCCCGCCCGGCCAAGTCCCCCGGCAAGATCTTGAACTTCGAGAGCGCCTCGACCCGTCGCAAAGCCGCGCCCGCCGCGAAGGTCGCGTCGACGCCCCTCAAGAAAGCCGTGGGCGCCCCCGCGCCGAGCGGCGGCGGGGATATACCCTCCAAGGACGACCCGCGTTTTCAAGACGTTTGACCGTGACGATCGCTGAGTTGAAGAGGATGGCCCCGAGCTGGATAGCCGCGGGCCGACGGGCCGAGGCCCGGATGGGAGTGAGATGAGTTCGTCGAATGCCTTGCGCAAAGCTTCGTCCGCGGATGCCGCGGACGCCATCGCCCGTATCGCGGGCGAGTTGACCGGCGTGCAGTTCACCGAGCGTCACCGCTCGATGATCGAGTCCCGCCTGCTCAAACGCATCCGCGAGCTTTCGCTGACTTCGCTCGAGGAGTACCTGAGCTACTACCGCTCGCACGCGGACACGGAGTCGACGAAGCTGATCTCGCTCCTGACCACGCACCACACGGCCTTCTTCCGCGAGTTCACCCACTTCGACTACCTGTCGAACGAGGTGCTGCCGAAGATCCTGCCCGAGCTTCGCAAACGCCCCGACCGGACGCTCCGTATCTGGTCGGCCGCTTGCAGCCGCGGGCAGGAAGTCTATTCGCTCGCGATGTACCTCGAGGTGCACCTCAAGCGCCTCGACCCCACGCTGAAGTTCCGCATCCTCGGCACCGACGTCGACCCCGAATCGGTCGGCATGGCGAAGAACGGCGTTTACCCCTACCGCGAGATCAAGGAAGCGCCCCTGGCCTACCTCGGTAACCACTGGGCGCGCGGCACGGGCGATATCGCCGACTTCGTGAAGGCGCGCGAAACGCTCCGCGCGAACTGCAGCTTCCGGACGGACAACTTGCTCAAGCCCACGGGCTCGCCGACGGAAGGCCCCTTCGACATCATCTTTTGCCGCAACGTCTTCATCTACTTCTCGCCCGAACAGATCACCCAAATCACGGCCCGCCTGACGAAGGAACTCTACCCCCACGGGTACTTCTTCATCGGCGTGTCCGAATCGTTGAACGGATTGAAGGTCCCCGTGAAAACCGTGGGCCCCTCGATCTACCAGTTCCCGGCGGCGACGAACAACGTCGTTCCGCTCGCGCCGCGCGCCGGAAGCGCGACGTCGACCAAAACGACGGCGCCCAAGTCCGCGCCCACCCCGACGCCAAGCGCTCCGGCTCCCGCGGCCTTCAAGATCCCCGACCCCATCCGCGTGCTCTGCGTGGACGACTCCCCGAGCGTGCTGACCCTGCTCAAGAAGGTCTTCGAGCGCTCCCAAGGCTTCGAGATCGTGGGCACCGCCGCGAACGGACTCGAGGCGCTCGAAAAACGCCAGGCGCTCAAGCCCGACCTTATGACGCTCGACATCCACATGCCCGAGCAGAACGGCATCGAGTATCTGGAGAAGGGCCACCGCGGCTGCAACGTGCCCGTCATCATGATCAGCTCGGTTTCCCGCGAAGACAGCTCGCTCGCCGGCCAAGCCCTCGCGCTCGGCGCGATGGACTACGTCGAGAAGCCCGCGCTCGCGAACTTCGAGAACCGCAGCGAAGAAATCCGCAGCAAGGCCAAGTCCGCCGTGCTCGCGGCGCAGTTGAACCAACCGCGCTCGACCCAGCTCGACAAGTCCTTCCAGAAGACTTTCCGCATCCAGAACCCGCAGGACAAGGCGCGCATCCTCTGGATGCCGACCTCGGCCCGCGGCCGCGCGCTCCAGATCGTCTCGCAGATCACGGCGCAAGAGCCCCCGACTTACGTCGTGGTGGAAGGCACCGGCGAAGGCGCCGAGGAACTCGCCAAGCGACTTTCGGCGGAATGGAAAAAGCCCGTCGAGTTGCCCGCCGACCTCACCAAGCCGCTCGGCGTGGGCAAGATCGGTCTCGTGCCGGCGACCCGCTGGTCCGAGTTCCTGAAGGCCCACTCGCCGCGGCCGACGAGCATCATGGTGCTCGGCTCCGTCTCTAAACCGGGCGTGCGCATGCTGCAGGAATGGCCCACGGCCCAGCTCCTCCTCGAGGACTTGGGCGCGACCAAACACCAAGCCGAACTGCTCGCGAACGCGGCCGACGTCGGCCCGCTCACGAGCTTCCACTACCAATCCGGGGAGTTTCTATGCCGCGAGCAAGCCAAGTCTGGCAATGGCTAGACGCCCGTGAAGGCTCGGCCCTCACGTGGAAGGGCGCCGACGGGTACTTCGTCGCGTTGAGCGACCCGGCCAAAAGCGCGACGCCGGGTCGCGCGGCGAGGCTCGCCGCGATCCCGTTCGCGGAAGGCGACTTCGCGACGATCGAGTCCGAACTCAAACGCCACTTCGGGCGCGCCGCGGGCCTCGAGTTCCGCCTGCTCGGACCGAACGCCGAACGTTCGCCCTGGATCAAGGTCCTCGAAGCGAAGGGGCTCAAGTCGGTCAAACCCGTTTCGCTCGCGTGGCCGCTCGAGCTGCAGTACTGGCCCTCCGAACATCGCATCCGGCGCGAGAAGGCCAAAGCCGCGGGCCCGACCCCGGCCGAAGCCCCGCGCCCGCGCGTCCTCGCGTCGGCCGCCCCGCCCGCCAAGACGCGCGTGCTCGTCGTCGACGACTCGTCGACGATCCGCCAGATCCTGACCATGGTGCTTTCCCAAGATCCGGCCATCGAAGTCGTCGCGAGCGTCGAGCGTCCCTCGCTCGTCGAGGAACACATCGCCCGGCTCAAGCCGGACGTCATCACGCTCGACATCCACATGCCCGAGATGGACGGCGTGACGCTCCTCAAGCGGATCCTGCCCAAGTTCCGCATCCCCACCATCATGATCAGCTCGCTCAGCCTCGAGGAAGGCGGGCTCGTGCTCGACGCCCTCGAAGCGGGCGCCGTCGACTACATCCAGAAGCCGAGCCTCCAGCAGATCGAGGAAGTCGGCGGCCTCATCCGGGAAAAGGTGCGCTCGGCCCACACCGCGAAGGTCGCGAGCCCGCCCGCCGCGCGCCCGGCCCCGGCCAAAGTGGCCGCGGGGGTTTCCGTCTTCGCCCAGAGCGTCGACACGGATTACCTCGTGGCCATCGGTTCCTCGACGGGCGGCACCGAAGCGCTGCGCGAAGTTCTCGTGCGCCTGCCCTCGACGATCCCGCCGATCGTCGTGGTCCAGCACATCCCGGCCGTCTTCTCGCGCGCGCTCGCGAACCGGCTCGACAGCCTCTGCCCTTTCGATGTGAAGGAGGCGCAAGACGGCGACGTCGTGCGCCCCAACCTCGTACTGATCGCGCCCGGCGGCCTCCAGATGTCGCTCGTCGCGCGCGGCGACCAGCGCGTCGTCCGCATTTCGGACGCCCCGCCCATGAACCGGCATAAACCTTCGGTCGACTTTCTCTTCGACTCGATCGAAAAGCTGCGTCCCAAGAAGCTCATCGCGGGCATCTTGACGGGCATGGGCGCCGACGGCGCCCGCGGCCTGCTCGCGCTCAAAGGCGTGGGCGCCAAGACCTTCGCGCAAGACGAAGCAACCTCGATCGTCTACGGGATGCCGCGCGAAGCCGCCCGTCTCGGCGCGGCCGACAGCATCCTTCCGCTGGACCAAATCGGCGGGCACATCATCGCGCGGGCGCAGCGCCCGCGCCGAAGCGCGGCCTAGCCCGCCGGCCGCTCAGAGCGAGTAGAGGAAACCCGCGAGCAAGGTGCCTTGCTTCGACGAAGGCGCCGCCTTCGTCGGGAAGCGATCACGCGAGGACGCGTCGAGACGCGTTTCGGCGCGGAGCTCGAGCCCCTTGGCGAGCGCGAAGCCGGCCGTGAGCGTGGCCGAGTAGAGCGTCTCCTTCGCCCCGCTCCCCATCGTCAAGCCGTCTTGATCGACGTAGGCCTCGACGCGCGGGGAAAGCCACCACGACTCGCCGATCGTCAGCTTCGCGAGCAGCTCGACGGCCATCCAGCGCGCGCCGCCGTTCGCGTCGTCGCGACCGTACACGCTATCGTAGCCGAAAGACAGCCGGTCGTTGGCCGCCCAAAGGACGTTCACGTTGTGGAGGGTCTTGAGCGCGCTCGCGCGCGAGTCCGGCCCTTCGGCGCCGCCCAGAAAATTGTAGACGAGGGTCCACGCGCCCGAGGGCGTCCACTTGAGCTGCGCGCCCAGCGAAGGCAAGGCGTTCGCCTTGTGGAAGGTGTTCCAACCGTCGTAGACGTAGAGGCTCGCCGAGAGCGCGGACGGCACGATCGTGTAGCCCGCGCGCGCGCCGAGATGCCAAACCGGTATCGCCCAGCTGAAGAGCATCGAGCGAGAGTAGTTCCAGTTGTCGCGCGCCTTGATGACCTCGAAGCCCACGTGCGTGGGCATCTTGCCGAGATCGAAGCTCCAACGGGAATCCGCGAAGGGAGCGAAACTCAGGACGGCTTGCCCCAAATGCTTCGTGATCTCGTCGGCCCTCGAGACGGAAAGGCCCGCGTCGGACTCGAAGAGGCCGGCGTGGTTGAGCTCGGCCATCTCGCCGAAGTCGACGTCCACAACGTAACTCACGTTGTCGCCCCCGCCCTTGAAGGAGAGCTCGGCCAGGTTCAGCACGAAGCGCCGGTTGGCCGCGTCGTAGAAGCGACGGTCGTTCACGGCGGCGGGCAGGGCCATCGTCGTGCGCGCGGCGTAAGGCGGATTCGCGAAGTTCAGCGACCAGTAAGCGTCGAAGAGCAGCGAGATCGTCGGGGCGAAGGTCGGGGCCGGGGCCTCCGCGACGGGCGTGGTCGCCACGACGGGAGGCAAGTTCACGGGATGCGGCGGCGGCGTGCGCACGAGCGAAGGCGCCGCCGTCGGGGGGCTCGGCGCCGGAGCCGCGGCGCGGGCCCCGACCGGTTCCCACGCGATCGCGCCGACCTGCGACCATTCGTAAGTCGTCTCGGTCGTGCCGCCCCAGGCGCCGCCGGCGGCCGCGATCGTCCGGCGCCGCAAAGTCGACCGGTAGACGCCGTCTTCCGTCGGCACGACGACGCGCACGCGGTCCGCGCCCCGGCAGTTCAACTCGACGGGCCCCAAGGTCCCCGAGCATCCCGAGCGGTGGGTCGCCAGTACCTTAAGGTTTTCGCAGTTCGGCACCGAAGCCCATTCCAGCTTGAGGCAGGCTTCACGGCCGCCCGGCGCGGCGAGGGCCGCGGTCGAGGCGAAGAGAGCGACGAGGGAAAGAGTCGCGGGCGTGGAAAAGATTCTCACGTCGCCAGGTTAACGCCGTGATCTGGGCTCCGGAAGTGCCGCGCGTGATTTTATGCGGCGCCCAAGCTTCGGGCGGACAAAGCGCCGGAGTTTTTCTAACGCCGCGGCCGACGCAGGGCCACGAAGACCTTCTCGAGCTCGGCCTCCGACGAGGCCTTCACGTCTTCGAAGTAAAAGTCGTTTCGCGTGCCGAGCAAGTCCGTCGCCGAAATGCGGGCGGGAAAGCTCGATCCTTCCGCTCCTCGGTACCAATCCAGCTCGGCGAGCTGATCGGAGCTCAGGAGCGAAAAACGAAGACCCGGCGCGCCGGGCAGACTCTCGACGGAAAAGCTTCCGAGATCTTCGCCCTTGCCGAGGAGCCACCCGAAGAGCCTGAGCAGATCGGGCTCCCGCTCGCGCGGGAACTCGACCGGGGCCTCGTGGCCGACCCGAATCCAGGCGGGATCGCGTCCCTTCCGGGCGAAGACCGTCTTCGTGCCTTCTTTCGCGGAAAGCTCGATCCACAGTTCGCCCTTCGAGCTCGCGCAGAAACGGCCCCTTTGGACGTCGGGAAAGGCTTCGCCGAGGGCCTTCGAACGTACTTCCCGTCGAAGGGTCCCGCAGTAGCCGACCTGCGCACGCAGAGAGCGACGCAACTCCGCGATCCCGAGATCAATCTCGCCCGCCGACGCAAGATCGGCCGCGACGAAAAGCGCCACGAGGAGACGCCCCTTCACTCGAGTTCCTTGCCGTAGAGCTTCGAATAGAGCCAACGGGTATCGTCGTCGAAAGAAGCCCCCGGGGACGGCGCGAAACTCTTGGCGAAGGCCTCGAGACCTCCGGCTTCGGCCGCCAAGCGACGCCCGTAGGCGAGTAGCAAGCCTTCGCGTTCGGCGAGGGGAACCTCGAAGAGGCCTCCCCGGCCGCGGATGCCAAAGAGAACGGCATCTCGCCAGAAGATCCGATCGACGCCGTCGGGCCCGACGCGCACCACGCTTAGCTCGGCACTCTCGAGCTCCCCGCCCAAGCGGCGACGTTCGACGCGCGAAATACGGTACTCGGCGTCGCCCGCCCGGTAACGCCAGAGCTCCGTCGTCGTCTCGGGCGTCTGGAGCGCGGCTTCCTCCGCCGCGAGGACGGGAAGCCACGCGCCGAGCCCGAGCGAGAGCCCGAGCGCGACCTTCAAGAATCTCATGCGGGTGGGCATAGGAATTTCAAATCCTTCTTCCACGGACGCGTCCGGTGGACTTTGCGGCCTAGGTTATTGAAGATGGAGTAGCCGTCTTTCGCCACGATCCCGATGTGACTCCGCGGGCCGTTCCCGAATGTTTTATTCGAGTAAGCCACGGCGCCCGGCGTCGATCCGCACGCTTTCCATCCGATGGCTTTAAGCTGGTGAACGAGCTCCACCACGCCGAGACTACCCTTGATGGGCACGCCCGCGAGTTTGAGCATGCGCGACGCCTGCTGGGCGCACTTCAGTCCCGACGGCGCCAAGGCGTCCTGGGCATACTCGATGTAGCCCAAGCTCTGCTCGGCCGAAAAAACAACGTCTTCGAGATTGCCACGCCCGCGGGCCGGACCGGCCACCGTGCTCTCGTCTTGCCGATAAGGCGTCGCGAACTTATAAAGCTCCCGGTCGGCCTCTTCGGATCCGTGGGAAGCGATCCCGGCGAGGCCGCCGCTCAAACGCGAGCGCGAGATCTCGGACGCGCTCTGGTTGCGGTGACGCACGGACGGCGTCGATTGAAGGCAAGACGCGCAAAACCCCAGCGACAACACGAAACCAAAGCGAAACCGGAGCCCCATGATCCCAGTCTGACGGACGGGCCCCGGCGCTGTCGCATGAAGAGATGGTTAAGGCCGCGCGCCCCGATCAAAGGGCTTCGTTCGTGAAGCACTCCTCGGGCTTAACCTGGTCGGAAACCTTCAGGGAACCCAAATCCTTCAACTGGGCGATGAGCTCGGCCCAGCGCTCGCGGGTCATCGCCCCTAGCCCCTTGGCCTTGGTGAATTCGTTTTCGACGAAGGGCCGCTGGACGACGGCGCTCTCCGCGAAGGTCTTTTCGTCGATCGTCGGATTGAGCTTGCGCATGATCGCGTTCGCGGGCGCCGGCGCGGCGTTGAAGGCCTTCCAGCCTTCGCGGGTTGCGCGCAGGAAGGCCTTGACCTTCTCGGGCTCCTTGCGCCAGAGCTCGCCCTTGACGGCAACGAGCACCAAGTACGGATTGTAGCCCGAATCCTTTACGAGGAAACTCTTCACCTTGGCGCCTTGTTGCGCGGCGAGCAGGCTCTCCGAGGTCACAAAGCCTTGCTGCGAATGCGTAGCGTCGCGAAGGAAGTGCGAGATGCCGCCCGCGTAGGGGACGCGCTTCACCTTGACGGGGGCATACTTCTTTTCCATGTGGAGCGCCATCGGCGATCCCATCTCGATGGCGAGCGTGCCCTCGGAGCGAAAGACGTCGGCGAGCGACTTAAAGCCGCGCGACTCGTGCACGAGGATCGCGTGCGGCGAATCCTGGTAGACCGAGAAGACGCCGACGACGTCGGCGCCGCGCGAACGGGCGAGCACGATCTCGGAAGCCGAAACGATGCCGAAATCCGTCTGGCCGGCGGCGATCATCTGAACGACCGGGGTCCCCACGCCGCCGGGCAGGATCTCGACCTTGAAGCCCGCTTTCGCGTAGTGACCGGCGCGTTCGGCTTCGTAGAAGCCACCGAATTCGGCCTCGGGCTTCCAGTTGAGCGCGAGCTTGACCGGCGCGAGCGGCGATGCGGCGCCCTTCTCGACCGGAGCCTTCGCGTCCTTCGAAGCGGCCTCGGCGCCTCCCACGATTCCCAGGGCCATCGCGATTCCCAAAGCAAAACGAATCATGCACTCTCCGACCGCTTCGGTACGAAAGGCTCGCTAGGAACGCAGCCAGCGGCTGAGGAGGCGTTCCCGGGCCGCGTCGACGATCGACACGAGTCCGAAGCCGAGCAGGGTCGATAAGAGCACGGCCGCGAAGACTTTGTCGACCCGCTGCTGCGCGGTCGCCGCGTCGACGACGCCGCCCAGTCCGCCGCCCCCCACGAACTCCCCGACGACGGCGCCGATCACGGCGAGGCCCGCCGCGATGCGCGCGCCCGTCAGGAGTTGCGGAACGGCGGAAGGGATGCGGAGCTTAAAGAGCGTCGCGAGACGGCCGGCCCGCCGCAGGCGGAAGTAGTCCGTGAGGGCGGCCGAAGCCGAGCGCAGGCCGGCGAAGCCCGCCGCGAGGACCGGAAAGACCGACACGATCGCCGCCGCGGCGACGACCGTCGGGCGGCCGAAGCCGAACCAGATCACGAGCAAGGGCGCGATCGCCACGACGGGCACGGTCTGAAAGAACACGGCGTAAGGCCGGAAGGCCCGCTCCACCCGATCCGAAAGCGACAGCGTGAGCGCGAGCAAGGTTCCCGCCGCGAGCGCGATCCCCCATCCGAGCGAAGCCGCGAAGAGCGTCTCGGCAAAGGCTCCCCCGAACTCCGCGCGGTCTTCCCAGAGGCAAGCGACGACCATCGAAGGCGCCGGAAACAGGTAAGCCTCCCACCAACCGGCGCGGGACCCGACTTCGGCGAAACTCGCGATCGAGGCGAGCGGCCAAAGCGGGTCGAGACGCTTGGCCCAGCTCACGCGCGCGGCTCCCGGTGCCGCGCGAGCGCGGCTTCGATCGTTTCGACTTCTTGGCGGTAGCGGGGATCCCGCCGCAGCTCGCGCTTGCGCTCCGCGGGCAGGCCCGCGAGGCGATGATCGAGCACGAGCCGCCCCGGGCGCGAGGAGAAGACCCAAACGCGGTCGGCGAGCAGCACGGCCTCCTCGATCGAATGCGTCACAAAGAAAACCGTACCGCCGCGCTCCCGCCAGAGGGAGCGCAGGTCTTCGTCCAGATCGAGGCGGGTGAACTCGTCGAGGGCGCCGAAGGGCTCGTCGAGAAAAAGAAGCTCGGGATCGGTGACGAGGGCGCGGGCGAGCGAGACGCGCATCTTCATGCCGCCCGAGAGCTCGTGCGGAAAACGCGCGGCAAAGTCGGCCAGGCCCACGCGGGCGAGCGCGTCCCGCGCGCGGAAGCGGCGGGCCTCGCTCGACGCCGCTTTCGCGTCGAGCTCGATCGCGAGTTCGACGTTCCCGAGCGCCGAACGCCAGGGAAGCAGCGCGGCCTCCTGAAAAACGAAAGACGCCCGACCCGGATTCGCGCGGTTCTCGAGGGACGACGCCTCGTCGGGTTGGTCGAGTCCGGCGAGGATACGGAGCAAAGTCGACTTTCCGCAACCCGAGGGACCGACGAGCGCGACGAACTCGCCCCGCTCGACGGCAAAATCGATCGGCGCGAGCGCGCGAAGTTCCGAAGCAAAGGTCTTGCGGAGCGCGCGGCCTCCCAGGATCACGACGCGGAGCCGTCCGCGCGCGTGTTCTCGACGGCGCGCGTGTAGCCCTCAAGGTAGATCACGGGCCGCTCGTCCCGATCGCCCTTGGGCTCGCGCTTCCACCCCAGCCGCTCGTAGAAGCGCACGACGCCCGTGGCGCCCCGTCGCACGTGCAGGGTCAGCTCTTTCGCGCGCCAGCTCCAAGCTCGGTGCAACGCTTCGCGGATGAGGGACTCGGCGACGCCCTTGCCTTGGACGTCGGACGCCACGGCCATGTAACGGATCTCGGCGGCGCTCGGCTGCCAAGTCCGGGACCGCGGGGAATGGGGCCGGTAGACGGTCACCGTCCCCACGATGCGGCCTCCGAGATCGGCGACGAGCACGCACTCGTGGATCCGCTTCGTCTCGACGTCGCGCAAGTCGTCCTTGCGGGCTTCGGTCACGACGACCTCGGGCATCTTCTTGCCGTAGGTCGAGACGAAAGAGTCGACGAGCAGCTCGCCCACCCGTTCCGAATCCGCGGAAGTCGCCTCGCGGACGACGACGCTCGTGTCCAACATGGTTCTAGATCAAGCCCGGCCCATGGAGCGATCGACCGAGAAGCGGCCGGGCCCCAAGAGGTAGATCACGACGTAACCGATCAGGTAAACGAGGGCGAGCTCACGGCCCTTGAAAGGGTCCGCGGCGTGCACGATGAAGGCCGCCACGGCCATGCAAATCGCGAGCGGGATCGCGGCCCAACGGGTGAAGAAACCGAAGAGAATCGCGAGGGCGCAAACGACCTCGGCGAAGAGCGTGAGCAGGAAGCTCGGGAGCGACCCGATGCCGAGCGGATCGGGGAAGGAAGTGCTCATCTCGGAAAAGCGCTGCAGCTTGGGGTAACCATGCCCCAGGATCATGAAAGCGCCGAAGGGAACGCGAAGGAGCAACAAAGCGATATCCGTCTTCATGGCACCGAGCATATCGGATAAAATCCGGGCGGTGAACCCATTCGCCCCGCGAATAGGGAGCGTGGAAGGAGCCCGCGATGCTTTACGACGTTTCGCTGACCTGTCCCTTCTGTTTCGAGAGTTTTTGGATCGAGGTCGACCCGTCGGGCGGCCCGAGCCAAAACTGGATCTACGACTGCGAAGTCTGCTGCCGTCCCATCGAAGTCCAGGCGACTTGGGACGAAGACGCCGAGAACTACGTCGTCGAAGGCGGGCGCTCCTAGTCGGACGACGCGCAACGCGTCATCCGGCCGCGCCTCGACTAGGAAATATCGGCCCCGGAACACTAGGATGGGCGCATGGATCCATTTACCCAGGGGCTCTTGGGCGCCGCCGCCGTCCAAGTCTCCAAAGTCCCGCGTAAGTCCGCCCGTCTCGCCGCGCTCGTCGGCGCGCTCGGGGGCATGGCCGCCGACCTCGACGTCCTCATCACGTCGAAGACGAACCCCCTCCTCGCCTTCGAGTACCACCGCCACTTCACGCATTCGCTCGTCTTCGTGCCGGCCGGGGGCGCCCTCGTCGGGCTCGCGATCTGGGCCTTGCTCACGAAGCTCCTCAAGCGCGAAGCCGAGCTCAAGCTTTGCATCCTCTGGGCGACGGTCGGCTACGCGACCCACGCCGTGCTCGACGCCTGCACGAGCTACGGCACGCTCCTGCTCTGGCCCCTCTTCCCGCAACGGGTCGCCTGGGACCTGATCGCGGTCATCGACCCGATCTTCACCCTCGCTCTTCTCGTCGGCGTCGTGGCTTCGCTGCGAACGCGGCGGCCCACGGGCGCGAGCCTGGCCCTGCTCGCCGCCGGACTTTACCTGGGCGCCAACGCGCTCCAATCGTCCCGCGTCGAGAAGCTCATCCGCGGCGTCGCGCGCGAACGCGACCACGCGATCACGCGGCTCGCGATCCACCCCACGCTCTTCAACAATCTCGTCTGGCGCGTCCTCTACCTGGACCAGCAGGACGTCATCCACGCCCAGGCGGTCCACGCGGGCTGGTTCGGCGATCTCGCGCTCTTCGAGGGCGGCTCGGCGCCCCGCATGGATCGCCGCCGGGACTATCCGCAGATCCCGAACGGGAGCGTGCTCGCCCGCGACCTCGATCTCTTCGACCATTTTTCGGCTCGCTTCGTGGGGAGCGCCGAAGCTTCGCCCAACCACGAGTACGGGGACCTGCGCTACTCGATCCTGCCGAACGGCCTCGCGCCACTCTGGGGCATCCGCTTCGATCCGAGCCGTCCGCAGGCGCACGCCGAAGTCTGGTTCAACCGCCGTTACTCGAACGACGATCTCAAGATCTTCTGGAACATGCTCCGCGGGAACCCTTGGGCCGATCGCGAAGCTCCCTGACTACTTGACGGACAGAAGGCCGTAAACGCCGTAGCCGACCATGTAAGGAAGGGCGTAAGCGGGGAAAGCGCGCTCGAAGAGCGCCTGGACCGCGGCGTGGTGCCGGCCGGCTTCGGGGCCGTTGAGTTCGGACTTCCGCGCGCCGAGTCCCTCCACGTAGTCACGCACGATGCGGTCCGCGCGTTCGAGGTAAGCGATCTGGTCCCGCACCGCGATGGCCAGGGGCGCGACTTCGCCGCGGCCGCCGTAGACTTGCGCGCCGACGACGCGCGAGAAGCGCCGTTCCAGCTCGCGCAAGCCCTCGATCCAGCCCCCGATCGTCGGGACGGCTTTGCCGCTCGCGACGCCGCCTTCCAGCCAGGCGTGCGCGCGGTGGTGCACGAGATCACCTACGAAGAGCGCCTTCAGGCCGGGCACCGAAACGACGCTCTGGTTCGAGCTCACGCCGGGACCCGCGAGCTCCGAAAGCTCCACGCGCAGCCCGCCCGCGAGACGCAAGACCTTGGTCCCGACGAAGGTCTCGTCGATCTTGTCGAGGCGCGGATACGCGTCTTCGGCGAAGCTCTTGGCGATCCGCGTGAAGAAAAACTTCTTGTATTCGTGCACGGCGGGCATGGCGTCGGCCGTGCGGCGCGCCGCGAGCACGCGCAATCCCGGCGAAGCCTTGCGGAAGGCCGGAATGCCGTTGAACTTGTCCGGGTTCGGATGCGTCACGACGAGGTAGCGGATCGGGCTCTTCGTGCGCGTGCGCAGGAACGCGATCGCCTCTTCGGCCAGGGCCGGCGTGAACTGGGCGTCGATCGCGACGACCTCGCGACCGGAGTCGACGAAGTGGGTCTGCGTGTGGAAGCCGCCCTCGCCCGAGGTGAAGGTGTAGACGGCCGGGGCCGCGAGGGCGCCCGAAGCACCCAGTGAGAGCAAGGAGAGGAGCGATTTGAAGGTGATCATGGGGGGTTCCTTTCTGAAGGGGTTGCCGATGGGCGCAATATAGCGATTCACCCCCCTCGGCCGCGTCCGCGTTCCGGCCAAAGAAGTGCGGATTTTGGACAAAAGCCCGCCGCCCCCCGTGACTCGGCCGCGCCGAAGGAGATAATGCGCCCATGTTCGGAATCGATAACGTCGGGGAACTCGTCAAGGTCATGCAAGCCGCCATCGCGCCGGTGACGGTCATCTCGGGTCTCGCCTTCCTGCTTTCGCTCATGGCCAATCGCTTCGGGCGTTGCATCGATCGCACCCGCCAGCTCCTCAAGGAGCTCGACGTGAGCCAACCGGTCGGCGCCGCCAAGGACCGACTGCACGACCAGATCCAGATGATTTACTTGCGCGCGCGACTCATCCGCACGTCGATGGTGCTCGCCTCCGTGTCGGTGCTTTTCATCGTGCTCCACATCGGCTCGACCTTCGCGGCGCTCGTCGCGGGCTGGCCGATCCACGGCATCGCGGCCCTTTGCTTCGGCGTCGCGCTCCTGCTGCTCTTGGCTTCGCTCGGGCTCTTCATCCGCGAGCTCGTCGTGTCCTTGCGCGCGCTCAAGCTCGAGATCCTCGCGCACCCGCGCGCGGACTTCGACGAAAACTCGAAAACGCTCTGAGGCGGTCTAGGCCGTGTTTAATAACCCCAATGCAAGGCCGCAGGGAGCGACGTGTACACCAGTACTCAAGCGACCGAGAACGCCGCAGATGGGGTTATTAAACACGGCCTAGACCGGGACCTTCGTCCCGACGCCTTCCCCCAGACGCACGAGGCTTTCCGTGCCGGCGAGGGAGCGTTCGACGAGATCGGGGTCGGGCCTCACGTGCCGGGCGTCGGTCACGAGCACGACCGTCGAAGCGCCGAACTTGAAGTAACCCTTCGCCTGTCCCCGCTTCACGTCGTCGCCCAGCGAAAAGAGCTGCCGAATGAGGCCGACGCAAATCGCGCCGACCTCGACGAGGGCGAGACGCCCGAAGTTCTCCGAATCGAGCAGCGTCGCCTCCCGCTCGTTACGGAAGAAGAGGCCGGGGATCGCCGTTTGCGCGACCGGGTTCACCGAGTGCAAGTCCCCCGACACCCGAGCGTGCGCGAGCACCCGACCCGCGTCGGGAAAATGGAAGCAGTGGTAATCGACCGGGCAAAGGCGAAAGACCCACGCGTGGCCCTCGCGGGGGGCCGCGGCCGCGAGGGACCCCAGGAGCTCCCCGAGTTCGGTTTCGGTGTCCTTGATCGAAAGACGGGCCCGCCCGTCGCGAATCTCGAAGAGGCTCAAACGCCCTTCGGCCGGCGCGCCCAAGCGCGACGAATCCTCGGGGAAGCCGCGAAGCCCCGGACGGAACGGGCGCACGAAAAAATCGTTGAAGGAATCGAAACCGCCGACGGGCGTCACGTAGTCTTCCATCCGAATATCGTAGGCCCGCACGAAGTCGGGGATTCCCCGCGCCGAGAGGGCGGAATCGTAGTAATCGCCCGCGAGCCGCGAAACGAGTCCTTGGATCCAGCGACGGTCGACGATCGCGCGCCCCAACGGCGTCCCGTAGGCCCAGAGGATGGCTTCGCCCCCGAAAACCTTTTCCTCGATGACTTTCTCGTGACGGCGATCGTAGATCTTCAACATGGAAGGGCCGTTATACCGCGAAGCCCGCCGGGCTCAAACCGCGCCTCAGCGCGTTTCTTCGTCGAGCGACGGGACGTCCGGCCGAACGGGCTTCTTCTGGCTCGGAAGCAGGCGGCGCGCCTCGCTCGAAGCGGGGTGCCGGGACAGGGCGGCACCGAGCTTCGGCTTGGTCAGGCGCAGCGAAGCGAAGGAGAGCACGAAGCCCAGCGCGAGCATCGCGAGCGGCACCGCCACCGGCCAAGTGTGGGTCGAGTTTCGCCAGCGTGAGAGCCAGTTCCTCCGGATGCCCGTGGGATCCGGACCGTGGTCGAGGACTTCGGTCACGAGGCTATCGGCGTGGGCCAGGAATCGCGAACGGAGCTCTTCGGCCTTGGCGCCCCAGACGGGGTTGCCGCTCAAGTGGTCCAGGTAAAGACGGCTCAGCCCGTCGCGAAGGCGCGCCTTCTGCTGGGGACGGTGCTCGGCCATCTCGCGATCAAAGAGATCGCGCTCGGCCTGCATCAGGGCGGCTTCGCGCCCCCGGCGTTCCGCGACTTCGGACTCGAGGCGTCGCTCGACGTCGGCCCGGCGGGTCTCGGCCCACACCGTGGTCTCCGCGCGAACCTGACGGGCCTCTTCGCGGGCCGAGTCCAGCTCGCCGCGCAGTCGCGGCAAGGCCTCGGCCAGCTTGAGACGTTCGGACCGCATTTCGGCGAGCTCGAGCTCGGTCTCGCGCAAAGAGATCGCGCGATCGTCGATCTGCCTGCGGAGCGACTCGCTTTCCGCCGAGAGGCGGGCGAAGTGCTCGCGGGCCTCGGCGGACTCGAAGCGGACCCGCTCGAGCGCGACGCTGACCCCGTCACGCTCGGCGACGAGACGCGCGACTTCGTCTTCCAACTGGCGACGCTCGGCCGAGCGGGCGCGGCAGGCTTCCTCGGCGCGCGCCGCCTCGCCCTCGTTCTCGGCGACGCGGGCTTCGCTCTCGCGCACCCGCGTCTCGAGGCCGGGGATCTTCGATTCGAAATCCCGCGCTTCCTCGCGGAGGGCTCCCAAGCGCGTCTCTTCGGCTCGCGCCTCTTCGCGGAGCCCTTCCACGGAACGCCGGCGCTCCTCGTACTCGTCGCGCGAGGCTTCGAGATCCGCCCGCGCGCGCTCGGCCTGGGTCCAAGCGTGATCGACTTGCGCGAGGAAGCCCGCCTTGCGTTCCGCGAGCTCACCGAGCTCGGTGCGCAAGCGACCCACTTGGGCTTCCGACTCCGAGCGGCGAAGCCGGGCCTCGGACTCCCACGCCTCGAGCCGCTCCCGTTCCCGGTCGAGCTCGCCCACGCGCGTTTCCAGCTCGGCGCGGACCGCCCGCAATCGCTCCATCTCGGTGCGCATCTGTTCGAGCAAGGACGATTCGGTGTCAACGCCGTCCGCCACGACGCGCTTGCGCTCGTCCAGGAGGTCGACCGATTCGCGAAGGTTGCCGAGCCGGGTCGCGAGCTCCCGACGATTCGTCTCGAGCTCGCCGACGGCGCGGCGCAAGCGGGTTTCCAAACGACTCAGTCCCCTCGAGCGCCGCGCGGCGCGGGCCACGCGGCGTTCGGCCTCGTGGGAGCCGCGCTCGGCCTCGTCGAGGATTTCCTTCGCGATCAACTCCGCCTGCGCGACGATCTCGGGCGCGAGGGCCGCGAGCGGCTCCACGAAGAAGCGAAACGTCGCGTCCCCCAGCAGGAGGGGCGTGCCGTTCACGTAACGGTACTTCTTAAAGGGGGTCAGTACGCGCGCGCCGCTCCGGGTTCCCGAGGGAGAGCCCAGGTCCGACACTACGACGACGCCGTCGGGCTGCGCCTCGAACTTGAGATGTTGACGGCCGAGGGCGGGATGCGCCAAGGCGAGATCGACGCCCGGATCTCGACCGACCACGGCCTCACGACCGGCCATGCAAAGCCGGTGCTCCTGCCCATCGACGGCGACGCGGAGCACGAAGCGTTCGCGAGGAGATCCCATGCTTCCTTATCGGACGAGGACCGCTCGCATTGACCTTCCTCACGCAATCTTAATGGAACAGCCCGAAACGGGAAGATTAAACTGCCTTAGGTGAGCCTCCGTTCCAAAAACGCCTTTTTCCGGACGAGCCGCCTCGGCGTGCTTCCGCTCGTGCTGAGCGGCTGCTTCGGCGGCGGCTACTTCAACGTCAGCGCCGGCGGCGCCGCGCCGATCTCGGTTCCGGCGAATCCGGGCGCGGGCGGTGCTTCGCCGGACGGAACGACTCCGGGCGCCGCGACGCCCTCCCTCGCCCAGTCGCTCATCACCCAGGCCAATATCACCACGGCCGGCGCCCCCGCCGACTTCGTCATCCGGCTGCGCGACGCCGCGGGCCTGAATTTGGCCGATGCCGAACGCTACGAGGTCACCGCGTCCCTCGACGACGCGAGCGACTGTACGGGCGATCTCGTGCAGCCCGTCTACGTTCCCGCGGAAAGCAGCTTCAAGGGCAGCTTCACCCCCCACTTCATCGGCAGCCACTGCCAGCTGCGCTTCCGGGTCGCGGGCCAGACGAGCGACCCCGTGGACGCCGAGCCGATTTCGGTTTTCCCCGGCCCCTTCTCGGCCCCGCACTCCTCCGTCTCGCTCGACGCTTCGAGCGTGAACAAGGGCGCTTCCACGAACGGCCAGATCGTGGCGCGCGACGCTTACGGCAACGCGATCCAAGGCGGCGGCGCGACGGGACTCGTCGTCTCGCTCGGCGGCGCGGGCACGGCTTCGGGCACCTTCAGCTCGCCGGTGGACAACGGCGACGGCACCTATTCTTTCACTTTCCTCGGCACGGTGGCCGGCACGGCGCGCAGTTTCGCGCTCGGTCACGCGAGCGGGGCGCTCAACGGCGTCGGCACGATCGCCGTCACCAACCCGCCGATCGCCCTCGTCGCCTCGAACTACGTCGCCATCGCGAACTCCCTGCACGGCCTGGAAGACACGAGCGACGACGGCCAATGGGGCGTCTACGCGAGCGGCAGCCCGAGCCAGGTCTACCTGTGGGATTTCTCCACGCACTCGGCGACGCGGATCTCGCAGTCGAATCTTGGCATCGCGGGCAACTGCGACTCCTCGAACCCGCGGATCAGCGGCAACGGCCGCTACGTCGTCTTCGATTCCTGCGCGAGCAACCTCGTCGTCGACGACGCGAACGCGCTTCGCGACGTCTACCGCTTCGACCGCCAAGGCTCGAGCTTGTCGGTCCTCACCGCCGCCTCGGCAAACTCCGGATCGACGGTCATCGCGTCTTGCAGCTACACGGCGAGCGTCAACGTCTACTGCCAACCGGGCACGGCCCGCGCGCCCGAGGACGGGCCGCAGTTTTTTTCTTGCCAGGACAACGTGAACACGCTGATGCTCGACTACGACTCCTGCCAGGAGTCCGATCCCGGCGGGTGGATCCTCGCCGCGCCCGGCGGCTGCACCCAGCAGACCAGCGGTCCTTTCACCGAGACCTATAGCCAACCCATCTCGTACTCGCGGCCCGACCTCGACGAAAGCGGCACGAAGGTCGTGTACGAGCGCAGCATGGATAGGTCCCTGAAGGCCATCTACGCCGGCAACAACGCTTGCGACTTGGTCGGCTACCCGGATCAGCAGTTTTCGATGAAGGACATCGTGATCGACGACCTCGGGCTCGGCACGACGCAAACGCTCGTCGCCGCGAACCTCCATAGCGCCGGCCTCGTCCGGACTTTCGTCTGCGACGGCATGAGCTATTCCTTGCAAGGCTACTCGAGCCCGGCCCTTTCGCCGGACGGTCAGAGCGTGGCCTTTTACCGCGTCTCGGACAGCCAGTCGCTTTCGGACTACGTCGATCCCGGCAGCGGGACGCCGCTGAGTTGCAACACCTCCAAATCGCGCAGCGTCGACAACCTCATCCGGCGCAACGGCGTCACGGCCGTGTTGGGCGGCGCCAACGGCTTCAACGACCGGAACGAACAAGGCATGGGGGCGGATGACGGATACTCGCTTTACGCGAGCACCGTCTTCACGGAAGGAAGGCCCCGCATCGACAACGCCAAGGCCGTCTTCCCGACCGCGACCAAGACGCAAACGCGCTCGATCTCGGTCGAGCGCTACCAGCTCTACTGCAACCCCGCCTGGCCCGAAATGAACGGGGTCGACTTCACGGGCCCGAGCGGCGCGATCTACAACGCCCCCTATCAGGAATGCGAATTCGTCAGCAAATGGGGATCGCATAGCGATCCGAACTGGACGAACACCTACATCGAAGACGCCCAGTCGCTCGACGTCTCGACGGAGCGGCTCGCTTGGCAGATGGCCTTCGGTCGCTTCGCGGCCGGCGCGTGGACGGGCGCGAACGTCCTCTCCGACTACCAGGAAACGCCGGCCTTCTACTCGAACACCGTCGCGCGGCTGCCCGAATCCATCTCGCTCCACCCCACGCTTCCGCTGCTCAGCTTCGCGTCGCCTTCGCTCTTCCCGTCCGCCGCGTACGCCTCGGGAGACGCCGCGGGGACCTGGGACCTCTTCGTGCGCGATCTTTCGGACGACTCGATGGAACTGCATTCGCGTGCGGACGGCGGCGCGATCGGCAACGCGGCCACGCGCAAGGGCGCCTTCTTCTCGGCCGACGGCGGTTTCCTGAGCTTCCTCTCGGAAGCGACGAACCTCGGCCCCACGCTCACGCAAGCGCCGGGGCTCTTCCGGATTCCGATCCCCCGCTAGGCGACGCGCAAAATGGCGGGCAGCGGCCGACGACGGCGCCAGGCCTGTTGCAGGATGCGGTCCAGCAGCGCCGGGTAATCGAGCCCGCTCCGCTCGGCGGCCGAGGCGAAGTCCTCGCCCCGGTAGAGACACGGGTTCGGATTCGCTTCGAGGAACACGATTTCGCCCTCCTCGGTCAAACGCAGGTCGACCCGGGCCGGGCCGCGAAGCTCGAAGAGCGACGCGATCTTCTTGCCGACCTGAAGGATGCGTTGCTCGACCTTCGGATCGAGGCTTCGCGCGTAGTCCGAACGGATGCCCCACTTTTTGCGGTAGTCGTCGTTCCACTTGGCCTGGTAGGTGGCGATGCGCGGCTTGCCCTCGGGCCAAGCCCCGAACACGAGTTCCCTCAGCGCGAAGACTTGCGGCCGGGCTTCCGCCAGGAGCGAGACGTAAAGCTCGCGGCCCTCGACGTACTCCTCGAGGATGACGTCGCAGCCGAACTTGCCGTGGAGGTATTCCACGCGCGCCCGCGCCTCTTCCCAGTTCGAAGCGAAGGAACTCTGCGCGATCCCTTCGCTCGCCTCGAACTCGAGCGGTTTCACGATGACGGGAAAACGGAGCCCGCCCGAGCGGCGCATCGGCCGACGGGCCGTCGACACCGCGAAGGCCGGCACGCGCACGCGGTGGTAGGAAAGGATCTTCTTCGTGAGGCCCTTGTCCGCGCAGAGTTCGAGGCAACGGGGCGAGGCGCCCGTGTACGGCAGGCCGAGCAGGTCGAAGAGTCCGGCGACCTGCGGTTCGAGCGAACGGTCGCCCGCGAAGGCCTCGCATTGGTTGAACACGATGTCGGGCCGCACGCGCCGCACGACCCGAAGCAGATCCTCGATCGAATCGCCCAGTCCGAACGCGAAGACCTCGTGCCCGAGCGTCTCGAGCGTGCGCTTGAGCTGGCGATCCTCGCGGTAGCCCTCTTCGCGCAGGACGAGCTCCATCGCTTCGGGTTCCGTCGTGCGGAGCGTGTCCATGAGCAGAAGGATGCGTTTGCTCGAAAGTCCCGTCGCCATGCCTAGTAACTCCTCTTGAAACGGCCCGTGAACAGGAAGTTCAGGACCGTGGCCGAGACGAAGGCCGAAACCCGCAGGCCCGCGAGCGTCTCGTCGTCGTCGTCGGCCAAACCGAGGCCCAGTTCCTCGCAACGTTTCTCGACGCGCCGGAGAAGCTGGGCGACGACGAACTTCCGTTCCTTCGTCCATTCGTGCACGGAGTCCACGATCTCGTCGCGCCGCGAGCGTAGGAAGCGCGCGGCCGAGCGCGGACTGCGCTTGGACGCCGTGCCGTGAAACACGCGCCGCAAGTCGGGATCGAAGAAATCCGGCCGGTCCTGCGCGTTCTCCCGCCGCCGCTTGCGGTAGTGGCTGTCGAGCGTCGAGCTCATGCGCGAAACGTCGTAAGGCAGGCGCGCCGAAGCGGCGGGCGCGGGCTTCGCGCGGAACTCCCGCGCGAGCTCGTCGACGTAGCGGAGCTTCGCGAGCGCGACGGGCCAGCGGCGGTAGGTCTCGGCCCAACGCGACGAGGGATCGAGCCAGACCGCGAAAGTCTCGGCGAAGTCCTCGTCGGGGTGCGCCTGCGCGTACCAGTTCGGCAGGTGACGGACGTAGCTATGGCTGTAGGGCCGCGGACGGTAGTTCTCGGGCTCGTACTCGAGGTCCGGTGGGCCGAAGATCTTCTTCCAGCGGGGCCGGCGCGAGACGCGGAAGGCGTGGTCGAAGCAGTGACCGAGCTCGTGGCGAAGGAGCTTGAGGAACATCTCGGGGCTTTCGCCCTCGGCCTCGAGCAGCTGCGCGCGCTCGAGGCTCACCAGGCGCGGGTGAGCGAGGTAGAAGGGAACGGCGACGGCCACCTCGCCCTCGGGGCTGAACCACTCGTCGCCGAAATAGATGCGCGGATCGAGCTCCAGCCCGCGGTCGCGAAGTTCGCCGCGGACCTGGTCCACGAGCGAGCGGAGCGACGAGCTCTCGAGGTCGAGGCCGAGCTCGCGAAAACGCAGGCGCATGAGCTCGGCGTCGCCGAGTCCGCTCCAATCGATCGTCGTGGGGACGCCCGCGGGTTTCACGCCTTACCAGTATAGGCCAAGCGAGGCGTCAGAAACCCGTCGAGGGCGCGGACGGATCAACGGTGATTTGGCAGCGGCGCGCCCCGCGCGCTCTCGTAGACGGCGCGGTTGAACTCGCCGTTGCTCACGCCGTCGCGCGTGCGGTAGTGCCAGCCGTGCACCCACGGCGCGTAGACGTGAAGGATCGAGTCCGGCACCCAAGCGGCGCAGTTGTCGTCGGGGTTCTCGGTCGCGCGAAAGATCCCCTTCGGGCCGTAGACGAGCTTGCGATGCTCCGAGGTCGAGAGGCCCCCGAACACGCGGCTCATGACGATGTCCCGCGCCCCCTGCGCGAAACCGATCTTCCATTCCGGGCGACCGCCGCAGAAAGCCCCCATCTGGTGGCCGACGAGCCCGCTGTTCACGTCGAGCTGGACGTGGTTGCGCGCGAGCGCATAGCGGATGTCCTCGACGTAAGGCGCGTCGAAGTTCGACCAGATGTCGTCGGCGAAGTGGAGCCCCGGGGAGTCCACGAGCGCCGTGCGGTAGCGGGCACGGGGCGTCGCCGCGTGCATCTGGTCCAGGTTGCCGAGCACGCCGAGCGCGCCCGCCGATTCGCCGAAGACGACGACGTCGTCGACGCGCGAGAGCTTGACGGTGCCGCTGCGCTCGAGCTCGGCGAGCGCGAGCCCCACGTTCAGGCGGCCTTCGTGCCGCGTGCCGTAGCTCGCGACGTGGCGACCGTAGTACAGGTCGCCCGTGCAGTAAGGGAAGTAGACGTAGGTATGGTCGAGAAACGGATTGCCGGCGAGACGACCGTCGAGGGCGCCGATGACGCCGCCCACTTTGAGCTTCGTGATCTGCGGAAAGACGCAGGTCCCGCGGCTCCAGCAAGCGCCGCCGCCCTCGAGGTGGAAGAGGACCTTATCCGCTCGACCCGGCTTGACGTAGACGCCGTAGGGCGAACCGTCGCCACAGCGGGCGCCCGGGATACCGACGAGCTGGTATTCCTTCGTTTGGTCCCCGAAACCGAGCGAACGGGGCTCGACTTCGGCCCAAGCCGGAGCGGATCCCAACGAGACCGAGAGAAAGAGTCGTGCTGCATGCTTCATGGACTCCGTTTCGGAAGTCCCGGCAAAATATTGACGCCGACTTTTGCCCCAAACCGAGGCCGTCGCCGCGCACGATTCGATCTAAGTCGCGGAAGTCGCGCCTTTTAACGCGTCGCCGCCGTGACCGAGATTTTCTTGTTCCGAAGTTATTCCACGCAAGCCGAAAGCTCTTGGGCAAGGGCCGGCCCCCCGCCCCGCTTCACGAAGTCGGCGTAGAGACGGCGCGCCTGGGCGAGGTACTTGGCCGGCACCGCGTCCGATTCACCGCCGATGTTCACGTCGGCCTCGACCTCGTCCTTCAACGCGCCGACTTTCTCGACGCGATCGACGAGCTCGAGAAAGAGGCAGCGCGAGATCGCGCAGGTCCGCGCGCCGGGACGGGGCTTCGGAAGGTCGCCGTACTTGCTCGTCGCGACGGGATCGCGCAGGAGGCCGCGCAACGCCGGGACGGGGCACGAGGTGCCGGGACGGAACGAGAGCAAACCTTCGAGCGTGCGCGCCTCGATGAGGAACCACCGCAGCCGGCGCCGGAACTCGTGCAGGCCGTTTCCTTCTTCGAGTTTCGAGACGTCGAATTCTTCGTCGACGACCTTCCCCAGGCTGTGGCGAAGGCGCTCGACCATGTAGGCGTAGTCTTCGGCCGGCGACATCCCGTCGAACTTGGCGAGCTGGCGTTCGAAGCGGCGCAAGAGCGGTTCCGCTCCCCCCGCCCAGCCGTCTTTCCTCAGACGTTTAGCCACATCCTTCTGGGCGTCCTGGACCTTGCCTTCGAGGCGCCGCACTTCGCCCGCCGGCGCGCCGCGCTCGCGCGCGCGCTTGAGGATCGTGCTCCACTTGTCCACGCCGCCCAGCACGTCCTCGAGGCCCTTGGCCGCCGACGTCATCGGCTTGAAGATTTCCTTGTCGCGTTCCGTGTAGAGACGACCCAACGCCTGAAGGTTGAAGGCCGCGATACGCGCCCCCGGCAAATCGGCCAGTTGCTTCGCCGCTTCGTCGACCGAGCCGGGCGATCCGAGCGCGGGCCGCAAAGCCTCGATCGAAGGCCGGAAGCGGGATTCGTGCAACGAAGCCGCCGAGGCCGAAACCGACGCGAGGGCGAAGACGGACAAAAGACTCTTCATGTTCCCGTTATCGACCCGTCCCGCGGCAAAAGCGACGGCGGAAATCCGACGCCCCTCGATCAGAGTTCTTCGACGCCCCAAACGTTGCCTTCGGGGTCGGCGAAATGGCTAAAACGCGGGCTTTCGCCCTCGCGGCGAGGCTCGCCGACTTTGGCGCCGGCGGCCTCGAGGCCCGCGAGCGTCGCGTCCAAGTCCTCGCACAGGAAGTAGGGCTGCGGGCCGCGACCGATGTCGGCGTCGTCCGCGGCCGCGTGCACGGCCAAGCGACCGAGCTCCCGGTGGTGGAGCGAGGCGTATTCGCCGGGCGCGTGGTAGTCGATCTCGAAGCCGAGCGCGTCGACGTACCATCGCACCGTTTCGGCGTGACGGCGCGCGAAGATCATGACGTGGGAAAAACGTTTCAGCATCCTTCTTCCTTTCCGAAGCGCGCGAGCGGCCAACGCGCGTGAACGACCATGTGCAAGGCCCCGTTCCCGTCGCGGGCGCGGACGCGAAACTCCTCGACGAGTTCGCGCCAACGCGAGTCGAAGGCGCGCGCGTCCCCGGGGTTCAGCCACAAAAACTCGGCGTCCGAGTCGAGCTCGGTCTCGGCAAGGTACGCCGACTCGAAGCGTTTGATGAGACTGGCCGCTTCGTAGCTCGGCGTCACGCCCGCCCGCAGACGTCGCAGGTAACGGAGCGCGTTCTCGACCTGCAGCGCGGTCAAGCCCAGGCGTTCGGCCATTCGACGCTCGTCGGTGAAGCCCGCGGCCTTGAGCGCCCGCACGGCCCCGAAGTACCAGGCGTTGCGCTGCGCGGAGCGACCTTCGCGCGGGGTCGCCTTCGCCGGCGATCGCGCGCGCAGCCGTGCCGCGGCCAGGGCGCGCCGCGCGGGCGTGCGGGCGTGTCGCGCGACGACGGAGTCCACGAAGATCGCGCGAAGCTCCGCGCCGAGCCGCAGACGATCGGCCACACTTTCCGCGCGCGCCTCCCCGAGGCCCTTTTTCCCGGCCAAGATCTCGGACGTCTTGGAGGGCGCGAGACCGATGTCGCGCGCGAAGGCGCGGAGCGAATAGCGGGCGTTCATGCGGAGCCGGCGCTCAAACTGTCCGCGCAAAATGTCTCGGTAGCTCACCGAAACGTTGTCGCACGTCGGCGACCCGGGAAGCAAGGCCGCGGGGAACAAAGCGTTCCCCCACGTTCCCCGCGAAAAAGCTAGCGGCGCAAAGACGCCTCGACGGCCGCCCGCAGGGGCTCGTAGCCCAGATCGCGCAGGAGCGTGCCGTTCACGAAGAAGCTCGGGGTCGCGCGGACGCCGAGCTCCATGCCGTCGGCGCGGTCCTGCTCGATCTTCTGGGCGTGGCGGCCGCTCCGCACGGCGTCCTCGAGACGAGCCTTATCGAGGCCCATCTCGACGAGGATCTCGGCGATGCGCTCGGCCCGCGGGTTATCGTGCGAGCCCCACTCGGGTTGCAACTCGAAGAGACGATCGAGGGCTTCCCAGTATTTCCCTTGCTCGCGCGCGCCCTCGAGGAGCGAAGCCGCGAGGGCGGAGTTTCCGTGGAACGGCATGTAACGCACGACCAAGCGGACCTTGCCCGGAAAGTCGGCGACGACGCGTTTCACGATGGGCGCCATCGCCCGGCAGGCCTCGCACTCCGGATCGAGAAACTCGACGATGGTCACCGGCGCGTCGGCCGGCCCCATCGAGGGACTGTAGGGACGCACGAGCTTCTCCGCGACGCTCGCCTGGGCGAGGTCCTTGTCTTGGCTACGGCGATACACGACGGTCGCCGCGGCGAGCGCCACGACGACGAGCGAGACGAGACCAACGATCGGCCAAATGTTGCGGGATTTCACGCGAGAGTTTCCTTTCGTTTGGAGCGGTGGAAGGCCCAGAGACAGGCCGCGATAAGAACGAAGCCCACGAGCGAAAGACTCGGGATCGTGATGAAGCCGAACCATTCGATCTGCTTCGAGGTGCAAGAGATGCCCTGCGTGCACGGCGACACGCTCTCCGGGAGCACGCCGTAGTAAAGCAGGTTATGGTAGACCGCCGTGACGAGACCCGGCAGCAACAATGCCGTCGCGTAAAGCGCGCAACGCGCGTCTTCTAGAACGAGTCCAAGCGCGAGGATCGGAATGAGCGGGTACATGGCGATGCGCTGGTACCAGCACAAGACGCAAGGCGGCAACTTCATGACCTCGCTGAAGAAAAGACTCCCGGCCGTCGCGACGAGCGCCACGGCGAGGGCCGCGAAAAGGGGCCACCATCGATTCATGCCGCCGAGACTAACGGCAGTCTCTCGGCCTGTCGATGCGTGCCGTCCCGCGAATCGACTGTCCCGTCAAAAGCGCCCTGCCCATCGGGCCCTCCCCGACCCTATAATGGCGCCAGGGAGATTCACCATGAAGAACGTTCGTAGCTTTCGCCTGTGGCCGACGGCCGCCTTCCTTCTCGCCTGCGCTTCGCCGACCGCGACGCGCGAGCCCGCTTCGCTCAAGGCTCCGGCGGGCCGACCGCGCGGGAACGCTTTCGACCACGTCCTGCGCGATCTCGGCCTGAACGTCTACTTCGCGAACCTCCACGCCCACCATTTCATGGGCAAGGGCCAGCCGAGCGACTACACCTGCAAATCCGCGAGCGGCTACGCCTACGACGACGGTCGTCCCTGCCGTAACAACGACGAACGGCAGAACACGAAGATCGAGCACGCCGACTTCCTCGACTACTTCACCGAGGCCTGCGACTACGCCCGCGAGAAGGGCGGGCTCGACATCCTCATGATCACCGCGCACACCAAGACGAGCCGCGAGAAGGACACCGACACGCCCCCGGCCGAGCTCGACCTGCGGCGCCGCAAGCTCGCCGAGATCAACGCCAAGCACGCCGGCCGCTTCCTCTGCGGTCTCGGTCAAGAGGCAAGCTCGATCTCGGCCGGCAACCACCTGGGCGTCATGGGCCACTTCCCCGCGCAGGGCGAAGCGACGAACCCGATCTACTTCGACACGGGCCGCTTCGACCGCGCTTACCGCGAAATGGGCGAGCGTTCCCGCGCGGGCGAGCGCTTCATCGTGCAATTCAACCACCCCGACGTCCCGAAGGATCTTTGGTGGAAGCCGCTCGCGCAGACCCCGCGCAAAGAAGCGATGAACGACTACGGCCTCGACGACTTCGCCCCGATCGGCTGCGCGCTCAAGCCGGCGCAGCTCGCGGAATCGGGCGAGGTCTGCACCGCCGAACGGCGCGAATTCCTGGACCGCCCGCTGCTCGAACAGACCTTCGCGCGCATCCGCGAGGTCGCGAACGATCCCTTCCGGCTGATCGAAGTCGTGCGGACGGGCGGCGCGACGGCCAACCCCGGCGAAGACTTCGTGGCCGTCCACCAACGCGGCGGCGCCCCGGAGGCCGAACACGATCACGGCGACGAAGAGTCCGGACCGGCCGAGAAAGACTCGGGCTTCGCCTCGCTCGACAAAGAGATCTACAACTACATCTTTTACCTCAACATGGGTTTCCGCTTGGGCCCCACCGGTAACCAAGACAACCACCACATGAACTGGGGCACGGCCTCGGCCACCCGCACGGGCGTCGTGGCGGCCTCGCTCGCCGAGAACGACGTCTTCCGAGCCCTCGACTCGCGGCGGACCTACGGTTCGGAGGATCGCAACGCCCGCGCCCTTATCTACGCGCGCCTGCCCGAGCAGATCGGCAAGAAAGAACGCGTCATCATGGGCGACGTCGCGGAAACCCAAGCCGACCACGTGCGCCTCTACGTCCTCTACGACGATCCCGACGCGCAAGACCTCGTCGCGGGCCTGCGTCTCTACTACTACCGCGCGGGCCAGAAGGACCTCGACTTCAGCCGTCGGGTCGCGCCCTCTTCGGTGCAACGACTCATCGAGTTCGGACCGAACGGCCAAGTTACCCTGCCCTCGGGCCCGCCGAGCGATCCCGCCTTCAAGCTCGCGACGAGCGATCGCGATCCGACCCTGCGCGCGGGTTACCTCGCCTACTTCACGCTCCCCCTCGAAGCCGGCGAGCAGTACGTCTTCGCCGAGATCACGCAGAAGAGCGATCGCGACCGCATCTGGACGGCGCCGATCTGGATCAAGCGCGTTCCGAAGCCCTAAGAAGAGCTCTAACCCTTGGAGGAACGCACCCTTACGCGCGTTCCTCACCCAATCTTCATACTATGGCCACACGTCCGCGTTCTAGAATGGAGATATGACAACGCTTTGCCGTCGTGTTTCGTTTTTCTTGCTCCGAGACTCCTTCAAGGCACTCCTCCTCATGGGGATTTTCCTCCCGCTTCACCGAGTCCCGGCCGAAGAAGCCGAGGAAAGCAGCAACTCGGCGGCCACGCGAAGGGCCTTGACCACCGCGGCCGGTGCCTTGCTCAGCAACGTCCCCGGCCCCGTAGGCGCTTTAAGCTCACTGGCGACCCTCGGCGCCCAAAGCCTCGACACGGGCCACGGAGTGGTCGACGCCATCGGAGATCGGGGCGCCCGACCTCCGAAGGAAGCGTCAGCTCCGGAAGAACAGAGGATCGCGGGGCTTCGAGCCCACGATGACCAGCTTAGGATCCAAACGAAGCAGCTCCTTGAGGACGTCTCGGGCTTTCTGCAGTGCCCGCCCGCGCCGGCGCGAAGCGGGATCTCCCGCGCGAGCGCAAAGTCGGAGGCCCTTGAGTACTACATGGGCCGAGCGACCCGTCGATGGAAGAACCTACTGCTTCTCGCCATGAAGAACCAACGCTCCATCGACGCGAACATGATCGAGTCGATTCTCAACAAATTCGATCCGCCGCTCAAGAACGACAATACGAAGCGACTCTTCGAAGACTGGAAGAAACAAGCCCGAGCCATGGCGGAGACGGTAGGCAGCCTTTCCGAGCTCAGCGTCGACGAAGACTACCAAAGCAAGCTGGACGGCTTCGCCAAGCAATCGACCCTTGACTTCGTGACGAACCCCGACATCCAGGTTCTTCAGGCGGACGACAAGCGCGACGAGGCGCCCCGAACGCTCAAAGCCTTTCTCAAGGAGTTGCGCACGAAGGCGCCCTTCGTTGCGTCGAGTGCGGACGCGAGCTGCTCGAGCGCCGAGGCCAAACGTGCCGCCCAGGCCCGCGCCGCCCGCTCCGAGAGCGAAGTGAAACGAGAACTCGCCACGCTTCCTGCGGAGCCCGCGCGCCAGGAAATCGCGGCGTCGACTAAACCGGGCACCGCCGAAAGTTCGGCGACGGTCGAACCCTTGAATCCGGAAGATCCGACCCGCCTGATCCAAGACCCCGAAGCGCGCAAAACCGCCGCCAAGCGGCCGATCGACCTGACCGAAGCCGACATTCCCCGTCTGTCCGACGCCGCGAACGATCTCTTCGCCCGCATTAACTACAACGATCGATCCCAAACCACGGCCATCGAGAATCTTTACAACGAGGTCAAAGCCAAACGCGATCGGGTCTTGAACCAAAAGCAGTGGCGCGTCGACCAGGAAGCGACTTCGACCAAAGTCCGGGAACTCTTCCTGGGGCCCGGCTCGAGCTGGGACCACCAAAACCTTTTCAACCACATCGTGCGAGGCTACGCCGCGAGAGATTCCGATGGAAAAATCGCGACGCCCTTTCGCGTAGACCCGGCCAAAGTCGATGGCACCCTGCAAGACGTGGATGGCTTCAAGCCGAAGCACTTCGACGAGCAGATTCGGCGCCTCATGCAGGCCGCCGAGACAAAACGGCAGAACGGCGCCTACCCGGACGACAACTAGGGAGCCGGCGTTTCGCTCTTCGCGAGCGCGACGAGAAAGCCGGCCGGCGGGTTGCGCAGGTTCGCGCGCAGCTTCGCGAGCGTGGAAGATCCGCGGTAGGTGAAGAAAGCCACGTCCAAGGTCGAGATGCCCGCCGCGACGGCCTTCGCGTGCGCGAGATCCAGGAGTCGCCGCGCCTCGGCCTCGTTCCCGGCTTCGGCCGCGGCCTTGGCCGCGCGGAAGAGCGCGTGCGCGCCACGCCCTTCCTTGACGCCTTGGTAGACTCCGTTTCCGATCATGAAAGCCGCGAGGCCGGCGTCCGCCGTCACGACGACCGAGTAGTAGACGCCGCCGGCGGCGTAGCCCGCGCCGAGCGTCGAGCCGATCGCGCCCGCACGCGCGGCGATCTTCAGGCTATTTCGGTAGATCTCGGGCGCCTTTTCCGCGCGCTCGCGCACGAAGCGGCAGCCGAAGTCCTCTTCGGCGAGCGCCGAGCGCACGACGACGGCCACGGTGTTTTTCGTAAGCGAGTAGCCACCCGCGACGCCGGCCGAAGCCGCCCCGCTCACGGCGGCCGCGCTCAGGATCGCGGCGACCGACGAGCCCGTCGCGCCGAGGACCGCGGTGCCCGCGACCGTCGACACCCCTCCCGTCACGAGGCCGCCCACGATGAGCGCCGAACCGATCGCGACGTCGCGCGTGACGCGAATCGTGGCGCCGACCGTTTCGGTCTTCCGCAGCACGACGTCGATGGCTTGGCCGTCGAGCTGGGCCTCGCCGAGCAGCGCGCGACTCACGCTCGCGAGGAATTCGCGCGCGACCTCGGGCGGCAGCGCCGAAGCCCGCACCCGCTCGCCCAGCGCGTAAGCCTTCTTCGCGACGTGGTTCGACCCGATCAAGAGCTTGTGCTGTTTGCGTCCGTTCACGATGTCCCAGACGCTCGAGCGTCCGTAGAGCTCGCGAAGCTTCGCGTTGTCGTTGAGGGCCTCGGCCAAGTCCGTGTAAGCGCGCGCGAGCTCGGGGTCGGACTCCAACGCCCGCCCGAGTTCGAGGAAGCGCACGCGCTCGATCGCCGCCGAAACGCGCAAGAGCGCGCCCGGGGAAAGCCGTGCCGCGTAGTCCTCCGCGAGCGCGTCGAGCGCCGCGAGATATTCCGTCTGATGGCGCGCCGTGAAGCGAGCGCGCGCGCTCGCCTCGAAGAAGCCCTTCAGCGTGGCTTCCTCCGCCACGCTCAGGGGCGTCGCGCACTCGGGCGAAGCGACGTCGCGTTGCTCGTCGCCGTCGTTCGGTCGCGGCGAATTCGCCGAGCACGCCGCCAACGAGAGGGCCGAAGTCACGACGAAAGGCGCGAGAAAACGTTTCATCCCGACATGTTAGCGCCGGCCCCGCGATTCGGCACGTCAAAATCCCGCTTCAGCGCAGCAGGTCCAGTCGCTTGATGAGGACTTCGTAGCTGGACTTCGTGTCGTCCCCGTCGATCGAGAGCCAGACGGCCGCGGCCTCGAAGCTCCGGCCGAAGTCGATGGTCTTGTCGTAAGGCCCCGGCGCGGCCAAGACGTCGACGACCTTCTCTTCGTGAAAACGACTGTAGACGACGCGGCTCAGGTTCTTCGTGTTCGCGGTCGCGAGACTGAAGTAATAGATCTTCTCGAGCCCCTCGGCCGAGACGGACTGGATCAGGTCGTTCGTCCACTTGGGCATGATCATGCGTTCGAGGAAGGTCGGCTTGAGTCGACCGGGCACGATGACGCCGACGCGAAGCGCCTTATCGTCGTAGTCGTCGCGCTTGGAGTCGGCGCGGATCGGCAGCCCGCGAAAATCGGCTTCCAATCGAAAGCCCTTGACCGTCGTGCGCTGCGGGAAGACGTAAACGAGCGGGCTCACCGATTTGTCGACGCCGACCCTGAGGCCTTGCGGTCCGAACTCGAAGTGGTTGGGCGGGAGGTCGTCGTAGCGGTAGATCTTCCATTGGGGCGACGATTCCTTCACCGGCAGCGGAAGGGCCACGCTCGCGAAGAGGAGCCAGGACGAGAACGGTTGCGCGCGTTTCATCTCGCCCTTTATCGGCCCGAACGCGCCTGGACTCAAATCGGCGACGGAAACTTGGCGCCCGCGAGTCCCCCGGCTTCGGTGTTAGAATTCTCCCATGCTCCTTCGCGCTAAGGTCCCCCTCGCCGCGCTCGCCGCCGCCCTCTTTGGCGCCTGCGCTTCCCCGCGCGCGGAACGGCGCGACTATTCCTCGCAGGGCGCGCCTCCGACGGCCTCCTCGCCCGACGCCCCCGTGGGGATCT
>ERZ761607.551-NODE-551-length-63239-cov-5.827061_pt1 | contig 63239 bp, 63 predicted proteins | sample MGYA00511164_ERZ761607 | MGnify/ENA primary metagenome ERZ761607 (study PRJEB28899, sample SAMN02445080) | bioreactor sludge metagenome | biome: EBPR sludge | place: Australia: Brisbane, Thorneside Wastewater Treatment Plant | collected 2011-06-22 ...
ACCTGGGGCAACCTGGACGTCATGTTCGCGACCCGATCGGGCAACGTCCGCCGCAACAAGCTGAGCGATTTCGCCCAGATCAATCGCAACGGCAAGATCGCCATGAAGCTGGACGACGGTGACTCGATCATCGGCGTCGGCCTCTGCACCACCGCCAACGACGTGCTGCTGACCACCGCGCTCGGCCGGGCCATCCGGTTCGAGGTGGGGGATGTGCGTGTGTTCGCCGGCCGTGACTCCACCGGCGTTCGCGGCATCCGCCTGGCCGACGGCGACCAGGTGCTGTCGATGGCGATCCTGCACGGTGTCGACGCCACGCCGGCCGAGCGCGCCGCCTACCTGAAGTACGAGCGCGCCAGGCTGCGCGCCGAGAATGCCGACGACGAGGACGTCAGCGCCCCGGCCGAGGACGAGGAGGAGGTCGGCGAGGCCGAGCTGACGCCTGAGCGGATTGTCGAGCTGCAGGCGGCCGAGGAGTTTATTCTGACCCTGTCGTCGGAAGGAATCGGCAAGCGCACCAGCGCCTACGACTTCCGGCGGACCGGCCGCGGCGGCCAGGGCCTGCTGGCCCAGGACCTGACCCGCAAGGGTGGACGGCTGGTGGCCAGCTTCCCGGTCGACCAGGCCGACGAGATTCTGCTCGTCACCGACGCGGGCCAGCTGATCCGCTGCCCGGTGAGCGGAATCCGTATCGCCGCGCGCAACACCCAGGGCGTCATCGTCTTCCGCACTGCACAAGACGAGCACGTTGTGAGCGTGGAAAGGCTTGAAGCCTCGGCCGAAAGCGGCGACGAAGGCGTCGAGGACGACGGGGGCGACGAGACCTCCGCGTAGCCGTAGCGCGCAAAGGGGTTCGGAGTGCAGCGAGTCGGTCTCTATCCGGGCACGTTCGATCCGATGACGAACGGCCACCTCGACATCATCGGTCGGGCCGTGAAGCTGGTCGACAAGCTGGTGATCGGCGTGGCCATCAACGAGGGCAAGGGGCCTCTCTTCTCTCTCGACGAGCGGGTCGCCATCGTCCGGGATGAGACCGCCCACCTGCAGAAGATCGCCGAGATCGAGGTGCGGCCGTTCAAGGGCCTCTTGATGCACTTCGCCCGCGAGGTGAGCGCCGGCATCATCGTCCGCGGCCTGCGGGCCGTCGCCGATTTCGAGTACGAGTTCCAGATGACGGCCATGAACCAGCAGCTCGACCGCGAGATCGAGACCGTGTTCCTGATGGCCGATCCGCGCCACCAGGCCGTGGCTTCGCGCCTGGTCAAGGAGATCGCCATCCTCGGCGGAGACATTACAAAGTTCGTGACGCCCGGCGTCGCTGAACGGTTGCTGGGCAAGGTGGGCCGGGGGTGACGAGCGAAGCCGCGGCGGCTTTCGCTCAGGCGTGGATCGCGGCCTGGAACGCCCATGACCTGGACCGCATCCTGTCGCACTACGCCGACGACATCGTCTTCCGCAGCCCGCTGATCCGCGAGCGCTACGGCAAAGCCTCCGGCGAGGTGACCGGCAAGGTCGAGCTGCGCGACTACTGGTCCGGCGCCTTCCGGCCGGGCGCGGCGTCTCTGCGTTTCGAACTGCTGGACGTGCTCGCCGGCGTCGACGGCGGCGCGATCCGCTATTTCAGCACCACGCGCGGCTGCGAGGTCGTCGAGGTGTTCGCCTTCGACGCGGCGGGGCTTGTGAACCGCGCGGCGGCGTTCTACGCCCGCTGACGGGGCGTACGCAGAGAAGGTCTCCCATGAAGTTCGCGCACGTCGCGCTCGCCGTTCTGTCGCTGGCCGTCGCCGCGACACCCGCCATGGCCCAGACTTCGGCGGCTTCGGAATGGCGCACGCCCGATCCCGAGAACCTGCTGGTCGTCGACACCAGCAAGGGCCGCATCATCGTCGAGATGAACCCTGCCGTGGCTCCGGCCCATGTGGAGCGCTTCCGGACCCTCGCGCGCCGCGGCTTCTATGACGGCCTGACCTTCTTCCGCGTCATCGACGCGTTCATGGCCCAGACGGGGGATCCCAACAACGACGGCACCGGCGGGTCGGACCTTCCCGACCTGAGGGCCGAGTTTCCCTTCCGGCGCGGACCCGCTCCGGCGATGGCCCTTGTCGACCGCCTGCCTGCCGATTTCGAGACGCCGTCCGTGACCGAGGTCGGGTTCATCGGCGTGCAGCCGGTGCGCAGCTTTCCGACCATGCAGATGATGATGACCGCCGACGGGCGGACCCAGGCCTGGGGCCTGTTCTGCGCCGGGGTGATGGGCGCGGCGCGTTCGCAGAACCCCGACAGCGCCAACAGCCAGTTCTTCTTCATGCGCCAGACCTATCCGTCGCTGGATGCGAACTACACCGCCTGGGGTCGGGTCATCGCCGGCCTGGACGTTGTGCGCGCCATCAAGGTCGGCGAGCCGCCGGCTCCGCCGCTGGAAATCATGAAGCGGGTTCGGGTCGCCTCCGACATGCCGGCCGCCGAACGGCCGAAGATCCAGGTGCTCGACACCGCCGGTCCGACCTTCAAGGCCATGATCGCCGCCGAGAAGGCGAAGTCGCCCGGGCGCCCGCTCGACCCCTGCGCCATCGAGATCCCGACCAAGGTCGGCTGACGGAGACAAGCCCATGCGCCGCCAACTGCTGATCCTCGCCTGCGCGGCGGTCTCGATCGCCGCCCCGGCCGTCGCCAAGCCGAAGGCGCCGACCGCCGCCGACTGGCGGGCGCCGGCCGCGGATGACGTGCTGGTCATCGACACCAACAAGGGCCGGATCATCGTCGAGCTGGTCCCGGAGGTCGCGCCCGGCCATGTCGAGCGGCTGAAGGCGCTGGCCCGCAAGGGAACCTATGACGGCAGGACCTTTTTCCGGGTCATCGACCGGTTCATGGCCCAGACGGGGGACCCGACCAACACGGGCGAGGGCGACAGCGACCTGCCCAACCTGAAGGCTGAGTTCACCTTCCGCCGGGCCGCCGACGCGCCGTTCGTGGTCGCCTCGAGCCCCTGGGGTACGGAGGAGGGCTTTGTGAAGTCACTGCCCGTGGTCAGCCAGGCGATGAGCTGGAGCGACATGACCGCCGACAAGAAGGTCGCCGCCTGGGGCAGCTATTGCCCGGGCGTGGTCGGGATGGCCCGGGCCGAGGAGGTCGACAGCGCCAACAGCCAGTTCTTCCTGATGCGCCAACCCTACCTGTCGCTGGACAAGCGCTACACCGCCTTTGGGCGGGTGATCAGCGGCCTGGAGGTCGTCCGCGCGATCAAGACGGGCGAACCGGTCCCGCAACCGCAGGACCGGATGGACCGCGTGCGCGTTCTGGCCGATATACCCGCGTCCGAGCGGCCGACGGTTCGCGTCATCGATCCGGCCGGCCCGTGGTTCAAGAGCGAGATCGCGCGCGTCCGCAAGGAAAAGGGCGCCGACTTCTCGCTCTGTGACGTCAACATTCCGGTGGAAGTGAAATGAGCGACCTTGAGAACACCCTGATCCTGACCACCGAAACCGGCCCGGTCACCATCCAGCTCCGTCCCGACCTGGCTCCGGGCCACGTCGAGCGCATCAAGGAGCTGGCGCGCGAAGGCTTCTACGACGGCGTCGTCTTCCATCGCGTGATCCCCGGCTTCATGGCCCAGGGCGGCGATCCGACCGGCACCGGCTCCGGCGGCAGCAAGAAGCCCGACCTGAAGGCCGAGTTCTCGCGCGAGCCGCACGTGCGTGGCGTCTGCTCGATGGCCCGCACCAGCTACCCGCATTCCGCCAACAGCCAGTTCTTCATCTGCTTCGACGACGCCACCTTCTTGGACGGCCAGTACACCGTCTGGGGCGTGGTCACCGACGGCATGGAGCACATCGACGCCCTGCCCAAGGGCGAACCGCCGCGCCAGCCGGGCAAGATCGTCTCGATGAAGGTCGCCGCGGACGCCTAAAGGCCGCGATCAGGGACATGCCCTTCAGGGCGTGTCCCTCGCAGCTGTTGGGGACACGTACTGAAGCGCATGTCCCCGGAGCTCGGCTACGGCCGCAGGCGGCGGATCGAGGTCACCCGGTCGTTCAGGCCGATGGTCTTCAGGTTCGGGGTGTCGGCGCTGACCGTCTGGCAGTCGCCATTGAAGTCGCGGCCCGCGCAGAGCAGCCAGGTCCCGCGCATCACCCTGACGGAGGTGATCTGGTCCTCCAGGCCCGAACCGGCCAGATCCGTGACGGACTGCGAGATTTCGAGCCGCATGCCCCTGTAGTCGGGGTTCTCGTAGACGATCAGGCCGACCGGTCCGGCGCCGCCGCCGGTCCAGCCGCCGCCGCCGGGGCCGTATCCGCCGCCCGGGCCATACCCGCCGCCGGGGCCATACCCGCCGCCAGAGTCGTAGCCTTCGCACTGCAGCCGGCCGTTCACGTTGGCCACGCCACGAGGGCAGGATCGGTAGGAGAGCTGGGTTTCATAGAAGGCGCCGCCGGGCGCCTGGCAGCGGGCGTAGAGCTGCCCGTTGAAGGCCGAAATGTCCCGGCAGCTCTGTTGGTAGGAGCCCTCGGGCAGGCGGTCGTAGCTGCCGCTCCAGGGGGGCGCTGCGACGGCGACCGCCGCGATGGCGATGCCGAACAAACCCGCGGCGGTCGCGGCGACGCTGGTCCTGACGTTCATCTCAAATCCCCCGGGAAAACGGATAGCGCCGTCATCCAAGAGGATTCAGCGAGGCTCGTCCAGCGCTCAGGGGCGCGCCAGCTCGACCACGACCGGATAGTGGTCCGATCCGAGCCGCGGGCCGCGCTTCACCGACACCGTCTTCCACGCCGTCCCGGCGTAGACCTGGTCGATCGGCAGGAAGGGGAAGGGCGCCGGGACACTGTAGTCGGTGAAATCCGCGGCCGGCCAGCTGAACAGCGCGCGCGTGCGCCGCTCCAGCCCGAACAGGCGGTCCTGTCGCCGCAGGGAGAAGGACCAGGGCGTGGAATTCATGTCGCCAGAGACCACCAGGCTGTCCTTCGGGAAGCGGTCCAGCACCTTCGCCAGACGCAACGTCTGCTGTTGCTGCGGGCCGGCGGGCAGAGGCCAAGTGTAGTGCACGCCGACGACGGTGAACTGGCCGCGCCGGCCCTGGTAGGTGGCCCAGGCGCCGACCAGGTTGGCGTCCGAGACCGAACCGTCGAGCCCACCGCCGGCGACCGGCGCGCGCTTGGACAGGATCAGGGTTGAGCAGGGCCGCGGCTCGGCGCAGGTGATGCTGTGCGGGTAGCGGATGGCCAGCGCCCGAGCCACGCCGCCGGAGCGGGCGAAGCCTTCCTCGAACACGATGACGTCGGGATCCTCTTCGAGGAGCCAGGCGGCGGTGGCCTCCGGGTCGCGATTGCGGCCCCAGAGGTTGAACTGCACGATTTTCAGCGACGGCCCGCCGGCTGGGACTCGCTTCTGGCTGGCGGCGGCCGCCAGTTCCGGTCCTATCAGAAGCGCGGCGGAGGCGATGGCGATGGTCGCGAAGACCGGCGTCGCCCGGTCCCGGCGTCCGAGGGCCAACCAGAACAGGAGGGCGGCCACGGCTCCCGCCAGGAAGACCGGGGCGAAATGGGCCAGAACGTCCAGTCGGTCGCTGAAACGGCCGCCCTGGGCCAGCATCAGGCACAGGGCGCAGCCGAGCGCCAGCAGCAGCGCGCCGGCGCGGACCAGGACGGACAGCAGTTGAAAGAGGCCCTTCACCAGGACCGTCTAGCACGCGATTCGTGCAGCATTCGTGCAGGTCGCGAGCGCTCCCGGCGCCGCGGCTCAATCGCCGAGATAGTAGTTCAACGCCACCTGCCGGGCCGGCGCGTCGCCCACCTTCAGCGCGCCGCGCAGGACGGGCCGGGGGCTGAAGCCCTCGTTGCGGGCCTGGGCCAGGGCGGCGGCGTCGAAGGCGCCGGAGAACAGGATCTCGCCGAGCTTGGGGTCGGCCCCCTTGAAGGTGACCTTCCCGGGCTCGAAGCTGTAGGCCTGAGGCAGGACACGCAGGATGACCGTGTGAGATTCCGCGCCGCCCTCGCTCGTCTGTTTGGGGCTGGACGTGTCCTCGAACTGGAACAGGATCGGGCCGAATACGGCGTCGCGCGAGCCGGCTTCCCAGCCCGCGAAATCGCTCGGGGCGCCGACCCCGACATGGCTGAGCTTCCAGACGCCGGCCTGCACCGGCTGCGCGGCGAGGTAGTAGCCCGACGCGTCGAACTGGGCCTGGTGCGTGAAGCCGGGGGCGACGTCGATGTGCGGTTCCGGCGGGGCGACCGGCGCCTCGGCCGGCGCCGTGGCGACGGGCGCCGGCGCCTCGGCCTTTTCCGCCTTGCGGCTGCAGGCGGCGGCGAGTGCGAGGGCGCCGATGGCCAGCGCGAAGGTCACGGAACGCATGCAATTCCCCGAACGGTTCGCCGGCAATGTGTGTATCGCGAACGGCGTTGTCCATCGCATGCTTGACGTTGCGGCCGCAACGTGGCGCTTCGCCCGCCAATGAAGCTGTCCGATTTCGACTTCGACCTGCCCGACGAGAATATCGCGCTGCGTCCCGCCTCGCCGCGTGAGAGCGCGCGGCTGCTGGTCGTCCGGCCCGGCGAGGGGCTTGAGGACCTGACGGTCGGCGATCTGCCCGGACTGCTGCGGGCCGGCGACGCCCTGGTGTTCAACGATACGCGGGTGATCCCAGCGCGGCTGAACGGCCTGCGCGAGGGGCGGGGCGAAGGCGGCGGCGACGGCTCGCCGGTGGCCGTCGAGGCGACGTTGCACAAGCGGCTGACGCCCAGCCGCTGGAGCGCCTTCATGCGCCCGGGCAAGCGGCTGAGGACCGGCGACCGCATCCGCTTCGGCGAGCACACGGATCGCGGCTGCGACGCGGCGCATCTCGACGCCGCCGTGGTGGAGAAGGGCGAGGGCGGCGAGGTCGTGCTGGCCTTTGATCTCTCGGGGCCCGACCTTGATATCGCCATCAACACGCGCGGCCACATGCCCCTGCCGCCCTACATCGCGGCGAAGCGGGGCGAGGACGAGCAGGATCGCAGCGACTATCAGACCGTCTACGCCCGCGAGGACGGCTCCGTGGCCGCGCCGACGGCGGGCCTGCACTTCACGCCGGACCTGCTGGCTCGGCTGGCGGCGGCGGGCGTGTCGCAGCACTTCGTCACCTTGCACGTCGGCGCCGGCACCTTCCTGCCGGTGAAGGTCGACGACATCTCCGAGCACCGCATGCACGCCGAGTACGGCGAGGTCTCCGCCGAGGTCGCCGAAGCCCTGAACGCGGTGCGCGCCGCCGGGGGGCGCATCGTCTGTGTCGGCACCACCTCGCTGCGGCTGCTGGAGAGCGCGACCGGCGAGGACGGCGTGATCCGGCCCTGGGCCGACGAGACGGCGATCTTCATCACCCCGGGCTACCGATTCCGCGCCGCTGATGGGCTGATGACCAACTTCCACCTGCCGAAATCGACGCTGTTCATGCTGGTCAGCGCCTTCGCCGGTCAGGCGACGATGCGGCAGGCCTACGGGCATGCCATCGCGACCGGCTACCGCTTCTATTCCTACGGCGACTCCAGCCTGCTATTCCGCGCCTGAACCCATACCCTGTCATCCCGGACGCCGCAGGCGATCCGGGACCTAGAAGCCGTCGCGCATTCGCTGGGTCCCGGCTCTCCGCTGCGCTACGGCCGGGATGACAGCGTTGTTGCGACTGGATGACCATTGGCCGCTTTCCCCTTCGAGATCTCCGCCACCGACGGCGCGGCGCGCACGGGCGTCCTGCGTACGCCGCGCGGCGACATTCGCACGCCGGCCTTCATGCCCGTGGGCACGGCCGGCACCGTCAAGGCGCTGACCGTGGACCAGGTGAAGCAGGCCGGTGCAGACATCATCCTGGGCAACACCTATCACCTGATGCTGCGCCCGACGGCGGAGCGGGTGAGGCGGCTTGGCGGGCTCCATGAATTCATGCGCTGGAACGGGCCGATCCTCACCGACAGCGGCGGCTTCCAGGTCATGAGCCTGTCCGGGATCAGCAAGGTGACGGAAGAGGCGGTGACCTTCGCCAGTCACCTGGACGGCTCAAAGCACGTCCTGACGCCGGAACGCTCGATCGAGATCCAGGCCGACCTGCTGGGCAGCGACATCGTCATGCAGCTCGACGAATGCGTCGCCTGGCCGACGGAGGAACGGCGTGCGCGGGAAGGGATGGAGCTGTCTGCCCGCTGGGGCGCGCGATCCAAGGCGGCGTTCGGCGATCGCGAAACCCAGGCCCTGTTCGGCATCCAGCAGGGTTCCACATTCCAGGACCTGCGTCGGGAATCGTCCGAGAGGCTGATCGAGACGGGGTTTGACGGCTACGCGATCGGCGGCCTCGCGGTCGGCGAGGGCCATCAGGGCATGATCGACGTGCTGGACTACGCCCCGGCCATGCTGCCCGCCGACCGGCCGCGCTACCTGATGGGAGTCGGCAAGCCGATTGACCTGGTCGAGGCTGTCGCCCGCGGCGTCGACATGTTCGACTGCGTGCTGCCGACGCGATCAGGACGTCACGGCCAGGCCTGGACGTGGGACGGCGCCATCAACATGAAGAACGCCCGCTTCGCCGAGGACGACAGCCCGCTCGACGAGGACAGCGACTGCCCGGCCAGCCGCGACTATTCGAAGGCCTACCTTCACCACCTGGTGCGGTCCGACGAAATCCTCGGTCAGGTCCTTCTGTCCTGGCACAACATCGCCTTCTTCCAGGCCCTGACCCGCGCCATGCGCGCGGCCATCGCCGCAGGAACCTTCGAGGCCTTCCGGCGCGAGTTCCGCGCGCGGCATCTGAAGTAGGGGACGTTGCCCGGGGGCAGGCACGTCAGTGCGTGTCCCCCAAAGCTACCTGATCGGATACCGCGGACCCTTTCGGGGCGGTTCCTTGGGCAGGGTCGACTTGAGGTGACTCGGCGTGGCCGGCGGATTGCAGCCCTTGGATTCGCCCAGGCCCTTCAGGTAGCCCCGGCGGATGCCGCCGGCCGTGATGGCCGCCCGCACCAGTCGGTCGTGGCGCTCGGCGCCAGATAGCCGCCGCACCCAGCCCCGGAGCGGGATCAGGTCCTGGGCGGCGCCGGCCACGAAGCCGAGCGCGGTGTCGCCCGCTGCGTCACGCCCCTTGTCGATCAGGTCGCGGTCGTCATCGGATGGCGGCTCGTCGATGTCGGCGCCGAGCGCTTCGTTCAGGGGGCGGATCAGGGCCGTGAGTCCGGCGCAGGTCGCGGGACTTGGCCGCTTGTAGGGATCGTCCAGGGCGTCGATCAGCACCTGAGGGATCTTGGTGCGCAGCATGTTGAGGTCGCGGGCGGGCGCCGACACGGCGCCGACGACGCTGCCCTTGTTGACATCGTCGGTCGTCTGGATCCGACCGGGCGGCGGCGCGGGGCTGGCCGTCGCGCAGGCGGCGAGCGACAGGCAGGCGAAGGCGGGAACCAGGAAACGCATAGGGAGAGAATAATCACGCCGCGCGCCCGCCGGAAAGCGGCTCAAGCGGGTTGCCGGGCCGGATCGTCGCCACTATGGTCCGCGCCGCTTCGAACCAGCCCCGCGCTGCTTCGCCAGCGGGCCGGTAGCTCAGTGGTAGAGCATTCGACTTTTAATCGAATGGTCCTGGGTTCGACCCCCAGCCGGCCTACCAAACTTATCGCGAGCGCCGATCCACAGGATCGCCCTCGCGCATTTCCTTCAGTGTCGCGGCGTCGAGAACGACGCCGCTCCGGATAACCAGGACGATCGTCCGCAAGGCGCCGATGTCCGCCGTCGGATCGCCGTCGACCAGGATCAGGTCGGCGTCGTAGCCCGGTGCGACGCGGCCCGAACGCCCGCCGGCGCCCATGAACGTCGCCGCGCCCGAGGTGGCCGCGGCGATCGCTTCGCCCGGCGACATGCCCGCGGCGACCAGCAGCGCCAGCTCCTCGTGCAGGGATCGCCCGGGGTATGAAAACGGCGTTCCGGCGTCGGAGCCCGCGAGGATCCGCGCGCCCTTGTCGATCAGCCGTGAGGCCATCCAGGTTTCGTGGACGAAGTCGGCCTTGCGGCTCGACGTCAGCTCCGGCGCGGCGGCGCGCCTGTTCCGCAGGTCGCCGAGCCAGTAGTCACGGACCGAGGCGGGCAGGCCGACGAGGTCCGGATCGTCCCCCCATTCCGGATGATCGGCTCCGTCGGCCCGCCGCAGGCGCGGCAGCAGGGTCGGCGTCTGGGCGATGTCCGCAGCGATCAATTTGTCGAACACCGGCTCGCAGGCGAGGCGGTCTGTCGACGGACAATAGCCGCCGGTCTCGGCGACCATGTGCTCGATATCGCTCATCCCTGCGGCGATGGCGTCATCGACGGACGCGGTCGACGGCAGGTGGCCGACGAGCTTGAGGCCGCGCCTGCGGGCTTCGTCGCCCGCGGCCAGGAAGGCCTCGCGGGGCAGCAGGGTGTAGACCTTGACGAAGTCCGCCCCGCCCTCCGCCAGCCTTGCGACTGCGGCGCGAGCGTCCTGGGGCGTCGCCACGGCGATGGAGATCGACGGATCGACCGGCGCGGGACCGTCAAGAACGCGGCCTGCCCGATAGATCCTGGGCGAGCGATCGGGATGCGCCGTCGCGAACGCGGCGCCGGCCGCCGCGCCCACGTCATCGCCGCCCATGTCGCGCACCGTGGTCACGCCCCAGCCGACAAACCGCGGGAGGAAGGCCTCCGGGATCTCCTCCGCCCAGAGCGTGTGGACGTGCATGTCCCAAAGGCCCGGAAGCAGGGTGCGACCCCGGCCGTCAATCCGGCGATAGCCCTTCGGCGCGGGGCTCTCCGCGGGGGTCACGGCGACAATCCGTCCATCGGCGATGAGGATCGTTCGGTTCTCCTGCGGCGGGCCGCCCAGGCCATCGACCAGGCGGACGTCGACGACGGCTACGGAGTCGGCCGCCGTCGCCGGCGTGGTCGACGCCAGGGCAAGGGCGGCGGCGGCGATCAGGCGGACGATCCAGACGAGGGAAGGGGGCGACTTCACGAATGCACCTCGGACCACTTTCGGGTGGAAACCTGATCATGGCGGTCGACGACCAGCCGCTGGACCAACGGCATGCCGCCGCACGTCGAAACCCACTGCAGTGCGTACCATTTTGTCGGCTCATCCGCAGCGGCGGCGTTGCCCTGTCGACCCATGGTCGTCACCCTTGTGCTAGTGAGCCTGCTCGACCCCGCGCTGCCCGGCCGTCTGGCCGTCGACTGACCGAGACACCTAGCCCGCCATGACCATCTCGATCCGCTCGGTGCAGAAGACATTCGGCCGCTTCCCGGCGCTCAGCGACGTGAGCCTGGACATCGCCGACGGCGAACTGCTGGCGCTGCTCGGCCCTTCGGGATCGGGCAAGACCACGCTGTTGCGCGCGATCGCCGGGCTGGAATACCCCGACCGGGGCCAGATCCTGATCGACGACGAGGACGTCACCTTCATCGCCGCCGCGCGGCGTCGGGTGGGCCTGGTCTTCCAACAGTACGCCCTGTTCCGCCACATGACGGTGGCGGGGAACGTCGCCTTCGGCCTCGATGTCCGCAAGGGCGGCGACAGACCGTCGAAGGCCGAAATCCAGGCGCGCGTCGACGCGCTGATCCGGCTGGTCGAGTTGGAAGGGCTGGACAGGCGATATCCGGACCAGCTGTCCGGCGGCCAGCGTCAGCGGGTGGCGCTGGCGCGGGCATTGGCGGTCTCTCCCCGCGTGCTGTTGCTGGACGAGCCGTTCGGCGCGCTCGACGCCACGGTTCGCAAGTCGCTGCGCAAGGAGTTGCGCCGCATCCACGACGCCACCGGCGTGACCACCGTGTTCGTGACCCACGACCAGGAAGAAGCGCTCGAACTCGCCGATCGGGTCGCCATCCTCAATGCCGGCGTCGTCGAGCAGGTCGGCGCGCCGGCCGACGTGCGCGACGCGCCGGTCAACGCCTTCGTCTGCGGGTTCGTCGGCGTGGCGAACCGCATCGAGGGCGTGGCGCGGAACGGCCGCTTCGTCGCTGGTTCGATCGACCTGGCGGCGGCGGGTATCGCCGACGGACCGGCCGTGGCCTTTGTGAGGCCCTACGACATCGTGCTGCACGACGAGGGCGTTGACGCGACGGTCCAGCGCGTCGGCGTCGACGGCGCGATCGCGAATGTCGAGTTCACCGTTTCGGATGGCCGCAGGCTCGAGGCGCAGCTCTCGCGGGAGCAGGGCCGCGACCTGAAGGCCGGGGCCGTCGTACGGGCGCTTCCCCGTCACGCACACATATACTCGGTCGTCTGACGGCCTGCCGACGGCTCTATTGCTGCTGCTGCTGTTGCTGCTGCTGCTGTTCCCGACGCGCGAGGTCGCCGCCGGCGCCGCGCCGCCGCCCGCCGGGGAAGGACGGGCGCGGCATGCGCAGGAACTCCGGTTCGGCCAGCGCGGCCCGGGCCCTGGAGACCGAGACGGCGACCGCCAGCTGGCTGTCGGCCTCGCCCTTGTAGACCCCCAGGGACGGCGGCACGTCGGCGTAGTCGCGCCCGACGCCGACGGCGATGTGGCGCTCGCCCGCCAGGCAGTTGTTGGTCGGATCGAAGCCGATCCAGCGCAGGGTGGGCAGGAAGACCTCGATCCAGGCGTGGGTCGCGTCGGGGTCCGAACGGTCGCCATGCTGACGGTCGGTGAAGAGGTAGCCGGAAACATAGCGGGCCGGGATTCCCCACCGTCGACAGATCGCCAGCATGATGTGGGCGAAGTCCTGGCAGACGCCGCGGCCGACTCCGAGCGCCAGGTCGATGGGGCTGTCCGCCGTGGTGACGCCGGGCGAGTAGTCGAAGGCGTCGTAGAGGATCTGGTTCAAGGCCCGCACGGCGGACAAGGGATCTCTCGCCCGTAGACCGTCGAGATTCTTCTCGGCGACGAAGGTCTGCAGCGCCGGCGAGAAGGTGACAAAGCCGTGTGGCTGCAGGAAGTCGAAGCACTCGCCGCGCACGAAGTCGCCGCGCAGGCGATCCCATTCTCCCATGTCGACGCCTTCGGGCAGGGTCTGCTCGGGCTGGGTCTCGACCGCCGATCGGGCTTCGATGCGCAGGGTGTCATGCGGGTGCGGCACGTCGAAGTGATAGACGGCGTTCCCGAAGTTGTCGGCGTAGGAGAAGATCTGGGCCCGGGGCTCAAGGTCGAGGTCGAAGCTGATCAGTCTTTGGCCGGCGCTCTTGCGCGGCTGCATGCGCAGCTCCATCACGCTTTCGCGGACCGCGCGTTCGTAGTGGTACTGGGTGACGTGGCGGACTTCTAACAGCATCAGGCCGGCAGCCTCATCTCGACTGAATAGGCCACGAAGGTGTCATAGATCGCCTCGTGGATTCGACCGCACTCATTGACGACGGTGGCCAGCAGGCCGCTGGCGCCGATCGTCTCCAGCTCCTGAAGGTCGGCGAATTCCAGGCGGGCCTTGAGACGCCCGGCAAGGCGTTCGGGTGTCGCCAGGCCGCCGACCTGGACGTGGCGTGAGACGCCGACCAGGTACTCTTCGATCCGCGCGGTCGCGAAACGGATCGAGCGCGGAAACTCCTCGTCGAAGAGCAGGAATTCGAGAATGAAGGTTGGCTCGATCTCGGCCGTGTAGCGACGAAGGTAGGGTTCCAGGGCGCAGCCCATGCGCAGCAGGTTCATCAGCGCCAGGCGGTCGTTGACGCTGCCGCCGCGGCTGTCGCCGAAGCAGACTTCGAGCAGCCGCGCGATCAGGTGCGCCCGCTCAAGGTAGACGCCTAGCATCAGGAATCGGAAGCCCTCGCCGTGGCTCATGGTCGCGTCGGCCGCGCCCTTGAACAAGTGCAGGTCGGCGATGACGTCGTGCAGGAACGCCGACGAGCCGCTTTCGAAATCGGCGCTCGCGGTCTCCGCCGTGACCTTGAGATAGAGCAGGTTCAGCCGCTCCCAGGTCTCGGTGGTGATCTGATCGCGCACCTGGCGGGCGTTCTCGCGGGCGTGGGCCAGCGACATCACCACGGAATTCGGGTCGTCACGGTCCAGGACCAGGGTTCGCGCCGCCTCGTAGGTCCGCGACGCCCGCGCCATGTCCGGATCGCCGACCGCCGACAACGCGATGTAGGCGGTCTGGGCGGCCGCGTCGGAGCGGTCGAGCGTGGCGTTGAGCATCACGTCGGCCAGACGCGAGAAGTGCTCGGCCCGCTCAACATAGCGGCCGATCCAGTAGAGGCTGTCCGCCACCCGCGCGAGCATCATGGCCGCACCTCCCCGGTCGTCTCGTCGTCGACAAGGACCCAGGTGTCCTTCGAGCCGCCGCCCTGGCTGGAGTTCACCACCAGGGAGCCGCGACGCAGGGCCACGCGGGTCAAGGCGCCGGGCGTGACCACGATCTTCTCGCCGGACAGGATGAAGGGCCGCAGATCGACATGGCGCGCCTCGATGCGGCCGTCGATCAGGCAGGGCGCCGTCGACAGCTGGATGGTCGGCTGGGCGATGTAGTTGGCCGGGTCGGCCTTCAAGGCGTCGGCGAAGGCCTCGCGCTCCTTCCGAGAGGCATGGGGCCCGACCAGCATGCCGTAGCCGCCGGAGGCGCCGACCGCCTTGACCACCAGCTTGTCGAGATTGGCCAGCACGTGGCTCAGCTGCGCGGGCTCTCGGCAGAGATAGGTCTCGATGTTCGGCAGGACGGCGTCCTCGCCCAGATAGTAGCGGATGATGTCGGGAACGAAGGCGTAGACGGCCTTGTCGTCGGCGACGCCCGTGCCCGGGGCGTTGCAGATCACCACATTGCCGGCGCGGTAGGCGTTGAACAGTCCCGCCAGGCCCAGCGAGGAATCGCGGCGGAAGGTCAGGGGGTCGATGAAATCGTCGTCGACCCGACGGTAGATGACGTCCACCCGGCGAAGGCCGGTCGTGGTGCGCATGTAGACCATGTTCTCGTGCACAACGAGGTCGCGCCCCTCGACCAGCGGCGCCCCCATCAGGCGGGCGAGGTAGGCGTGCTCGTAGTAGGCGCTGTTGTAGACGCCGGGCGTCAGGACCACGACCTGGGGGTCGGGCCTCCACTCGACCGCCATGCTCTTCAGCGTGGCGAGCAACAGGTCAGGATAGCGCTCGACCGGCGCGACGTTCGAATGGCGGAAGGTGCCGGGGAAGGTGCGTTTGGCCGCGTCCCGGTTGGCCAGCATGTAGGAGACGCCGGACGGGACCCGCAGGTTGTCTTCCAGCACCGCGAACGCGCCGTCCTGGCCGCGGATCAGGTCGCTGCCGCAGACGTTGGCGTACGCCTTGTGGGGTACGTAGAGGTGCTGCATCTCGCGTCGATAGGACGGTGCGCCCAGAACCAGCTCCCGCGGCACGATCCCGTCCATCAGGATTTGCTGATCGCCGTAGATGTCGGCCAGGAACATGTTCAGCGCCCGCAGGCGCTGGGTCAGGCCCTTTTCGATCGTCCTCCATTCCGTGGCTGGAATGATGCGCGGCACGAGGTCGGTCGGGATGATGCGCTCGGTGGTCGTCTCGGCGCCATAGACCGTGAAGGTGATGCCCTGCAGCAGGAAGGATCGCTCGAGGGTCTTCTGTCGATCCGCCAGCGCCTCCGGCGAGAGGGTGGTGAGGCGCGTGTGGACGGCGCTGTAGTGCGACCGCACATCGCCGCCGGGCGCGTACATTTCGTCAAAGGCGGCGCCCGGCAGGTAGGCGGCGTCGGTCATCGGCAGCGCCGGAGCGAGGTCGAGGGGTTCGGCGGCGGCCAGGCTCACGTCGGGATCCGTTTCGTTCACGGCCGGGAAGGCCTTTTCACGGTTCATTCGTAGCGCTCTTCGCCGGGCGGGCGTCAGGTTTCGGCCGGGCGCCAGGCCCAAGGCGCGCGACTGCACGTCATTTGTGCAACTTTCGTCGCCGCTGCAAAGGCCGGATGGACGTGACAGCCGCTCTCCGCCCGACTACACGGGATTCGGGGGCCAAGAGGAGAATAGACGCTTGGCGCCTTCGCGCATCGCCCTGGCCGCAACGGCCTTTGTCGCGCTCGGATTCGGTGCGTCAGGCGCGGTCGCGCAACAGCTCAAGGCGCAGGTCGAGGGCGTGCAGGACCAAGAACTGCGCGAAGCGATCGAACGGGCGATCGGCGTCAGCAAGACGCCCGCGTCGACGCGATTCGAGGCCCGGCGACGGGCGCGCGAGGCCGCCGATGACGCCGTCGCGGCCCTGAGAACCCAGGGCTACTACGGCTATGCGGTCGAGCCGGACGTGGTCGACCCGGACGACGACGACGGCGGCCAGCCGCCACGCGCCGTGGTCAAGGTCACGCCTGGCCCCCGATTCCGCTTTCTGCGGCCCGGCATTGAGTGGATCGGCGAGGAGCCCGTCCCGGAAGTCGGCATCGCCGCCGAACAGGCCATGGCGCTTCGTCGCGGAGCGCCGGGCAAGGCGGCGGATGTCCTCGCCGCCGAAGGCCGGATCGTGGCGGCGCTGCAGAAGCGCGGCTACGCCGATGCCGGACCCGGCGTTCGGCAGGTGGTGGTTGACCATCAGGACCGCAGCGTCCAACCCACCTTCCGCATCATCGCCGGCGAGCTCGTGCGCGTTGACGGCCTGAGTCTCGGCGAGATCGGACGCACCGACCCCGACTGGATCCGAGGGCTGGCCCCTTGGACGGCGGGCGACGTCTACGACCCTGAGGACTTGGCGGAGCTTGAGCGACGGCTGCTCGACACGGGCGTCTACGACTCCGTCGGCGTGTCGCTGCAGCCCGGCGACAAGGCTGACGCCAATGGCCGTCGCCCGGTGCTCGTGACGGTGGCGGACCGCGCGGCCAGAACGCTCGAAATCTCGGCGGGCTATTCGACCAGCGAGGGCGCCGGCCTGGACGTTCGTCGCACGCGTTACAATCGGTTTCACCGGGCGGACACTCAAACCTACACCCTCCGCCTCGCAGAGCTCGAGCAACGCCTGGAGGGCAAGGTCGTTCTGCCGCACTGGGGCCGACCGCAGCAGACCCTGACCGTGGTAGCCGGAGTCTACAACGAACAGACCGACGCCTATGACGCGATGGGCTTTGGCGTCAGCGGCGACATTACGCGCCGCTTTGGCAAGACTTCCTTCGTCACCGGCGGACTGTCGCTCGATGCGGCCCGCAGCGCCGAGAAGGAGCAGATCGGCAACATCGTCTTCAGGGCGGAGGAGAAGGACGTCTACACCGCTTCGGCCCTGGCCGCCTTCGCGCTCGATCGCTCGGACGACCCGCTGGACCCGACCCGCGGATGGCGGGTTGAGGCGCGCGTCGAGCCGACCGCGACGCTGGGTGACGTGCAGGCGCTGTATCTGCGGGTCCAGGCGCAGGGCTCCTACTACCGGTCGTTCGATGAAGAGGCGAAGACCGTTCTGGCCGCGCGCGCCAAGGCAGGCTCCATCTGGGGCGCGGTGCTCGACGAGGTGGCGGCGCCCCGGCGCTTCTACGCGGGCGGCGGCGGCTCGGTGCGCGGCTATGGCTGGCAAGCCATCGGCCCGCGCCTGTCGGACAATACGCCCCAGGGCGGCGTCTCGCTGGCGGAGGTCAGCTTCGAGGTCCGCCGCAAGTTCACCGAGCGCTGGGGCGCCGTCGGGTTCGTCGATGCGGGGGCCGTGGGCAGCGACACCTTTCCCGGCGGTGAGGACCTCGGCGTCGGCGTCGGCGTCGGCGTGCGCTACGACCTCGGGTTCGGCCCCATCCGCGCCGACATCGCCGTCCCGCTCGACAAACGCGAGGGAGACGCCAACTTCCAGATCTACATCAGCATCGGGCAGGCGTTTTGAGCGAGAGCGAAGCCCCGCGCGCGGCCCCGGCCGCCAAGGCCCGACGTCGCCTCCGGCCGACGACGGCGCCCGGCTGGGTCATGCTCGTTTCGGTCCTGGTCGTAATGCTGGTCGCGGGAATCGGGGTCGTGGCGCGCTACGGCGTCAATACGGCGCCCGGTCTGCTGTTCGTCGAGGCAAGCGCCAGCGGGCTGAAGATCGGCCGCTTCGGCCGGCTGAAGATCGAAGGGCTTAGCGGCGATCTGTGGCGCAGCTTCGCGGTGCGTCGGTTGACCATCGCCGACGAGAAGGGCGTCTGGCTGGACGCCGCCGATGTCCGAATGCGGTGGCGCTATCATGAGCTGTTCGTGCGCCGCTTCCACGCCGATGAGATCACCGCGCGTGAAGTCCGGGTGCTTCGCCGTCCGACCCTGACGCCGAAGACCAAATCGAGGGGCATGCCGGTCTCGGTCGAGATCGAGAGTCTGCGCCTTCCGGTCGAGACCCAGCCGGCCTTCAGCTATCGGCGCGGTCTGTTCAACGTGGCCGGCCGGATCGAGGTAGTGCGACGCGGACCGACGACCGTCGCGCTGGGCGCCGCCAGTCGATTGCACCCGGGCGATCGACTGATCCTGGCGATCGAGGCCGGCAAGGGTCGGCCCTTGAAGATATTCGCCGACGCGCTGGAAGCGCGCGGCGGGGCCATGGCCGGTTCGCTCGGCCTGCCGGCCGATCGGCCCTTCATGCTCAAGGTCAATGTCAACGGCGCCGGCGAACAGGGCCGGTTCGACCTGCTGGCGACCTCTGGCGCGACGCGGCCGTTGGAGGGCTCCGGGACCTGGGACGCCGCCGGCGGCTCCGCCTCGGGCCGGGTGTCGCTCGCCGCCTCGACCCTCACCGCCGGCTACGCGCGACGGTTCGGCGACGAGGTCCGGTTCGCCGGGCGCGGCGGCAAGGCCCGGAGCGGCCTCTACGCCCTCGACGCGTCCGCTTCGAGCGACCTGATGACCGTGGCCGCGAAGGGCGAGGCGGACCTTGGAAAGCGTCTGACCGGCAAGAAGGGTCTGACGCTGACGATCACTTCGCGGTCACTCTCCAGCCTGACCGGCAAGATCGTCGACGGCCAGGCGACGACCCGGGGCGTGATCATCGGCGACGCATCCGACTGGGCCTATGCCGGCGCGCTGTCCGCCACCAACTTCAAGGCGGTCGGCTACACGCTCGCTCGGGCCCAGGGGCCCGTGAAGGTTTCGCGTCGCAAGGGCGAGCTGGTGATCGACGGCCGGCTCAGCGGCGATGGCGGCGGCGGCAAGGGCTATGTCGCGGCGCTGCTGGGCGGCAGGCCGAAAGCTGACGTGGTCATCGCCCGGTTGAAGGACGGTCGTCTGCTGATGCGCAGGATTGTCGCCAAGGGGGCGGGGCTGGACCTCGACGCCACCGGCGAACGCAACCTGCTGGGCGGCCTTTCATTCAAGGGCGACGCGCGCATGGCCAATCTCGAGGCCGCCCGGTTCGGCGCGAGGGGACGGGCCACGGCGTCCTGGTCCGCCTCGCAGGGCGGCCGGGTACGGCCCTGGGTCTTCTCCCTGGACGCCAAGGGCGCATCCTTCGCCACGGGGCTGAGCGAGCTCGACCGCCTGCTCGGCGCGACGCCACGCCTGCGCGGCAAGGCGGAGTATCTGGCGGGCGTGGTCTCGGTCTCGGAGGCGCGGCTTGACGGCGCGCTCGGCGAGGCGCGGACGGCGGGACTGATCGGTCCGGCCGGCGCGCTGAAGCTGAAGCTCGATTGGACCGCCCGCGGACCGTTCCGCGCTGGACCGGTCGAAATCGCCGGCGAGGCCAAGGGCTCCGGCGCGATCACCGGCGCCATCGGCGCGCCGCGGGCCGACCTTGTCGCCGACGTCGCCCAGGTCGACCTGCCGCGCCTTCCGCTGCGGGACGCCCACATCGTGCTGAGTTTCGCCCGCGGTCCCGCCGGAACCGACGGCGCGGTCGCGGTGACGGCCGACAGCGAATATGGCCCGGCCCGCGCCCGCACCGATTTCCGTTTCGCCCAGGGCGGACTGGACCTCAGCGGGTTGGACGCCGATGCCGGCGGGGTGAAGGCGACGGGATCCCTGGCGTTGCGGCGGGGGCGCCCTTCGACCGCGAATCTGATCCTCGCCATCGGTCCGGGCGCCTTGCTGACCTCGGGCCAGATATCCGGCACGGCGGCGCTGTCGGACGCCGGAATCGACGGTCGCGCGACGCTGAACCTCACCGCCAACGAAGCGGTCGTGCGCGGCGCGGGCGGCCTGCGGTTCTGGCGCGGCACGATAACGGCGGACGGGCCGTTGTCGCGGTTGCCGGTCGCCGTCGACCTGCGCGGCGCCTATGGAGCCAACCGATGGCGCTTCAAGGGCGACGGATTCTACGCCAGCGGCGACAAGACCAGCGGCCTAGCGCTCAATGGCGAGGGACGCTTCGGCAGCGCCGATTTCAAGACGCTCGAGACCGCGCGCCTCGGCTTCGGCGACGGTCAGCGTTTCGCCGATCTGAAGCTGGAAATCGAGGGCGGCCGGGCGGACATCTCGCTGAAGACGGATGGCGACCAGGCCGACATCGCCGCGGACCTGGTGAACGTCTCGCTGGGCGCGCTGAACGAGGACCTTGCCGGCACGGTCGACGGCAAGATCACGCTGCAAGGGCGCGGCCAGCGTTTGGCCGGCGCGGTGGACGCCTCGTTGAAGGGCGCCCGGGCGCGGGGCGCCGGCAGGGCGGTTTCGGTTGACGGCCGGGTGCGGGCGGTGCTCGACGACCAGACTCTGAAGATCGACGCAGTCGCCACCAACGCCGGGGGGCTGCGGTCCGTCGCCTCTGTCACCCTGCCGGCCGCGGCCTCGGCCGCGCCCCTGCGTCTGGCCATCGCCACTCGCGAGCCGATGAGCGGCCGCTTCGAGGCCAAGGGCGAGGTCAAGCCGCTGTGGGACCTGCTGGTCGGCGGCGAGCGAACCTTGTCCGGCGTGGTCGACATGAACGGGAGCATCGCCGGCAGCCTGAGCGACCCGAGGCTGACCGGCCACGCGGAGCTTCACAACGGCGTCTTCGAGGACGGCGTCGTCGGTCTCAAGCTCGAGGACATGGCCGTGGTCGCAAATCTCGCCGACAACGCCATCGACGTCAGCCGCTTCTCGGCCACCGACGGGCGTGGCGGTCGGGTGAGCGGCGGGGCGGCGGGGCGGCTCTCGGGCGGCGGCCGCATCAGCCTGCTGCGGGACGGCGTCAGCAGCTTCCGGGTCACGCTGCAGGACTTCCAGCTGATCTCCAACGACGCGGTGACGGCCACGGCCTCCGGCGACGCCACGCTCAATCGCGCCGCCGACGGCAAGGTCCAGGTCTCCGGCGCGCTGACCATCGACCGCGCCACCATCGCCGCCGATCCCCCGACTCCGTCGGGCGTGGTGCCCATGGAGGTCATCGAGCGCAACAAGCCGGGCGCCAGCGACGGCGACGTGCTGCCTGAGCCGCGGCGCGGTCTGGTCGTGGCGCTGGACGTCACCTTGAAGGCCGCGCGCGGCATCTTCATCGAGGGGCGCGGTCTGGACGCGGAAATGTCGCTCGACGCCCGGGTGACCGGCACCACCGCGAAGCCCGTGCTGGACGGCGTCGCCCGCATGGTCCGCGGCGAGTACGATTTCGCCGGCAAGCGGTTCGAGTTCGACCTGCGCAGCGCCGTGTATCTGGCCGCTTCGCCTGACCGCATCCGCCTTGATCTCACCGCCACGCGAGAGGACACGTCCCTGACGGCGGTGATCCGCGTACGCGGCACGGCGGCGCGGCCGGAGATCACCCTGACCTCGACACCCGTCCTGCCGCAGGACGAGGTGCTGTCGCGGGTGCTGTTCGGGACCTCCGCCGCCCAGCTGTCGCCGCTGGAGGCCGCGCAGCTAGCCTCGGCGATCGCGGCCCTGGCGGGCGGCGGCGGATTCGACGTGATCGGCAACCTGAAGAACTTCGCCGGCCTCGACCGACTGGTCTTCGCCGGCGGCGGCGCGGGGACGGAGATGACGGTCGCCGGCGGCAAATACCTGACCGACGACGTCTATCTGGAGATCATCGGCGGCGGCCGCGAAGGTCCGGCGGCCCAGGTCGAATGGCGCGTTCGCCGCAACCTCTCGATCATCTCCAGGCTGGCCGGGGAAGGGAACTCCAAGCTCTCCGTGCGCTGGCGGAAGGACTACTGACGATGACCGGACGGTTCCGCGAAGTGGCGCTCCTCATCGTCAGTCTGCTCGTCGCGGGCCTGGCGGCCTATGCCGCCGGCTCGTACTCGGTCGGCAACGCGATCAACGACACCTATTTCCATCATGTAGGCGTCTGGGATCGGATCAAGGTCTGGGTCACGAGCGCTGGCGCGCTGGCGGGGCTGTGTGCAGCGCTTGTCCTTCTCATTCGGCTGATGCGGGCGCGATCGACTGACTGAAGGCGCTGGGGGTTCACCTTCCGTCACCTGTCGGCTAGGAAGATGCCGTTCGGCGACTCCCGTCTTGCGCCATTCCGGCGGGTCGCTTCGTTCAGACACGTGCGTCGACCCGGTCCGCGCGGCAATGGCGTTGTAGAGCTAGACGGAACCAGCCGATGCGCCTGTCGCCGGAAGAGAAGGCCGTTCTCGATTCCATCGCCGAACAAGGGTCGACCATTGTCGAGCGCGCGGTCGGCTGGAGCGACGTCAACTCCGGCAGCCGCAACCTCGCGGGCCTGCGCGCCACGCTGGACCTGCTGACGCCCGCTTTCGCGGTTCTGCCGACCGAGCCGGTCGAGATTCCGCTGCAGCCGTCGATCGAGATCGGCGCCGATGGCCGCGAGCGGGAGCAGACGCACACCCCGTCGATGAGCTTGATCGTGCGGCCCGAGGCGCCGGTGCAGGTCGTGCTGACCGGCCACTACGACACCGTCTATCCGGCCGACAGCCGCTTTCAGACCGTTGGCACGCGGGCCGACGGCGCGCTGCACGGCCCCGGCATCGCCGACATGAAGGGCGGGATCAGCGTCATCCTGGCGGCGCTCGAGGCGTTCGAGACCTCGCCCGACGCCGCCAAGCTCGGCTACCGCGTGCTGATCTCGCCGGACGAGGAGATCGGCTCCCTGGCGTCGGGTCCGGTCCTCGCCGAGTACGGCCGCCTCGGCCACGTCGGCCTGACCTACGAGCCCTCGATGCTGCCTGACGGCACCCTGGCCAGCGAGCGCAAGGGTTCGGGCAACTTCCACATCCGGGTGATGGGTCGCACGGCTCACGCCGGCCGCGCCTTCCATGAGGGCCGTAACGCCATCACCGCCGCCGCCCGTATCGCCGGCGCGCTGGACGGGCTCAACGGCCGCCGCGACGGGGTGACGGTCAACATCGCGCGGATCGACGGCGGCTCGCCGCTGAACGTAGTCCCCGACATCGCCATCGTCCGCTTCAACGTCCGCTTCCCAGACGCCGAGGCGGCCGCCTGGCTCGAGGCCGGCATCCGCGGCGCCATGAAGGCCGGGGAGGGCGACGGCCTGCTGGTCAGCCAGCACGGCGGCTTCACCCGTGCGGCCAAGCCGTTCAACGCCGCCCAGACCGAGCTGTTCGGCAAGGTGAGAGAGGTCGGCGCCCTGCTGGGCCAGGACATCGCCTGGAAGCCGTCCGGCGGCGTCTGCGAAGGCAACAACCTGTTCGCGGCCGGCCTGCCGAACGTCGACACGCTCGGCGTGCGCGGCGGCGACATCCACAGCGAGAACGAGTTCGCCTGGCCCGACAGCTTCGCCGAGCGCGCCCAGCTGTCCGCCCTGATCCTGATGAAACTGGCCGCCGGCGAAATCGACGCCCGCGGCATCCGCGCCCTGATGGAGTCCCACTGAATGCTCGTCGTTCGACCCGCGCTTCCGGCCGATTACGAGCAGCTGATGGAGCTGGCCGTCCTGTCCGGCCGCGGTTTCACCAGCCTGCCGGAGGACGAGCCGACGCTGCGCGAGCGCCTCGACCTCTCCAAAGCCAGCTTCGCGGGAGAAGTCGCCCCGCCCGAGGCCTGGTACACCCTGATGCTGGAGGACAGCGACACCGGCGCCGTCGACGGCGTCGCGGGCGTCAAGGCCGGGGTCGGCCTGAAGCGGCCGTTCTTCTCGTTCCGCGTCGTGACGCTGGCCCAGTCGTCGCCGACCCTGAACATGCGGTTCGACCACCAGGCGCTGGTGCTGGTCAACGAGTGCGCCGGTTGGTCCGAAGTCGGCTCGCTGTTCCTGCGGCCGGAGAAGCGCAAGGGCGGGGCAGGTCGGCTGCTCGCCCAGTCGCGCTATATGCTGATCGGCATCGAGCCGAGCCGGTTCGCCGAGATGGTGCTGGCCGAGCTGCGGGGCTGGTTCGACGACAACGGCGTCTGCCCCTTCTGGGAGCACGTGGCGCACAAGTTCTTCCGGTTGGAGTTCGACGAGGCGGACCTGATGAGCGCCTCGACCAACGGCCAGTTCATCCTCGATCTGGCGCCCCGCCATCCGATCTACACCGGCCTGCTGCCAACCGCCGCCTGCGAGAGCATCGGCCGGGTCCACCGCGATGGCGAGGCCGCCCGCGCGATGCTCGAACGGGAGGGTTTCCGCTATCAGGGCCTGGTCGATCTGTTCGACGCCGGGCCGACGATGGGCGCGCCGCGCGACGAGATCCGAACCGTCAAGGACGCCCGGCGCCTGACGGTGAAACTGGGCGAGGACGCCTTCGGCGAGGAGGCGCTGGTCTCGACCGCGGACATCGGGCGCTTCCGCGCGGTGCGGACGCCGGTGCTGCTCGATCACGAGAGCGCGGTGCTATCCCGTGAGGCGGCGGAGGTGCTGGGCGTGCGCGAAGGCGAAACGGTGAAGGTGAAGTCATGACGATTTCGCCGTTCCTCTCCCTCTTGGGAGAGGGGGACCACCCGAAGGGTGGTGGAGAGGGACGCCCTCACGACGGCCGGTTGGCCGCCCTGTTTCTCTCCTCAAGATCTGCGGTGGTCCGGCATGACGCCGCGCGCCCCGCTCCACCATGCTCCGCATGGTCCCCCTCTCCCAAGAGGGAGAGGATTTCAGACGGAGTCCGCTCATGAGCCGCAGCCTGTTCATCAACGGTCAATGGCGTCCCGGGCACGGCCCGGCGCTGACCTCGATCGACCCTGCGACGGGCGAGGCGGTCTGGCAGGAGAGCACGGCCGCCGCGGCCGACGTCTCCGCCGCCGTTTCCGCGGCCCGCGACGCCTTCCACGACTGGGCTGACCGTCCGCGCGCCGAGCGGGTCGAGGCGTTGCGCCGCTACAAGGCCGCGCTGGAGGAACGCCGCGTCCCGATGGCCGAGGCGATCTCCCGAGAAACCGGCAAGGCGCTGTGGGAGACGACCGCCGAGCTCGGCTCGATGATCGGCAAGGTGGACGTCTCGATCGCCGCCTACGACGAGCGGACCGGCGTCAAGGAGACCGTCACGCCCTTCGGCCGCGCCGTGTTGCGCCACCGGCCGCACGGGGTCATGGCCGTGCTCGGGCCGTTCAACTTCCCCGGCCACCTGCCCAACGGCCACATCGTGCCGGCGCTGCTGGCCGGCGACACGGTGGTGTTCAAGCCGTCCGAGGAGACGCCGCTGACCGGCCAGCTGATGGTCGAGGCGCTGGAGGCGGCCGACCTGCCGCGCGGCGTCGTCAACCTCGTCCAGGGCGGCAAGGAGACTGGCCAGGCCCTGCTTGAACAGCACATCGACGGCCTGCTGTTCACCGGCTCGGGCGCGGCCGGGGCCCACTTCCGCCGCCAGTTCGCCGATCGCCCGGACGTGATCCTGGCGCTGGAGCTGGGCGGCAACAATCCGCTGGTCGTCTGGGACGCCACCGACGCCGAGGCCGCCGCGGCGCTGGTCGTGCAGTCCAGCTTCATCACCACCGGCCAGCGCTGTTCCTGCGCGCGCCGCCTGATCGTGCCCGAGGGCCATGAGGGCGATGCCGTGATCGAGGCCGTCGTCGCCCTGGTCGACCGTCTGCGCATCAGCGCCTGGAACGCCGCCGACGAGCCGTTCATGGGGCCGCTGATCTCCGCCCGCGCCGCCGACGCCGCCCGCAAGGCCGCCGCCGCCCTCGGCGGGACGGTGATCCGTCAGGCCGGCAAGGTCGAGGGCCTGACGGACGCCTTCATCACGCCCGGCATCCTCGACGTCAGCCACCATGAGACGCCGGACGAGGAGATCTTCGCGCCGATCGTCCAGGTGCGCCGCGCGGCGACCTTCGACGGCGCCATCGCCCTGGCCAACGCCACCCGCTACGGCCTCTCGGCCGGGCTGATCAGCGACGACCGCGCCCGCTGGGAGCGTTTCCAGCAGCGCATCCGGGCCGGCGTCGTGAACTGGAACCGCCCGACCACCGGCGCGGCCGGCACGGCCCCGTTTGGCGGCCTCGGCGCCTCAGGCAACCATCGGCCCAGCGCCTACTACGCCGCTGACTACTGCGCCTACCCGGTCGCCAGCTTCGAGGCCGACGCCGTCGTCCCGACGCTCGGCGACATCAAGGGGCTGCGCGGGTGAGGGCGGTCGAGGCCAACGCCGACGGCCTCGTCGGGCCGACACACAGCTTCGCGGGGCTGGCGCCGGGCAATCTGGCCAGCGAGATCAACAAGGGCGATCCGTCCAATCCGCGCGCGGCCGTTCTCGAAGGCCTGAAGAAGATGCGGCTGCTGGCCGATCTCGGCCTGCCGCAGTTCGTGCTGCCGCCGCACGAGCGGCCGGACGTCGGCTTCCTGCGCTCGCTGGGCTTCGGCGGGTCGGACGCCACGGTGATCGAGACCGCCGCCCGCCAGGCGCCGGAGCTGCTCAACACCGCCTGCAGCGCCTCGCCGATGTGGGCCGCCAACGCCGCCACGGTGACGCCGAGCGCCGACGCCGCCGACGGCCGGGTGCACTTCACGCCGGCCAACCTGCTGACCAACCTGCACCGCAGCCTCGAGGGCGCGCAGACGACACGGTCGCTGAAAGCGCTGTTCCCGGATCCGGACCGGTTCGCGGTCCACGATCCGCTGCCGGCCCAGCCGCACTTCGCCGACGAGGGCGCGGCCAACCATGTCCGCCTCTGCGCCGACCACGGCGAGGCGGGGGTGAACCTGTTCGTCTGGGGCCGCGACGCCTATGAACCCTGGACTGGCCGCTTTCCCGCCCGCCAGACGAAGCAGGCGTTCGAGGCCGTCGCGCGCCGGCACGGCGCCGGCGGCGCGGTCTTTGCCCGTCAGGCCCGCGCGGCCATCGAAGCGGGGGTGTTCCACAACGACGTCGTCTGCGTCGGCGCCAAGGCCTGCCTGTTCTTCCACGAGGCGGCCTTCGAGGACACGGCCACGATGATGGCCGACGTCCGCGCCGCAGCGACCGGGTTCGAGCCGCAGTTCGTGCAGGTCGACGAGGCTGACCTGCCGCTCGCCGAGGCGGTGAAGTCCTATCTTTTCAATTCGATGCTGGCCGCTCTTCCCGGCGACGACAGGCTCACGCTGATCGCGCCGACGGAGACGGCCGAGACACCGCGGGCCAAGGCGGCCGTGGACCGCGCCATCGCCTCGAACGCTCCGATCGGTCGCGTCGAGTACGTCGACGTGCGCCAGAGCATGCGCAACGGCGGCGGGCCCGCCTGCCTGCGCCTGCGCGTGGTGCTGACCGACGCCGAACTGGCCGCGACCAATCCGGCCCAGCGGTTCGACGCCGATCTCCATGGGCGACTGACGGCCTGGGCCGAGCGCCACTACCGCGACCGCCTGTTGCCCGCCGACCTGGCCGATCCGCAGCTGCTGGTCGAAAGCCGGGAGGCGCTGGACGCGTTGACCGCGATCCTGGCGCTCGGCGGCGGCTTCTATCCGTTCCAGCGCTGATCGGGGACATGCTCCGCGGAGCGGTGCGTGTCCCCCGGCCTCTTGGCGGACAATCGCGGGGGACACGCACCCCGCGGGAGCATGTCCCCGGCTTCAGCCGCCGCGCAGCTTCATCAGGGCTGCGGGAAAGCGCCGCGACAGCGGAACCTCCAACGCGCCGAGCTGCACCATGTAGTCGCCGGAGCCCGCAGGCGTCAGGCCGCTGACGCGCGCGGCGCTGACCAGCCAGGAGCGGTGCGTGCGCACGAAGCCGAACGGCGACAGCTGGCCTTCGACGGCGGCGAGGGAGGCGCGCATCAGCGGCTTGCGGCCGTCGGCGAGATGGAACTCGACGTAGTTGCCGGCCGAGGACACCGCCAGGATGTCGACGACCGGCGCACGGACCAGCCTGGCCCCATCGCGGATGTCGAACGTCGCGGGACGGTCGGGCGCGGTCGCCGTGGATTGCAGGGCCAGCCGCCGCGCGACCCAGTAGGCGACCACGGTCAAGCTGTAGCTCAGCACGTCCTTGCGCAGCTCGTACGGAAACTCCTCGCGCAGGTCGCCGTAGCGGTAGGACTCGCCCGCCAGCGCATAGGCGCCGTGGCGCAGGGCCAGGAAGCCGGCGACATGCAGCGCCGACCAGGCCAGGACGCCGGCGGCATGGATCAGCCAGAACCGCGGGCTGCGCCATTCGTCGAGCGGCGCGACGCGCTGGGCCAACCATGGCAGCCACAGGATGGCGTAGACGGCCAACGCGCTGCTGCCCTCCCAGACCCAGGGCGCGCGCCAGTCGAGGTGCGGCATGTCGTGCCGGATCGTGGCGACATTGACCAGGGTGACGCCGAGGATGATCGCCGCCGTCGCGGACGCGCCCCAGGTGAAGGCCTTCAGCTCGGTTCCGTTCGTCCCCGATGTCGCGCCGTTCGTCACAGGCGGCCCCCGTTCGTCCCGCCGGATCGGCCGCACACGGCAGGGCCGTAGCGACGCGGTGGCGTCGCCCGGCATGGAGAGCCGTCTTCCCTCCGCGAGCTCACGCCATGTCTCCGACCACCCCCGATCGCCGCCATGACCTCGACTGGATCCGCGTCGGCGCCTTCTTCCTGCTGATCCTGTACCACGTCGGCATGTTCTACGTGCCCTGGGACTGGCACGTGAAGAGCCCGCGGCCGGTCGAGGCGCTAGAGCCGGTGATGCATCTGACCAGTCCCTGGCGGCTGACGCTGCTGTTCCTGGTCTCGGGCGCGGCGACGCGGTTCATGGCCGACAAGATCAGCGCCGGCGAGCTGGCGGGCCAGCGCGCCTGGCGGCTGCTGCCGCCGCTGGTCTTCGCCATCCTCGTGGTCGTGCCGCCGCAGAGCTACTACGAGGTCGTCGAGGCCGGCGTCTTCGACGGCTCGGTCGCCGAGTTCTACGGCAAGTACGTCACCGCATCCGGCCATTGGTGCGACGGCGACGGCTGCCTGATCACCCCGACCTACAATCACATGTGGTTCGTGGCCTATCTCTTTGTCTACACGATGTTTCTGGCGATCCTGTGGGGTCTGGCCCGCGGGCCGCTGACGCGGCTTGGCGAAGGGCTTGGCGAGGCGATGCGGGGCTGGGTGCTGTTGCTGGCGCCGATCGCCTTCCTCGCCGCATGCCGCCTGGTGGTGGCCCCGCTGTTCGAGGTCACCCACGCCCTGATCGATGACTGGTACACCCATTCGATCAGCCTCGCCGCCTTCCTGCTCGGCTTCCTGATCGCCAAGTCGGAGACCTTCCGCGCGGCGACGATCCGGCTGCGCTGGCCGGCGCTGGTCCTGGCGTTCACGGCCTGGGCGGTGATCGCGGGCTATGACTGGCGGCATCGGGGCGACGCCATTGCCGCGCCTCAGTGGCTGCAGGTGCTGGGCGGCTTCATCTACGCCGCCAATCAATGGTGCGCGATCCTGGCCATCCTCGGTTTCGGCGCGAAGCACCTGACGCGAGGCGGGCCGCGCCTGACCTACCTGACCCTGGCGGTGTTCCCGTTCTACATCGTCCACCAGACGGTGATCGTCGTGGCGGCCTACCACCTGTCGAAGCTGGGGCTGAACCAGGGCCTGGAGGCGGCCATCCTCGTCGCCGTCACGTTCGCCGCCTGCTTCGCGACCTACGAGATCGTGCGCCGGGTCCAGGCCCTGCGGCTATTGTTCGGGTTGAAGGCCGAGGCGCGCGGTCAGAAGGCGGCGGCCAACCTGCCGCCGGCCGCCGCATAGGCCTGTGTGCCGGTCGTGTAGACGCGGTCCGTGGGCAGGATCGCGTCGATCGCGATGTCCGACGCCCCGTCCAGCCGCGCGTAGATCGGTCCGAAGTCCTGGAGGGTGGCGTCCAGCAGCGCCTGCAGCGACGGAATCACGAAGTAGACCTGCTGGAAGTCGTCGATGCGGTAGGGTGTCCGCATCAGCCGTTCGAGATCGAAGCCGATCCGGTTCGGGGACGGGTCGTCGAGCGCGAAGATCGACTCGGTGCGCGAGGAGACGATGCCGGCCCCGTAGATGCGCAGGCCTTTCGCCGTCTCCAGCAGGCCAAACTCGACCGTATACCAGTAGAGGCGCGCCAGATTGTGCAGCTGGCCGCGCCCCATCGCCCGCCGGCCGCCCTCGCCATAGGCCTGCATGTAGTCCGCGAACACCGGGTCGGTCAGCATCGGGACGTGGCCGAACACGTCGTGGAAGATGTCCGGCTCCTGCAGGTAGTCCAGCTGGTCCGGCTTGCGGATGAACTGGCCCGAAACAAAGCGGCGGTTCGCCAGGTGCTCGAAGAAGACGTCGTCGGGCACCAGGCCCGGCACGGCGACCACGGTCCAGCCGGTCAGGCGCTTCAAGTCCTCATTGATCTTCCGGAAATCGGGGATGCCGCCGCGATGGAGGTTCAGGGCGTCCAGGCCGCGCAGGAACTCGTCGCAGGCGCGGCCGGGCAGCAGGGCCGCCTGGCGTTCGTAGAGGGTGTCCCACACGGCGTGCTCCGACGCCGTGTAGCTGTCCCAAGCCTGGTCGATGGTCCAGTCCGCCGCCGCTCCGGCAGGCGGACGGTCGCTAAAGCCGTCTGCGCTCATGGCCGGACAATGCGCCTGCTTCGCTGGAATTTCCGTTCTAAGGCGAGCGTGAAACCGGTTTCTGTTGAAACAACCTTGCGTCCTTCGCCACGGACACAGCGCCTCTTGCGCGGGATGACTGGGTCAGAAGGCCATCCGCTACGTCATGCTGAGCAGCGCCGAAGGCCTGTGTCGCAGCACGTCCCGCGCTCAGTGCGCGATCCGGGGCCGCATGTTGTAGTGGCCGTCCTGGAAGCCGTCGAAGATCAGGGCCGTGTGCGGATGTCCCACCGGCTCGCCGGTGTCGTCGGGCAGCAGGTTCTGCTCCGAGACATAGGCGACGTAGGTGTTCTCATTGTTCTCGGCCAGCAGGTGGTAGAACGGCTGATCCTTGCGGGGCCGGATTTCCTCGGGGATCGACTGCCACCATTCCTCGGTGTTGGCGAACGTCGGATCGACGTCGAAGATCACGCCCCGGAACGGGAAGTGCCGGTGCCTGACCACCTGGCCGATCGCGAATTTGGCGTTCCTGGTGTCCATAATGTTCCGGACTCTATGCCCGCGGCCCTGACTGGAAGATGAACGTAGGTCCTTGCCGGGCGCTGGCAAGTCAATGCCTTCCACCGCGCGAAACCCGCCGCTACAGTCGCCGTTGAAACGAGACGCCCGCCTGCGGCGTCTGCGCAGACAGGGTTGAGCCATGTCGGAGGCGCGACAAGCGCGAAACGGTCCCGCCGAGGACCGTCGAAGGTCGTCGGGCGGACATCCGGCGACGTACGCGGCCCTTGATCTGGGCACCAACAACTGCCGTCTGCTGATCGCCACGCCCACGCCGGGCGGCTTTCGCGTTGTCGAGGCCTACTCGCGCATCGTGCGGTTGGGCGAAGGTCTGTCCCAGAACGGCCGGATGAGCGAGGCGGCCATGGAGCGGGCGATGGCGGCGCTGGCCGTCTGTGCGGAGAAGATCCGCCGCCGCAAGTGCGTTCGGATCAAGGCCATCGCCACTCAGGCCTGCCGTCAGGCCGCCAACGGTCCCGATTTCATCGCCAAGGTCGCCGAGCAGACCGGGCTCAAGCTGCAGATCATCACGCCCAAGGAAGAGGCCCAGCTGTCGGTGGCCGGCTGCCTCAACCTGCTCGACCGCGATTCGGAGGCGGCGTTGGTCGTCGATGTCGGCGGGGGATCGACCGAGTTGAGCTGGGTCGACCTGAAGGGGGAGGGGCTCGACGCCCGGCCGCGCGAGTTCGCCCACTGGAAGCTGCCGATCAAGGCCTGGCTGTCGGTGCCGATCGGCGTCGTCACCCTGGCTGAGCGCTTTCCTGAGGCGGGGGACTCCGTGGAGACCTGGTTCCGGGCCATGGTCGAGACGGTGAAGGAGCGGATCGCCGCCTTCCCGCACGCCGAGCCGCTGCGCCCGACCTTCGACGGCGGCCGCGCGCATCTGGTGGGAACCTCCGGCGCCATCACCAGCCTGGCCGGTCTGCACCTCGACCTGCCGCGGTATGATCGCGCGCGCGTCGACGGACTGTGGATGACGCGCGACGAGTGCGCGGCGACCACGGATCGGCTACTCGCCTGGACGCCGCGGGAGCGGGCGGCCCAGCCCTGCATAGGCCCGGACCGCGCCGACTTGGTTCTGGCCGGCGCGGCGATCCTGCAGGCGGTGCAGGAGCTCTGGCCCTGTCCGCGCGTGCGGGTGGCCGACCGCGGCCTGCGCGAGGGCCTGCTGCTCAGCCTGATGAGCGATCGGCAGCCCCGCCGGCGAAGAAAGCGTCGCGACGGCGGCCCGCGTCTGGCAGGAGCGGCGGCATGAGCGAAGATCCTCCCCGCCGCCGCATGGTCAAGCCGCCGACCGGCGGCAAGGACAGCGGCCGCACCAAGCCGGCCCGGCTGAAAACCGCCAAGGGGCGCACCTCCAGCCAGCAGGCCTGGCTAGAGCGGCAGATCAACGATCCGTTCGCCGCCGAGGCGCGGGCGCTCGGCTATCGCAGCCGCGCGGCCTTCAAGCTCAGTGAGATTGACGATCGCTTCAAGCTGATCCGCAAGGGCTCGCTGATCGTCGACCTCGGCTGCGCGCCCGGCGGCTGGGTGCAGATCGCCCAGCAGCGCGGGGCGGCGAAGATCGTCGGCATCGACCTGCTCGAAGTCGATCCGCTGCCGCCGGCCGAGCTGATCCAGATGGATTTCACCGATCCGGCCGCGCCGGGGCTGCTGATCGAACGTCTGGGCGGCAAGCCGGACCTGGTGCTGTCGGACATGGCCCCCAACACCGTCGGCCACCGCGAGACCGACCACCTGCGCATCGTCGCCCTGATCGAGATGGCCGCCGACTTCGCGATCGCGGTGCTCAAGCCGGGCGGCAGCTTCGTCGCCAAGGCCTTTCAGGGCGGCGAGACCGGCGACGTCATCGCCCGTCTCAAGCAGCACTTCGCCAAGGTCCAGAATGTGAAGCCGAAGGCCAGCCGGGCGGACAGCTCCGAGGTCTTCCTCGTGGCGACGGGGTTCAAGGGCTAACCCCGCGCCGCCCGGTACATCGGCGTCAGCCCCGGGTGATCCCCCGGCTTGATCTCGCCGATCACCTCGAAGCCGTGGCGTTCGTAGAGCGGGACATTCCTCGGGCTGGAGCTCTCCAGATAGGCCGGCAGTCCGTCCGCGTCGACGCGCCGCAGTGCGGCCTTGAGCAGGGCCGAGCCGTAGCCCTGACCCTGCCGCGACGGGTCGACGCCGATCATCGGCAGGTACCAGTGCGGCTCCTTCGGATGGAACTGGTCGATGAGTTCGCCGACCTGCATCAGCACCTCCAGGCGCTCCATCGGCGCGAACTCGCCGACGACCGCGCCGATGGCGTCTCCGTCGGGCGCGAGACCCGGCGGCAGCCACAGGGCGGCGGCGGCATGGTCGTCGGCGACGAAGGCCGCGCCGGCCCCAAGCGCCGCCCCGCTCATCGCCGCCGCCATGCGGGGAAAGGCGGCCAGATAGGCCCCGGCGCTCGGGAACATGTAGCGGACCGCCGCATCGGTGCTGAACGCCAGAGTCAGGACGGCGATGGCCGGATCCTGTTCGACAGCGCCGCTCGCCGGCGGCGCGATGTGGATGTCCGGAACGTGCATGGGGGTCCTCCGCTGGACGCAGCCTAGAGGAGGGCGGGGCGGTCGCCTATCCGCCGCGACGACGCCTCGGCGGCCGCCTCTGTGGCCTTGCCGCCCTAGCGGCGCGAAAGGGCGAAATTTCACCGTCCCGCGCATTGACTCAGGTCACCTTTGCCCCGATACCGCGCCCGCAAAACGGAGACTCCAATGGAGATTCGCGAAGGGCTCACCTTCGACGATGTTTTGCTCGAACCCGGTCCGTCGGAAGTGATGCCGACGCAGGTTTCCACCGAAACCCGGTTCACGCGCGAAATCAGTCTGAACATCCCGCTCGTGTCCGCCGCCATGGACACGGTGACCGAAAGCCGGCTGGCCATCGCCATGGCCCAGGCCGGCGGCTTGGGCATCCTGCACCGCAATCTGACCGTCGACGAGCAGGCCGACCAGGTCCGCGAGGTGAAGCGGTACGAGAGCGGCATGGTCATCAATCCGGTGACCATCAATCCCGACACCACCCTGGCCGAGGTCCGCGAGATCAAGGCCCGGCGGAAGATCTCGGGATTTCCGGTCGTTGAGCCAGGGACCGGAAAGCTGGTCGGCATCCTGACCAACCGCGACATGCGCTTCGAGACCGACGCCGGCCTCAAGGCCTCGGCGGTGATGACGAAGGACAACCTGATCACCGTCCGCGAGGGCATCGACCCTGTCGAGGCCGTCAGTCTGCTGCGCACGCACAAGATCGAGCGACTGATCGTGGTCGACGAACTCGGCCGCGCGGTCGGGCTCATCACCGTCAAGGACATCGACAAGGCGCAGGAGCATCCTCACGCCGCCAAGGACGAAAAGGGCCGCCTACGCGTCGGCGCCGCCTCGACCGTCGGCGACGCGGGCTTCGAGCGCTCGATGGCGTTGGTCGAGGCCGGGGTGGACGTGGTCGTCATCGACACCGCCCACGGCCATTCGAGGCAGGTCGCCGACGCCGTGGCCCGCCTGAAGCGCGAGACCAACCGAGTCCAGATCGTGGCCGGCAACATCGCCACCTACGACGCGGCCCGCGCCCTGATCGACGCCGGCGCCGACGCGGTGAAGGTCGGCATCGGCCCGGGGTCGATCTGCACCACCCGGATCGTCGCCGGCGTCGGCGTGCCGCAGCTGACCGCCATTGCCGAGGCCGCCCGCGCCGCGCGTGACAGCGGCGTGCCGGTGATCGCCGACGGCGGCATCAAGTACTCGGGCGACCTGGCGAAGGCCATCGCGGCCGGTGCTGGAGTGGCCATGATGGGCTCGATGTTCGCCGGCACCGAAGAGAGCCCGGGCGAGGTCTTCCTCTACCAGGGCCGGTCCTACAAGTCGTACCGCGGCATGGGGTCTCTGGGCGCCATGGCCCGCGGCTCGGCCGACCGCTACTTCCAGAAGGACATCACCGACACCTTCAAGCTGGTGCCGGAGGGCATCGAGGGCCAGACCCCCTACAAGGGTCCGATCGCGCCGGTGATCCACCAGCTGGTCGGCGGCCTGCGGGCGGCCATGGGCTATGTCGGCGCGCCCGACATCGCCGAATTCCAGACGCGGGCGAAGTTCATCCGCATCACCGGCGCCGGCCTGCGCGAGAGCCACGTCCACGACGTGATGATCACGCGGGAGGCGCCCAACTATCCAAGTGCTGTCTAGCGTAACAAAAACAACCGCCTGGGGGGCGAAGCTATGACGTGGGAACTGAAGATGCTGGCCTGGACGCTGGTCCTGGCCTTTGTACAGATCATCCTCTTCGACATGGCCCGCACCGGGCAGTACGGGCTGAAGTGGAACACCGGCGCGCGGGACGAAACCGACCTGCCGCCGCTCTCCAACGTGGCCCAGCGTCTGAAGCGGGCGCAGGACAATCTGTTCGAGACCCTGCCCCTGTTCGCGGTCGCCGTGCTGATCGCCCATGTGGCGGACCGCAACAGCGATCTGACCCACTGGGGCGCGACCATCTTCCTGGCCGCCCGGGTGATCTATGTGCCGCTCTACGCCTTCGGCGTGAAGCAGATCCGCTCGCTGGCCTGGCTGGTGAGCATCGTCGGTCTCGGCATGGTCGCCGCGGCCATTCTGGTCTGAACTGAACGGGTGAAGCTTGCGTGATGGTGGAAGGCTAGCGGCGGCCATCGAGGTCCTGACGGACATCGACACACGCCACAAGCCTGCCCGCCTGGCGCTGAAGGCCTGGGGCGACGCCGCGCGCTACGCCGGGTCGAAGGACCGGGCCTTCGTCGCCGGCCTCGTCCTCGACGTCCTGCGCCGCAAGCGGTCGCTGGCCTGGCGGATGGGCGCGGACGGCCCGCGCGCCGCCGCGCTGGGCGTCCTGCGCTTCGGCTGGGCCTGGCCGCTGGAGCGCATCGCCGAGGCCGCCGCCGAGGACCCGCACGGCATCGGCGCGCTGACCGAGGCCGAGGTCGCGGCCCTGACCTCGCCCCGTTCACTGGATGACGCGCCGGCCGCCGCGGCCGGCGACTATCCCGACTGGGCCGACGCCGCGCTGGCCCGCGTGTTCGGCGACGACCGTGCGGCGGAAGGTGCGGCCCTGGCAGAACGGGCGCCCGTCGATCTGCGCGCCAACCGTCTGAAGACCGATCCCGACCGCGCGGCCAAGGCGCTGCAGCCGCTGCGCGCGCAGCCCGCCGGCCTGCTGCCGGACGCCTTCCGCATCCCGGCGCCCGCCGCCACCGAGCGCACCGGCGCGGTCGAGACCGTCCCGGCCTTCGGCAAGGGATGGTTCGAGGTCCAGGATCTCGGCTCCCAACTCGCCGCCGCCGTCGCGGGGGAGGTGAAGGGCAAGCAGGTGCTCGACTTCTGCGCCGGGGGCGGGGGCAAGACGCTCGCGCTCGCCGCCGCCATGGGCAACACCGGCCAGCTCTACGCCCACGAAAGCGACGCCCGCCGCATGGCCGACGTCATCCCGCGCGCCGCGCGCGCCGGCGTCCGCAACCTGCAGGTCCGTTCCCCGGTCGAGAAGGATCCGCTGCGGGGCCTTCAGGGCAAGATGGACGTCGTCTTCGTCGACGCGCCCTGCACCGGCTCGGGCACCTGGCGGCGGCATCCGGACACCAAGTGGCGGCTCACGGCCGAGACGCTCGCGAAGCGCCAGGCCGAGCAGGACGCCGTCCTCGACCAGGCCGCGCCGCTGGTGAAGCCGGGCGGCCGCCTGATCTACGTGACCTGCTCGATCTTCGCCGAGGAGAACGAGGACCGCGTCGCCGCCTTCCTGGCCCGCCATCCGGCGTTCAAGGCCACGCCGGTGACCCTCGACGCCGTCGCCGACCGCGTCACGCCCGACGGCTACCTCCGCCTCTCGCCCCGCACCGCCGCCACCGACGGCTTCTTCGCCGCCATCCTGGAACGCACCGCATGAATCCCGCCCACCAGCCCGTCCTGATCGTCGACTTCGGCAGCCAGGTGACCCAGCTCATCGCGCGCCGGGTGCGCGAGAGCGGCGTCTATTGCGAGATCCATCCCTACGACAAGGCGCGCGAGGCGTTGCAGTCGCTCAAGCCGGCCGCCATCATCCTGTCGGGCGGCCCGGCCAGCACCACCGAGGACGAGAGTCCCTCGGCCGATCCGGAACTGTTCAAGCTCGGCGTGCCGCTGCTGGGCATCTGCTACGGCGAGCAGACCCTGTGCGCCGAACTGGGCGGCAAGGTCGAGGCGGGCCACCATCGCGAGTTCGGCCGGGCCGAGATCGTGATCACGAAGGACAGCCCGCTGTTCGCCGGCATCGGCGCGGTCGATCATCGCGAGACGGTGTGGATGAGTCACGGCGACCGCGTCACCGCCATCCCGGCCGGCTTCGAGGTCATCGCCACCTCGACCGGCGCACCCTTCGCCGCGATCGCCGACGAGCAGCGCCGGATGTACGGCGTGCAGTTCCACCCGGAGGTCGCCCACACGCCGCGCGGCGCCCAGCTGCTGCGCAACTTCACCCATGGCATCGCGGGCCTCACCGGCGACTGGACGATGAAGGCCTTCAAGGACGAGGCGATCGCCCGCATCCGAGCCCAGGTCGGCAAGGGCCGGGTGATCTGCGGCCTGTCGGGCGGCGTCGACAGCTCGGTGGCGGCGGTGCTGATCCATGAGGCGATCGGCGACCAGTTGACCTGCGTCTATGTCGACACCGGCCTGATGCGGAAAGGCGAAAGCGAGCAGGTCGTCTCGCTGTTCAAAAATCACTACAATATTCCGCTGATCCATGTTGATGCGTCTGATCTTTTCCTGAACGCCCTTGAGGGCGTCAGCGACCCGGAGACCAAGCGCAAGACGATCGGCAAGCTGTTTATCGACGTCTTCGACGCCGAGTCCGCCAAGATCGAGGGCGCCGAGTTTCTGGCCCAGGGGACGCTCTATCCGGACGTGGTCGAGAGCGTTTCGGCCCGCGGCGGCCCCTCGGCGGTGATCAAGAGCCACCACAACGTCGGCGGCCTGCCGGACTACATGAAGCTCAAGCTGGTCGAGCCGCTGCGCGAGCTGTTCAAGGACGAGGTCCGGGCGCTCGGCGTCGAACTGGGCCTGCACCCTGACTTCGTGGGCCGCCACCCGTTCCCCGGCCCGGGCCTGGCCATCCGCATCCCCGGCGAGATCACCCGCGACAAGGTCACGGTGCTGCAGGCGGCCGACGCCATCTACCTCGAGGAGATCCGCAAGGCGGGCCTCTACGACAAGATCTGGCAGGCTTTCGCGGTGCTGCTGCCGGTGAAGACGGTCGGGGTCATGGGCGACGCCCGCACCTACGAGAACGTCCTGGCCCTGCGCGCGGTGACCAGCACCGACGGCATGACCGCCGACTTCTTCGAGTTCCCCTGGGACGTCCTCGGCAAGACCGCCACACGCATCATCAACGAGGTCCGCGGCGTCAACCGCGTCGTCTACGACGTGACCTCCAAGCCGCCCGGCACCATCGAGTGGGAATAATTCAGGCCTTTCGGGGGTCACTCTAGATCTGCGGTTGAGGTTCCGGCGGCGCGGACGTCACCCCGGCTGGCGGAAATCCAGCACGAACAGGGCGCCGTCCCCTTCGGTGTCTTCGATCCGCGCGACGCCGCCGTGCGCGGCCATCGTCGCCTGGACGATGCCGAGGCCAAGACCGGCGCCGTCGGACCTGGCGCGGTCCGCGCGCCAGAACCGGTTGAAGACCTGCTGGCGGATCTCGGGGGGAACGCCGGGACCCTGGTCCCTGACCGCGATCAAGGGCTCCGGCCCGACCGTCACGGTGACCACCGAGTCTTCTGGCGCATGGCGAAGGGCGTTCTCGATCAGGTTTCGCAGCGCCCGCGCAATCGCCTCCGCATGCCCTTCCACGACGGGTGAGCCCGCATGGCAGAACCGGATATCGCGCCGTCCCGACCAGGCCAGGGGCGCCATCTGGGCGACCACCTCCTCCGCGAGGGCCGCCAGACTCACGGGAGTGTTCGCGCCGGCGATGATGGCGTCGGCTTGCGCCAGATCGAGCATTTGAGTGACGATCCGGGTTAGCCCGGGCGCGTGTGGACGCCGCTCACGCCGTCGGTCGCCTGGACCTGCGACTGGACACCGAAGTCCGTCGCATCGACGCCCAGGCGGTCGAGCTCGACAGGGCAGGGGACTTCATCCGGCTGCCCAACGACGCGGTGATCATCTGCGCCGGCGGGGTCCTGCCCACGGAGTTTCTCCGATCGACCGGCGTGGCGCTGGAAGTTCGTCACGGCCGATAGGGCGTCCGTCTGACGGTCGCCCCCCGGGCGGATCGGCGGTCGCCGCGGACTTGGCCGCCGCTCCCGCGTCGTCCACATCGACGCTGAAAGAAAACCGTCACCCAACTGTGGCGGAACCGTGATGGGCTTGGCCTAGGACTCGTCCCGGTGACCGGGGCAAACAGTGTTGACGACGTGACTCCTGAGAGATTTGGACTGGTCCGCGCCCATTCCGGCTTGCCGGACCTGGAGCGGCAGTCGGACGTCCTGACCACCCTCGGACGCTGCGGCGTCGTCGTCGAGGTTCACGCCGGGGCGGCCGGCGAGAAGCGCCTTGAAAAGGTCCTGGCGACGGTGCCAACGGGCAGCACGATCTGCGTGGTCAGCCTGGACGTGTTCGGAAAGCCGCTCGCCGATCTGGTCCGTTTGCTTCGCGACCTTGGGGAACTGTGCATTTCCGTCGCCCTCATCGATGACGAGGGCGTAGAGGCGCTCCTTCCGCCGACGGAGGAGGTCGTGACCCTGTTGCGCCATCTCAGCCTCTACAACGGGCGAGGCGCGGGAAGCCCGACGGACGGCCGGCCCTGGTACGGGCGCCCCATTCGAACGGCGGCGGGCTTCAACCGCCATCAGGCCCAGCACGCCAAGAAGCTGTATGGCGAGGGCATGTCGCTGCGGGCGATCGGCATGATCTTCGAGACGTCCCCGGAGGAGGTCTGGAAGGTCGTGTCCTGACCGCCACGCAAAGCGCCGTTCGACGGGGGTTCGTGTGCCTGTCACAAACACGTCGGGCGTCTGTCACGTTGGCTATCTAGGAGTCCCGCCGGGCAGGTGGGGAAGCCAATGGAAAGCGCGGCCAAAGGCCGTTCGCTAGCCCCGCCCGCGTCTGAATGATTGCGATGGTGGAGACTGGCATGACCGGCCTTAAGAAGATTAGCGCGCTCGCGGTGGCGATGAGCGCCTCGCTCGTGCTCGCATCCTGTGGCGGCGCCGATGGTGTCGCTTCGCCCGGCGAGGGCGGCTTCGCCGGCGGCGGCGGCGGCGGTGGCGGCGGCGGTGGCGGCGGTGGCGGCACCGGCGCCGCGGCGGACTGCCCCACGGGCTTCGCCAATGTCGGCACGATCACGGCGGCTGTTGGCGGCGACCTGCGGGTTTGCCAGCTGCCGGCCCTGATCACCGGCAATCTGGTCGTGCCGCTGCGCACGGGCACCATCTACTCGGTCAGCGGCCGGGTCGACGTCGGTCAGGACCGTGGCGGCGACGCCGCCGCGCCGATCGCCGGCGCCCAGCAGGGCATCCTGACGATTGAACCGGGCGTGCGCATCTTCGGGTCCGCCGGCCTCGACTACGTGGTCGTCAACCGCGGCTCGCAGATCTTCGCCCAGGGCACGGCCACGCAGCCGATCGTCCTGACCAGCAAGGCGAGCGTCGAGGGCACGACAACCCTCGACTCGATCGGTCAGTGGGGCGGTCTCGTGGTCCTCGGCCGCGCCAACATCTCCAACTGCCCCGGCGCCGTCGCCTACGGCAGCGCCGCCTGTGAAGCCCAGGTCGAAGGCACCAACGCCCTCTACGGCGGCAGCAACAACGCCGACAACAGCGGCGTCATCAAGTACGTGCGCGTCCAGCACTCCGGCTTCCAGATCCTGCCGAACAACGAACTCAACGGCATCACCTTCGCCGGCGTCGGCAGCGGCACCACGGTCGACTACGTCCAGGTGCACAACAGCTCGGACGACGGCATCGAGATGTTCGGCGGCAACGTGAACATGAAGCACATCGTGCTGACCGGCAACGACGACGACAACTTCGACACCGACCAGGGTTACCGCGGTTCGACCCAGTTCATGATCGTCGTCCAACGCGCGACCCGCGGCGACAAGGTCTTCGAGGCCAGCATGGCTTCGCTGGCGACGGGCAACCCGCGCAGCCGTCCGCAGGTGGCCAACCTGACCGCCATCGGCCGGGGCGCTCACTCGATGCTTACGCTGAACTCGGGCACCGACTACGCGCTGTACAACAGCGTCGTCACCCAGTCCGCCGGCGCCTGCCTCGACATGGACGCGGCCGCCACGACGGGCACCTTCCGCTCGGTGTTCCTCGCCTGCGCCTCGCCGTTCGACGCGGACGCCGACGATGAATCGGTCCTGTTCGCCAACGCCAGCAACACGACGGCGGGCGTCTCGAGCCTGACCAGCACCTTCGTCAACGGCGCAAACGAGACGGCGGTGGCGACCACGGACCCGACCGGGCTGAGCGCCTTCTTCACGCCGACCACCTACATCGGCGCGGTCAAGGACGGCAACGACACCTGGTGGCAGGGCTGGTCGTGCGGTCTGACGACCGGCTCGACCTGCTGATGACCGGTGCGGGCGGCGGCGAGACACGCCGCCGCCCGACCTCCCTCTGCTCGATAGTGACAAGGTCCCGACCATGAAGACGTTCACCCCCACCCTGGGCGGTCTGCTGCTGGCGACGACGGCCCTGGTGGCCCCGCAGGCGGTCTACGCCCAGCAGGCGGCCGCGCCGTCCGCTCCCCAGCCGCCCGCGGCCGAGGAACAGCCCACTGACGTCGAGGAAATCGTCGTCCTGGGCGTCAACATTCCCGAACCCATGCGGGAGACCGCCGAGGTCGCGACCTTCCTGTCGGCCGAGGATCTGAAGCGGCAGGGTGACGACACCGCCGCTGAAGCTCTGACGCGCCTGAGCGGCCTGAGCCTCAGCAGCGGTCGCTTCGTCTACGTCCGCGGCCTTGGAGAGCGCTACTCTTCGGCCCTGCTGAACGGCTCGCCCCTGCCCAGCCCCGAGCCGCTGCAGCGGGTTGTCCCGCTGGACCTGTTCCCGAGCAATGTGCTCGCCGGCACGACGGTCCAGAAGACCTATTCTCCCAACTATCCGGGCGAGTTCGGCGGCGGCGTCATCAACCTGCGCACGCTGTCGGTGCCGAACGAGCCGTTCCTCACCATGGCCGCCAGCATCGGCGGCAACTCCGAAACGACCTTCGACACGGGGATCACCTACTACGGCGCCGAGACGGATCCGCTGGGCTACGACGACGGCACGCGCGAGATGCCCAAGCCGCTCCAGCGCGCCATCGCCACCGGCAACCGCGTCGATAGCGGCAGCTTCACCGACGACGAACTGACCTTCATCGGCAGCAGCTTCGTCAACGCGCCGCTGAATCTCATCCAGCGGACCGACACGCTCGCGCCCAACTTCGGCATCGACGTCAGCGCCGGCCATTCCTGGGATGTGCCCTGGGGGACGCTGGGGATGATCGGCGTCGTCGGCTACGACAACAGCTGGCGCAATCGCGTCGGCGTCCAGCAGGAAGGCTTCGTCGACCCGGTGGCCGGCACGATCACGCCGGTGACCGACTACACCTACCTGAACACCCAGAACCGTGTGGTCTGGAACGGCATGTTCGTCGTCGGCCTCGACATGGGCGACCATATCTTCACCTGGACCAATCTCTACGTCCATGACGCGGTGAAGGTGACGCGCTCGCGGGAGGGCTTCGATGATCTCGCCAGCCTGCAGGTGCGCGACGACAACACCGAGTGGTTCGAGCGCAGCCTGATCAACACCCAGGTGACCGGCGAGCACGACTTCGGCGACAATCTGGAAGTCGACTGGCGCGCGGCCTTCGCCAAGACTGCCCGCAACTCGCCGTACGAAAAGGGCATTCGGTACCGCGTCGAGAACGGCGTCTACTATCACGACGCCTCGCAGCAGCAGAACTACACCCGCTTCGGCGAGGTGGAGGACCAGGTCGCGAGCGCCGGCATCGACGGCAAGTACACGCTCGCCCTGTCCGACGCCCGGGACGTGATCTTCAGCGGCGGTCTGGCCTGGACCGACAATGATCGTTCGGCCGTCCAACGTGAGTTCCGCCTCCTCGCCCTCAACACCTCGCTGCCGCTCGACGTGCAGGTCGAGCGCGTGGACTACCTGCTCGCGGACTACAACATCGGTCCCAACGGCCTGGTGCTCCGCGAAACCACCGGCTCGTCGGGCTCGGCCGCCTACAAGGGCGCGCTCGAGGTCAAGTCGGCGTACGCTCAGGTCGACGCCGAGATCATCCCGCTGGTCCGGGTCTCGGCCGGCGTGCGCTATGAAGACGCCGTTCAGAGCGTGCAGCCCATCGACCTGTTCGGTGGTCCCACGCCCGCCGCGCCGCCTTCGCTGGAAAACGCCTACTGGCTGCCGGCCGCGACGCTGACGTGGAACTTCTACGAGGACATGCAGTTCCGGGTCGGCGCGTCCAAGACCATCGCCCGCCCGCAGTTCCGCGAGCTGGCGCCGTCGACCTACTACGATCCGGACTCGGACCGTCTGTTCACCGGCAACGCCTACCTGGTCGACAGTGAACTCACGAACTTCGACGCGCGGTACGAGTGGTATTTCGACAAGGACCAGTACTTCACGGTCGGCGCCTTCTATAAGGAAATCACCAACCCGGTCGAAGCGATCGTCAACGACATCAGCGGCGGTGCGGTCCAGACCACCTACATCAACGCGCCGAAGGCGACGCTCTACGGCGTCGAGCTCGACGCCAAGGCCTACTTCGAGTTCTTCTCGGACACGCCGTGGTTCGAGTCGAAGCGCTGGCTGGTGGCGGCCAACTACACCTACAGCAAGTCCGAGCTGATGGTGGAATCGGGCGACACGGTGATCCCCCCCGGCACCGGCTTCCCGCAGGCGGCCGATCAGTGGGTGACCGACGGCGATCCAATGCAGGGTCAGTCCGAACACCTCGCCAATCTGCAGTTCGGCTTTGAGGATGACGCGGCGCAGCAACAGGCGACCGTCCTGGTCACCTACGTCAGCGAGCGGATCAGCAACCGCGGCCGCTCGGGCTTCCCGGACGTGATCCAGGACCCCGGCGTGGTCGTCGACTTCACCTTCCGCCAGGGCTTCACGGCCTGGGGTCGCGAGATGGAGTTCGGGGTGGAAGCGCGCAACCTCACGGACGAAGACTACGAGGAGTTCCAGGAACTGGGCGGCGGCCGTGTCGATATCAACAAGTACGGTATCGGTCGCAGCTTCTCGATCAGCCTGACGAGCCGGTTCTGACCAACCCCGGCCGCGCGGGGTTTGCACGCGCGGCCGGACATTTTCGCCGGCGTCCGGTGGAGGCGACAACTGTCACCAGGATGTCGCAAAACCTCCACGATAGTGCGTCGGACCAACGGTACCCCCCATGCCGGTTCCCGGTCGTGGGGGTTTTCGTTGAAGTTGTTGAGTCTTCCCTTGATCGGCGACGAGCGCCGGCGGCTGCTGTTGACCGCGGCCGAGGGCCTGCTGGCTGTGGGCCTCGCCTGGCAGGCGGCGACCCTCATCTGGATCTTCCTCGCGCCCTCGCCGCCAGCGGCCGCCCCGGCCAAGGCTTCGACGGCCGACCTGAGCATCCTGACCCGCTTCGACCCCTTCTTTCGCCAGGCCTCGACCATGCTGACCGAGAGCACGGCGCAATCCTTCCGCCTCCACGGCGTGCGGGCCGGCGGCGGCGGCTCGGGATCGGCGATCATCGGCACGCCGGATGGCCGCCAGGAATCCTTCGCCGTGGGCGACGAGATCGCGCCCGGCGTTCGGCTGCAATCGGTCGCCGCTGACCACGTCGTTCTTGCTCGCGGGGGCGTCCGCACCCCGCTGCGCTTCCCGGCCGAGACGCCGGGCGTCCTTCAGGAAATGGTCCAACCGTGAGAGCCTTTGCGTTCGCCCTTCTTCTCGCCGCGATGACCGCGGGTCCCGTCGCCCCGGCCTTCGCCCAGGCACAGGTGCTCAACGTCCAGGACGCCGACATCCGGGCCTTCATCCAGGACGTCTCGCGGACGACCGGCTACACCTTCGTCATCGATCCTCGGGTCAAGGGCACTGTGTCCGTCGCCAGCAGCGGACCGCTGAACCGCGCCGAACTGTTCGAGGTGTTTCTCTCGACGCTGCGGGCCAACAACTTCGTGGCCATTCCCACCGGGTCGGGCGCCTACCGCGTCGAGCCGGCCGAGAGCGCCGCTCGGCAGCCCTCCGCCGCCGGCGGTCAGTTCGTGACCCAGGTGTTCCGCCTGCGCAACATCGACGCCCAAGCCGCCGCCGACATCCTGAAGCCGCTGGTCGGCGCCCAGGGCCAGGTCATCGCCAATCCGCGCGGCAACACCCTTGTGGTCGCCGACTATGCCGACAACGTCAGGCGGATCCGCTCGCTCATCGGTCAGATCGACCAGGACCGCGCGACGACGCGGGCCATCACCCTGCGCCACAGTTCGGCGCGCGAGATCGCGGGCGTTTTGACCACCCTGACGGCCGCGCCGGGCGCGGACGGCAAGCCGGGGCGCGGCGCGGTCCAGATCGTCGCGGTCGAGAGCAGCAACTCCCTCGTTCTGCGCGGCGACAGCGACGCCATCGACCGGTTGGCGCCGATCATCGAGGACCTCGATCAGCGGGCCCAGGCGACCGGGTCGGTCAAGGTCGTCTTCCTCCAGAACGCCAACGCCGAACAGCTCCTGCCCGTCTTGCAGCAGCTGCTGGGCCTGCCCGTCGCGTCGTCGGAAGCCTCGGCGGGGCAGGGCGCCGCCGCCCAGCCGACCGCCGCGGCGCCTGCCGCCGGCGGCGGCGAGATCCGCGCCAACATCGCCCGCTTCCCCGGCGCCAACGCCCTGGTGATCAACGCCTCGCCCGAGACGCAGAAGATGCTCACCGACGTGATCGCCCAACTGGACGTGCGCCGCGAGCAGGTGCTGGTGGAAGCGGTCGTGGTGGAAGTTTCCGACACGGCGGCGCGCGAGCTGGGCGTGCAGTTCCTGCTCAGCGGCGACGAGGACGGCACGATGCCCTTCTCGGTCACCAACTACTCCAACAGCGCGCCCAGCATCCTGGCGCTGACCGGCGCCATCGTCGGCGAGAAAAACCTGCCCGAGGACTCGGCCACCCTGGCCACGCTGAGGGAGGCGGCCTTGAATTCCCTGCTGGGCGCCTCGGGCATCACGGCGGGCCTTGGCGGCCAGCTGGACGGCGGCGGCGTGTTCGGGATGATCGTCAACGCGGTGCGCCGCGACGGCGCCTCGCGGCTGCTGTCGACGCCCTCGATCCTGACCCTGAACAACCAGGAAGCGTCGATCCTGGTCGGGCAGGAGGTTCCGGTGACCACCGGTGAGGTGCTGGGCAGCGCCAACAGCAATCCCTTCCGCACGATCCAGCGCCAGGACGTCGGCATCCAGCTCACGGTCAAGCCGCAGGTCAACGCCGGCGGCGGCATCACCCTGTCCATCCGACAGGAGGTTTCCAGCGTGTCCGGGCCGGTGAGCACCACCTCCTCGGAGCTCGTGCTCAACAAGCGTGAACTGGAAACCACCGTGTTGGTCGACGATGGGGCGGTCGTGGTGCTCGGCGGCCTGCTCGACGAGAACGAGCGCATCTCGCTGGAGCGCGTGCCGTATCTCAGCGACGTGCCGGTCGTCGGCGAGCTGTTCAAGAGCCGGGCGCGCTCGGGCGGCCGGACCAACCTGATGATCTTCATCCGGCCGCGGATCATTCGCGACGCGGCCGACGCCCAGGCGGCGTCCGGCCCGCGCTATGACTACCTCCGCAAGGAAGCCGGCCTGGTCGGCCAGGACGGCGGCAACGCGCTCGACGCGGTGATGCGCGACTACCTGCGGACCCTTCCGCCCGGCGGACCAGCCAGCGCGCCTCCGACCGACGCCGGACAGACGGCGGCCCCCGCGGCTCCGGCCGGAGCGACGCGGTGATGGGCGAGCCCGCGCCGAGCCTGCCTTACGCGTTCGCCCGGCGGCATGGCGTGCTGCTGCTTGGCCTCGGCGAACGCGCTCACATCGGCTTGCGCGAAGGCGCCGAGCCTTCGGCCCTGGTCGAGGTTCGGCGCGCGCTGGGCCGTCCGCTGAAGATCGACCGCCTGAAGGCCTCGGACTTCGATCAGTCGTTCTCGGAAGCCTATGCCGACGCCGGCTTGGGCGTGGGTGAGACGGCCAGCGGCCTGCGACTGCCCGATGGGCTCGACGGACTGCTCGACGAGTTTCCGACGACGGCCGATTTGCTCGATCCGCAGGACGACGCCCCGATCATCAGGCTGATCAATGGCGTCATCGCCGAGGCGGCCCGCCGGGGCGCTTCGGACGTCCATATCGAGCCCTACGAGGCGGCCTTGCTGGTCCGGCTGCGGATCGACGGCGTCCTGCAGGAGATTCTCAGCCTGCCGCACCGCGTGGCGCCGATGCTGGTCTCGCGGGTCAAGGTGATGGCCCGGCTGGATATCGCCGAACGTCGCGTGCCGCAGGACGGACGGATTTCGCTTTCCCTGGGCGGCAAGGCCCTCGACGTGCGGGTGTCGACCTTGCCCTCGCGGGCCGGCGAACGGGTCGTGATGCGAATTCTCGACAAGGACCAGGCCGGGCTCCAGCTGGAAGACCTGGGCATGGATCCGGAGATCCACGAAGCCTTCCTGGACGCCCTGCGCGAACCCAACGGCATCGTGCTGGTCACCGGCCCCACCGGGTCGGGCAAGACCACCACGCTCTACGCCGGCCTGGCTCTGCTCAACGACAATCGTCGCAATATTCTGACGATCGAGGATCCGGTCGAATACACGGTCCACGGCATCGGCCAGACCCAGGTCAACACCAAGGTCGGAATGAGCTTCGCGGCCGGTCTGCGAGCCATCCTGCGCCAGGATCCCGACGTAGTCATGGTCGGCGAGATCCGCGACCCGGAGACCGCCCAGGTGGCGGTGCAGGCCAGCCTGACCGGCCACCTCGTGCTGTCCACGGTCCACACCAACGACGCTATCGGCGCGGTGACACGCCTGCGGGACATGGGCGTGGAGCCGTTCCTGCTCGCCTCGACCCTGCGACTGGTCCTGGCCCAGCGCCTGGTGCGCAGGCTCTGCCCGGACTGCCGTCGTCCGCAGGCGGCTGATGCGGCCACCGCGCGACTCGTGGGGGTCGAGGCTGGGCAGGCGCTCTATGTCGCCGCCGGCTGCCCGAGCTGCGGCAACACAGGCTACCAGGGCCGCATCGGCATCTACGAGGCGGTCCGCATCGACGAGCGCATGCGCCGTCTGATCAGCGAGAACGCTGATGAATCGGTCATGGCCCAATCGCTGGAGGGCGGCGCTGGGACCCTGTCGTCCGCGGCCCGCGCCCGGGTGCTCGACGGGTCGACGACCGTCGAGGAAGCCGTGCGCGTCACGCGGCAGGAACGGGACTCCAGTGCCAGCGTATGACTACATCGCCCTGGACGGCGCGGGGCGTCCGAGAAAGGGCGCCATCACCGCCGCCGACGAGCAGGCCGCCCGCGGTCAGCTGAAGCGGCGTCGGCTCGCGCCTGTCCGTATCGAGCCCAGCCGCCGCGACGCGCCCGCGCGGTCGGGATCGATGCTGACGACGACCCGGCTGACCGGGCGGCCCTTGGCGATCGTCACCCGCCAGCTCGCCACCCTGACGGCCATCACGCCTCTGGAAGAGGCGCTGCGCACCATCGCCCTGCAGGCGGATTCGGCCAAGGTGAAGCGGGCGCTGACGGTGGTTCACGAAGGCGTTCTGGAGGGCTTTCGTCTGTCCGACGCCATGGCCAGGCCGGGCGCGGGCTTTCCGCCCCTGTATCGCGCCATGGTGGCCGCCGGCGAGAGTTCGGGCGCGCTCCCCGACATCCTGGAGCGACTGGCGGACCTGCACGAGCACGAGCAACAGGTGAACGCAAAGGTCACCACGGCGCTCGTCTATCCCGCTGTTCTGGCCGTGACCGCGGGTCTCGTGGTCATCGCCCTGATGACCTTCGTCGTGCCCAAGGTCGTGGAGCAGTTCGAGTCCATGGGCCAGGCCCTGCCGCTGCTGACGCGAATGGTGATGGGGGCCTCGGAGGGGATTCAGCGCTTCGGATGGCTGGCGGCGCTCGCGCTCGCGGCCGGCGGCTTCGGCTTCCATCTCGCCCTGCGACGCCCAGCCGTTCGTCGCGCGTTCGACCGGCTGCTGCTGCGCCTCCCGGTGGCGGGCCGGCTGATCCGCGATGTCCAGGCCGCGCGGCTGGCCCGGACGCTCTCGACCATGATGTTCGCCGGGGTTCCGGTGCTGGAGGCGCTCGGCCTCACCGCGCCGACGGTCCGCAACAGCGTGCTTCGCGAGGCGGTCGGCGACATGGCTGTCGCCATCAGCGAGGGCGGCGGTCTTTCGGCCGCCATGCGGCGCGCCGGCCTGTTTCCGCCCATCCTCGTCTACATGACCGCCAGCGGCGAAAGCAGCGGCCGGCTTGGTCTGATGATGGCGCGGGCCGCCGACTATCTCGAACGGGAGTTCGACACCTTCACCTCCGCCGCGCTCAGCCTGCTCGAGCCGGCGATCATCGTGGTCATGGGCGGGGTGGTGGCGACCATCGTCCTGTCGATCCTGCTGCCCATTCTGCAACTCAACACGCTCGCTCTCGGCTGAACGGACCAACCCGAATGCGCAATTCCCCCACCTCGCCGCGCCCCGCTTCAGAGCAGGGCTTCACCCTCATCGAGATGATGGTGGTGGTGGTCATCCTCGGGCTGCTGGCCACCGTGGTGCTGATCAACGTCCTGCCGGCCCAGGACCGGGCCATGCGGGAGAAGGCCCGGGCTGACATCTCCGTGCTCGAACAGGCCATGGAGAGCTATCGCCTCGACAACTTCGCGTTCCCGAGCACCGAGGAGGGCCTGTCCGCCCTGGTCACGCCGCCGGCGGGCATGAAGCGCCCCGAGCGGTATCGCGAGGGCGGGTACGTCCGTCGTCTGCCCAAGGATCCTTGGGGCAATCCCTATCAGTACCAGCAACCTGGCCGGCGGGGGGCCATCGACATCTATTCCTTCGGGGCCGACGGCCAGGAAGGCGGCGAGAAGAATGACGCGGACATTGGCAACTGGAGCTGATCGCCGCGACGAGCGCGGCTTCACGCTGGTCGAACTGATGGTCGTGCTGGTGATCGTCGGTCTCACGGCGAGCGCCGTCCTGTTGACGTCCACCGACGGTCGGCCGTCGGTGGCGCGAGAGGCCGAACGCTTCAGCGCGCGCCTGGTCAGGGCGCGTGAAGAGGCCGTGCTCGCCAACCGGACTATCGAGGTCGCGCTCTCGGACCAGGGCTATCGCTTCCGGACTCGTGATCTCGGCGGCTGGCGGCCGATGACGGATGGTCCGTTCGGACCGGTGGACTGGGCGGCGCAGACCGCCTTTGTCAGCGTGCAGGGCGAGGGCCGCATCGCCTTCGACGCCACCGGCGCCTCGACCCCGACGGTCGTCCTGCTCACGCGCGGAGACCGCGGATCACGCGTCTCCGTGGACTCGGCGGGGAATGTGAGGATCGATGCAGCGCCCATCCGCTGAACAGGGATTCTCGCTGATTGAGGTCCTGGTGGCGCTGGCGGTGTTCAGCGTGGCGGCGCTCGCGCTCGTCGACCTGGGCGGCGAGAACATCCGCACGGCGCGGGCCATCGAGGCCAGGGTCATCGCCGGCGTCGTCGCCGAGAGCCGCGCGAGCGAAGCCGTGATCGACTGGCCGCCGCTGGGCGAGACCTCGGGTGAGGACCGCGCCGGCGACCGTAGCTGGCGCTGGGTGCGGAAGGTCTCGCGGACCGATGATCCTGAGATTGTCCGCGTTGATGTCGTGGTCACCCCCGCGCCGCGCGGCCGCACCCTGGCCGAGGTGACGGTCTTTCGGGGGCGGCGATGAAGGGATTCACGCTCGTCGAAATGATGGCGGCGCTGTTCGTGTTCGGACTGCTGACGGCCGCGGGGACCCTGGTGCTCGGCTCGACCCTGCAGGGTCAGGACGCGGTGCGGGATCGCATGGCGCGCCTTGGCGAGTTGCAGCAGACCCGGGCCATGCTGAAGGCCGATCTGGGGCAGATCGCCGTGCGCCCGACCCGCGGGCAGGAGGGGGGAGCCCGCCGTCCGGTCTTCCTCGGGACGCCGGCCGCCGACGGAAAGCCCTTCCTTGGCTTCGCCCGCCGCGGCTGGGACAATCCCGACGAGGCGCCCCGCCCCTCGGTCCAGTATGTCGAGTATCGGCTGAGCGGACGCAGGCTGGAGCGCGTGAGCTTCCCGCAGCTCGACGGGGCGGCCCCGGGCGGCGCCCAGGTGCTGATCGACGATATCGACGCGGTGAAGGTCCAGTATCTGTACCGGGGGGCCTGGGCGCCCGTCTGGACGCCGGTCAATGACGCGGACTATCCGCAGGCCGTGCGACTGGCGTTCGAGGTCGACGGCCTCGGAGGCTTCGAGCAGCTGTTTCTGACTCCCGGCGGTCCCCGATGAGGCGGGAGGACGAAAAGGGCGTCGCGCTGCTGACGGTGCTGTTGCTGGTCGCCGTCATGTCCGTTGTCGCCGTCGCGGTGCTGGACGACGTCCGGTTCGGATTGCGCCGCGCGGCCAACGCCAGGGCCATCGGCCAGGCGCAGTGGTACGGCCTCGGGGCGGAGGAACTCGCGCGCGTGCGGATCTCGCGGCTGTCGCTGGCCAGCCCCGGCCGCACGACCCTGGTCGGCGACTGGAACGGTCGGTCCTTCCGTTTCCCTGTCGAGCAGGGCGTCATCGACGCGCGCATCTCCGACGCCGTGGGCTGTTTCAACCTCAACAGTCTCGTCGAGCAGCAAGGCGACCGCCTGGTTCGTCGGGCGGACGGAGCGCGGCAGTTCGTCTCCCTGCTCCAGGCGCTCGGCATGACCGAGTCCCGGGCCCTGATCCTGGCCAACGACATCGGCGACTGGATCGACAGCGACGACGTCTCCGACAGCGGCGGCGAGGACGGCGCCTATGCCCGGCTTGCCGCGCCCTATCGAACCGGCGGCGCCCTCCTGTCCGAGGTGTCCGAGATTCGCGCCGTCCGCGGTGTGACGCCCGAGCAGTACCGGCTCATCCGGCCCTACGTCTGCGCTCTGCCGACGACGGACCTGTCGCCGATCAACGTCAACACCCTGTCGTCAGACCGAGGGGTGCTGATCACCATGCTGACCGCCGGCGCGATCCCGCCCCAGGCCGCGGCGCGGCTGCTCGCGACGCGACCGGCCGACGGCTGGCCCGACATCCAGGCCTTCTGGAACGAGCCGATGCTGGTCGATCACGTTCCCTCCGAACCGGTGCGCAACCAGGTGGCTGTTCGGACACGCTACTTCTCCCTGGACGCGCGGGTGACCTTCGCCGGCGCCCAGTCCACCCTCAGTTCCCTGTTCGAACTCCAGTCCCCGGGCGCGGTGAGACTGGTGGCGCGACGCTGGATGCGCGACGAATGACCATCACCAGACTTGTGTTCCTTGCCGGCCCCCAGGCGCCGTGGCCATTTCTGAGGGCGTCAGAAGAAGGGGAGGTGCTCCAAAGGGGCACGCTGCCCGCCGATGCGCCCCGGCCCGACAGCGCCGACGTCGACCGGCTGGTCGTGCCCGGCGCCGACATTCTCGCGCGGTGGCTGGATCTTCCTGATCGCAATGATGTCCAGGCGCGATCGGCCGTGACCTTCCTGCTGCAGGACGAGGTCATCGAGGCCGGTGACGACCTTCACATCGCCCTCGGCGCGGCCGAGCCCGACGGCCGCAGGCTGGCGGTCGTGGCCCGCGCCGAGGTGGTCGCCGGCTGGCTCAAGCAGGCCCGGTCGCGGGGCGTCGAACCGGCCTCCATCACGCCGGACTGCCTGCTGTTGCCCGAGCCGGAAGGGGAGGGCGTGGTGATGGCGCGCTTTGGCGATCTGATGGCGGTGCGAGGGCGGGGGCTGGCCTTCTCGCTGGAGCCGGACCTCGCCGAGGCGGTGATCGCCGGCCGGCCCAGCCGACGCCTGATGCTCGCCGACATGGAGGGGGACCTCGCGCGCAACGCCGCCACGCCGGCCGTCAATCTGCTGCAGGGACGCCTCGACCCGGTGGGCGGCCTTGAGCGGCGGCGGACCTGGCGCCGAGCGGCGATCATGGCCGCAGCGCTCCTGGTCTCGCCTCTGCTTCTGCTCATGGCGGAGATCGGCCGAGACTTCGCGTCGGCCGGACTTGCCGAGAGCCGCGCCCGGGCGGTTCTCTCCGCGGCCTTCCCCGCCATCGGCAAGTCCAGCGATCCCGCTCGCGCCATCGACGCCAGCCTGGAGCAACTGCGCCAGGGTGATCCGTTCACGGACCTGGCCAGCGGACTCTTCGCGGTCGTTGAGGGAGTCGCCGGCGCCCAGTTGGACACCCTGTCCTATTCGGGCTCCGCCGGCCTGCAGGCTCGCGTGTCCTACGCCAACCATTCGGACCTGGATCAGTTGAAGGCCGCGGGTCTCGCCATGGGACTGGAGATCCGCCAGGACAGCACCGTGACCGAAGGCGCGCGCATCACCAGCGAACTGACCGTAGCGAGGCGCCCATGACGGCCCTGAACCAAGCCCGCGCCTGGTGGCTCGGGCGCAGTGATCGTGAGCGCCTGATGCTCGGCGGACTAGCCGTGGTCCTGGCGGCGCTGGTCGCCTGGTACGGCGTGGTGACGCCGCTGCGGCGCGCCGCCGACGTCATGGCGGACCGACGGGCGCGTGCCGAGGCCGGCCTGGCGCTCGCCAAGGCGGCGCTTGGTCCCGGCGGTCGACGCCCAGCGGCTGCGGCCGGACCGCTCGCCGCGACCGTGGACGCCAGCGCCGCGGCCGCCGGAATCGCCATCGAACGGCGTCGCGAGGACGCCGACGGGCGCTTGACGGTGTGGATCGCGTCAATCGAGCCCCAGGTGCTGATGCAATGGCTCGTCACCTTGCGCGACGGACACGGCGTGACGGTCGCGGCGCTCAGCGCCGCCAAGACCGACCGCGCCAGCCTGGAGGTCGAGATCGCCTTCTCGAGACGGTCGTGATGAGTGTTCCGCGCCTGTTGCTCGTGTTCCTGGTCGCGCTGGGAGTCGCCCTCGCGGCGGCGACGCCGGTTGAAGTGCTGCTGTCGACGAGCGGGGCCGCCGACCGCCTCACGGCCCGAGAGACCCATGGCACGGTCTGGAAGGGGCGGCTGGAGAATGCCGCACTCGGCGGCGCCGATCTCGGCCGCCTGGACCTGAGTCTTCACGCCGCATCGCTGCTGCGGGGCCGGCCGGCGCTCGATTTCGCAGCCCAGGGCGACGCGTTCGCCGGGCGGGGACGCCTCATCGCCGGCGACGGCATCGCCGTTGAAGCGCTCGACGGCCGGGCGCCTTTGTCGGCGCTCGGAGTCACGTCCTCCGTCTCCGGCTCCGTCGCTCTGCGGGATGTGGCGGTCGTGTTTGGCGAAGGGCGCTGTCAGAGCGCGTCGGGCCGGATTTCCGCCGATGTTCGCATTCAGGGTGACCGGCCGGTCGCCCTGTCCGGCCGAGCGGCCTGCCAGGGCGACGACCTGGTCCTCACCCTGACCGGGGCGATGGACGACGCGCCGGTCGAGATCGTGACGAGGCTGGGGATGTCGGGCCGATATCGCACGGCGGTGCGCGTGACGACGACCGATCCGACCTTGGGCGCCCTGCTATCGGCGGACGGGTTCGCCGGCGATGGCGCCGGCTTCAGCAAGACCAGCGAAGGACGCTTCACATGAGACTCGCATCGGGCCTCGCCGCCGTTCTGGCCAGCATGACCCTGGCCGCGGCGCCCGCCGGCGCGCCGCTCGAGGAGCTGCCCGTCCAGCGACTGAGGGCCGGAGAATGCGCCCTGTTCCTGTGGACGCGAGACACGCCGGCGCGCCGGGTGTTCATGGCCCTGCAGACGCCGGCCGTGGCGCGCATCCAGGTTGGCGGCAAGACCCTGGAACTGCCGAGGGTGTCTTCAGAGGGGCAGGCGGTCTTCGGCCACTACCCGGTGCAGCGGTATGCCGGATCCGGTCACGAATTGACCGTCCGTATCGAGACGGATGTGCGGAGCGGCCTCTCGGCCGGGGCCGTGGCGCCGAACGCGACGATCGAGCACCGGGCGGCCGGCGGTTGGGAGACCGTCATCCCGGCGGCGGGCCTGATCGGATGCCAGGGCTGAGCGGCTACCAGCCGGCCCGGCCGAGCGGACCGTAGAGCCAGGTCAACCAGGCGCCCAGCGCAAGGAAGACTCCGAACGGCACCTGTTCGTCGCGGCGCAGGGCGCGCCGCGCGATCGCCCGGGCGGCGACCCAGCTGAGGCCGGCCGCCGAGGCCCAAACCAGCACGGTGGGCAGGCCCATCCAGCCGACCCAGGCGCCGATCGCGCCGAGCATGCGTGAATCACCGCCGCCGAGACCGTCCTTGCCGCGCAGGCGGCGGTAGATCGCCGCCAGGCCCGCGAGCGCGAGAAAGCCGGCCGCGGCGCCGATCAGGTGATCGAGGGGGGCGCCGGGTCCGAAGGTCAGGCCCACGGCCAGTCCGGCTGCCCCGAGGGGAAGGGTCAGCAGATTGGGCAGCCAGAAGTGCTCGCCGTCGATGGTCGCGATCAGCAGCAGCGCGGCCCCCAGGGCCGCGCCGATCGGGGCCAGGGGGCCCTCCAGAACGGCGGCCGCCCAGAGTGCGGCGAGCAGACTGGCCGCGGACAGGCCCGCCGTCCGCCTTATCCCAGGCGGTCTTCCGCCGTCCCGTCCGGCTGGAAGGCGAACCGACAGATACGCGGCCAGCGCGCCTAGCGCCGGCGAGACCAGAACCGCGCCGAGGCGCCAGGGGAAGTCGGGGGACACGCGAGGCTTCTACGCCGCCCCTCGTTCCAAATGAACCACAAACTGTCTATCGTGAGTGTCAGGAAACCGTCACGGACAGCTGCCAAAAGCGACGCCAACAGGCGGCGCCTTCTGGCGATCGCCGACTCTTCCGTACTCGGAGAATTCTGATGCGCACGTTGTTCTGCTTGGTCGCCGGAGTCGGCGTTCTGTTCGCCGCCGGCTGTGGCGGCCAGTCGAACCAATCCTCCGGCGGCGCTCGGTCCGCGCCCTGGGCGGCGGGGTCGTCCACGGTCTTCCCGTTCGCCACCCGGGTGGCCGAGAACGTGGCCCGCACCTCCGGCGGAACCGCGGCCAAGGTGGAATCGCTTGGCACCGGCGGCGGATTCAAGCTGTTCTGCGGCGGCGCCGGCTCGGCCTACCCGGACATCGCCAACGCCTCGCGGCCGATGAAGAAGTCCGAGTTCGAACAATGCGCCGCCAACGGCGTGACCGACATCATCGAGATCAAGATCGGCTACGACGGGGTCGTCATCGCCACGGGGAGCGGCGGCGGTTTCGACCTCTCCCTCGCCGACATCCACCATGCGCTGGCCGCGGAGCTTCCGGCCGGCGACTCGTTCGCGCCGAACGCGACGCGGACCTGGGCGGACGTCGCGCCCGGCCTGCCGGCGACCCGCATCCAGGTCTATGGTCCGCCCCCGACCTCCGGCACGCGGGACGCCTTCCTGGAACTGGCGATGGAGAAAGGCGCCGCCGCCGATCCGGTGCTCAAGGCGCTCAAGGCCAGCGACGAAGCGGCGTTCAAGTCGAAGAGCAACGTCCTGCGCGGCGACGGCGCCTGGATCGACGCCGGTGAGAACGACAACGCCATCATTGGCACCCTGACGAAGACGAAGGGCGCGGTGGGCGTGTTCGGCTATTCCTTCCTCGACCAGAACCGCGACCAGCTGAGCGTCATCACGATCGGCGGCGTGACCCCGACCTTCGCGACCATCAGCGACGGCTCCTACCCGCTCTCGCGGTCGCTGTTCATCTACGTCAAGAAGGCCAACCTGGATGTGACCCCGGGGCTGCAGGCCTTTGTCAGCGAGTTCGTGTCCGAGGCCGCTGGCGGCAAGGGCGGCTACCTGATCGATCGGGGCCTTATCTCCCTGAGCGCCGAGGACCTGGCGGCGCAGAGGGCGGCCCTGACGGCCCGCACGCCGATGGCCCCGCCGACCCATTAGGGCCGGCGGCGGTTTTCGCCGCCTGGTGCTTGACCCGTCCCCAGGGGATGACCGGATAGTGGTCGGCGGGAGACCGCCGATGCCGCAATCGAACCGCAAGACCTCGTCCGCCCTGGGCCCCGCCGAAGCCGCGCGATCGCTGCGGATCTCGATCAAGGCGCTGCGACTCTACGAGTCCTGGGGCCTGGTCATTCCCCGGCGGACAGCGCGCGGCTGGCGGTTCTACACGCCCGAGGACATCGAGCGGCTGTCCCGGACCCTGGCCTTGAAGGCCATGGGCTTTGGTCTGGCGCAGATCGTCGGCCTGCTCGACGCCGAGCCGGAGGCTATGGCGGCCGCGCTGGCCGCGCAGGAGCGGCTGCTCGACGAGCGCCGCCGGCCCCTGGACGAGGCGCTCGACGCCGTCCGCCGGGCGCGGCGGTCGGCCGCCGGCGCGAGGCTGCGACTGGTCGCTTGACGCCGGATCGGCTACGCCCGGTCCCATGACGGCGAAGAAGCCTCCGGCCTCGGCCAAGCGCCTGACGGTCGGCAACCTCGAAGCGATGGGCGCCGCGGCGCTGGCGGCGCTGCTGATGGAATTGAGCGACAGCCAGCCCGCCCTGAAGCGGCGGCTGCGGATGGAGCTCGCCGCGCAGGTCGGTGCGGCAGACCTGGCCGCCGAACTGGACAAGCGCCTGGCCATGATCGCCGGCAGTCGGGCCAAGGTCTCCTGGCGAAAGCGGGCTGACTTCATCCTCGACCTGCAGGTGCTTCGGCGGATGATCGCCGGTCGCCTGGGCCCGCTGGACGCCGGGTTGGCGGTGCGCCGGCTGTGGGCCTTTCTCGATCTCGCCGACGGCATCGCCGGACGGGTCAAGGACCCGAAGAACGAGCTGCCGCCGGTATTCCTCGCCGCCGCCCAGGATCTCGCCGCCCTGGCTTCGGCGGCGCCGGCCGACATCGGCCTGGCCGGCGAGGTCGCCGACATGCTGTTCAGCGGCTCGGCGGCCTGGGGCGAGCGGATCGCCGTCGCCCTGCCGGCCTTCGGACCGGACTTCGGGGCGGCGGTCCTGGCTGGCCTCCGCCAGCGGGCGGCGGCGCGACCGGCGTTCAAGCCTTCACCCCGTGTGCTGAGGGCCGTGGCCGACGCCGCCGGCGACGTCGACGCCTTCGCCGAGACCATTCCCGCCACCCTGCGCCACGATCCCGGCACCGCCGCCGCCATGGGCCGCCGGCTGCTCGCCGCCGGTCGGCTGGATGAGGCCCTGGCCACGCTGCAGGCCGCCGATCCGCGCCATCGCCCGCGGGGCCTCGACGGCCGCGGCGACCCGGCGGCGGAGCCCTGGTACGACGCCTGGATCGAGGCTCTGGAGAAGGCCGGCGAGACGCGGGCCGCGCACGACGAACGCTGGGCCGCGTTCGAGCGCACCCTGTCCGCCGACCAACTCCGCGCCTACCTCAAGGCCCTGCCGGACTTCGACGACGTGGAGGCAGCGGACCGCGCGTTCGACGTCGCCGCCCGGCATCGGCCGTTCCATGACGGCCTCGCCTTCCTGATGGCCTGGCCGGCGTTGCCCGAGGCCTCGGCGATGATCCTGGCGCGCCACGCCGAGGTCGAGGGGGAGCCGCGCGTCCTGGCGGAATGGGCCGGTCGGCTCGACGCCCGGTATCCACGCGCGGCGCTGGTGCTGCTCCGAGCCGCGATCGCGACGCTGTGGCAGGACCGCCGGACCCGCGCCGAGGCCGAGCGCCTGGCCGAGGAAGCCGAGGTCCTGGCCCGGCGCATCGGCGACCTCGGCGGGCTCGAGAGTCACGACGCCTTCGTCCTTCGGCTCACCGCCCGGCGGTCGCCGGCCTGGCGCGGCTAGACCGTCACGCTGACTCGGCGGGCCTCGCCGCAGCGGCCGCAGCGAACGCGCCCGCGGACCTCCCAGGGGGGCGCGAAGGGGCCAAACGTCGCCAGCGCCCGATCACGCGACCAGGACGCCTCCCGCCCGCAGGCCAGGCATCGCAGCGTCAGCCGAGCATCCGCGCGCAGCGCCCGGCCCAGGGTTTCGAACATCGTCATGTTCGCTAAATGTTCTCATGGGCGGATCGCCGTCAATACGCTAGGCGGGACCTTTGAACGTCCCGAACAGAGCGAGCGACATGACCGTCACCCTGCACGGCATCAAAGCCTGCGACACGATGAAGAAGGCTCGGGCCTGGCTCGACGAGCGGGGCGTCGCCTACGCCTTCCATGACTACAAGGCGGTCGGGATTGACGCGGCGACGCTGAAGAGCTGGGCCGGCAAGGTCGGCTGGGAGGTGCTGCTGAACCGCGCCGGCACGACCTTCCGCGCGCTGCCGGACGCGGACAAGCAGGGCCTCGACGAGGCGAAGGCCATCGCCCTGATGGTCGCGCAGCCCTCGATGATCAAGCGGCCGGTGCTGGATATCGACGGCGCCCTGCTGGTCGGTTTCAAGCCCGAGGCCTACGCAGACGCCTTCGGCTGATTTTTCCGCTTCGCCTGCATCCACCGCCGCGATCGGCGGCGACTACCCCGTGAAAGCGCGGCAGAGTGTTCGCGCAACAAGGGGCTGAGACGATGGAAGACCTGTTCCGTTCCTACTGGTGGCTGCTGTTTCCGCTGGCCTGGTTCATCATCTCGGGCTGGCAGAGCTGGCTGAACTACCGTCGGCACAAGGACACGCTCGACATCGTCAAGAGCTACGCCGCGAGCGGCAAGGACATCCCGGCCGGCCTGCTCGACAAGCTCAAGCCGCCGGCCGACTACGACGAATGGACCGGCGAGCCGCGCAGCACCACGCGCGAGGAGCGTCGGGCGTACCGGCGCTACGGCTACGGCGGCTGGTCGCGGGTGGTGCTGTTCGGGGCCCTGGCCGCGGGCTTCGGCTACGCCGCCGCGACCGACTACTACGAGGCCGGACCGGCCTTCGTCATCGTGACCTTCGTGATGGGCGCGCTCTGCCTGTCGTCCCTGGTCGCGACCCTGACCTATCGCCGTCGGGACTGACCGGTGGATGCGCCGCTTGTCCAGGCGGCCAGGGCGGGGGACCAGGCGGCGTTCGGCCGGCTCGTCGGGCGGCACCAGCAAGGCCTGCGGGCCTTCCTGCGCCGGTCCTGCGGTCCGGAAGCCGACGACGTGGCCCAGGACGCCTTCGTGACCGCCTGGTCCTCCCTGCCGCGCCTGCGAACTGACGAGGGCTTTCGGCCCTGGCTCTACGGCATCGCCTGGCGCAAGGCCCTGACCCGGCGCCGCGGGAGCGCCCGCGCGGCCCGTCGCGACGGCGAGTGGCTGGAGACGCGGGACGGAGAGGGCGCGTCGGGACTCGACCCGGCCGACCGCATGGCGCTGGAGGCCGCGATGGCCGCCCTGCCCGACGACCAGCGGGCCGCCGTCGCCCTGTGCCTGGCCGAGGGCTGGTCTCACGGCGAGGCCGCCGAAGCCCTTGGCCTGCCGCTCGGCACGATCAAGTCGCACGTGGGGCGCGGACGCGATAAGCTGTTGGCCGTACTCGGAGAAACGTCATGACCGCCGAAGACCGCCTGTCAGCATTCCTGAACGAAGACCGTGGTCCGGCCCGGGACCTGGCGTTCGAACTTGAGGTCATGCAGCGCGTGGCCGGACGGGAGCTGTTGCGAACGGTCGGGGTCTCGGCCCTGTTCGCCGGGGCAGGGGGCGTCGTGCTCTGGGCAGTCGCGCCGATGCTGACTCCGCTGATCGAGCCGGCGGCGGCGCTGGCGGCTCCGGCGGCGGCGATCCTGACGGTGACGGCCGGCCTGGTGCTGTTCGGACAGGGTGTGCTGCGGAGGTCCTGACGGCGCCGCTGTCGGTTACCAAGATTTCATCCGACTCGCCGCATCCGTACGCGGGTCCGAATGCCTCTATTGATCAGAAGGCGGCCGCCGGACGCGCCGTCCCGACATCGAGGAGAGACCCCATGGACGGATTTGAGATCCTGATTCCGCTGGCGCCGTTCGTGATGATCATCGCGATCATCGTCGTCCCGGCCTGGCTCAAGAGCCGCGAGCGCCGCGAGATGCAGGCCACCCTGCGCACCGCCATCGAGAAGGGGCAGCCGCTTCCGACCGAGATCATCGAGGCGATGACCAAGAGCGTGAAGGTCCCCGCCACCGCGCTGAGCGACATGCGCACCGGCGTGATCTGGGTCGCGGTCGGCCTGGGCGTGGGCGTTCTGGGCTTCATGATCGGCTACCAAGAAGCCGAGGCCTTCCATCCGATCCTCGGCTTCGCCGCGATCCCCGTCATCATCGGACTGGCCTACGTCGTGCTCAGCTTCTTCAACCCGAACAAGGGCAAGCAGGGCTAAGGTCCGGGACGGCTTGTCAGGGGAGCGCAAGCACATGGCAGGGGGTCGAACACCCGCCAGTCTGCACGATGTCGAGCTCGCCGCCCTCGCGGCGGCGGGCGATCGGCCGGCCTTCGGCGAACTGGTTCGCCGGCACGGGTCGGCCGTCCGGGGGCTGCTGCGCCGCATGGGCGCGGAGGCCTCGGTCGCCGACGACATCGCCCAGGACGCCTTCCTCGCCGCCTTCGAGCGGGTGGCGGAGTACCGCGGCGAAGGGACGTTCTCGGCCTGGGTCCGCCGGATCGCGGCTCGGCTCTATGTCCGCCGGTGGAAGAAGGAGGCCCGCTTCGATCTCGAAGCCGAGGCCGCCGACGAGGGCCACGGCGGTGAGAGCCTCGCGGCGACGCGGATCGACCTCGACGAGGCGCTCAAGACACTGTCCCCGTCGGAGCGGCTCTGCGTGTCGCTCTGCTACGGGGCCGGACTTTCGCACGTCGAGGCGGCGGACGCCTTGAATACGCCACTTGGAACGGTCAAATCGCATGTCAAACGTGGTCTGGATAAGCTCCGGCTGCGACTTGCGCCTGAGACAGGCGCAGAGGGCGAGTCGGCGGGGAGCATGGGTCATGGCTGACCTCGATTTCGAGATGAAGCTCGACCGGATGTTCAACGAACCTCCGGCCATGCCCGACGCGGATGCGTTCACGAAGCTGGTCGAGATGCGGCTCGATCGCGGCTGGAGCCTGCGCCAGATCGCGCTCGGCGCCGCCGGCCTGATCGCGGGTCTTGTCGGGGTCGGCCAGATTCTCGGCTCGCGCATGGTGCTGGAGACCGCCGCGGCCGCCACGGGCCGCCGCGCCGAGGCTCTCGGGGATTCGCTCGGCAACCTGCTGAACGTCGGCGAGGCCGCCGCCGCGCTGCCCTACGGCGGTCAGGTGATCTGGATGGGCGCGGCCCTGGGTGTTATGGCGCTGGCCTTCGCCGTCACCCGCGCGGTGGAGTAGTCTCAAACCTCCAGGGGAGGCCGCCCTGTCCGCCCACCGCCAGGAAACCGTTCGCCGCCTCGCCGCGCCGGACATCGCCGCCCGCAAGGGCGGCGAGCCCGTGGTCTGTCTGACCGCCTACACCGCGCCTGTGGCCGGCATCCTGGATGAGGCCTGCGACCTGCTGCTGGTCGGCGACTCGGTCGGCATGGTGGTCCACGGCCTGCCCAACACGGTCGGGGTCACGCTGGAAATGATGATCCTGCATGGCCAGGCGGTCATGCGCGGCTCGCGCAAGGCCATGGTCGTGGTCGACATGCCGTTCGGCTCCTACGAGGGCGACCCGCGCGTCGCCTACGACAACGCCGCCCGGATCATGAAGGAGACCGGCTGCCAGGCGGTGAAGGTCGAGAGCGGCCCGACGGTGCCGGAGACGATCGACTACATGGTCAAGCGCGGCATTCCGGTCATGGGCCATGTCGGTCTGCGGCCCCAGGCGGTGCTGGTCGACGGCGGCTTCAAGGCTAAGGGCCGCACCGACGACGAGCGCGCCCGCATCCTGGCCGAGGCCCGCGCAACGGCTGATGCCGGCGCCTTCGCCGTGGTGGTCGAGGGCGTGGCCGAGCCGCTGGCCCGCGAGATCACCGCCGCCATCGCGCCGCCGACCATCGGCATCGGCGCCAGCGCCGGTTGCGACGGCCAGATCCTGGTCACCGACGACATGCTCGGCCTGTTCGACTGGACCCCGA
>ERZ761607.552-NODE-552-length-63222-cov-5.981794_pt1 | contig 63222 bp, 57 predicted proteins | sample MGYA00511164_ERZ761607 | MGnify/ENA primary metagenome ERZ761607 (study PRJEB28899, sample SAMN02445080) | bioreactor sludge metagenome | biome: EBPR sludge | place: Australia: Brisbane, Thorneside Wastewater Treatment Plant | collected 2011-06-22 ...
AGCCGCCGCGCGACCAGATCGAATGCGCCTCGGCGCTGTCGACCCAGGCCTTCAGCGCGGATGCCTGTCCGCCGGCAGCCAGCAGCGCGCGCCGCGCCGCGCTCAGCACTTCCTTGCGCCCCGGCGCCATTTCCGCTTTCAGCTCCGCCGCGATCGCCGCGCACCCTTCGGCCCCCGAGCCCTCGATCAAGCCGACGACCTCGTCGCGCTCCGCCTTGATCTCGCCCTGGAACGCGGCCCAAGCAGCCTTCTGGCCGGCGCGCGCATCGGCCTTGGCCTTGGCCTCCAGGGCATCCAGTTCCTCGGCGGTGGCAATCACCTCCCCACCGGGACGGGCGCTGAGGATCCACTCGCGGAACTTCACGTTGCAGTCGTAAACCTTGTACCACTCCAGCAGCTCTGCGCTCTTGTAGCGCTCGTGGCTGCCGCTGGTGCTGTGGCCCTGGGGCTGCGTCACCTCTTCCACGTGGATGAGCACCGGCACATGCTCATCGCGGCACAGGGCGATCGCCTTCTCGTAGGTGCGGTTCAGGGATACGTAGTCCCAGCCCTTGGTCCTGAAGATCTCGATGCCATTGGTGCCCGGCTCGCGCTGGAAGCCCTGCAGCAGGGCGCTGATGCTGCCCTTGGTGGTCTGGTAGGCCTTGCTCACGCTGATGCCCCAGCCATCGTCCCAAACGCTCATGGCCAGCGGCACCTGCAGCACGCCGGCTGCGTTCATGGTCTCCCAGAAGTGGCCCTCGCTGGTGCTGGCATCGCCGATGGTGCCGAAGGCCACCTCGTTGCCCATGTGGGTGAGGTGGGTGTGCCCGTGCAGTGCTGGGCTGTGGCGGAACACCTTGCTAGCCTGCGCGAGGCCGAGCAGGCGCGGCATCTGGCCGGCGGTGGGGGAAATGTCGGGCGATGAGTTGGGCTGGGCCATCAGGTCCTTCCATTCGCCGTTGGCATCGAGGCTGCGCGTGGCGAAGTGGCCATTCATGCTGCGGCCGGCGCTGCTGGGGTCTGCGTCCGCATCGGCATGGGCATAGAGCTGGGCGAACCATTGCTGCACGGTGAGCTGGCCGATGGCGAACATGAAGGTCATGTCACGGTAGTAGCCGCTGCGCCAATCGCCGTCGCGGAACTGCTTGGCCATGGCCACCTGCGCCAGCTCCTTGCCATCGCCGAAGATGCCGAACTTGGCCTTGCCGCCCAGTACTTCCTTGCGGCCGATGAGGCTGGCCTCGCGGCTGATGACGCACAGTTCGTAGTCGCGCAGCACCTCGGCGCGGAGCTCGTCCAGGGAGAGGGTCTCTTCAGCTGTTTTCGTACGGGCCATGGTGATTCGTAGGGTACCGCGCGAAGGTAGGGCCAGGGGCCGGAAGGGCCGAACGCGCGGGCGCCGCACGGGAGCGGGCACGGCGCCACCGGTGCAGCGCTCATCGGTGGTCGAACGGTTGACCGCCGTCAATCGCAAGGCTGATGCCGGTTAGCCCGCACCGTGTCACGCCCCGGTACCCTTGCACCGATACCCGATACCACGCGCACATGCACCGCTCTTTCACGCTGTTCCTGCTCATGTGGGCCACCGTCGGCATGGCCCAGAACCCGCTTGCCGGAAGCCGATGGGGCGCCTACATGACCGGCCCGGGAGGCGGCTACGTCATGGTGGATTTCGACTTCCACGCGGATACCGTGTTCATGATTTCCGCTATCTCCAACGTCAGCCTGTCCTTCGCGCGTTACCAAGTGGATGACGACCTCGTCACGTTCAGCGCGATCCCCAATTTCCCTTGCGTGAACGACGCGGACACGTTCAGCTTCACGATCGTAGCGGACTCGCTTGACTTCGTGCCGCACAGCGTCAGCTGCCAGTCGAATAGCGCAACCTGGTCGCCATACCTCTTTATCCGCGTCACCGGTGTGGGTATGGACGAGGGTGCATGGGCGATGCCGCTGACCGTGTGGCCCAATCCGGCCGGTGATGTCCTCCATGTCCGTTGCCCTGAAGGCCTGGCTCCGGGAACGGTGATCACCATCATCAGCAGCATGGGGGGCGAGGTGGCCCGGCACACCGTTCAGCAGGATGTCATTGCTCTTCCGTTGAGCCACCTGGCACCGGGGCTCTACCATGTCAGGGCTGCTGGTGCGGCAGGCCATTATCGGCAGCAGGTGATGGTGGCGCGGTGAGCGCACCCGTAGCGGTCCGGTGAGGCGGGCATCCGCAACGGGTGCAGTGCTGGTCGGGAAGGTGCTTCGGTTACCGTGTGATGGCCGGCTCGAAAGGGGGAGGGGCTTGCGGTTGCGCGAACCGGAGGAGGCGCTCCACGTTGTCTATGCCCAGCGATTCCCGGATGCGCCGGTTCCAGGCCAGCAGGTGGATGGAATCCTGAAGGCCATAGCGGAGCAGCCGCTCCTGCTCCTGGCGCATGCGCCGCGTATGCTCGGCGTGTATTTCCCGGGCACGGGCGAGCGTCATGCCGGGCACCTGCAGCCTGAGTTCCATGGCGCGCCGCTCCGCTTCGGCCAGATCGAAGAAGAGGTTGGTCAGCACGGCCGAGGCTGGGGACCAGGGCGTTGAATGCCACGATTCCCTCCCGGAGAAGACCGCGAATGACCGGTGCCTGAGGGCTCCTCCTGCGGTGTCGAGGTCCAGGTAGAGATGCGTGCGGAGGTGCACTGCGGGCTTGCGGCCTGATCCTGGCACCACCACGCGCGGCGACCCGGAGATGTGCAGGCTGTCTATCCGTGCGCCGTCCGACCATATGCGGTAGGGCGGCCTCAAATCGTACTGCTGCTGCCCGATCCCGGCGAACCAGTTGTTGCGGGCCACCTCGTGCTGCTGGATGAAGGCCTCGTCGCTTTCCAGACGTTCAGCAGGGACCGGCAGTTCCTGGCGCTGCCAAAAGGCCGTGTCCACGGGCAGCCAGGCCATGCTGGGATACTCCTCAAGGCCCGTCCTCCAAGGGAAGAGGACAGGCACGAAGCCTTCCCCGGTCTCGAAGGCATGGAGCACGGCGCGTGTGGTGAAACGGTCGGAGATTCCTGGACCGGTGTAGCGCATGGAATAGTCCAGCTCGATGAGTTGGGGCATGGCGGGCGTATCCAGGCTCCAGGTCTGGCGGTACCGGAGGCTCACCGAATCGATGCGGCCGTCCTTGAAGAGGGGCACGAACGGATGCCGCCTGCAGTTTCGGCAGTGAAGCTCAAGCGCATGAACGGCATCGCCCACCGGGTCGAGCCAGAGGTCGAGCCGGAGACCGTTGCCATCGATGGGTTCGGCGCGCAGGTGGTCGCCGTCGTCGGGTCCTGCGCTCGCGGCCACCATGCGCACGGTGTAATGCTGGCGCAGCTGGCGGCCGCTGGTGAAGCTGAGCGGTGAGACGGGCAAGCGGCCGTTTCCGCCGAATGGGTCGAGCAGGAGCAGCGCGCCGGCGGTGTTGAAGTTGATGAAGTGGCGGTCCTCCTTGGGCGCGATGCCGATGCGCCCCTGCTTGATGGCCAGCGAGCGGAGACCGCCGCCACGGTATTGGGCGGTGTAGCAGGCCTGAAGCCGCTCCACGGGCTCGCCGTCGCTGTGGGTCTGCAGGTTGTAGTAGGCCTTGGCCTTGGCCTCAGGCGCGCGCCTTAGCCGGCCAGCCGCCCTTGCCACCCGCTTGTAGAGGTCGGCTTCCGGCCTCACCTCCAGCGCGGCCAGTTCCACGGGGCTGCGGGTGAGCGCGATGCTGGCGCCATGGAGCGCGGCGCTGAACGGCAGCCGAACGGTGCGGTAGCCCACGTAGGAGATGCGCAGGCTGTCACGGCCGGTGCGGAGGGCCAGCGCGAAGGCGCCGTCGGCATTGGTGATGGTGCCGCTGCCCGTGCCGATGATGGCCACGGTGGCGTGCATGAGGGGGGCGCCCGTAGAGGCGTCCACCACGCGGGCGGCGATGCGCTCCTGGGCGCCGGCCAGCAGGGGCCAGGCGGCAATCGGCAGCAGCAGCAGGCGCAGCATGCGCTGAAGGTAGGGCCGTGCTTCGGGCGCCCGCCTCATCTTCGTGGCCGTGCCCGCTGCCCCTTCCCGCCTCAAGGTCGTTCTCGCCTTCACAGCCATCTACCTCATCTGGGGCAGCACCTATTACGGCATCAAGGAGGCGCTCACGGGCTTCCCGCCCTTCATGCTCGGCGGCCTGCGCTTCGCGCTGGCCAGCGCCATCATGTTCGGCATGGCCAGGGTCCAAGGCCTGGCGGTGATCCCTGAGAGCGGCCTGTGGAAGGCGCTGGTGGTGGGCTTCCTGCTGCTCTTCGTCGGCAACGGCGCGGTGGTGTGGGCGCAGCAGACGGTGCCCAGCAGCGTTGCGGCCATCGCCATCGCCGTGGCGCCGCTCTCGTTCACGCTCATCGACAGGCCGCAGTGGGGCGTCAACTTCCGCAGCCCGGCCACGCTCGTGGGCATCGCGGCCGGCATCGCGGGCGTGTGGCTGCTCTTCCGCGAGCGGCTCGGCGCGCAGGTCACGGAGGCGGGCTTCGAGGCCGAGGCCACGGCCATCGCGGTGCTGGCGCTGGGCATCCTCGCGTGGCCGGCCGGCTCGGTGTGGAGCAAGTACAACCCGGTGCGGCTCTCGAACACGGCCAACAGCGCGTGGCAGATGCTCACCGGCGCAGCATGCTTCCTGGCCGTGAGCGCGGCGCGCGGCGAATGGGAGGGCTTCTCCTTCGCCGCGGTGCCCCTGAACGCGTGGATAGCCGAGGCCTACCTGGTGGTGTTCGGCAGCATCATCGGCTTCAGTGCCTACGTGTGGCTGCTGAGCGTAAGGCCAGCCACGCAGGTGAGCACCTATGCCTACGTGAACCCGGTTGTGGCGGTGCTGCTCGGCGTGTCGCTCGGCGACGAGCGGCTCGGGGCGAGCGAGATCATCGGCCTCGGCGTGATCCTCGCCGGCGTGCTGCTGATCAACTGGGCGCGCCGGCGGGGCCAGCGCTGAGCGTTCAGCGGCTGGCCATCTGCTCGAGCTTGGCCTTGTTTCGGATGGCGATGTCGCGCCCGTGCGTCTCGATGAGGCCGTCCTCCTTGAGCTCGGTGAGGCAGCGGATGAGCGATTCCGTGGCGGTGCCCACCACGGTGGCGAGGTCCTCGCGGCTGATGCGCAGGCCCAGGCCCTGGTCCTGGCGGTCGGCGTAGCGCGCCTGGATGCGGAGCAGCGCCTGGGCCACGCGCTGGCGCACGCTCGCATAGGCGAGCTGCAGCAGGTGCTGCTCCTTCTCCTTCACGTCGCGCGCCAGCATCTTGATGAAGCGGATGCTCACGTCGCGGTTGCGGAAGAGCAGGGCCAGCAGGTCCTCGCGCGGCACCAGCGCAACCTCGCAGGGCTCCAGGGTCTCGGCAGCCTCGAGGGCATGCCCGCCCTCGAGCAGGCCCATGTAGCCCACGAAGTCGCCCGGGCCATGGAGACCGGTGACGAACTCCTTCCCGTCATTGTTGATCTTGAAGGTGCGCACCTTGCCGGAGATGAGGTAGGGGATGTAGCGGAGCTCGTCGCCCTCGTGGAAGAGCATCTCCTTCACGGGGAGCTTGCGGGTCTTGCGGTCGCGGCTTAGGTCCTGCAGCGCCTCCATGCCGCGGGCCTGCTCCATGAAGGAGTTGAGGCCCGCCAGGCCATTGTCGAATCCCTTGCGGAAGAGCTCGCTGCGCTTCAGCCGCCCTTCGATGGCGTTGAGCAGCTCGCTCTCCTCGAAGGGCTTGGTGAGGTAATCGTCCGCGCCCAGCTCCATGCCCTTGCGCACGTCGCCGCGCTCGGCCTTCGCGCTGAGGAAGATGAAGGGGAGCTCGGCGGTGGCTGGGTCCTTGCCCAGCAGGTGCAGCACGCTGTAGCCGTCGAGCTCAGGCATCATGATGTCGCAGAGCACCAGATCGGGCTTCTCCTTGCGGGCCAGCTCCACGCCGCGTCGGCCGTTCTCGGCCTTCACCACGCGGTAGTTGGCCAGTTCGAGGATCTCGGCCGTGTTGTCGCGCATATCGGGATCGTCTTCGATCAGGAGGATGGTTCTCATGGGAGTGAGGGTGCGTCGGGGTTCTTGACAGGTGCGTTGGCGATGCGCTGGGGCAGCTCGGCGGAGAAGATCGTCTCGCCCGGCCGGCTGGTGAAGGCGATGGTGCCGCCCATCAGGTCGAGGTAGCGCTTCACGATGTTGAGGCCCAGGCCCGTGCCTTGGATGGTCATCACGTTGCTGCCGCGGAAGAAGCGGTCGAAGAGGTGCTGCTGATCCTCGGCCGGGATGCCCATGCCGTGGTCGGTGACGGTGAGGCGGAGCCGGCCTTCCCCGATGGCGGAATGCAGCCGGATGGCGGTGTGCTCGGGACTGTACTTCACGGCATTGCTCACCAGGTTGGTGATGATGTGCCCGAGCATCTGCGGGTCGGTGAGCACCATGCGGTCGTCGCCGGCATGGTCGTAGTCGATGGATTGGCCGGTCTTGGCCAGGCCGCGCAGCTCCTCGATCTGCTCGATGCACTGGTGCACGATGTCGATCTCGGCGGGCTGCACCTGCACGATGCCCTGCTCGATGCGCTCGAGGGAGAGGAACTCGTTGAGCATGGCGGTGAGCTCGCGCACCTTGCCGCGGATGCGCTTCACGTGCTTGCCCACGCGCTCGTCCTCGCCCGCGTAGCGCCCGATGAGGTCCACGCTGCCCATGATGGTGCTGAGCGGCGTGCGGAACTCGTGGCTGGCCATGGCCACGAAGCGGCTCTTGAGCGCGTGCAGCTCGCGCTCCTTGTCCAGCGCGCGGCGCAGCCCGCCCTCGGCTTCGCGCAGCTCGGCGGTGCGCTGCTCCACGCGGTCCTCCAGCTCCTGGTTGGCGCGCACCAGCTGGTCCTCGGCCATGCGTCGCAGGGTGATGTCGGTGACCAGGGCCATCACGTAGCGCTTGCCGCCGACGTCGAAGTGGTTCAGGCTCACCTCCAAGGGGAACACGCTGCCATCCTGCCGGCGGCCCTTGAGCTCCAGGCCGCGGCCCATGGCGCGCTGCACGGGCTTCCTGTTGTAGGCCTCGCGGTGCGCATGGTGGCGGGTCCGCATGGCCTCGGGCAGCAGGTCCTCGATGGAGGCGCCGATCAGGCCCTCGGGCCCGTAGCCGAACATGCGGCCCAGGCTGGGGTTCTGCATGATGATGCGGCCTGAGGCATCCACCACCACCAGCCCTTCAGCTGCGGTCATGAACAGCAGCTCGCAGACGCGGTTGGCGTCTGAGTCGGCGAATAGGCCGTCGGCGCTGCGCAGCATGCCGGCAAGATAGGTGGGGTGACCGCCCGGTGCACTCATCGCGGCGGACCGGCGGGTCCGACGCTCACGATGCCCGTGCGCTCGTCGTAGACGCGCCACTTGCTCATGGGCCGCGCATACAGGTTGAGCGTTACGGCGCGGCCCGGGCCGGGATTGATGAAGCGATGGATGGAGTTGCCGTTGGTCAGCGAATCGTCCGCGCCGGGCCGCAGGTGCTTCTCCTGCAGCAGGCGCAGGCCGCCCTCGCTGATGGGTGCGTAGCGCTCCTCCACCACCTCGCCCATCACCGGATGGATCCAGGCGGTCTGGCTGTCGTAGTCGTGGATGCTGGTGCGCTGGCCCGGCTCGTAGCAGATCACCAGCAGCTCGAAGTACTCGTTGCGGTGGATGCAGGTGCGCGTATAATGCCTGCTGTTCCAGCGGAAGTAGGGCTCCAGGTCGCGCGTGGGCACCTCGTAGCGCTCCAGGATGGCACCATAGGCCGAAGGGTCGCGCTGGCGCAGGAGCTCCCGCACCAGTTCATTGATCGATTCGATGGGCTTCGGTGACATGACCGCCACGCGCGGATGACGCGGCTCGGCGAAACTATTGGGGCGGTCAGCGGCCGTGCCTGACGTATGTCAGTCGTCAGCGGGTGTCATTAGCTTGCGGCCATGTTCAAGACCGAGGAACTCGCCCGTGCCGTGGAGCGGGAGGGCGTGCGCCGCAAGCTGGCAGCGGGGGAGGTGCTCATGACGGTGGGCGAGCCCATCACGCATATCCCCATCGTGCTCTCCGGCAGCCTGCGGATACTGGCGCAGAACGCCAGCGGCCAGGAGCGCTTCCTCTACCACATCATGCCGGGGGAGTCGTGCGCCATGAGCCTCACCTGCTGCACCGGCCACCAGCCGAGCCCCGTGGTGGCGGTGGTGGAGGAGGATGCCGAGCTGCTGATGATCCCCGCACGGTTCATGGAGGAGTGGATGGCCTACCCGGAATGGCGCCGCTTCGTTAGCGATACGCAGAACCAGCGGTTCAATGAACTCCTGGAGACAATCGAGGTGGTGGCCTTCTCGCGGCTCGATGAGCAACTGTGGAAGTACCTGGTGAAACGCGTGCAGGCCACGGGCGAGCACGTGATCCGGGCCACGCACCAGGAGGTGGCGCAGGAACTGAACTCCCCCCGCGAGGTGATCACCCGCCTGCTGCATCAATTGGCGGCCAAGGGCCGCGTGAAGCTCTCCCGTGGCGCCATCACGGTGGTGAGCACGGCGGCCTGACCCGGCCGGTTCAGTGGCATTCCGCCGCTGCCGCACCCACGGGCGGTGCTGCAGGGCTGAGGTAAGGGATGCCCAGGTCGAGGCCGCGGAGCACGAGCAGCAGCGCCACTGCGCCCACCAGCACAGGCGCGGCGCGGCGCAGCCCCAGGCGGAAGCCCGGCCCCACCAGCCCGCTTCCCATGCGCAGCCCCACGAGCAGCGGCCAGGTGCCCAGGCCGAAGAGGAGCATGTAGGCAGCAGCTTCCCACCAGCTGCCCATCGCGGTGGCGCCGATGGCCGCGGCGTAGACGAGGCCGCAGGGGAGCAGGCCGTTCAGGAGGCCCGTGATCAGGAGCGCTTCCGGTGCGGTGCGGCGCAGGTTGCGCGCCAGCGCCGATTTCAGGCGGCCCACCGCAAGGGTGGCGCGCCCGGTGGGGTACCAGCGCTCCAGCGCACCCGGCAAAGCCACCGAGAGGAGCAGCACGCCACCCGCGGCGATGGATGCGGCCTGTTGAAGCCCTGCCAAGCGCAAGCCGTGGCCGAACGCACCGGCTGCCACGCCGATGAGCGCGTAGGTGGCGAGCCGGCCGGCATTGAGCAGCAGCGTGCTGGCTAGCCGTGCGCGCCAGCCGTTCCCAGGGCTCGGCACGGCCAGCGCGATGGGTCCGCACATGCCCACGCAGTGCGCACTGCCGGCCAGGCCGAGCAGCAGGGCCGTGCCCACCAGCGGATTCATTGGGCCACCAGCTTGTCCGAGCTGTGGTACCGCACGCCGTCGGCCTGCCAATCCAGCGAGGCATCGTAGCGGCCCGGCAGCAGGTCGAGGGCCTCGGAGGTGAAGTGACCGGTGGAGTCGGCCCGCACCTCCAGGCTCCGGTCGCCGCGGGCATCGTTGGGCCGCATCAGCTGCAGGCTGCCGGTGATGCCCTTGGCGGCGAGTTCCTGCGGGAACCGGACCTGGATCCGGTCATCTGCGATGGTGAAGGCCACCGGTGCCGAGAGTGCGCTGCTGCGGGCCTGCGCATCGATCCGGTCCTGGTACTTGAGTTCCTGCGCGTAATAATCGTCGGTCACCAGCGATTCCACATGGCTCGAGGCCTTCCAGAGGAACCAGGCCATCAGCGCCACGAAGGCGGCTAGGCTCAGGGCGAGGGCTTTTCCCCAGTTCATGTGCCGGGCGGTTTGATCGGTCCTACAAAGGAAGTGGTCACCTCCTCGATCAGGCGGTCGCCGCTGAATACACCGACGGTCACCCGGGTCTTCATGCCGTCCAGCTGGTCCTTGGGAAGGATGATGAACACCTCGCCGCTGGCCAGCTCTCCGGGCTCAAGGACGATGGGCTTGCCGATGAGCATCACCTCCCCGGTGCGGTCCATCACCTCGAAGCGGATGGGCAGCTCGTTGGGGGTCTTGTTCACCGTCTTCAGCGCGTAGAGGTTGCTTATGCGTCCGTCGGGCCGCTCCTGGAAGAGCAGGCCTGGCGTGCGCAGCAGGGTGGTCTCCGTATCGCTGCGCCCCGCGATCATGGCGCCCAGCACCACGACCAGTGCGAGGAGCACGCCGGTATAGGCCTTCAGCCGCAGGTTGTAGGTGAAGGGTTTCTTGTGGGCGATCTCGTCCTCGCTCGCATAGCGCACCAGGCCGCGCGGCAGGCCCACGCTGTCCATGATGTGATCGCAGGCGTCGATGCAGGCCGTGCAGTTGATGCACTCCAGCTGGGTGCCGTTCCGGATGTCGATGCCTGTGGGGCACACGTGCACGCAGGCCTTGCAGTCGATGCAGTCGCCCTTGCCCACGACGGCGCGGTCTTCCCCTTTGCGCCAGCTGCCGCGCTGCTCGCCGCGCACGTGGTCGTAGGCGATCACGATGCTCTTGCGGTCGAGCAGCACGCCCTGCAGGCGGCCGTAGGGGCACACTGTGGTGCAGGCTTGCTCGCGGAAGAAGGCGAAGTTGCCGTAGAACGCACCGGAGAAGCCGAGCATGGCCGCGAGTCCGCCGAGGTGCTGCGTGGGCGGGTCGGTGATGATGCGCACGAGCTCCGCGCTCCCCACGATGTACGCGAGGAAGGTATTGCCGATGACGAAGCTGATGCCGAAGAACAGCGCATGCTTCACCGTCTTCCGCCAGGCCTTGTCGAAGCTCCAAGGCGCCTTGTTCAGGGTCTGCTGGTGCTTCCAATCGCCCTCGATCCAGTATTCGATGCGGCGGAACACGTGCTCCATGAAGACCGTCTGCGGGCAGATCCATCCGCAGAAGATGCGCCCGAAGGCCACCGTGAACAGCGCCACGAAGACGATGGTGGCGATGAAGCCGATCACGAAGATCAGGAAGTCCTGCGGCCAGAAGACCTGGCCGAGGAGCACGAACTTCCGATCCAGGATATTGATCATGAGCAGCGGCTCGCCGCCGATGCGGATCCAAGGACCGGCGAAGAGCAGCGCGAGCAGAGCGTAGGCCAGCCATTGGCGGCGGCTGGTGAACCGCCCGCTCGGCTTCTTCGGGTACACCCAGATGCGCTTGCCGCGCTTGTCCACGGTGCTGATGGCATCGCGGAAGCTTTCATCGCCGGCTTTCCGGCCTGCGGCATCGCGCCGGATATGGGCGGGTTGCTGGCTCATCTCAAAGGCCCGCCACGCGCACGGTATCCGCCGGGGCGGCTGCCGTGCTGTCAGCGGGCGCGGCGCCCTCTTCCTTCCAGAGATCGCCCTGCGGTGCCTTCTGGGTGGCCGGTCCGGTGCCCTTCAGGCTGAGGATATAGCTGGCGAGCGCCTGGATCTCCGTGGGCTTCAGCTGGCTCTTCCAGCTGATCATGCCTTTCTCGGGCACGCCGTATTTGATGGTCCTGAAGATCTCCTTCACCCCGCCGCCGTGTATCCAGTAGGCATCGGTGAGGTTGGGGCCCACGGAGGTCTCCGACCCTGCGGCATCGGCGCCATGGCAGGCCGCGCAGTACTGGGTGAACGAGGCCTTGGCTCCCGCCAGCGCGGTGGCATCCGCTGTCACGGTCACTGTATTCTCGTCTACGGCGGCAGCGGTGGTGGCCATGTAGGCCGCGATGTCGGCCTTGGCCTGGTCCATCGCCTCCGTGTACTCCTCGTGCTGGAGGGGCCATGACTTCACCACATGCATGTTCACCAGGTAGAGCACGCTCCAGGCGATGGTGCCGTAGAAGAGCCACACCCACCAAGGGGGCAGCACATTGTCGAGCTCGCGGATGCCGTCGTAGTCGTGGTGCAGGAGCAGGTCCTGCTCCTTCTCGGCACTGGGCCGTCGCGTGAGGGCATTCATCACGCGCTGCATCACGGTGGGACCCTGGGGCACGGGCGCCGCCTCGCCGCGTGCTTCCTCGAACACGCCGGTGATGGCGCGCATGGTGCCGCGCAGCAGGTTGATCTGCACCATCAGCACGATGAAGAGGAAGAGGTTCACCACGAGCAGGAGGTAGAAGAGCTCCTGGTGGCTCATGGTGGTCTCAGGGGCCGTGTAGGCCTGCGCCTGGACGGTTCCGGAGAGCAGCAGGAACAGCGGCACCAGCACCGCTGCGCTGCGGCGCTCGGTGAGCTTGCGCATCCATCCGGCGCTGCCCATCATGGAGCGCAGGATGCCGCTCATCGCCAGGATGAGGACAACCTGCACCACGGCCAGGCCCAGCATCACGTAGTTGACGGTGCCGCTCGCGCGGATCAGGGGCTCGCTCCCGGCGGCCGGGGCGGCATCCTGCGCGAAGACGCCGAGGGTGATCAGGGAGAGCGCGGCCAGGGCCAGCATTCGGCCCATCGGGATTCGGTCAGTGCGCATGGCGGGTGGTGGCATTGGTGTCGTCTTCGGCGAGCGGGAGCGCGGAGAAGCGGTTGGCATCGCTGCGTCCCATGGCCCAGGTGCGGACCAGCACGACGATGAACATGATGAAGAAGATGAGGAAGGCGGCCACGGGGAAGAGGTCGATCCCGTCGATGGTGGCCATGTGGTGCTTGATGAACTTGAGCATGGCGCTTCGGATCAGCGGGTGGCGGCCGTTTCCTTCACTTTGATGTCCGTGCCCAGGCGCTGCAGGTAGGCGATGAGGGCGATGATCTCCTTGTCGGCCTGAGCCTCGATGCCGTCCTTCTTCAGGCCGGCCACGATGACGGCGCTCTGCTCGCTCAGGTGGGCGTTGGCCCGCTCGGCGAAGCCCGGGCCGTAGGGCTCCTCGTCATAGGGTACGCCCATGGTCCGCATCGCCTCGATCTTGGCCCGCGTGGTGGTTGTGTCCAGCGCGTGCTCGTAGAGGTGGTGGTAGGGCGGCATCAGCGATCCGGGGCTCATGCTCGTGGGGTCGTACATGTGGTAGTAGTGCCAGCTGTGGGGGTACTTGCCGCCCTGACGGAGCAGATCGGGCCCGGTGCGCTTGCTGCCCCATTGGAAGGGGTGGTCGTAGATGAACTCACCGGCCTTGGCGTACTCGCCATAGCGCTCGGTCTCTGAACGGAAGGGACGGATCATCTGGCTGTGGCAGGTATAGCAGCCCTCGCGCACGTAGATGTCGCGCCCGTGCAGCTCCAAAGGCGTATAGGGCTTCACGCTGGCGATGGTGGGGATGTTGCTCTTCACCAGGAAGGTGGGCACCATCTCGAATATGCCGCCGATCGCCACCAGCACGAGGCTCAGGAGCAGCATCTGGAAGGGGCGGCGCTCGATCCAGCGGTGCCAGTAGCCGCCCGCTTCTTCGGGGGCGTTCTTCTCCAAGGCAGGCGCTTCGGCATCCTCGTTGGCGATGAGCCGGCCGGCCTTGACGGTCTTCACCACGTTGTAGACCATGATGAAGGCGCCGATCAGGTAGAGCAGGCCGCCCAGGGCCCGCAGCCAGTAGGCGTACTTGATCTGCAGCAGGGTGTCGAGGAAATTCTTGTACACCAGGAAGCCGTCGGGGGTGAACTGCTTCCACATCAGGCTCTGGAAGAAGCCGGCGAAGTAGAGGGGGATGGCGTAGAAGACGATGCCGAGCGTGCCGATCCAGAAGTGGGCATTGGCCAGCTTCACCGAGTACAGCTTGGTGCCGTACATGCGGGGCACCAGCCAGTACACGAGTGCGAAGGTGAGGAAGCCGTTCCAGCCGATGCCGCCGATGTGCACGTGCGCGATGATCCAATCCGTGAAGTGCGCGATGCCATTCAGGAACTTGGTGCTCAGGAGCGGACCTTCCAGCGTGCTCATGCCATAGGCGGTGATGGCCACCACCATGAACTTGAGCACGGGGTCCTCCCGCACGCGGTCCCAGGCGCCCCGCAGCGTGAGCAGTCCGTTGAGCATGCCGCCCCAGCTCGGCGCGATGAGCATGATGCTGAACACGGTGCCCAGGCTCTGCGCCCAGTCGGGCAGCGCGCTGTAGATCAGGTGGTGCGGGCCGGCCCAGATGTAGAGGAAGATGAGCGCCCAGAAGTGGATGATCGAGAGCTTGTAGCTGTAAACCGGCCGGTTGGCGGCCTTGGGCAGGAAGTAGTACATGAGGCCCAGGAAGGGCGTGGTGAGGAAGAAGGCCACCGCGTTGTGCCCGTACCACCACTGCACCAGCGCATCCTGCACGCCGGCGTACCAGCTGTAGCTCTTGGTGAGCGAGATGGGCAGTTCGATGCTGTTGACGATGTGCAGCATGGCCACGGTCACCCAGGTGGCGATGTAGAACCAGATGGCCACGTAGAGGTGACGCTCACGGCGCTTCACGATCGTGCCGAACATGTTCACCCCGAAGACCACCCAGATCAGCGTGATGAGGATGTCGATGGGCCACTCCAGCTCGGCGTATTCCTTGCCGGTGGTCATGCCCAGCGGCAGGGTCACCGCGGCGAGCACGATGATGAGCTGCCATCCCCAGAAGTGGATGGCGCTGAGCGCATCGCTGAACATGCGCGCCTTCAGCAGGCGCTGCAGGCTGTAGTAGGCACCGGCGAAGATGGCGTTGCCCACGAAGGCGAAGATGACCGCGTTGGTGTGGAGGGGGCGCAGGCGTCCGAACTTGGTCCACTCCAGTTCACCCAGCCAGGTGAAGGGGCGTACGATCCAATAGTACCAGGCATCCGGCGGCGTGTTCTGCGCCACCATCTGCGTGGCGATGATGAGCCCCACGAGCATCCCCACGATGCCCCAGAGGATGGTGACGAAGAGGAAGTTCTTGACGATGCGGTTGTCGTACTGGAAGCGCTCGGTCATCGGTCGGTGGTTTCGTTGGTGGAGGGAGCCTCGGCGGCGCGCGGTGCCGGGGCATGGTCGTTCAGCATGCGCACGGCCGGTGAGCGGTCATCATCGAACTGGCCGCTCCGCACCGCACGGACGAAGAGGCCAAGGAAAACCAGGGCCACTACCGTGCTCGCAGCGATAAGGAGGAAGATGACGCTCATCAGGGAATCGTAATCTCGGGGCGAAAGTGACTGTCACCCGTTCGTCACGGCATGAGGTTGGTCATAGCGGAGCATGACTTGCGTCAGTCCGGCGCGTTGCGAGCATCACTGCCACCGTCACGAAGCCCACTACGCTGACCGAGCTCAGGGGCATGAGGATGGCGGCGATCAAGGGCGTCATGAGGCCGGCCACGGCGAAGGAGACCCCTGTGACGTTGTAGCATAAGGAGATGAAGAGGCTGGCGATCACGATGCGGCGCGCCTTCCGTGTGAGGGCCAGGAAGCCGGGTAGCCGGTGCAGGGCGCCGGCGTCCATGATGGCATCGCTGGCCGGTGTCAGGGCCGCACTGGTCTCCGTCACCGTGATGCCGACATCGCTCTGGGCCAGCGCCCCCGCATCGTTGAGGCCATCGCCCACCATCAGCACCCGATGGCCTCCCGCCTGCTCGGCCTGCACGGCTGCGCTCTTGTCCGCCGGGGAGCACCGCGTGCGCACCGGGGCGCCCGCGAAGGTCTCCGACAGCCCGCTGTCCAGCTGCGCATCGCCCGTCACCAGGCCCACGCGCATGCTGCGACGCAGTTCGGCCACGGCCTCGGCCATGCCGCCGCGCGCGCGCTTCCGGATGGTGAAGTGGCCCCGGTGGATGCCGCCCAGGGCAATATGCACGTGGGCTTCGCCATTGGTGCGCTGCGCCTCCTCGCCGCCGCAGAAGCCTGACGCCCCGATGCGTGCCGGCATGCCATCGACCACCCCCGCGATACCCTGGCCGGCGGTCTCGGCCGCGTCGGTCACCGTGGCGGCGGTGGCGCCCGCTTCACCCCGGGCAAGCTCTTCGGCCACCACCGCGCTCAGCGGGTGGGTGCTGTTGCGGGCCAGGGCGCGCAACAGGCTGCGTTCCTTCCGTGAGAGCCGGTCGCCGTGCCAATGCACCTCGTGCGCCTCGCGCGCGGTGAGCGTGCCGGTCTTGTCGAAGAGCACCGTGTCGATGCCCGAGAGCCGCTCCACCACCTCCGCATCGCGGAGGAACAGCCCGCGCTTGCCCAGCAGCCGCACGGTGTGGCCGTAGGCGAATGGCATGCTCAGCGCCAAGGCACATGGACAGGCTACGATGAGGACAGCAGTGACGACGGGCCAGATCTGGGCCGGGTCCTTGCCCCACCAGAAGAGCCCCGCACCCAGCGCGATGAACAGTACGGCGATGGTGAAGCGCCGGGCCACCTGGTCGATTAGGCGCGGCATGGCCGGCCGCTCGCCGCCGGCCGCTTGTTCGGCCCACAGGCGCTTCAGCCGCGAATCCGCGAAGCCGCGCAGCACCTCCAATTCGATGAGCGCCCCGCGCTGGCGCCCGCCGGCCTTGATGGTGTCGCCGGCCTGCTTGCGCACCGGCAGGGGCTCGCCCGTGATGAAGCTGTTGTCGATGTGGGCTTCGGCGCTGAGCAGCACCGCATCCACGGGCACCAGCTCCTGGTCGCGCACCACGATGCGGTCGCCGGGGCGCAGATCGCTCACGCGCACGGGCTCCTCCGCATCACCCTGCTTCCGCAGCACGATCAGCGGCAGGAAGTCCTCCAGCGCCCGGTCGAATCGGAGGGCACGGTACGTATGGGCCTGGTACCACTTGCCGATGAGCAGGAAGAAGAGCAGGCCGGCCAGGGAATCGAAGTAGCCCGGGCCCGTGCCGCCGATCACATCGGCTAGGCTGCGGAGCCAAAGCGCTGCGATGCCGAGCGCGATGGGCTGGTCGATGTTCACCTGCCTGCTGCGGATGCCGGCCCAGGCGGACCGGAAGTAATCGGTGCTCAGGAAGAAGACGACCGGCACCGAGAACAGCGCGGAAAGCCACTGGAAGCCCGTGCGCAGGCCCGCTTCGCCATCGGCTCCCAGGTATTCCGGGAAGCTGAACAGCATGGTGTTCCCGAAGATGAAGCCGGCCACGCCCAAGCGGACGTAGAGCATGCGCGGCACCTGGGCGCCGGCATCGCGCTTTCCGCCGGCGGTGATCTGCGGGCCGTACCCGATCCGCCGCAGCAGCTTCACCAGCGCCGGAAGGGGCAGCCGGGTCTCACGGAAAGTGATGGAGAGCTCCTTGTCGGTGAAGGAAACCCGCGATCGGATCACCGCAGACTCGATGCGGTGCAGGTTCTCCAGCAACCAGATGCAGGAGCTGCAGTGCATCTGCGGGATGTGGAAGCGGACGCGCGTGATGCCGTCCTCGCTGAATTCCACAACGCGTTCGCGCACCTCCGGCAGGTCGAAGAGCTCGAGCCGCTGCTCATCGGCGCTCGCGCGCTGCTTCACGCCGGGTTGCTGTGAAAGGTCGTAGTAATCGCACAGCCCGCTCTCCTGCAGCAGGTCGTACACCACCTCGCAGCCATGGCAGCAGAAATCCTTCCCATCGTGCACCCGGTGCTCCTCGGCGCAGGCATCGCCGCAGTGGTAGCAGGTGACCTTCGTCAGCGTTTCGCGTTCCACGCTGCAAAGAGCGGGCATCCGAAGGCCATAGGCCCTGACGGATGTCAGGCTCGCGTGCGCGGTGCGGGACGTCTATCCTGCCGGGTCGCCGTGGCAGGCTTGGGACGTGCGTCGTTGCCGTTGCAAGAGGCGGTAGGATGACCAGGAAGCCCCTTGCGACCGGACTGCATGCGCATGCAGCCTGCTCCCGAATGCCTGGACGGGCTGTGAGGCGGGGCGGCGCGCATCATCGCTCGTTTCGCGCATGCCGTCCGCTGCACGCTCACATCGGGTTGCGGAAAGCCAGCACCGCGAAGGCCACCAGCAGGGTGTAGAGGCCGATCACGAGTGCATTGGGCGGGGTTCGACGGATGAAGGACATCATGGCAAGAGGGCTTTACACTCGGAAGACGGCGGCGTGATGGGGCAGGTTGCTCCCGTGCGCAGGGCATTTGGCTTTGTTGTGAAACCGTGCAGCCATCGGTCGATGCCGCATCGGCAACGGCATGCGCGCGTCAAGGCCGTTCATGCCCCGCACCGCAGGGTAAGGGCCGGCTGATAGCTTTGCCTTCCATAACACCAGCAGCGCATGGCACGCACCGGAATCACCCTCCTGTTCATCGGAGCCTCGGCCCTTTTGGGCACCGCTTGCGTCTCCAAGAAGAAGTACCTCGCCATCAAGGGCAGCAACGAGACGCTCCACAACAAGCTTGATGAGTGCAACCGCGCGCTCGACGGCTGCCGCGGCCAAGCGGCGGTACTGGAGGCGAGATTGGCCGAAGTGGAGAACAAGAACCAGCACCTGAAGGACCAGGTGGCCCAGCTCAATGGCACCAACGCGGCGCTGCTGAACAGCGTCAACCAGATGGCCACCCTCTCGCAGAAAGAAGCCGCCAACCTGGAGCGCTCGCTCGAGCAGATCCGCGAGCAGGACCTGCGGATCCGCACCCTGCAGGAGGCGCTCACCAAGAAGGACTCCGTGACGCTGGCGCTGGTGGTGAGCCTCAAGAGTTCGCTCGGCAACCTCAACGACACGGACGTGGTGGTGAACGTGGAGAAGAGCGTGGTCTTCATCTCCCTCAGCGACAAGATGCTCTTCCGCAGCGGAAGCACGGAGCTCTCCCCCCGCGCCCGCGAGGTGCTCGCCAAGGTGGCCACGGTGCTCAACGACAAGCCGGAGATGGAGGTGCTCGTGGAGGGCCATACGGACAACGTGCCCATCAGCCGTGATTGCTTCCGTGACAACTGGGACCTCAGCGCTTCACGCGCGGTCACCATCACCCGCGTGCTCCAGCGCGACTACAATGTGGATCCGGCCCGTATCACCGCGGCAGGTCGCAGCGAGTATGTCCCGCTCGCTGCCAACGATACCGCTGAAGGCCGGTCGGCCAACCGCCGCATCCGCATCGTCATCCTGCCGAAGCTCGATCAGTTCTATGGCATGATCGAGGATGGCTTGAAGAAGGCGAGCCTGGAGTAGGGGCGGATTGCGCAACGCATCGAAGGGCTCCGCACAGGGGCCCTTCGTGCTTCGCCGGGGCGCGCGCACCTTTGCAACCATGCCGGCATTCGTCACCGTAGCCGAGTTCTCCTGGGCCACCGACCTGGCGGTGGCCAAGAGCCGGCTTGAGGATGAGGGGTTCGACTGCCGCCTGCAGGACGAGCACACCGTTCAGGTGCACAACCTCTATGCGCAGGCGGTGGGCGGCATCAAGCTGCAGGTGCCGCCGCACCAGGCGGAGGCGGCCCGGGCGCGACTGCTGGAGTGGGGCTTCATCAGGCCCGGGGCACCGGAGGGCGACGCCTTCTGGCAGGCCTTCGACCGCCGCACGCGCGTATGGCCGGTCATCGGGCGCATCGAGCTGCCGATGGCCCGGCTGCTGGCGCTCGTGGCCCTTGTGCTGACGCTGCTGCTGGGCGCGATCGCTTGGGCCACGCGCGCGTCCGTTGCAGAGCGCTTGGTATCGGCCGGCTGGTGCATCGATGAGGTGATGCACGAGGGGTTGGCGCTGCAGCCGGCCTCTACCAATGCATGGCTGCAATGGGGGTCGTGCCGCGAGGCCCTGCGGTTCGAGCCCAACGGCACCGTGCTGCTGCCCGGCTTCGACGGGCCGCAGCTGGAGGCTGAATGGCACATCGAGGGCGGCCGGCTATGGCTCGTGGCGGACAGCCTGAATCCGGTGTATGCCGAGCCCTTCTCGGTGGAGGTGGACGGGCGGCAGCTCTTCCTGGTGTCCCAGGGTGCGCGGATCCGTTGCTCGCGGATGGGAATCACAGGGTGAGCGCTCTGCATGGGCCGAGGTGCCCCCGTTGCGGATCGCCGGAGGCGAGCCGCAACGGTCATTCACGACGGGACTTGGCCCTTGGCATCGTGCTCCTCGGATTCCCGCTCCTTTCGCCGAGACGCCGGCGGCACTGCTTTCCTTGCGGCCGCGATTTCATCGACTGACAGGGAAGCGCGGCCGCCAAGCCCGACTGATCGCCGGCCGGTTACCTTGCACCGGCCATGCCCATGCTGCGCCTGCTCGGCCTGCTCTGGTGCGCCGCCGGGGTGGCGGCAGCAGCCCAGCCCATCCGCCGCGGGCCTTACCTGCAGGCGCCTTCGCACAATGCCGTCACCATCCTGTGGCGCACCGCCATGGCCGGCACCACGCGCCTCTGGCTGGGGCCGCATCCCGACTCACTGACGCTTCATACCGGCCAGGGCAGCATCGTGAGCAACGAGCACCGCGTGCGCTTGACCGGTTTGCAACCCGCCACCACCTACTACTATGCGGTCGGCAACCATCAGGGCATGCTTGCCGGTGGTGATGCCGCCCATCGGTTCCGCACCTTCCCGCCCGCGGGCAGCACGGATACGGTTCGCGTGTGGGCGCTGGGGGATTTCGGCAAGGGCAACCCGCAGCAAGTGGCCGTAAAGCAGGCATTCGAGGCCCATCCGGACGCACGCCGCACCGATGCCTGGATATGGCTCGGCGACAACGTCTACAACGAAGGATTGCTGAGCGAGTACGATGAGAAGGTCTTCGCGCTGGAAGGCTTCAGCGACATCTTCTCCTGGCTGCCTTTCTTCCCTGCCCCCGGCAACCATGACTACGTGGAGGTCTGGCGACGCAGCGCGCTGCTGGGCATTCCCTATTCCAACATCCCGCTCGATGACCACGAGGGGCCCTACTACGACCTCTTCGAGATGCCGGGGCAGGGGGAGTGCGGCGGCTTCCCTTCAGGCCATGAGCTCTTCTATTCATTCGACCTCGGCGATGCCCATTTCATCTCGCTCAACTCCGAGGTCTACGACCTCCTGGGGACCTCCGACGGCATAGATGCCATGGTGGAATGGCTGCAGCAGGACCTTGCCGCCAATTCTCGGCGGTTCACCATCGCCTACCTCCATCAGCCGCCTTATTCAAAGGGCTCGCATGATTCGGACAATTGGGCGGAGCGCGTGATGATCGCCATGCGCGAGCGCGTGATCCCGGTGCTGGAGGCTTTCGACGTGGACCTCGTGCTCGGCGGCCACAGCCATGTGTACGAGCGCAGCCACCTCATCCATGGCCACTATGGGCCATCGTCCACCTTCGACCCGGGCGCCATGCTGCGCGATGGATCAGGAGGGCATCCCCTGTCACCATACGTGAAGGATACCCTGGCCGGAACACCCGATGGCACCGTTTACGTGGTGTGCGGAAACGGCGGTGCCAGCGAAGGCGGATCGCCGCTTGATCATCCCGTTATGGCTGCAGCCGATGGCGGCTCCGGGGTCTGCGGATCCTTCCTCATAGAGTTGGTCGGCGACCGGCTCACCGGGACCTACCTCAAGAGCGATGGATCCGTTGGCGACCGGTTCGCGCTGCGCAAGGGGCAGCCTGCAGTGGCCATGGGCGAGGCGCGCTCGCAGGGGGTGGTGGGCGCTTATCCGAATCCCGCCAAGGATGTTCTGAACGTCACCTTTACTGGTGCAGGGCCATCGGCGCAGTACCGGCTCCTGGATGTCACGGGACGTGCGGTGCGAAGCGGCAGGGTCACGGCTCCGCGCATCTGCATCGACATACTCGACCTGGCCCCCGGCGCCTATGAGCTGATGGTGGAGGAATCCACCCGTCGCGAAGTGCGGCGGATCGTGGTGGAGCGATGAGTTGGGGGAGGAGTTCGTTCCGCTGAACGAGGCCATGTCCATTGCGCCGTCCCACTTCGATGCCGTCCGTGCGATTCACGGCTCCGCCTCGATCAGATGGAATCGGTAGGTCCATTGATGCCGGGGAGCCTTGGGTGCCAGGCGGTTCATGGGCCCGATCGGCTCCACCAGCCAAGGCACCGGCGCCCGCCACCGCCAGAGCCACTCCCCGCCGAAATGATAGACATCGTGGTCCTCGGTGCGCGACCAGAGCGCGAGCAAGCGGTTCTCGAAGAGGATCCGTTCCGCAGCTTCAATGTCTAGACCGGCCTTGTGCAGGGTGAGCCTTGCGTAATGCCCGCGTTTCACCACCGTGCTTGCATCCACCACCGTGAAGGAGGACCGGAGCTGGTGAAGCGTGGTGTCCCATTCCGCCTGCACGGTGCGCAGGTCGAGTTCGTCGGTGATGAATTCCGTTGACGTGAATATCGTCATCATGATGATCGTAAAGTAGTCATTATCGTCGAAGGCCGATTCGGTGCTGTTTCGTGCTTTCATCATCGGGCTGTGGAGAGCCAAGCAGGGCTTCGGCCACCTTCCGCCATGCGTTGGCGGATCGCACTCCGGGGGGCGGCTTCGAAGGACCATGATCATGCCGAGGGACCGATGACGCTTAGGGTCCGGTGCAGGATCCGGCGGCATGCCCTGGAAGCCTTCAGGCCCTGCATCGGCAAATCGGATCCGAGTGCGCAGGCATGATACCGTAGAATGGGCCTTGGCACATGGAAAGACCAAGGCAACGGACCTTGGACTTTGTCCCCGTGCCTACCTTCACCTCATGCGCACAACCGACCGTTCGGGTCTTCATTTCGCCCTGGCCGTCGCTTTAGCCTTCGCCATGCCATGCGTGCATGCACAGCACGCTGATTGCACCGTCTTCGGTGCGGTGATGGATGCCGTCACGCGGGAACCCCTGCGCGGGAGCACCGTGGAGGCGCTCGACCGGAAGTGGGGCCGCCGATTGGAGGCTGCCGCCGGAGACAGCGGTCGCTATGCGCTGGATCTCGGTCGCAACGGGGAATGGGAGGTCACCTACGCGGCGCCGGGCTATGCATCCAAACGCCTGCGGATACTGCTGGTCGGCATTCCGCCGGAGGACTGGGCCGGCGGCTTCGGGATGCATGTGGACATGACGATGCTGCCCGAAGCGGCGGGCATTGATTACGCGCTCTTCGATGAGCCCTTCGGCATCGCGCGTTACAACGGCGATTCCGCGCGCCTCGAATGGGATATGGCGCATACCGAACGGATGCGCGAACGGCAGCGGCAGCGGCTGGAAGCGATAATGCCTACCGCTCGATGACCCTGAATTCGACGCGGCGGTTGATGGCGCGGTTGGCTTCGCCATCGTTGGGAGCCAGCGGCCGGCTCTCGCCGTAGCCCTTCCAGCTCAGCCGCTCCTTCTCCACCTTCTTCTTGAGCAGGTAGTCGACCACGGCCTTGGCGCGGGCATCGCTCAGCTTCAGGTTGTAGTCGTCGCTGCCCTGGTCGTCCGTGTGCCCTTCGATCTCTACGCGCAGGAAGGGGAAGTCGGTCATCAGGTCCACCAGCTTGTCCAGCTCCTTCTCGTAGCCGGGCAGGAGCTCGGCCCTGTCGAAGGCGAACTGCACGTTGTCAAGTCGCACGCGCGTGCCCACGGCCGGCTCCACTTGGTGGATGTCGACCTGCGTGCTGCTGACGTGGTCGGGCACCACGGGGCGCGGCGGGGGCGGCACGCTGGGCTTGGGCTTCGGGGTAAGCGCGGCGCCGGGCGGGGCAACGCGTACGCTCACGTCATCGATGAAGTAGTAGCCGCCGCGCTCACCATTGGGCTGTCGCTCGTGCAGCGTGGCCTCGTCGCCGTAGAAGTTGCCGATGAGCACGAAGCGCTCGGCACCCGTGGCATCGAATACGCCGCGCACCTTATGCCAGCCGCCCTTCACCAGCTTCTCCTCGTTCACCTGCGGGGTCATGTACAGCGGAAGGCAGTCCCTCGTGCTCACCGGGGCATCGGCCAGGAGTATGCCGATGTTGTTGCTGGCCTCGTTGCTCTTCACGGCGCGCAGGGCCCAGCATTCGGCGATGTAGCGCACGCCGGCCTGCAGTGGCTCCTTCAGCTCGGCCTGCACGTACTCGTGCCAATAGGTGGGTGTATTGCCCTTGCCGTAGATCTTCACGCCCACCATGCCGGTGCCGGCATGCGGCCCCTGCTTCCCATCGCTGTGCTTGCGCGGATGGGCCCAGCACTCGGGGTCGAGGGTGGTGCTGAAATGGTCGGGTGTGGTCTGCGTGGGGGAGCTCCAGCCCACCACGTTGGCGGCGAACTTCGACGGGTCGGTGGTCCACACGCAGCTGGTGCGCACCACTTCTTCGAATCCGGGATTGGGCACCAGGTTGGGCATGGTGTCATGCGCCACCGTGCGCTCGAAGAGGTTCTGGGCATGCAACGGAGCAGCGGCGAGTGCCAGCGCCGCCAAAGAGCTGGAACGGAGCATGCTTCAAAGCTATCCTGGGCAGAGGGGGAGAGGGGCATCGGCCTTCCCGGTTAATGAACGGTGCTGTGTGGACGGGGCATCCAGTGGGCGGCTGTCACGTCTCTGGAGTGTCCGGTCATCATCTCCTACCTTCGTTCCATGCCTGTACAACGCCTGCGATTCGCCGCACTGCTCGTTACCATCAGTGCGGTCGCCCCGGCGTCTGCGCTGACCGTGGTCCTCCTCAACCTGGCGCATGAGACCTGCGGGGGAGGCAACGGGTCGATCGAGGTTTACGCCATCGGGGGCACACCTCCCTATGCCTACGAATGGAGCAATGGCGCCACTACTGCGGTGGCCACCGGCCTCAGTTCTGGCACATACACCGTCACGGTCACGGATGCGTCCATGGAGCAGGCCACGGGGAATTGGACCATCGGCAATGCGACTGCACTAAGCATACAGAGTGCGGCGCAGGACGGCCACGGCAATTGCCCAGGGCAGTGCTGGGGCCAGGTGCGCATCATCGAAGCCGGCATCAACGGCACCCCGCCCTACACCTATGAGCCGATCGGCGGCTTCTACGGCGGCATCGACGCTTACGGCCATCCGTTCTTCTACTTCCCCAACGCCTGCTCCGGCGGTTCAGAGGTGCAGATCCAGGTGACCGATGCCAACGGCTGCATGGGTGTGGGCACAGCAATCGTGGTCGAGCCCCAGGTCGGTGAGGGGCCCATGGTCGTGCAATCCGTCCAGCCTGTCTGCGCGGGAAGTGCGGTCGGCACGGCAACCATCACCAATATCTACAATGGCATCAGCTGGTGGACAGCGCCGAATCTGATCCTGCACAACGCACAGGGCGAGGTGGTGCAGATCGACTACTACGCCGGGAATACCTCCGTTTTCGGAGGTCTGCTGCCCGGGCATTACTACGTATCGCGCGACTGGAACCCCGATGTCCAGTATACGGCCTACCTCTGCAACAATCTGGATACGGTGGGCTTCGACATCGTCGACCTCGGCCCGGACTGCGGCGCGGTGCAGGGCCGCTTGTTCCTGGACCACGACCAGGACTGCGCCATCGACACCGGCGAGCCGGGAGTGCCCTACCGCGTGCTGGAGATCCTGCCCGGCCCCCTTTATACGATCACCGACGCCCAAGGCGATTACCAGAGGGCCCTGCCCAATGGCAACTACACCTTGGGGGTGAGCGGGACCGATCTCTTTCCCCTTTGCCCAGCGGTGCAGCCCGCGCCGTTCGCCATCAGCTTCGGCAATGCAACCCTGGATCTGGCGGATAGCAGCTTGATCGGCCTGGACCTGGAGGTGATGGCCTTCAGCGGACCGGCGCGGCCGGGCTTCACCCATACGGTGTGGGGAACCGTGCGCAACCTAGGCGGCCAGCAGAGCGGTGCGATCACGCTCACGGTGCAATTCGATGCCCAGATGAGCTTCAGCGGTGCTTGGCCGGCTCCGACTTCGGTGGCCGGCAGTCTCGTCACGTGGGATCTGCCCTTGCTCGGCGCCTTCGCGGAGCATGCATTCAGCCTCCAGCTGCAGGTGCCACCCGATGTGGGGCTGCTCGGCTTGCCCTTCTCCCATCAGGTGGAGGCCGTGCAGGCGCTGACCGAGGCGGAATCGTCGAACAACACTGCCTCCGTGGCGGGCGTATTCCAAGGGGCCTACGATCCCAATGACAAGACCGCCTTCACCAGCAGCGGCTGGAGCGGGTCCCTCTTCTACCTCGGGGTGGACGAATGGGTCGACTACCGCATCCGCTTCCAGAACACCGGAACGGACACCGCCTTCACGGTGGTGGTGACGGATACCATCCCGGCAGCGCTCGACCTGACCACCTTCCACCAGGGAGTGGCATCGCACCCGTTCTCTGTCTCGATGAAGCCCGGGCGCGTGCTGGAATGGCGCTTCGCGGACATCCTATTGCCCGATAGCGGCACCAATGAGGCGGCCAGCCACGGGCTGGTCACGTTCCGCATCCGGCCGACCCTCCCGCTCGCGCCGGGCACCGAATGGGTGAATCGGGCCGATATCCTCTTCGACTTCAACCCACCGATCCGCACCAACGATGCCGTGCTCCTCGCAGAGTCGAGCACGGCCGTAGGCGATGCGGGAGGGGAGGTGCTGCATGCCTTTCCCAACCCGACGGATGAGGTCCTGTTCCTGGCCCGCCCCGTGGACTGCCAAGGAGGCACCGTCCGCATCCTCGGAGCCGATGGGCGATGGGTGGCGGAGCAGCCTTTCCGCGAGGCCATCGGGGTGGCGGACCTGGTGCCGGGCGCTTACACCGTGGTACTGCTCGGCCAGGATGGGGGCATCCATCGGGCCCGTTTCGTGAAGCGGTAGCCGCCCGGTCACCCTCTCGGACATTCCGATCTTAGCGCCGCGGGCAACGCGGAATGCGGCGGCCGCGTCATCCGCCTCCATGTTCGCCAAGCGCATCAAGCGGACCATCCTGGAGGTCCTCCGCGGTGGGGAGGACCTCGACTTCACCGCCATGGGCGTGAAGCGGGCCATTGCGCTGCTCAGCGTACCCATGGTGCTGGAGATGGCCGGCGAAGCGCTCTTCGCCCTGGTCGATGTGTTCTTCGTGAGCCGCGTGAGCATGGATGCCGTGGCCACCGTGGGCCTTACCGAGAGCGTGATGACCATCATCTACTCGCTCGCCTGGGGCATGGGCATGGGCATTACCGCGGTGGTGGCGCGCCGCACCGGCGAGAAGGATGCGGGGGGGGCATCGCGCGCAGCGCTGCAGGGCGTGATCCTCGCCACCGCCATTGGATTGGCCATCGCCGTGCCGGGCATGCTGTTCGCTTCCGACATCCTACGCCTCATGGGCGCCGATGCAGCGGTGGTCCGCACGGGGAGCGGCTATACCGCGATCCTGTTCGGCAGCAACGTGGTCATCCTGCTGCTCTTCAGCATCAACGCGATCTTCCGCGGAGCCGGCAACGCGCTCATGGCCCTGTGGTCGCTCTGGCTGGCCAACATCGTCAATTGCATCCTCGACCCGCTGCTGATCTTCGGCATCGGGCCTTTGCCCGAGATGGGGCTCACGGGCGCCGCGGTGGCGACTTCCATCGGGCGCGGCTGCGGGGTGCTGCTCCAGCTCTGGTACCTCTTCAGGCCGGCCGGCCGCGTGTCGCTGCGGGGCGTGCCGCTACGGGTCAACCTGGGCGTAATGGCGAACATCATCAAGGTTTCCTTCTGGGGCACCGTGCAGTTTCTCATCCCCAGCGGCAGCTGGATGTTCCTTGTCCGCATCGTATCGAGCTTCGGCAGCCCGGCCGTGGCGGGTTACACCATCGCGGTGCGGATGATCATCTTCAGCCTGCTGCCCGCGTGGGGCATGGCCAACGCCGCCAGCACGCTCGTGGGGCAGAACCTGGGTGCGCGCCAGCCCGAACGGGCAGCGCGCAGCGCCTGGCTCTGCGGCCATTACAATATGGCCTTCATGGTGTCGGTGGCGGTGTTCTTCTGGATCGCAGCGCCCTGGCTGATCGCATTCTTCACCACGGATGCCGCTGTTGCATCGTTCGGCATCGATGCGCTGCGGATCATCTGCCTGGGCTACTTCTTCTATGGCTACGGCATGGTGCTGGCCCAGGCCTTCAATGGTGCGGGCGATACGCTGACGCCCACCTGGATGAACGTGATCTGCTTCTGGGTGCTGGAGATCCCGCTGGCCTGGTTCCTCGCGCGGTACCTGGGTTGGGGGCCGAATGGCGTATTCGCCTCCGTGGCCATCAGCGAAAGCGCATTGGCCCTTCTGAGCGGCTACCTGTTCAGGATGGGCCGCTGGAAGCTGGTGAAGGTGTGATCCGTCCGTGCTTCGCCGACGCATGGAGCTGCATCCCAGCAGGCATCGGCTGCCTTTGCGTCGGGTGCCACGGGTGCACGGCCTGCTGCGGTCACCGGGCCTCGAATCCCTTCGGCCGACCGGCCTTGTACCACTTCAGGAGCGTGTCGATCATGTGCTCCATCTTGCGGTCATCGGCCCAAGTGGCCCGGAACACGAGGCGGCCGTCCTTGTCGATGAGGTAGGCTCCGTTGGGCGCCCGGCCATAGGCGTTGAATACGGCGTCATCGAGCCCATCGATGAGTACGGGGATCGTGCCCAGCTGCGCGAACTCCTTGGCATAGGCCGCCTTCTCTATCTCGCTCTTGGGCTGCGGATAGAGGCGGAAGCGCTTGCGGTCGGCCGGGTGCAGCTCCGGGCCATAGATCACGAAGAGGTCCACATCGGGTTCCTTCGCATATTTCTTCGCGAGCTTGCTCCAGCGCTCGATCTGCATGCGCGCGGGCGGATTGCTGATGCTGCCGAACATGAAGGCCCGTATACGGCCATCGCGGCCGCGCAGGTGGTAGCGCGCATCCTCCTGCGCTACGGGCAGCGTGAAGTCGTGCGTGCGCGGATCCATTCCGTGTCCCTCGCTGTAGGCCCGCAGCTCGCGGATGGTCTGGCGCATCACCTTGTCCCAGTTCATCCGCCAGATGCTCACCTGCTTGCGCATGGCCTTGATCTCGGCCTTGGTGTATGCGTTGAGGTAGTAGTCGAGGTCATCATGGAACACCAGGGCGCTATCGGTGGCGTACCATGATGGATCCCAATTGTTGAGTTGGGCGTTCGCTGACACCGGCAGCAGGAGGAGGAGAAGGAGCAGGGCGCGCATGGGCTCGGCCAAAAGTAGGGGCACCGCTGTGATGGAGGTCACTGGAAAGGGGCTTGGCATGCGCGAACTTTGCGCCATGAAGCGATGGATGTGGTATGCGGTGTTCCTCACCGTGGGCGCAGGGGCCGGTTGGGCGTATTGGAACTGGTACGGCTGCATCGACGGCTGCGCGATCACCGGCCGGTGGTGGACGAGTTCGGCTTACGGCGCCATCATGGGCTACCTGCTCGTGGGCATGGTGCTGCCCCAGCGCCGCGCTTCGCAGGGACCCGGCGACGCCAAGCCTTGACCCTGCCCTGGGCCACGGGTGGCGCGGCCGCACCGGTCGAACGGCAGCTGGCAGGCCTGCTTCTCAGGCTGGTTTGGTCGGATTCCGGGAACCCGGCTTGCTTGGCCCCGAATGGCCTTGCCCAGTAATGGGCAGATTGATGCCAGTCATCGCGGAAAGGCGGTTCGGTCGGGTACCTTCAGTGCGTGAAGTATTGACACCTGATCGATGTCCGGTTCATCAGCTTCACCTTCTTACCGAGGAATGGGGAGGACCCGCGGGAGTGAAGCCGGTCACCGATCCAAACCGATCGAGGCCATGAAAACGCAGAAGTTGCTGTCGATAGCCGCAGCGTTGGCGTTCCATTTCCCTGCGGCCGTTGCATCTGTTCCAGGCAACTTGCATCTGGACGGCTTGGTCATCGTGCGGGGCGACCGCAACGCACCCGCACGCGTGGTTATCACGAGCATGAGCTCGACGAGCATCGTGATGGAAGGGATATCCGGGCGGTTCGAACTCGAGCTTGCGCTCGAGGGCACATACGTCATCAGCTTCGAGCGGGTGGATATGGTGACCAAGCTGGTCTGCTTCGACACCCATGTGCCCGCCGGCCAAGCTGATCGAGCCTTTGAATTCCCTTTCCAGGTCACCTTGTTCCATTCGGGCTGGAACGGCGTCACCGCATATGCGGGTCCCGTCGGGCATGTCCACTACGATGAGGGCAAGGCGGATTTCGTGCATCGCACGGATTATAAGGCCGTACCGGGTTCCAAGGAAGAGCGTGCGTGGGCCGAGCTCGTCGCGAAGCAGGGCAGCGAGGCGCCCCGCCCAACCTCATTGACGCCGATGGCAGCGGCCGGGCTGAAGTGGGAGCGACACGGGAAGCGTGGAGGCCTATGGGTGGGGAAGGCCATTGATGAGGATGGCAGGCTCCTGGCCCAGGGGCAGTTCATCGATCCGGGACTCACCGAGATGCACGGCGATTTCGTGCACTACTACACCAATGGCCGGGTGGAGAGCAGAGGCCGGTTCGAGCACGGCCGCAAGACGGGTGTCTGGGAGCGGTTCGATGCGGGCGGGAAACCGCTGGCGGAGCGGATCTACGATCCCGGTGCATGGGACCGGACCACGGGAACGCAAGCCGGAACGGCGGAGTCCTCCGATGACGGTGATTCCGTGATGCGCAGCGCCGGGCATGCAGCGATGGCATCCCCTTCGAACGTGGAGATGCCGACGGCTACCATGCCCGGCATTGCGTCTCAGCCCACGAACGGTGCCGCGCCGTCGGTGCGCCGTGCGGCGGAGACCGAGGAAGGATCCGGTTCACGAGCCGCCGATGCGAAGGGGGGCATCGTGCCAACCGGCCGCCTGGTCAGAGGCGGCCGCATCACCGGGGTTGAGTCCCCCATGCCGTCGACGGAAGGACGGGGTCGATGGGAAGAGCTCCACATCGATCGCTTGCGCGTGATCACCGTGGTGCGGCTGGTCGAGCCGAGCGGGCACGTCAGTGAGTACCGCCGTGTCGCGGACCGCCATGGCTCGGTGGTCTACTTCAAGGATGGTCTCAATATCCCGGAAGGCGCCTATCATGCCGTCACATGGCGGTGAAGGCGCATCAGCCAAGAAAGGCCACCTCCACCCATTCCTCGGGAGAGAGACGGAGCTCGCGCAACCTCAATTCCACGGTCCAGGAGGTGACGGGGGCGTCTTCCCTCAGTTCCACGGGCCTGTAGGGCCACCGTGTGATGTTGAGGAAGACCGGCTCGGGCCAGCTGTCATTGTAAAGCAGCGCGAAGCGAAGGGCTTGATGGTCGACCACCAGCTTCCGGCCGTCCGGCCCGTTCGCGATGGTGGTGACCACCAAGGCGGTGCGGTAGAGGCGCTGCTGCCAGTCGGTGCCGGGGGTACGGAAGAGCGCCTGGCGGAATTCGAGGCGCGGCATGCTGGCGCCCGCGAATCGGGCCACGGGCTGCGCGGCAGTGAGGCGGACGTGTTGAAGCGCCATCTCCTCAGAACTGCCAGCGCAGCTGCACCTTCAGATCGCTGCGCACGTTGCCGCTGACCTCTTGAAGCCCGCTGCTCACGGAGCGTTGGTCCTGGTAGATCCAGGCGCCGTAGCGCACCCAGAGGTCCACGCCCCGAAGCGGATTCAGGCGGGCCATGGCGTACCAGCGGATGCCGCGGCCGTAATAGGCCGGTATGCTGAAGACACCGATGAGCTCGTTCTCGTAGGCGTAGATGCGCGCGTCATAGCTCCCCGTCTCGAACAGCGCGAACCGGGCGCTCATCTCCACGGGGCTCCTCAGTGGGCGATGAACGATGTCCTGATAGAGCAGGAAGCCATGCTGCAGGGGGAGCTTCCCGCGCTGGAAATCCACGGTCTCCACGCGGGTGCGGAGGCTCACGGCGTCGCTCACCTTATAGGCGGCATTCACCCGGTAGTTCGTCTGCTCCATGCGCACCAGGGGGTCGATGCCGCCGACGTCCTCGCCCGTGTTGCGGGCGCGGTCCTGGCGCCGCACGCGCGCGTACACCTCCACCTTCTTGCTCGGCCGCCAGTTCACCTGCGTCATCCAATCGTACCCGCTGCTCGGCGCGTCGGTGAGGAAGCGGAGCCAAGGGAAGCGGAACTGGTCGAAATAGGCGTTCATCTGCCATTGCCGGTTGGGGCGCACCTCGATGCCGGCATAGAGCCCGCGCTCATTCCAAGGGTTGGTGCCTTCGGCGAAGGCCACGCTGTAGAGTCCATGATAGTCGCGCCCGTAGTCGCGGAGCAGCAGGCTCAGGCTCACCCGGCGGTCCACGGCCATCAGCAGGCCGGTGTTCATCGCGGTTCCGCCGTTGGCGCTTCGCGCGGCCTCGCCGAACCAGGTGAGGTTGCGCCACAGCACGTTCCAATCGAGCCCCATGGTGGTGTTGCTCCTGCCCTGGAACTCGAATTGATTGTAGGGGCGGGTGTTGCGCGTCAGCGTGGCATCGAAGTCGACGCGGGCCGCGGTGGCGCCGATGCTCCATCCGGGGCGCTTCAGCCGCAGGTGGCCGCCGATGATGCGCTCCCCGATGGCGTCCTTCTTGGCGATCTCGTTCTGCGTGCGGTGGAACCCATCCTCCTGGAAACTGCTGAACACCACCTCGTCGATGCGGGTGTCCAGCGTATCCTGGCCTGACGGCAGGGAGGTGACATTGCCGTCGATGCGCTTCGAGGAGAAGAAACCGGTGAGCTCGAGCCCCTTCAGCACCTCCACGGTGGCCGCCCCGCCGCGCATGAAGAGGTTCTCGTTCACGCTGGTGTATGGCGCCAGGCCTACGGCGTTGCGCTTCACGTTGAGCGAGAAGCTGCTCTTGGCGGCGAAGGCCAGGCCGTTCCAGAAGGTGAGCCCCTGCCCGAACTGCGCGCTGTAGTCGCCGATGGCCACGGCCTTCACCCGGCCCAGATCGCGCACGAAGAGGTGCGCGCTCTGGAAGTCGAACCCGTTGGCCTGCGAGCCCCGGAAGAGCTCTTCGCCCTCATCCTTCTCCACGGTGAAGCCGAGGCTGATGTTCTGCCGGTAGCGGAAGCGGTAGCGCCCATAGACGCGGTAGGGGCTGCCGAGGTAGACCCTGTTGTTGGCGCGGAGCGAGTCGCGCACGCCGGGGGCCTCGAAGTCCGGCAAGGCGCCGCCGTCGGGGTCGGTGTAGCCGAGGCCGAAGGGGTTGGCGCGGTCCATGAAGCCGCGGCGCGACTCCAGGTTCATCGTGCTGCGGAGGGTGACCTCGTGCCCGCCCTGCTTCAGGATCTCCTTCAGCGAGGCGCGGGCGCCGGCCTGCCGCTCGCGCACGGTGATGAAGGGCCGCACGAGGCTGATGGTGTTCACGTCCCAGCCATCGATGGCCTGCAGCTCGTAAAGGCTGAGCAGCGGCCCGTTACGCCGGATGTGCTGGAACAGGGCGCTCACCTGCACATCGTTCAGGAGCATGAGCGAGGTGAGTTCCTCGGCATCGGTGCGGTTGAGGTTGACCGGGTCGTTGTACCGGTCGAGCAGCACCTGGAACAGGTTGGTGAGGTCCACGTCGTTGTCCCCGCCGAGCTGCTCCACGGCCGCTTCGATGCGCTGCTCGATCACATCGCGCGGAACACCGTCCACCTGGCCGGCGGCGAGCTGCGCCAGCGCCATGGCGAACGCCGTATGGGCCAGGCGCCTCACTTGAACCGGTAGTTCAGGTTCACCATCGGGGTGGGCCCGAGCTGTGCCCGCGCCACGAAGGACATGTCGATCTCCAGCTGCTTGAGCCGGAGGCCGAAGCCGAAGTGGCCGTTCACCGGCCCCGTGCTGACTCCCGTGCGCAGGAAGAACGCCTTGGTTGGAGCGTATTCCAAGCCGAAGCGGAAGCGCTCGGGCCGGTCGATGTCCTTCTCCGCCTCAGCGGTGAGGGTGAGGCGCTTGTTGGGCATCCAGCCGAAGCCGGCGCGCAGGATGGTGGGCACCCGCTCATCGAGCGGGACCATGCTCTCGGTGCGCGCTCCGAGCCCGGTGCGCGTGGGATTGTACAGGTGCGCCCCGATCCACAGCTCCTCCGTCAGCCTGGCCTGCATGCCCAGTTCGGCGGTGAAGGCGCCTGTGCTGCCGTAGTTCCCGCCCAGCCGTACATCCAGGTAGTTGAGCTGGACCGCGGCGCGGAACCCGTCGCCGAAGCGCATCGCATAGGCGAGGCTCGCGCGGTTCTCGGTGTAGAGGTCGTACCCGAAGCGGTCGGCGGCGATGCCGAATGCGCCCCGGCCCACGGGCAGCGCAGCTGCGATGCCCTGATTGCTCAGTTCCTCGCTCAGGAAGTGGGGCTGGTAGAAGATGCCCGCCGTGGCGGCCTCCATGCCGGCCAACCCGGATGGATTGAGGCGCACGCTCCAGAGGTCGGCGAGCGTGAGGCCGCTGCCGCCCATGCCGGCGAAGCGCGCGCCGACGGGAAGGGGGTCGCCGCCCGCAAAGGCAGCGAGCCCGGCGTGTACGAGGAGAAAGGCGGTGATCGAACGGCGCATCGCGCCGAATGTAGGGTGCGGCGGGCAAGCTCCTGCCGGGCCGCCCTCGCCGCGTTGCCTACCTTCGCCGCGCCCGCTGCGCGGCTCATCCAGCGCCGGAAGCGGATTCATGGCACGCGTGAAGCTCCACGACAAGGAATTCGAGCCGTTCATCAGCGAGGCGGAGCTTGGCGCCGCCATCGGCCGGCTCGCAGGCGAGCTGCAGGGCAAGTACGACGGCAAGCGCCCGCTGTTCGTGGGCATCCTCAACGGCTCGTTCTTCTTCGCCGCTGAGCTGCTCAAGCGCCTGCCCATCGAGTGCGAGATCACCTTCGTGAAGGTGGCGAGCTACCACGGCACCAGCAGCAGCGGCCGCGTCACGGACCTCATCGGATTCAATGAGCATGTGGAGGGCCGCCATGTGGTGGTGCTGGAGGACATTGTGGACACCGGGAACACCATCGTGCACATCATGGAGAAGCTGCGCGAGCGGCACCCCGCCAGCGTCAGCGTGGCCACACTGCTCCTGAAGCCGGACGCGTACACCAAGGACATACCCATCGAGCACGTGGCGCTCCGCATCCCGAACGATTTCGTGGTGGGCAGCGGCCTCGACCACGATGGGCTGGGCCGCAACCTGCCCGGTATCTACAAGATCGTGCAATCCTGAGCCACGCGCTCCCAATCCATCATCATGAGCAAGCTGAACATCGTCCTTTTCGGCCCTCCGGGGGCGGGAAAGGGCACGCAGAGCGAATTCCTCATCCAGCGTTACGGCCTTGTCCACCTGAGCACCGGTGACCTGCTGCGGGCCGAGATCAAGGCGGAGAGCGAGCTCGGCCTCCAGGCCAAGGAGCTGATGGACCGGGGCGAGCTCGTAGCCGATGCCATCGTCATCGGCATGATCCGGAACAAGATGGAGGCCAACCTCGGGGCCAAGGGCTTCATCTTCGACGGGTTCCCGCGGACCAAAGCCCAGGCGGAGGCCCTCGATGCGATGCTCTCGGCCAAGAACGAGCCCATCACCGCCATGCTGGCGCTGCACGTGCCGGAGGAGGAGCTGGTGAAACGCCTGCTCGGGCGCGGCGCCACCAGCGGCCGCGCCGATGACAAGGATGAAGCGGTGATCCGCAACCGCATCCGCGAGTACGAAAGCAAGACAGCGCCGCTGAAGGACTACTACACCGCGCAGGGCAAGTTCAAGGCCATCGAGGGCGTCGGTACCATTGCGGAGATCACGGATCGGCTGATCGCCGCAGTGGGATGAACCTATGAACGCGAGGCCGGGCGCATCCTGCACCCGGCCTCGCCCCGCCTGCGCACACGACCATGAACTTCATCGACCACATCCGCATCGAATGCCGCTCAGGGAAGGGCGGCGCTGGCAGCGCGCACCTCCGGCGCGAGAAGTACATGCCCAAGGGCGGCCCCGATGGCGGTGATGGCGGCAGGGGGGGCGATGTGATCCTGCGTGGGAACAAGCAGCTCTGGACGCTGCTGCACCTGCGCTACACCAAGCACGTGATCGCCGGCGATGGCGAGGTGGGCAGCAGCAACCAATGCAGCGGGAAGAGCGGAAAGGATGTGGTCGTGGAGGTGCCGCTGGGCACCGTGGCCAAGGACGATGGAACGGATGAGGTCCTGTTCGACATCACCGAGCACGGCCAGGAGGTGGTGCTGCTGAAAGGCGGCCGCGGCGGACTGGGCAACCAGCACTTCCACAGCAGCACCTTCCAGACGCCGCGCTTCGCGCAGCCCGGTGAGCCTGGCCAGCAGCGGTGGTTCAAGCTGGAGCTGAAGGTGCTGGCCGATGTAGGCCTCGTGGGCTTCCCCAACGCGGGCAAGAGCACCCTGCTCAGCGTGGTCACCGCCGCCAAGCCCAAGATCGCCGACTATGCCTTCACGACGCTCACGCCCAACCTGGGCATCGTGCCCTACCGCGACCACCGGAGCTTCGTGATGGCCGACATCCCGGGCATCATCGAGGGGGCGCACGAGGGCAAGGGCCTAGGCCTGCGCTTCCTGCGGCACATCGAGCGCAACAGCGTGCTGCTCTTCATGATCCCCGCCGACAGCGCCGATATACGGCACGACTACCAGGTGCTGGTCAACGAGCTGAAGGAATACTCGCCCGAGCTGCTCGACAAGGACCGTTTGCTCGCCATCACCAAGTGCGATATGCTCGACGAGGTGATGATGGCCCAGCTGCGCAAGGAACTGCCCAAGGGCGTTGATGCCGTGCTCATCAGCAGCGTGGCGCGCATCGGCCTGGATGAACTGAAGGACAAGCTGTGGAAGCTCCTGCACAGGCCCGTGGAGCAGCGCCCGCAATTCCCCGAGTGGAGCGCATGAGCCTCTGGGAGCGCCTCGATGCGATCGACCGCGAGGCCTTCCTGGCGATCAACGGCCCGCATGCGCATGCGCTTGACGTGGTCATGGAGGCCGCCAGCGAGATGGTGCTCTGGTTCCCGCTCTATGGCTTCTTCCTCTGGCTCATCATCAAGCGCCACGGCGATAAGGCGCTGCTCTGGTCGCTGCCGCTCATCGCCCTCATGATCCTGTGCAGCGACAAAGGCTCGGTGATGCTCTTCAAGGAGACCGTGCAGCGGCTGCGGCCCTGCCATGAGCCATCGCTCTCCGGCCTGGTGCATCTGGTGTACAAGGACTGCGGCGGCCGATTCGGCTTCGTGTCCTCGCACGCCAGCAACCACTTCGCCATCGCGCTGTTCATGATCGGCGTGCTGGGCGCCAAGCCGCGCTGGGTCCTCGGCGCCCTGCTCGGCTGGGCCATGCTCATCGCGTACAGCCGGGTCTACCTGGGCGTGCATTATCCCGGCGATGTGCTGGTGGGCGGTCTCTACGGGGCGATGATCGGTTCATTCGCGGCGCTCATCTTTCGGCGCTTCATCGCGAAGCCACGACCTTCGGTAGCATGAACACCTGGATCGCGATCTTCCTCGGCGGCGGCATCGGCAGCGTGGCGCGCTTCGGCATCACGCGCGCCGTGCTGGCGGTCGGCATCAAGGGCGCGTTCCCTTGGGCCACGCTCCTCTCCAACGTGCTGGCTACAGGCCTCCTGGCCTGGCTGGTGCTGCGCATGCCCCATCAGTTCGATGGCCGCGATGCCCTCAAGGCCTTCCTCGCCGTGGGCTTCTGCGGCGGCTTCAGCACCTTCAGCACATTCAGCTATGAGAACTTCCTGCTGCTGCGCGAAGGGCAGACGGCGATGGCGGCGGTCAACATCATCGTCAGCGTGGCGGCATGCCTGGCCGTGTTCCATTTCGTCGCTCGCAATGCCTAATTCACCGCATCCCATGCACAGGTCATTGTCGGGCCGCCCCGGAGGGTCGGCACGAAGGCTGCCCATGGCGGCGATCATCGCGATCGCTACGTGCCTGGCGCAGGATGGGCTGCACGCCCAGGCTCCCGCCTACCAGCAGCCGCCCAAGCTGGTGGTGGGCATCGTGGTGGACCAGATGCGCACCGACTATATCTACCGCTACTGGGACAACTTCGGGGAAGGAGGGTTCAGGCGCTTGGCGACGGGCGGTGCCTTCCTGCGCGATGCCCACTTCGACTACATCCCCACGGAGACGGGGCCCGGGCATGCCAGCGTGTACACCGGCACCGTTCCGGGGCGCCATGGCATCGTGGCCAATGACCGCTTCGTGCGCAGCACAGGCACCACGGACTATTGCGCATCCGCCGCCGATACCGTCCGCGGCGTTGGGATGGATGACGCCATTGGCCGTCGTTCACCGCGCAATCTCTTCGCCACCACCATTGCGGATGAGATCGAGCGCCGCTTCGATGGCAGGAGCCGTACCATCGGCATCGCCTTCAAGGACCGGGGCGCCATCCTGCCCATCGGCCGCACCGGCGATGCAGCCTACTGGTTCGCTGGAGGCACTGACGGCGCCTTCGGAACGAGCACGTGGTACATGCGCGAGCTGCCTGATTGGGTACAGCGCTTCAATGGGGAGCGGTTGGCGAGCGCCTACCTGGGGCGCACGTGGGACCTGCTGCTGCCGCGCGATCGCTACCATGCGCCGCTGCCCGACGACAACCCCTACGAGATACCGCTCAGCGGCGCAGCTTCGCCCACGCTGCCGCTCGATCTGCAGGCGCTCCACAAGGCCAGCGGCTCCACCGGCATCCTGGCCTACACGCCGTGGGGCAACACCCTTACCACCGACTTCGCCCTGGCCGCCATCGAAGGCGAGCAGCTCGGTGCCGATGCGGTGACCGACCTGCTGGCCTTGAGCTACAGCAGCCCCGACATCCTTGGCCACCGGATGGGGCCGCGCGCCCTTGAGGTGGAGGACATGTACCTGCGCCTCGACCAGGACATCGCCCGTCTTCTTGACGAGCTCGACCGCCGCGTCGGCAAGGGCGCATACACCGTGTTCCTCACGGCCGACCATGCCGGCGTGGACGTGCCGGCCTACCTCCAGTCACTCAAGGGCAGTGCGGGTTACCCCGATGTGGCGGCCTTGGAGCGCGACCTCAATGCGGAACTCGTGCGGCGCTTCGGCCCCGGGAAATGGGTGCGCCGCATGATCAATGAGCAGGTGTTCCTGAATGATTCGCTCATCAGCGCACGGAAGCTCGATGCCGAGCGCGTGCAGCGTGCAGCGGCCGATCACCTGCTCCGCGATCCGCTGATCGCCGAGGCCCTCACGGCCGCCGATCTGGCGCGCTTCAGCTACCCCGACGGCATCCGGCGCCTCCTTCAGCGGGGCTTCATGCCGCAGCGAAGCGGCGATGTGCTCTATGCCTATCGGCCAGGCTTCTTCGAGCCCTATGGGTCCGCGCCATCGAAGGGCACCACCCATGGCAGCGGCTGGAATTACGATACGCATGCGCCCATCATCCTTTATGGACAGGGCATCCGGCCGGGCAACGTGCTGCGGCGCACCTCCATCACGGACATCGTGCCCACCATCAGCATGATCGTCGGGATGACCCTGCCCGATGCATGCAGCGGAACCGTCATACCCGAGGCGCTGATCCGCTAGTCCAGGGAGCCGTTCGAGGCAGCTTGGTCCACCAGCCATGGCGCCGGCAGGGCGGCTAGCTCCTTTAGCATCTGGAACCAGCCGTAGTAGTTGGCCCACCAGCTCCAGCGACGGCACCACCGGTCATCCAGTGCGATCACACCCGCGCCGGGCCGATGCCCCCTGGCGATGCGGTGCATCCTCCAGGTTCGACGGGCATGCACGGCCAGCGTGGCCACATCGTAGGCGCCGATGCCGGCCGAGTCGGCGAATGCGGTGAGGTCGCGTGCGCAGCTGTAGGTGCGGCTGCGCTCGACGTGCCAGGTGGGCACGGCCGTGATGCGCGCGCCGGGGATGCCGGATTCCACCAGGCGCTCCCGGCCTTGATGGGCGAAGCTCGGCGTGCCCGGTGATTCAGTGCCGTCGGCATGTCGGATGCGCGTCTCATGCCGCAGCATATGCACGTTCACGCCATTCAAGCGGAGCCCGGAGATGAAGGCCACGGGCGCCTCCTGCGGCTCCGAGGTGTCCATGCCCGCGATGAGCAGCAGCAGCGTGTCGTTCCTGAGCTCGATCCGGTGGCGGCTGCTGCCGACGCCGATGGCCGCCGCGGTCTGCTGCCGGTCCGTGTGCATCCGTACCCATGCGCGCGGCAGGCCCGCCAGGCTCATCTCCACGGTGCCGCTAACCGGTGCAGCGAAGCGAACGGCTGCGGTGTCTCCCTGACGCAGGTAGTACGCGAAGGGGCGTGCCGTGCCCGTGGTGAGGATGCGGTCGTAGCCGCCGCGCTGGAAGGTGAGGGCGGCCTCCTCGATGCCCTGGTGGTGCATCCAGCCTTCCACCACCAGCACATTGCCGCCGCTCGGCCGTGTAATGGCGAACCACGGGTGCGCGAAGAGCAGCACGGCCCACCAGGCCAGCAACGCGGCGATGAGCAGCCGGAGGAAGCGGCGCTTGGAACGTCCGGCACTCATGCGTCGCCGTCCTCCAGCGCCTCCTTCAGCGCAAGCAATTCTGAGCGGGCCTTGCGATCGCCGGCCACGATGCACTGCAGCGTACCGGCATCACAGGCAGCGATGGCCTCGTTCCGACGGTCCTGTTCGGCCAGCAGCACAGCCAGTTGGTAATAGCTCGGGACATGGTCCGGGCGTTCCAGGAGCAGCGCCTCTAGGTCACTGGTGGCCTGCAGGATATCCCCGTTGCGCTTCAGCTCGAGCGCGATGGCGTACCGCAGGAAGGGGTCGCCGGGCTCCTCGGCCAGCAGGGCGCGCAATTGCTGAAGCCGCTCGGCGCTCATGGCTCGAAGGGCTGCACGGCCCGGTTATCCTTGAAATCGGCGGCGGATCCATTGCGGACGATCGGCCCTTGGTCCATTTCGGCGATGCGGTCCGCCATGTGGTGGGCGTCCCCGCGGTCGTGGGTGACGATGATGGCTGCGGTGCTGTGTGCGCGCAGGATGCGGAGCACCTCATCGCGCACCTGCTGCCGGGTGGGCGCATCGAGGTCGCTGATGGGCTCGTCCATCAGGAGGACCTGGGGGCGTACCGCCTGCGAGCGGGCGATGGCCACGCGCTGTTGCTGTCCGCCACTGAGCTGGTGCGGATAGCGGTCCTCCAGGCCGTCGAGCCCCACGTTGCGCAGCTCTTCCAGACCTTGGAATACCATGCCCACCGGCCTGCACTCAGGCACCACATGGCGCCGATCATCGTTCAGCACGGTCCCGAAAAGGACGATGCTCCCACCGCTGGGCCGCCCCAGGCCGGCCACCTGCCGGAGCAGGGTCGTCTTGCCGCAACCGCTGGGGCCTATCACCACGAGCACTTCGTTCACGGCCAGATCCATCGTGACCCCGCTCAGCACGGCGCGACCACCGTGCGCGAATGGGAGGTTGCGGAGCTGGAGCAGCGGATTAGCCATGTGGTCCGGTCGCGAAGCTAGGATGGGCGGCAGCCGTGCCTATGGCCTCCGGCCGGTCAAGCGATCCAATGCAAGCCCTAGCAGCAATCCGCACAGCACGATGAGGAGCGCCGGGAGGGAGGCTTCGCGCAGCTGCTCGATGCGGGCCAACTTGTAGGCGCGCGTGCTCAACGTATGGAAGCGAAGGGCCGCAGGATCAGCGTGAGCAAGAGCTCCTGAATGAAATCGATGGCCACCAGCATGGTGGCCGCGATCAGCGCCGGGCGGAAGAGCGGAAGGTTGATGCGGCGGAAGATGCGCAGGGGAGAGGCGCCCAGCAGCTGGGCGGATTCGTCAAGGGCCTTGGGCTGGTGCTCCAGACCCGCCCGCAAGGGCTGGTTGCCCACGGCCAGGAATCGCGCAGCCAGCGCATGGATGAGCAGCCCCAGGCTGCCGATGAGCGGGAAGGGCAGGCAGTCGCTCCGATCGATCGCCCCGACTGCGGCCATGGCGCCCACGGCGATGACGGCACCCGGTATGGCGTAGCCCAGGTTGGCAAGCCGGATGGCCCAAAGGCCGCTCTGCCCGTGGCGTTCCCTGAACGTGAAGGCCACAGCGGCGGCCAAGGTGACGGCGGCGGCCAAAGCAGCCACGAGCAATGTATTGCTGAAGGCGGGCCCCATCTCCTGCCAGTCAGTGAGCGAACTGGCCTGCGCCACATCCACGAGGATCTTGGCTAGCGGGAGGCCTGCACCCAACGCCAGGACCATCGCGCACCAACCGACGGCGATTGCGGCCCTGTGCCCCGTTGGCAGGATGGGCGTTGTTGGCACCTGATCCGTGCTCCGCCCCGCCCAGCGACGCGACCGCCGATCGACCCACAGCAGCGCGTCCACTAGAAGTATGAGCACCGAGCCGAGCCGGAGGGCGCTGTCGAGGTCGTAGAGCCCGCCCCAGCTCCGGAAGACCGCCGTGGTAAGCGTGCGCTCGCCGAAATACCGGACCGCACCATAGTCATTGAGGGTCTCGATGGCCACGAGCAGCGCTCCGGCAGCGATGGCGGGCCAGGCCAGCAGCAGGGCTACCCGGGTGAATCGGCGCAGCGGTCCGGCACCGAGGCTCCGCGCTGCATCGAGCTGGGCGGTCATGCCCAAGGTGAATGCGGCGCGCGCAGGCAGGTAGATGTATTGGGAGAGGACAGCGGCCAGCACCAGGCAGAGGCCCGGCAGGTGGAGGAGATCGGGATTCATCCCCAGGCTCGCGTCCAGCCAAGCGGAAAGGCTGTTCGTCGGGCCGAGCAGCATAGGTGAATGCGCTGATGCAGGTGGGCAGCGCCAGCGGGAGGAGAAGCACCCAATGGAAGAGGCGTTGGCCGGGGGAGTCGTGCACGCTACCAGCCATGCAGACGGCACGGCAAGCAGCAGGGCGGGAATCAAGGTGCCTGCCAGCAGCAGCAGGGTGCCCTTGGCATGCTGCGGCAACAGCACCGTGGCGGCATGCTGCCACTCCGGCGCGTCGGTGTGCGGCGGTGAGGTGACCATTACCCCGATGGGAAGCGCCAGAACAAGCGCCACCCCGGTGATGGCGCTGACCAGTGCACTGTTATGATGGGCACCGCGGCGGTCCTTCACCAGGATTACCTCCAGCCCGCAGCGTCGAAGACCTTGATCGCGTCGGGATTCAGGCGCGCCAAAGCCTCCGGATTCAGCGAATCCGGGGTGAAGGAGCCGAAGGCCTCCAGTTCGGGAGCGAGCCGCACGCCGGGCTTCACCGGGTATTCCTTGTTGCCCTCGGCGAAGAGATGCTGGGCCTCATCACCGCTGAGGTACTCCAGCAGTGCCAAGGCCTCCGGTTTGTGCGGGGCATGCCTGGCCACTCCTGCTCCGCTCACGTTCCCATGCGTGCCGTGCGTGCCGATGGTCGGGAAGGCCACGGCGATGGCGGCCTTCGCCTTCTGTTTCTCCGGCTCACCGCTTGCCATGAGCTTGCCCACGTAATAGCTGTTCACGATGGCCACGGTGCCTAGGCCTTCGCCCAGCGCCAGCAGCTTGTCGGTGTCATTGCCCTTGGGCGCACGCGCCATGTTGGCCACGATGCCATCGGCCCACGCCTTGGCGGCCAGCAGGCTCTGGTTGTAGACGTTCTCCGACGTGCGCACCAGGATTTCCCCCTTCCACTCGGGCTTGGCTAGATCGGCCCAGGTGATGATGGCTCCGGGCCTGACCTTCTTCCTGTCGTAGGCCACCATCCGCGCGCGCATCGTGAGACCGTGCCAATGGCCATCGGGATCGCGCAGAGGAGCGGGGATGTTGGCGTTTAGGATGGCGCTCTGCGCGGCTTGCAGCAGACCGCGCTGCTTGGCTACGCCCAAGCGACCGGCATAGGCGGTGATGAAGACATCGCAGGGGCTCTTAGGCCCCTCCTGTTCGAGCCGGGCCAGCAGCTCATCGTCACCGGCCTGGATTACGTTCACAGTGATGCCCGCAGTCTCCGTGAAGCGGCTGAAGAGCGTCTTGTCGGTGTCGTAGTGCCGATGGGTATGGCCATTCACCCGGCGTGGCGCCGCGCCCGGCGATTCCGGCGCCGGTTCCAGGGAGCCGCAGGCGAGTGATGCACGGGGAACAGGCCAAGGGATTTGCGCATGCGCATCGAATCGTGCGGCGATGGTACCGGCTGCATGCCGGCATGTGATTGCCCGGGTGGCGGTTTTCGGCAGTGGCGGCGGGAACCATGAGCCTGCGGCGACGTAGAACGCGCGATGCTCCATCGGTTGCACCCCTTCACCGCGCTCGGTGCCCTGCTGCTGCCCCTTGCTGCGATCCCGGCGTGGCTGGGACAACCGGTTGCGGCGGCTGGTCTGTTGGTGCTGGCGCACGGCTTCGTACTGCTCGAGTTCAAGAAGTACACGAGCGAGCATCAATTCGCCATGATCCTGGCCACGGCGCTGGCCCTCGGCATCCTCCTGGACCTGCGGCACTCCGAGTGGCCGCTGCTGACGATGTCACTGCTGCTGGCATCCATGGCTGCCGTGGCCCGGCAGGCCTTCATGCAACGCTTCACCTATGTCAACCTGCTCTGGCTTGATACCGGAATGGCCTTGGCCGCGCTTGCGCTCTGGCTGGCCGTTCTCCAAGACCGGCCGTTCGCCTGGGACCTTTGGCTGGCCCCCATCCTGCCCATCGGCTTCGCCTTGGGCCTCACGGTGAGCTATGTGCAGGACGCGCACCGGATGCGCCAGCGGACGCGCTTCGGGTACCGCGTCCAGCCCGGCATGCCCGCCATCGACTTCGAATTGCCCGACCAAACCGGCGAAACCGTCCGCCTATCGGACTTCCGGGGCCGGCACCCGGTGCTGCTCATCTTCGTGCGCGGCGACTGGTGCCCGGGTTGCCACATGATGCTGCGGACCTACGAGCGCAGCCGGCAGCGGTTCCTGGATAAGGGCGTGCACGTGGTGGCTGTGGGCCCCGATGACCTGGAGGTGAACCGTGACATGGTGCAGCGCATCGGCGTCAGCTACCGCATGCTCAGCGACGACGAACAGGCTGTGAGCGCGAGGTACGGTGTGGTGTACAGCAACCCGGTCATTGAACTGGGGGTGGACTACGCGGAAGGCATTCCCCTCCCGGCTTCATTCCTGATCGATCGAGAAGGCATCGTGCGCTATGTATCGCGCCCCGATCGGGTGGGGGAATTCCTCGACCCGGAGCTCATCTTCGGAGTGCTCGAGCAGCTTACCCCGAGCACCGGCCCTGCATGGACCTGAGCGTGGGATTGGCGCTTGGGGCCCTGCCCATGGCCATGCTGGGCGCGGCGGTGGCCTTGGCGCACGCCTACAACCGGCTGCGCGAGCGGCACGAGGGCGCGGAGCGTGACCGTGAGAGCTACCTGCAGGTGCTGGAGGGCAGCAACGATGCGCTGTTCGTGATCGACTTCGTGAATGGGCGCATCCATCAGGCCAACGCCCGGGCGGCCCAGCTGCTCGGCCACCCCGTGGAGCGCCTCACCCGCCTCACCATCTTCGACCTGCACCCGCAGGAACTCATCCGCCGCAGCGCGGAGCGCATCGCAGAGGCATGGGAGAACAAGGGGTCGGTGTATGCGGACATCCCCTTGGTGGCGGCTGATGGCGAACGCATCCACGTGGAATGCAGCACGCGGGTCACCTCCCACAATGGCAAACCGGCCATCATCCTCTTCGCACGCGACATCCGTGAGCGGCGGGCCTTGGAGGCCCGTGTGGCGGAGCAGCAGGCCATGGTGACCCGCCAGAACGAGGAACTGCTCGCGAGCATCCGCTATGCCCGCCGCATCCAGCGGGCGGTGCTGCCCGAGGCGGACGGGCTTCAGGCCCTTTGCCCCGAGAGCTTCATCCTCTTCCGGCCACGCGACCTGGTGAGCGGCGACCTTTTCTGGTTCGCCGAGGTTGATGGGCGCAAGGTGGTGGCCGCTGCGGATTGCACGGGCCATGGCGTGCCCGGGGCCCTGCTCAGCCTAATCGGCGCAGCCCTGTTCCAGGAGATTGTGCGCGACCGCCGCACGGTGGAGCCCGCGGCCATCCTCGATGCCCTTCGCGAAGGATTCATGCAGGTGCTCAACCGCAATGAAGGGGCCAGCCATCGCGATGGCATGAACGTGAGCGTGGCGGCGCTGGATGCCGGCCATGCCACCCTGCGCTTCGCCGGCGCCTATCATCCCCTGTACCTGCTGCGTGACGGTGCCATCACCGAGCTGAAGGGCGACCGCATGCCGATCGGCATCCATGAGGGGGAGGTAGCGCCCTTCACGCAGCAGGAGGTGGCCTTGCTGCCCGGGGATCGCATCTACCTGTTCTCCGATGGCATCACCGATCAGTTCGGCGGTGCCGCCGGGAAGAAGCTGCGCGGCGCGGGATTCAGGCAATGGCTCCTGGATACGGCGAGCCTGTCCATGGAGGAGCAGCATCAGGCCCTCAGCGACCGCTTCCGCATCTGGAAGGGCGAAGAGGAGCAGGTGGATGATGTGCTGCTGATCGGGATCCAGGCCTGATCAGCGCCCCAGGTCGTCATCCGCGCCCGATTCGAGGATGAACTCCGATAGCGCCAACCGGTCCAGCCGCCGCTTCAGCAACGATGTGTCGATCAGGGTCTCCTTGCGCACGGTGTAGAGCAGCAGGCGCTCGTCCCCGAAGAACTGCCGCGTGAGGCCAGGCTCGATGGGGTTGAGATAGGCGCCCCACCGGCCTCCCACGAAGAGCACGCCGGCAGCGCCTTGGGACTCATGCGCCTCGCGCCTCCAGCTCCTGCGGTCATAGCCCGCGCCATAGGTCGGAGGGAAGTCCGGGTCGAGCGCCTCGCAGGCGTAGCAGATCAGGTGGGCCTCGAAATGCCAGGCATGATCGTCACGGATGCCCGGCCAACGGATGGGCACCACGAGCCGCGCATCCGATGTTTGAGCGGCGCGCTTCACCCGCGCGCAGAGGTCGCGCACCTCAGTGATCGGTTCCTCGCGCACCCACGCGCAGCCCTGATGCTCCAGCTCCTGATGAACGGTCGCTTCCAAGCCGATGAGCCGCACGGTGCCGACGGCGAGCAGCAGCCCGGGAAGGCCGATCATCGCCCAGCGCGGCGGCTTGATGCGGCGGAGCAGCAGTGCAGCGGCCCCAGCCAGGATCAGGGGCAGGCCGAGCATCATCCGCGACTGCGAGAAGAACACGCTGGCGCAGCCCTCGTGCACCTTGGGCAGGCCAAGGGCGAGAAGAAGGACGATCAATGACATGAGTACGGCCGCACCGGGCTTCCGATCGCCTCTGACGATCAGGGCCGCGCCAATAGCGGCTGGCAAGGCGAAGGCCAACCAGCCCAGGCCATCGAATGGGTGCATGTGCATCACATGCGCGTTGATCCCGGTGATGCCCTCGCGCAGCAGGTCAACGGAGAAGGTCATGTCGCTGGGCAGCAGCGGATGCACCACGGTGCCGGGCCGGGCCGCGTACCATGCTTGCGCGGCCCGGTGCGTCGCATAGCCGATCGCCAGGCTCGACGCGCCAGCCACCCATAGCGAGAGATCACGGGCCTTGGACAGCACCAGCCAAAGCGCGATGGCGGCCACCAAGGGCAGCGCATTGGGGTTGCACATGAGCGCCAGCATCAGCGTGAAACCGATGAGGAAGTGCCGCAGCCATGCATTCCGTGCGTGGAGCATCCACGGGATGAGGGCCAGCAGGGCCAGCCCGTGCACCCAGCCCCGCGGCATGGCGGTGATGAGGCCCCAGTGCACCGGCAGCAGCAGGGGCATGGCTGCGAGTATCACCGCCGCTGTCACGGCGTTCTGCCGCCGGGCCCACCACGCCCATGACCAGAACGGGAGCAGGGTCAGCAGCGAGGTGACGATGGGCAGCGCGATCCAAGGCGCTGCTCCCAAGCGCACGAACGGCGCGGCCAGCAGCGCTTCGAGCATGGGATTGTAGTTCTGGCCGTATAGGTAGGGCTCCCTGAAGATGCCCTGTCCGTAGTCCCTGGCCACCTGCTGGATGAGCGCGTCATCGATACCGATGTGGGTGAAGGCGAAGCGGTGAAGCAGCCAGATTCGCTGCAAGACAGCCAGGCTGATGATGGTCCAGAGCACCAGCCTGCCGCCTGAGCGCATGTCCTTGACACTCATTGCGCTGGGAGGGGGCCGAGGTCCCGGCCTAGGCGATCCAGGATTTCGCTGAGCGGCATCCCATTGCCGCGCAGGAGCAGCGCCCGTCTTCCCCGGATCGCTGCGGGAAATGCACCCAGGAGCGACCGCATGCCTTCATCCCAGATCGAATCGTCGCAGCCCAGGAGCAGGATGGTTGGGAATACGGCGTTCCGCGAAGCGGACCGCAAGTGGTATCGGCGATCATGCCCGACGAACAGGGTGTTAGGCACATGGGGATTGAGCAGCGGTGCGGCATAGGAAAGCACGGCGGAGCGCTTCTCCGGATCGTTGGAGAAGGCAACGACCAGGTCGATGCCTTCGCTGGCCGATATTTCGGCGATGGCATCCGCATCTGCCTGAAGCGCGGCAATGGTTGCCGTGGCAATGGGCAATTCCAAAGGTTCTCCGAACTGTTGCGCGATCACGGCCTCGAGGTTGAGCGCCTTCCACCCCACGAGGAGAGGGGCGATGATGAGCAGCGCCCTCGAGATGGTAACGGCACTGCGCGGCCCCCAAGGCACCTGCGCGGCAGCCCAACCCATGATCAAGGGCATGGCCAGGAACATCCGGGAAAGGGGGTAGACTACGTGGTCATGGCCGTCCATGGTCTTGGGGAAGGCGAAGGACAGCGCAACCACTGAAGTGCTGGCAGCCAGGGCGATGGAGACACCCGGTCTGCGCAGCCAAAGGAATAAGGGAACCGCTGCGACCAGCAACCAGATCACCGCCTCCCCATTCGGCCACCATAGCGGACAGAGCCAGGCGAAGTGCCTGTCGAGTTGGCCAAGCGCTTCGGGGATGAGCTCAGCCGGGTGGAATGTCAGTCGCCAGTCGTCGATCCGGTGCACCACGCGTTCCGGATGGGCCGCATAGAAATGGTAGCCCGCCCAGGCAGCCAGCAATGCCGGGAGTGCGCCACCGAGGATGCAGAACACACCTTTGAGCCCCCCGCGGTTCGTCCAGATGTGCCAAACAATGAACGTGGCTGCAAGGGGCAGGGCATTCGGATTGACGGCGACGGCGGCAGCGGCGAGGAATCCGAGAAGTCCGTCGCGCATCTCGGCCCGACGGATGCTAAGCACCCACGGGAGCAGCGCCAGTAGCGCCAAGCCATTGACGAAGCCGCGGGTCATGGTGGTCATGAGCCCCCATTCTATGGGCAGCAGTGCCGGACAGGCCGCGAGCAGTGCGCCGGCGGTCCATCGTCCGCGATGCGCCTCCCAAGCCGCCCAGGAGAGGAAGGGGGCGAGCGCCAGGATGGACGTGGCCACGGGCATTGCGGCCTGTATGGGAGCGCCGAGCCAGAGCAACGGAACGGCGACGAGCGATTCGAGTGCTGGGTTGTAGTTCTGGCCATACAGGAAAGGCTCTCGGAAAATGCCGTTTGCCATGTCCGATGCGGCGGTCCAGAAGACCACATCGTCCGCGCCCGTGTACCGCAGGCCGAACCCGATCAGCACCATCAACCGGTCAATCAGGGTGGCACCCACTGCCGCTGCGAACGCCCCCTTGCCCCAGGCGTCTGTTTCGGAGCGGAGCGCTTTCATTGCACAGGGCGAGGTACGATCAACGATGTCATGCCCAAGGTCTCATCGGGCCCCATCCAATTCCACCCGCCATCCCGCCGCAGCCAGGTCAACTGGCGCTTGGCGTAATTGCGCGTGTGCTGCTTGATCAGCGCGATGGTCGATTCGAGGGTGAGCGTGCCGTCGAAATACTGGAAGAGCTCACGGTATCCCACGGTCTGCAGCGCATTGAGTGCGCGATGCGGCAGGAGGGAGCGCGCCTCCTCCACCAGGCCCTCGGCCATCATACGATCCACCCGGGCATCGATTCGGCGATAGAGTTCCTCTCGGGGCACGTCCATGGCGATGCGGACCAGGCGCATGTCGGTGCGGTCTCCGGCGCCGGAGCGCTGCGCGCTGAAGGGCTTTCCGGTGAGCAGGCACACCTCCAGCGCACGGATCACGCGGTGCGGGTTGCTGCGGTCGATGCGTGCGGCGGTGACCGGGTCGAGGCGCTCGAGCTCTTTCAGCAGGTCGGGCATTCCGCCGGAATCGGTGCGCCGTATCAGGCGCTCCCGGAGCCGTGTATCGCTCAGGGGCAATGGGTCAAGCCCCTTCACCAGCGCATCGATGTACAGCCCGCTGCCGCCCACGAGCACGGCCACGCCATGCCTCTCTAGCAATTCCTGCAGCACCGGTTCCGCCTCGCGCGCGAACCTGCCGGCGCTCCACGTATCCTCCAGCTCCAGATGCCCGAGGAAATGGTGCTTCACCCCGCCGAGCTCCGGCTCCAAGGGGCGCGCCGTACCGATGCGCATGGCCCGGTAGAACTGCCGGGAGTCCGCGCTGATCACCTCCGTGCCGAAGTGCCGGGCCAGCGCAATGCCGGCATCCGTCTTCCCCGAGGCCGTGGGACCGCCAACGATGAGGAGTGTGCGCATGGTCTCGCAGGGCGATTGCCGGTAGCCCGGCGTCCTTCGCTCCGCGGCCTCGAGGTGGGCGATGAGCGCGGGCGCGGGTTCAAGTAACGCAACGCCTACCGGAAATCCTCGCTCGATTCATCGAAGGCCTCGCCGCCCTCCTCGCCGCCTTCGTCTCCGAAGGGGTCATCCTCTTCGCCTTCCTCGTACCCGTGCTCCTCATCGTCCAGCGCATAGGGGTCCTCATCCAGGATGCCGGCGGTGAGCTCATCCTCCTTGCTGTGCTCATCCGGCGCATCATTCATGCTCAGCACCACCCGCGGGTAGGTCACCCCGGGCTCGGGGTCGCCCGCGCCGATGAGCTCCACCATGAAGAGCCACATATGGAGGAAGTCGTAGGCATAGATGAAGCGCTGATTCGCGCTCCGGATGTGGTCGCTGATCAGCACCTCGTGCATGAGCGCCGGCACAGAGCCTTCTTCGGCGAATCCCATGTCGGCAAGGGGAACCTCTGCGCCCTTGTCCCAATTCTCGTCGCTCACATAGAAGGCCGCCATCTCCTGGCCGATGAATCCGAAGGCGTCCTTGATCGCGGTGTGGAGATCGAGGAAGGTCTGCTCGCTCCCGATCTCGATGTCGCGGAAGGCCTCGCTGGGGTGGTCGATCAGTACGCGGAAACGGTAGATTCTCACTGGGGTGCTTGAAGGTTGCAGGTTGTGCCGGAGGCAGGTTGAGGGTTGGGCACGGTTCCTCCGGACCTGACGGCGAATCTACACGGAGAGGGCAACCTTCAAGCCCCAACCCCATCAACCGGCTTCACCCCCAGCTTCCTTCCGGTCTCCAGCATCAGCGCCCACGCCTGCTCGCGGTCATTCTGGATCACGCCGTCCAGGATCGCGTCCTTGATCACGGTCTTGATGTCGCCGATGAGCTTGCACGGCGGGATGTTGAAGGCGCGCATGATGTCCTCGCCGGTGATGGGCGGCTGGAAGTTGCGCACGCGGTCCTTCGCCTCCACGTCCTTCAGCTTCTGCATCACCAGTTCGTAGTTCCGCAGGTAGCGGTCCTTCTTCTTCTCGTTCTTGCTGGTGATGTCGGCGCGGCAGAGGATCATGAGCGCGTCGATGTCGTCGCCGGCATCGAAGAGCAGGCGGCGGATGGCGCTGTCGGTGACCTCCTCCTTGGTGAGCGCGATCGGCCGCAGGTGCAGGGCCACGAGCTTCTGCACGAACTTCATCTGCTCGTCAAGCGGCAGCTTCAGGCGGCGGAAGATCCTGGGAACCATGCGCGCGCCCTTGTCCTCGTGGCCGTGGAAGGTCCAGCCGACCCCCGGCACGAAGCGCTTCGTCGAGGGCTTGGCGATGTCGTGCAGCACGGCCGCCCATCGCAGCCAAAGGTCATTGCTTTGCTGGGCCACGTTGTCGAGCACCTGCAGCGTATGGTAGAAGTTGTCCTTGTGGCCGATGCCGAACCGCTCCTCCGCCCCGGCCAGATCCAGGAACTCGGGGAAGAACTCGGCCATCAGCCCGCTCTCACGGAGCAGGACGAAGCCTACGCTGGGCTTGGCCGCGAGGATGATCTTGTTCAGCTCCGCATGGATCCGCTCGGCGCTGATGATCTCCAATCGCTTTGCGTTGCGTTGGATGGCCTCGAAGGTGACCGGATCGATCGTGAAGCCGAGTTGCGTGGCGAACCGCACGGCGCGCAGCATGCGCAGGGGGTCGTCGCTGAAGGTGATGTCCGGGTCGAGCGGGGTCCGGAGCAGGCCTTGGTCCAGGTGCAGGATGCCGCCGAAGGGGTCCACCAGCGCGCCCGTGCTCCCCGCATTCAGCGAGATGGCCAGGGCGTTGATCGTGAAGTCGCGGCGTTCCTGATCATCCTTGATGGTGCCCGGCTCCACCTCGGGCTTGCGGCTGTTGCGGTTGTAGCTCTCCTTGCGCGCCCCCACGAACTCCACCTGCAGCTCACCGAGCATGAACATGGCTGTGCCGTAATTCCTGAAGACATGCACGGCTCCCGCGTCCAGCCGCTTCGCCACGGCTTCCGCGAAGGCGATGCCATCGCCCTCCACCACGAAGTCGATGTCCTTGCACAGCCGCCCGATCAAGCGGTCCCGCACGTAGCCGCCGATGGCGAAAGCCGGTATTCCCTGCTGCGCGGCTTCAGCGGCCACCGCGGCGAATAGCGGCTCGTCGGCAACGCCATCGAGGCGCGCAGGATCAACGGTGTATCGGTGCCCGGTCGGCATTGGGCCGCGAAAGTAGCGGGCCGATGCCTGGGTCAGGGCGAGTTCACAAGCACTTGAACTGATCGAAGGGCTCCAGGCAGTCGTTGCACTTCCACAGCGCCTTGCAGGCCGTGCTGCCGAAGGCGGAGAGCATCACGGTGTTCGTGGAGCCGCATTGAGGACAGGCCACCACGGGTTGTTCGCCCTTCAGCGCGCGGATGTCGGCGGTCTTCTCGGGCGGCGCGATGCCGTATTCCTTCAGCTTGCGCTTGCCGGTCTCGGTGATCCAGTCCGTGGTCCAGGCAGGGGAGAGGCTCGTCCTCACCTCCACGGAAGGCACGCCCGCCTCCAGCAGTTCCTTCTTGATGTCGGCCGCCATCACGTCCATGGCCGGGCAGCCGGTGTAGGTGGGCGTGATGGTGACGATGGCCTTGCCGTCCGCTTCCACCTCCACGCTGCGCACAACGCCCAGCTCCAGCACGTTGATGGCCGGAATCTCCGGGTCCTTCACGTAGTCGAGGAGCTCGAGGATGCGGTCCTTGGTGATCATGGGTCTTCGTAGTTCACCGCAAAGACGCAAAGGCCGCCAAGGCTATCCAGAGGAAGGCAACGTGCTTCCTTCGCGCTCTTGGCGTCTTGGCGGTGCGCATTCCTACCACTCCGCCCCCGGGTACGCGCGCTGCAGGTATTGCATCTCGGCCAGGATGTAGCCGAGGTGTTCGCTGTGCTTGCCTTGGCGGCCGCCCGTGGCCATGAAGCCGTCGGCGGGGCGCTTCAGCGTGGCCACACCCAGCACCTTATCCACGGTGGCATCGAAGGCGGCCTTGATCTTCGCGAGATCGGGCGCGATGCCGGCCTTCAGCAGTTGCTGGTGGATCTCATCCATCACGAAGAGGTCGCCGGTGTAGGTCCACAGGTTGTCGAGCGCCTCCTGGGCGCGGCCGTGGCTCTCCTCCGTGCCGTCGCCGAAGCGGATCAGCCAGTCGCTGCTGTGCTTCACGTGGTACTGGGCCTCCTTCACGGCCTTGGCGGCAATGGCGGCCAACTGGGCATCGGCGCTCTTGGTGAGGGCCTCGGCCAGCGGCAGGTGGTAGGCATCGAACAGGAAGCTCCGCACGATGGAGTGCGCGTAGTCGCCGTTGGGCTGCTCAACGAGCTTGGTGTTCACGAATTGCCGCTCGTTCCGCAGGTAGGCGAGGTCGTCTTCGTCGCGACCCTTGCCCTCCACCTGGCCGGCGTAGGTGTACAGGTTGCGCGCCTCGCCGATGTGGTCCAGCGCCCGGTTGGTGAGGGCGATGTCCTCCTCCAGAATGGGCCCGTGCCCGCACCACTCGCTCAGGCGGTGGCTCAGGATGAGGAGGTCGTCCGCGAGGCGGAGCGTATACGTGAACAGTGCCTGGCTCATGGTGAATGGGACTTGGCGAATGGCGAATGGGGAATGCGCATAAGCACCATTCACCATCTCCCATTCGCCATTCACTAAATGTATTTCGCCCCCTCGGGCATGGTGTAGAAGGTGGGGTGCCGGTAGGTCTTGTCGTCGGCGGGGTCGAAGAGCATGGCCGCATCATCGGGCTGGCTGCTGCTGATGGCGCCGGCGGGCACCACCCAGATGCTCTGGCCTTCCTGGCGGCGGGTGTACACGTCGCGGGCGTTCTCGATGGCCATCTGTGCGTCGGCGGCGTGCAGGCTGCCCACATGCTTGTGCTCCAGGCCGCGCTTGCTCTGGATGAAGATCTCCCAGAGGGGCCAGTTGTTCGGGTTGTCGGTCATGGGGTCCGGTGGTATCAAATGGTAGGTCGACCCGGTGGGTCGACGCTACAGGTACTTCGATCAGGCGGCTTGCTTCTTCTTGGCCTTCTTGGCGGCATGGGCCAGCGCGGCCTCGCGCACCCAGGCGCCGTTGTCATGGGCCTTGTTGCGGGCGGCCAGGCGTTCCTTGTTGCAGGGACCGTTGCCGGCCACCACGTTGTTGAATTCCGTCCAGTCGATCTCGCCGAAGTCGTAATGCTGGGTGGCCTCGTTCCACTTCAGCTTCGGGTCGGGGATAGTGAGGCCGATCACTTCGGCCTGCTGCACGGTGCGGTCGATGAAGGTCTGGCGCAGCTCATCGTTGCTCTGGCGCTTGATCTTCCACTTCATGCTCTCGGCGCTGTGCGGGCTGTTGGCGTCGGTGGGGCCGAACATCATCAGGCTGGGCCACCACCACCGGTTCAGGGCGTCCTGCGCCATCTCCTTTTGTTCGGGCGTGCCCTTGGCCAGCACGGCCATGATCTCGTAGCCCTGGCGCTGGTGGAAACTCTCCTCCTTGCAGATGCGCACCATGGCCCGGGCGTAGGGACCGTAGCTGGTGCGGCACAGCATCACCTGGTTCATGATGGCCGCGCCGTCCACCAGCCAGCCGATGGCGCCGATGTCGGCCCAGGTGAGGGTGGGGTAGTTGAAGATGCTGCTGTACTTGGCCTTGCCGCTCAGCAGGTCGTCGATGGTCTGCTCGCGGGAGACGCCCAGGGTCTCGCAGGCGCTGTACAGGTAGAGACCATGGCCAGCCTCGTCCTGCACCTTGGCCAGCAGGATGGCCTTGCGGCGCAGGTTGGGGGCCCGGGTAATCCAGTTGCCCTCCGGCAGCATGCCCACCACCTCGCTGTGCGCGTGCTGGCTGATCTGGCGGATGAGGGTCTTTCGGTATTTCTCGGGCATCCAGTCCTTCGGCTCGATCTTCTGTTCGGCGTCGATCTTGGCTTGGAACAGCTCTTCCAGGTTCTTAACGTCCGTCATGGCTGCATACTTGGCGGCCAAGATAGGACCCTGGCCTTGGTAGGTATTGAGTTGCGTCAGTTTCCGAACAGAGGCCCGACCGCCCTTGTTCGGAACGCGTACGGCACTGCGGCAGGCGTCTATTTTTGCCGCCCTTCCGCCAGCGCGGGTCATCATCACAGCCACGAAGCAGCAGCCCTCCCATGTCCCGATTCCACACCCTTGAGGTGTCCGCCGTGCATCATGAGACGCCCGAGAGCATCGTCATCGATTTCGCTGTTCCAGAGGCATCCCGTTCGGACTTCGCGTTCCAGCATGGCCAGTACCTCACGCTCCGCCTGACGGTGGATGGCGAGGAGCTCCGGCGCTCCTACAGCATCTGCAGCTGTCCGTTGGATGCGGGCGGGCTGAGCATCGCCGTGAAGAAGGTGCCCCATGGCCGCGCCAGCACGCAGCTCGTGGACAAGCTGAAGCCGGGCATGCGAATCGAGGCGATGCCCCCGATGGGGGGCTTCACCACGCCGCTCGACCCCTCGAAGGCGCGCCACTTCGTCCTGTTCGCTGCGGGCAGCGGGATCACGCCGATCATGAGCATCCTGGAGACCGTGCTGAGGACCGAGCCGCGGAGCCGGGTGACGCTTTTCTACGGCAACCGCTCGGAGGACGCCATCATCTTCAAGCGCAAGCTGGGTGAGATGGCCGCGGCGCACCCCGACCGTCTCCATGTCCATCACATCATCAGCCAGGGCCGTGGTGCAGATGCGCTTCACCAGGGCCGCATCACCGGTGAGCGCGCATCCGCCCTGATGGATGCTTTTGCCTCCGATGAGCTGGGCAAGGAGTACTTCATCTGCGGGCCTGAGCAGATGATCGCTGCCGTGCGCGAGGTGCTGGAAGGGAGGGGCGTCGACCGCAGGAGCATCCATTTCGAGCTGTTCACCACGCCGGTGGCGGCACCTGTCGAGAAAAAGGCGGCTGCTGCGGGTGAGGCCTCGTTCACCGGCGTGGCCGATGTCAAGGTGATCCTCGATGGCCGGGAGCATGAGCTGAAGGTGCCCGCCCGGGGCGATGCCGTGCTGGATGCCGCGCTCGATGCGGGGCTCGATGTGCCGTTCGCCTGCAAGGGCGCGGTCTGCTGCACCTGCAAGGCACGGGTGCTCGAGGGCCGGGTGGAGATGGAGATGAATTACGCGCTGACGGACGACGAGGTGGCCGATGGCTACGTGCTCACCTGTCAGACCCACCCACGCTCGCAGCGCGTGGTGATCGACTACGACCAGCACTAGCGGACGTGCCGCCGGAACGGAACAAGGCGGGCCTGCAGGCCCGCCTTCCTGTTCCTCCTGCCTTGCTCGGTTGGTTCCGTGAGGCGGAGGAGGGCTTCCGGTTCAGAACGTGGCGCTGGCGATGCCCGCCAGGCGGGTCTGGATGTGGCTGAGGTAGTGCTCGCTGTGGTAGAATCCGCCCATTTCCGCATCGTAGCGGATGATGGCACTGGGAAAGTCCGTGTAGAAGGGGTCCACGCCCTGTGCGTTGGGGCGCTGGAGGTTCACGAAGCACTCGTAGTCGGGGTAGCTCACAAGGTCCTTGGGCAGGGTGGTGTCGATGTAGAGCATCTTCTCCTGGAAGCCGGGCTTGATGATGCGCACCGTATAGAACTGGTCGATGTCCAGCTCCAGCTCGAATCGGCCGCGCTTGTCGACCCCCAGCTTGCCCATCTCCTCGTTGTCGCGGTAGAGGATCATGTCGAAGCCATCCTTTACCTGCACGCCTTCCACCATCACCTGACCGTGCACGGGAACATACCAGCCTTCGGCCTGGTCGCGGCGGTCAACGAGCTTGCCCTTGGTCGGCGTGCTCTGGGCGATGGCCGAGCCGGTGAGCAGCAAGGCGGCTAGCAGCGTGAGGGCGGAAGGGGAATGGCGTGCGGTGCGCATGGCTCGCTTGGTTTTGCGCCTGATACGCTGCCGATCATTGCGGGGTTACGCTCAGGCCACCTGCCCGAACGGCATCGCAGCCGGCCTGGCGCCGGCCGTGGGGATGCGGATGTGGATGGTGGTGCCCTGGCCCACCGCGCTCTCCGCCCAGGCCTCGCCGCCATGCTTGGCCACGATGCGGTGCACGATGGCGAGGCCCACGCCGGTACCCTCGAACTGATCGGCCTTGTGCAGTCGCTTGAAGGCGCCGAAGGCCTGGTCCTTGTGCTTGGCATCGAAGCCCACGCCGTTGTCCCTCACCCAGAGGTGGTCGTGGTCGCCTTCACGGGCATGGCCCACGGTGATCGCTGGCCCGTCCACGGTACGCGTGAATTTGAGGGCGTTGGAGAGCAGGTTGTGCAGGACGACCTTCAGCATGGGCGCATCGGCGTGCACCAGTGCTTCAGGGCCGATATCGACCCGGATCTGCCCCAGCCGCTCCGGCGGCGCGATCTCGGATGCCGCTTCGCGCACGATGTCGGCAACCGCCACCTCGCGCCGCTCGATCTCGCGGGTATTGGTCTGGGAGAACCGGAGCAGGTCGTCCACGAGCTGGATCATCTGGCGCGCGCCGCGCTCGATGCGCTCGGCGTAGGGCAGGCATTCGGCCAGGGCCTCATCCTGCTCGGCCGTCGTGCGCAGCAACTCGCTCAGCGCGGCGATGTTCTTCAGGGGCGAGCGCAGGTCGTGCGCCACGGAGTAGGAGAACGAGCCCAGGTCCTCCAGGGCCTCCAGGAGCTGTGCAGTCCGCACGGCCACCCGCTTGTCCAGGTCGGCATTGAGCTTCTGCAGGCGCTTCTCCTCCTGCCGGCGGTCGGTCACATCCTTGATGATCGCCTGGAAGACGTTCCGGTGGCCGCGCTGGGCGCCCAGGTAGGTGGCCGTCATCAGGCAGTCGATCACCGCGCCTTGGGGCGTGCGCAAGGTGAGGTCCACATTCACGAAGTCCTTGCCGGAGCGGTGGCGGCGAAGCCGTTGCACGAGCGCAGGGGCGTCCTGAAGATATCCCGTGAAGCGGTTCCTCAGCAGTTCCTCCCGGTCCGTTCCCAGCAGCCGGGCGCAGGCGGCATTCGCCTCGAGCACCTGGCCGCGCTGGTCCACGATCACGATCGGGTCGGCGGTGGTCTCGAACACCTGGGCGTAGCGGTCCAGCAGCACCTCCTTTTCCTGCCTGAGCTGGTGTATCTCGTAGGCCTGGCGGATCCGCAGCTTCAGGTCGTTCTCGTCCCAGGGCTTGGTGGCGTATGCGTAGATGCCCCCTTCGTTCACGGCCCGCACCACGGCCTCCAGGTCGGAATAGCCGGTGAGCAGCATGCGCATGGCCTCCGGGTGCCGCGCCCGGGTGATGGCGAGGAATTCGCTGCCGCTCATGCCTGGCATGCGCTGATCGGAGATGATCACGTGCACCGTCTCCCGGGCCAGCAGGTCGAGCGCCTCCTGGCCCGACCCGGCGAGCAGGACGTCCATGTCCCTGCGGAATGCGGCTTTGAAGGACTTCAGGTTGTTCTCCTCGTCATCGACGAAGAGCACGCGGATGCGATCGTTGGCCATGGATCAGGCGCGTTGCTGGGCCGGGCGGCTCTGGCGCACCGGCAGGGTGATGGTGAATTCGGTGCCCACGCCGGGCTGGCTGACCACATCGATGGTGCCCCCGTGGTCGCAGATGATGCCGTATACGATGGCGAGCCCCAGCCCTGTCCCTTCGCCCACGGGCTTGGTGGTGAAGAAGGGGTCGAAGATCCGGGCCTTCACCTCTTCGGTCATTCCAACCCCGGTGTCCGTGATGCGCACCAGTACGCGGTCCTCGTGCGTCATCGTGCGGGCCTCCACCACCCGTTCACGCCCATCCGCGCGGGCCATCGTCGCCTGCGCCGCATTGGAGAGGATGTTCATGAAGACCTGGTTCACCTTGCCAGGGAAGCACTCCACCTTGGGGATCTCCCCCAGATCGAGCCTGAGCTCAACCCGGTCGCGGTATTGGGGGGCCAGCACCGTCAGGGTGCTGCGCAATCCCTCGTTCAGGTCGGCGGGCTTCAGGTCGTCCTCGTCCAGGCGGGAGAAGTTCCGCAGCCCGCGTACGATCTCGGCGGTTCGACGTGCGCCCTCGGCCATGGAGCCGATGATGTCATCCAGCTCATCGATGGTCTCGCCGATGCCCAGGGCCTCCTCCTCGGCCTTCACCCGTTCCAGCTCCGCGGCGGCGCGATGCGGGTCCACGGTGCGGTAGGCCCGGATCACGTTCACCACATCCGCGATGTTCCGGCGCAGCGGCGCGATGTTGCTCGTGATGAAGTTCACGGGGTTGTTGATCTCGTGGGCGATGCCCGCGGTGAGCTGACCCAGGGAGGCCATCTTCTCGCTGCTCACCAGCTGCACCTGTGTCCGCTTGAGGTGCTCATTGCTCTCCTCCAAGGCGGCCGTGCGCTGCTTCACCTTCTCCTCCAGCACCATGTTCTGCTCGCGGATGAGCCGCTCGTTCTCCTGGGCCATGGCCAGCGATTCGGCCTGCGAGCGCTCCTTGTCGCGCCGCAGGATGTTGATGCGGTCGGCTAGACCGAAGGAGAGGAGGACGCCTTCGATTGCCGAGCCCACCGGCATGGCGTGGATGGTCAGCTCGTTATAGGGAAGGATGCCCACATCTTTCAGGACGAACACCACCACGGCCGAGAGGAACACAGCCCATGCAAGTAGGAAGAAGAATGCTTGGCGCGATCCACGGCGAAGGGCTACAACCGCCATACTGAGGGTAAAGACAGCCGAAAGGCCGGAAAGCCCTTGGGCAACCTGATAGGCGGTTCGCGGGAGACCGAGCTGTTGCGCAAGGATGCATAACGCGAAGACGATGTAGAACAGCACGCTGATTCGATGCATGCCGGGCACGAATCGCCGTGTGTCGATGAACTTCCGCGCGAATTCCATGCCCAGTGTCGCGGTGATCAATGTCAGGATCAGGGTGCTGTTCGAGGACCACCAGGTGCTCCCGGCCCAGAGGTAGAAAGGCCCCACACCCAGGAAGGCCAGCTGAGTTGCGAGCACAGCCACCAGGTAGAGGACATAGAATAGGAAGCTCAAGTCGCGGATGGAGAGAAGAAGGAAGAGGTTGTACAGCGCGAGCACGAGCATCACCCCCGTGTAGATGCCGATGGCGAGGTTTCGGCCCGAGCGTATGGCGATAAGCTCATCCGCACTGCGCAGGAGGACAGGCAACTGGAGCTGCTTGTTGCTCTCCAGCCGGATCACGAGGGTGGCCTCGGATCCGGGAGGTATGCGCACTTGGAAGACGAATTCCGGATCGGCGCCTATGCGCTCGTTTGTAGGTAACGATTGCCCTTTGGTGCCGACCAGTATGGAAACTCCACCGTATACCGCGAACACATCGACACGGTCGAGGTCAGCATATTCGATGCAGAGATGGAAGCGCTCCAGTTCCGTGGTGTTTCGCACCCTCGTACGCAGCCAAACTGCATCGCCGGTGAGCCCCAGGTTCGGTACCGCAGATGCGAGTGGTTCGAACACGCCTCTAGCAAGTACCTCGTCCACGTGCATGGCACGCGTGCTGTCGTAGCATACTTCTAGGCGCTCGCCGAGGTGCGTGCCCATCAGGCTTTCCTGCAGCGGCCAAACGGCCGTCGGGTCCGCCCCCAGTAAACCAGCGGGCAGTAGCAGGAAGGCTAGCAGGATCTTCATCCGGCGCTCCTACGGCCCGACCGCCTCTAGGGTTGCCGGCTCAAGCGGTATGCCGGAGGCGCTCCTTCTGGATTCTCTCGTAGGCCACGAGGTCCAGGTATCCTTTGTTGATGATCAATTTGTAGTGTGCCTCGATCGTCGTGCGTCCAGGGCTCTCCATCCGCACCTGATCTGGTCTCAACCGCAGGCTGAAGATGGATTGGCGCTGCTCCATGGTCGTGCATGGCAGCAGCAGCGTATCGGGATTGTACATCGCGATCGACCGGAACTCGGGCGTTGGGTAGTCGAACTCGCCATTGCTGCCGACCTCGGTCAAGGCGATGAAACCATTCCGCTCTGGATGCCGGCGGGTATGGCTCCCTACGAAGCAGACCATGGCACGGGCTCCCACCTGCGGCGCAATCGCAGTCACAGCCTTGCTCAGCAGAACCGTCACTCCCTTGCTGGCGTATCGGCTCGCGCTCCAAAGGCCGCACACCTCGCCGTTGCCCTCTGCCCGCAGTCGGTCCAAGACCGGAACGATTCGCGGTTCACGTTCGGAGATGGCCATCATCATCGGGAGGCAACCCTTCTCTCCGTGGTCCATTTGCAGCCGGATGCCACCCACCATCCCGAGCAGGGGATGCATCGCCACGATTACATAGCACTGGGGGTCGAGGGCCCAGCGTGTATCGCTCTTGACTACCAAGGGGATGCCGAGCTCCGTGAGTACGAGCTCGTGCTGCCGAATGAACTCTTCATTCAGGTCCGGGCGGTCAGGGGCGCTATAGGCGATGAGTTCCAGCTTTTCGTTCATGGTGTGACCGTTGGGTGAGCGATTGACCATAGCATGTCAATGGGAAGACGCAAGCTCCTTTGAGAGGGTGCAGGGGCGCGGAAGATCCGAAGAAGGAAAGCTGGGCTGCGGTCGTCTGTGGCGAAAAGTTCACGGATGCCCGCGGCGCAATGAGCGATCTGCTCGCGTTCCGTTGCATCGAACACAGGGGAATCCGCCATAAGGGCCAACAGGATTGGGGCCGAAATCGGGTGGACGGCCAGACCCAGTGCAGTGGCGCGCAGCCAGACACGCTCCATCGCACGTCCGGCCAGCAGGGCATTCTCTCGGTCCATCCTGGGCATGCTCACGCAGACCACGGCCGAGCTCGATCGTATGGCCGGACCCGAAAGGTCCGCGAAGGCACGCCCGGCATTCCAGCTTCTGATAAGGGCGATTGCGCTGGGATCCGAGGCCACCTGCATGCCCAGAACCTCGGCAGGCCCCATTTCGAAGGTGGCCAGGTCAAGGCCGTCGCGCGTCCTGTGCGCCTCCTCCGCGGTCCAGCGCACTTCCTTGGTGAAGAGTTCGTGGTGGCAGGTCGCGTTCAGGAACCGCAGACGCTCGGCGGCACCGCAGAGCTCGGCAACGCGGTCGAGCGGGCCAGAACCCTCCGCCAGATGAAGCAGGGCCTCGGGCACTTCCTGTGCCGCGCGGACCAGAGATGCCTTGGTCGCATCATCCAGTGAGCTGCCATCGCCCATGCGTCGGTTCGTGCAGCGCTCCTGTAACCAGGGCGAAAGTCCATTGTCATCCGGTGGACGGTCACCGGTGGCCTCGAAAACCGCCACGAGCCGGGGGGCATCGGGGAGGTGAATCAACTCATGGGAAAGTCGAATCCCTTCGCCGGCTGCTTTTACAAGGATATTTTCCACGCAAGCGCCCATCGAAAGCATCGGCACAATTTCGGCCGGGTCGGTGGCGCTGTGTGAGCGTGCGGAATCGTGGAAGAGATACAACCGACCGTATCCGTGCAGGAAACGCCACGGTTGGTCATTGCCACCCGATGGCGCCCAAGACCCTGCCTCCACAAGCGCGGCCGCAACCCTTTCATCTAGAGCCCGCAACGGCGGCTGCTGTCGATGCGATGCAGGCACGGCGGCAAGCATCTCGCTCGGTGTGAGAGGGGAAGGGCGAGCGCTTCGTTGTATCCGAGGTGCTGGTCCATCCACACCGGGCACCAGTGACTCCGGGTCGATTTGGAAGCGACCACTGATGGTCAGTTGTCCCAGCAGGATTCGGCGCACGGCATCGCATGCCAGCGCCCCCCCGAGGAAGACGGAGGAGGCCAGTTGTGGCCAGCTAACAAGGCTGTGGCCAACCTCGATCATGCTGGCCTTCATGCGTTTGCTCAAGGTACTGAGGCCTGCCATCGGCGCCACGAACGGCAGCTTGTCCTCAGGTGATTGCGCCGTTGCGGCCGCATCGAGATCCAGATGATCGACCAGTCCGTGCAGCAGAGGCCGGTCCGGCTCCAGGTCGAAACGCTCCACGTCCAGCATGCCCCGGTCGCTGGTATCCATCACCACCGGGATGCGATGCGCCTTTGCCCGCTGGCGAGCCAGGATCTTGATGTCAACACTGTCGCATTCCTCCACTAGAACATCCAGCTTGCCGCCGACCGTCAGGAAGTAGTCGAGGTTCTCGCGAGTGATGCCTTCGTGGAAGCATGTCACCTTCAAGAAGGGGTCTATCTCGGCAATCTCGCGCGCAACGTTCACCGTCTTGGGTAGGCCCAAGTGGTGCACCCCGCTGCGCAGGCGGTTCAGATTACTGAGGTCGAGACTATCATGGTCGGCGATGCGGAGCTCTCCGAAGCCGCGCTCCAAGGTGAGGGCCAAGCTCACGCTCTGGCCCACGCTCAATCCGATCACGCCCACCCGCTTGGTGGCCAGC